>Ga0307505_10000958_pt1 | contig 26644 bp, 21 predicted proteins | sample 23_S_MG_FD_202183 | JGI IMG/M metagenome (GOLD analysis project Ga0307505, IMG submission 202183) | Soil microbial communities from Populus trichocarpa stands in riparian zone in the Pacific Northwest, United States - 23_S | ecosystem: Environmental > Terrestrial > Soil > Riparian zone > Trees... | reverse complement strand
GCCATGCGCAAGCTCATTCATATCGCTTTCGGAGTGCTGAAGTCGGGTAAAGCATTTGACCCCAATCATCAACTCTTATTTAACTCCCGCTCTTGATTTTCAAGACGGTATCTCACATCCGGCGGCGTAGCCGGACCAAACCACTTTTATCGCAAAGCAGTACAGTAGAGAAGGATTCGGACTAGGCCACTCGTCGGGTGGGAGTTACTACTTCTGTCGTGGACGCCGATGTATTGGCGTGCGCTCTTTCAGCAAATCGGGATGCCTGGATCGGATTCGATGCGAGAGAGTTTGGTAACTGATCCCTAACAAGTCTGCGGCGTAAACTATGCGCCCGTCCACTTTGGCGAGGGCTTGACTGATCAGATCGCGCTCAAACGTTATGACTTCACTGGTGAGGTCTCGCGGCAGATTAAAAAGGGTCTTCGTTTCTTCCGCAGTTTCCTTTTCATGTAGTAGCGCTAAAGCTAATCTTGTTCCGGCCAGCTTGAACCGCAGTAACAATTCCTCACTTTGAGAATTCGCCAGCCAATCTCCCGCTTGCCGGTAAGCGTGGGCCAAAACATAAGGCGGCAGATGGTCAATTTCTTCAATCAAGGTTAGTGACGCAATTCCGGCCTTACTCAATACATCGATCTGATGCGCTACTTCGATGGCTTCGCGAAGATTGAATTCCGCTTTGTCGCGCCGACCGAGCCGCGCCAAGGCCACACCGTGAGTGATCAGAGTGTCAATTAGTAAGCCTTGATGACCGCTTCTTCTTAGATTCGCAACTGCCGCACGGGAAACGGTTTCAGCTTCCGCGTACCTATTTTCAGCAATCAGAACCTGAGCGCGAGTGTCGTCAATCTGAGCGACGACAACCTTGTTCCGAACCACCAGGGCCAAACGCCGCGCTTCCTGTAGATGCCGATGCGCTTGACGATAACGAGAGAGTTTATAGAACAGAAACCCGAGGTTGTTGTTTACATCAGCACGAAACAGGGTGTTACGTGCCAGTTTGAACTCCAGCTCTGCCGCTTCGTATTCACGTATCGCCCGTTTGTAATAGGCGTCTCGCCTGTGTGAGGGGGCAATGTTCCGCAGGACCATCGCCAGTTGATTGTGATAGAAACCTTTGAGACTGTGGCTGGTGATCTTCCGAAATAGGCCGGCATGATCGGTGAGGATTTTCATCGATTCGTCATATCGTGAAAGTGACCACTCCACGACTGACAAACCCAGCAGCGCATAGGCCCGCGAATTCCCCTCGATAATCAACTTCCCTAGCGCATCAGTGAACCAGATCCGGGCTTCATCAAATAAACCCGCTCGGCGATAGCAGTAGGCAATCTCTGTTTGAACTTGCGCGACTTTCTTGGCATCTGTCTCAGCCTCAAACAGCCGCATACTTTCGGTAAGTAGGTCTCTGGCCCACTCATCCGCTTCTTTGATCTGATTCTGGCCGCCAATCCAGCTAGTAAGAATTCCAGCACAAAGCAGCAGTTCGGCAGTCGCAACGTGATTGAGTCCTTCGGTGTCAGGCCGCTCCCCCAACTGCTTCCAGAGTGGGCGCATAACTTCGCGGGCTGCGTAAAACTCGCCTCTTTCCTTCAGTTCCAGGGCGCGCTCACACAGAAACAATGCTTTTGCATTGGCGGGAAGGTGCGAGGTTTCCAGCTTCGCCAGAGTACTCATTGGACTTAACAGCCTTTCGGTTGAACGAGAGGAACGCGAACTGCAACCGGGATATTAAATTGTCCCTCCGGGACTTGCAAGATCTACTGCATTGTTGTTATTCGTTTTCATGTAAAAAAGTTTGTATCACCCTAGCCTCCAACGGGAGTAAATATCAATGAAACGAATAGTTGCGTCACTCACTTTGACCTGTGCCCTATCTTTTTCGGTATTTGCTGGAGAAATACCTACTTGTGGGACTTCCTCAGTAACGGGTGAGGTGCCGGCTATCGGCGCTGAGCCTGCGCCTGTAGCTGGAAACACGCCCCCCGCGAATCCCTCAACAGTGCCAGGTGAAGTCGACCCGAGCATTTTGATAACTGTATTGCTAACGATCACTGGTCTGATAGGCCGCTAACCGACCTTCATTTCCGGTCGCGTACTGCCACTCGGCGGCAGGGCGAAGTCTGTCTATTCCTATAAAAATTTTTTTGTATAGGGCTGGATCAGAGCAGATCACTCGCGCTATTGCGGAGATGTTTGGTGCTGGATATAAAGCACTTACGTTGCCGAAGTTCTGTGACGTGAAAGAGCTTTGCGCAGCACCACACTCCGCCCAGCGTGTGGGCAGAGGGCGTTGCACCTTGAGGACGGTGCGACGCCCTTCTTCTTTCCGGCCGGCTCCTTAGCTCTTCTGCAAAAGGTTGAAATAAGTTCTTAGCTGCGCTAGCGGAGCGCCGGCAGAAACAAAGCCGATGTAGTTATCCGGTCTCAGCAACACGCTGAAAGGCTTGTCCGTACCGAAGATCTCCGTGACGCGTTCGTTAAGAGGAAAGACGTGATAGTCGACGAGGTTTGGAAACTCGTGCTCGATTCGATCGCCTGTGTGTTCCGGACCCTCACCGTCATTGGTGAAACTAAGCAGATGAAACTCAGGTGCATGCAGCGAGTCATAAACGCTCTTCCCGTCAACCAAAAAGTAAGGCATACGATCGCCGGCTTTGATCGCGAAGTCTTCGCCTGTGTCGACGCTCAACGAGTGGTGACGATACGTGATGCCGATCTGCGAAATCAGTGGAAAGATAAACTGGTTAACTGATTCCAACCCGACCACGAAATTCGCGACGTAAGGGAAGACGTAGCGCCGTGTGACCGACATTAGCCACGCCGGGTTAACCAGCAAATCAAACATGCGATCCGTGGTCTCCAGCAAACGCTGCGCGTTCTCCACGCGTTCTTCGTTGTAAGTGTCGAGAATTCGCGCGTTCGCGTCACCACGCAACACCAGCGCGAGTTTCCACGCGAGGTTGTAACCGTCCTGAATACCGGTGTTCATTCCCTGCGCCCCCGCCGGAGAATGAATGTGAGCCGCATCGCCGGCCACGAAGCAGCGGCCTTCGCTAAATTTGTTAACGCGGCGCGAGTGAACCTTGTAAGTCGAAAACCAATTCACTTTGTAGATGTCGAGCTGGAGCTGCGTATCCGCAAGAATCTGTCGCTCGATCTCTTCATACAACACCTCGCCTTCTTTAAGATCCGTGTCTTCCGGGAAAACGCCGACGATGCGGTAATGACCTTCGCCCGGCATCGGGAAGAACGCTGTCGACTGATCCTTCGCGAGACACGCTGCGAGCATGTCGTGCGGAAAATCCCATTTGATCTGCACGTCGGCGACATAGAACAAACGCTCCAGCGTGCTGCCTTCAAACGTCAGGCCCAATTCCTTGCGAACGTGACTCTTCGCGCCGTCGCAAGCGACGAGATACTGCGCCTCTACCAACTGCTTCTCGCCGCTTGCGTTGACGATAGTGCCCGCTACCCCCGCGTCGTCCTGCAAAAAGTCAGTAAGCGTTGTTTGCCACTGAACGTCTTTGCCGTGACTCTTGATGAATTCGTAAAGCAGCTTCTCGTGCTTGCCCTGTTCGACGATCAGCAGAAATGGAAACGGGCTCATTCCCTGTCCCAACTCTGACAACGGCACCTCCGCGCGCGCTTCGCCACCCTCGATCAATCGGACGCCTTTAGTAATCGCCCCGAGCTCAACCAGCCGGTCAGCAAGATCGATTTGTTGGTAGATTTCCAAAGTTCGCGCCTGCACGCCGATCGCTTTCGAAAAAGGCGTGGTGCCCTCTTTCTGATCGACAATCACAAACTCGACGCCGTAGCGAATGAGTTGACCCGCGAGTGCCAATCCCGTCGGACCGGCGCCAACAATCAGTACTTCTGTTTTTTTGATTCCTTCGTTCATGCTTCTCCTTATAGCAACCGGGGCGATTCCCGTCGTTTACGAAGCTGGTCTATGCTGGCGTATGATGGCTTATAGCCACAAAGAAGCACAAAAGGCACAAAGGTGTTCGCAAAATCTCTTTGTGCTTCTTGTGCCTCTTTGTGGCCAAAAAACACGAACCACGGAAAGGGAAACTATGCCAACACGTAAAGCGGAAGCTGAATGGAAAGGTAATCTCGCGGAGGGTGAAGGAAGATTAAAAGTCGGCAGCGGAGCGTTTGAAGGTCCTTATTCTTTCAAATCTCGTTTTGAAGAAGGCCAGTCCGCGACGAACCCGGAGGAATTGATCGGCGCGGCGCATGCAGGTTGTTTCACCATGGCTTTGACGGCGGCGCTCTCGCGCGCCGGTATCAAACCGACGCGTATTCACACCGAAGCGCGAGTCACGCTCGACAAAGTCGGCGAAGCGTTTTCGATCACCAAGATCGAGCTTGCTACCGAAGCCGAAATTCCCGGCGTCGACGACGCCGCGTTTCAAAATTACGCCAAAGGCGCTAAAGAAGGCTGCCCGGTCTCGAAGGCACTCGCCGGGACAGAGATTCACTTGAACGCGAAACTGCTGAACGCAGGTTAGCCAACAAGATCTGTTGTAAAACCAGCGGCAGTATTACCAGCAACGGCAACACAATTACGAAAGCAGAGTGTTCCCAGAACGCAGTGCCACGCTGGTAAGAACCGTTGAGCAGCGGAATTCCGAGCGTCACGGCGTAATAGATCGACAGCGGAAACAGTGACGCCCGCGCAAAATTGCGCGGGTTCGCATTTTCAAACCGCTCGGTCAACACAAACAGCAACATCAGAAACAGAAAATAGATCACGATGCCTTCAAGCCGGTGCAGTTGGTTGTGTGTCAACCACGTCACCCACGCAGCGTCAGCTCGCCTCCCCAATGCGAACCAAATGCGTGTTGTGTTTGCCAGCAGTGTTGCTACGTACGCCAGCATCACGGCAATAGGTAGAAACCCCCAACTGACCGGCTGAAGGTGCTCGCGCCATAAACGCCGTAGCGCGAGCATTAGAAACGCGGTGATCAGAAAGTTGACTCCCGCGCATGGAACAGCGATCACAAACCGGTGATCGCTGCTCATGTAACCCGCATACGATTCAAACTCAAACTGCTGCCCGCTCAACAACTCTACTAGCGCTGTCGTCGGCGCGAGTATCCACAGCAGATCATCCGCCGTCGCCGACGAATAAAACGCCTTGAGCCCGAGAGCGCACAGCAACACTAATAGCAACTGCGCGCTCCAGATCACTTTCGGTTTCATACAAACCGTCGCCTTCGATTGAACAGGATCGCGGTCGCGGCAATCATGAGCGCCGCGCCAATCAGGAAGATCAGTTCCGGTTCGCTGCCGACTTCAGTTCCACCACCAATAGCCAAATCGCTGACTCTCAGCGGCAACGGCAACGCCTGGTTCACATCCTGCGCCGAACCCGTGGGATTGGTAACCACTTCACGCACCGCGATGAACGACGTGTAGCGAGTCAAGAGGTTGTATTTCAATCCCAGTTCGGTGATCGCTTTCTGGTTCCCTTCCTGATCGATGGAATCGGCATAGTCTGACAGCTCGGCAATTCGCGAGCGCGCCCACAAGTAACGCAACGCGCTGTTGCCTTCGTCGGGCTGCGTGTTTGCCACGTCAACTCGCGACGTAAAGATGCCCTGGCTGTTCTTGCCCGTAAGCTCGATTGTTCCCGTCAGTGGTCCACGCCATTTGCCAAACAGAATGATCGGCCGTTGCGCAAACAGGTCCGGGAACTTGACCGGGTTCACGTCGTAAACGTCGAAACCGTTTGCCTTCACCTGAATGTCCGCCAACACTGGCGACTGCACGTACTCGCGAAACTTGTCCGCAACACCTTCGGCTTCGCCTTCTTCAGTAACGATGAATGGCTCGGCCATGCCGGCTTTCGCTACGCCTTCGATCAAGTAACGATTAACCGAAGTGCCGATGCCCAACGCGAACACGTTGCAACGATTCAGATTGTTGCGAATGTGATCGAACACGCCCTGCTCGCCCGAAACGAAACCATCCGTGATCAGTAACAGACTGCGCGAGATTCCTTCCTGACGCGGCAAACTCATTGCCTGTTCCATCGCGGCAAGTAGCTCAGTGCCGCCGCTACCGCGCTGTTGCTCGAGCAAAGCGATCGCCTTTGCGATGTTCTGCGGGTTTGCCTCGAGCGATTTTGGCGAAAGCAAAGTTGAATCGCCGGCAAACAGGACCACGTTGAACAGGTCAGTCGGTTGCAACTTCCCAATCAGCTCTCGCAGCAACTTCTTCGAAGTGTTCAAAGGAAAGCCTTCCATCGAGCCCGAAACGTCTACCACGAAGATGTACTCACGCGGCGGAATCGTTTCCGGGGTAACGCGTTGCGGCGGTTGGGCCATGTAGAGAAAGAAGTTTTCATCGGCGCCCTGGAACAGCAGCAGGCCCGACGCGATCTGCTCTCCGGCCAAACGATAACGCACGACAAAGTCGCGGTTGCCCTGAAACGGATCGGAGTCGTCGAGCTGCAACTGCGCGGCGCCGTTGCTCTGCCATTGCGGAAAAACTTTATGCGACGGCGACGACACGTCATAAATCGGTAGTCCCGCTGCGATCCGCGTCGTGATGTGAAGCTCGCTCGCCGGCTTTTCTCCCTGGCGCTGATACGGAGTCTCGACAAAGCCGTCCGTCTTCTTGTTCGAGTTTTCCGGTGACGCATAGCGTGGTCCAACTACTGTCGGAAACACAAACTCGTAAACGTTTTCAGTTGGGATGAGGAGCTCGGTGTAACGCAGCTCGATCTCGACCTGCTCCTGCGGCATGATGTTGGCCAAACTCATCGAGAAAACATTCGGCCGCTGCTGCTCCAACAGCGACGCGCTCTTCCCTTCCTCTTTCGCCTGTTCGAATTCTTTCTTCGCTTGTTCGCGCTCTTTAATCTTGGCGACGATGATCTCGTTGCCTAATTGCATGCGCATCGCGTAAACGGCCGCGCGCGTCGAAGCGGGGAAAACATACGACGCATTGATCGGGCGCACGCCTTCGTTGCGATAAATCTGCCGAACCTTAACGTCGGCAATCACACCTGACACTGAAATATCGACCCGCGTATCTTTAAGCGGCAGTTGATCGACTCCGGGATCGCCTTGGACCAGGAAGTAGGGAGCGAGCGTCTTGTCCGCTTCCTGCGCCTCCTGCGCCCGAATCGAAGTGAACGAAAACGCAACTGCCAGCAACGCTAAAAACAGGTACCGCAATTTAACTTGCATAGAATCCTCTCGGCCTTTATGGCGACTCAACGTTCTGGGCACTTGGCCCACTTTTAAACGCGGAGATACTAAGGAAAGGAGGCTCTTGGACTTACGTTACAGACCACAGGTGTGGACCGTACCGGCCACAGTCGGCAAGGTGTAATAGGCCGGAATCTTGTGGATTTTGTTAGGTTTTCAGGCCGTTTGGCGCGAGCGGGAGCGAACGGAGACGTTTGCCGGTCACGGCGAAGATCGCGTTGCTGACCGCGGGAGCCAAACCGACGATTGGAGTCTCGCCGGCGCCCGCGGAAGGAAGATCTTTGCGATTCACCAGCACGATTTCGATCGGCGGCACATCGCTGAAGCGCGGCAAGCGATAGTTCTTGAAACGCGGATTAAGAATGCTGCCATTCACAAACTGTATCGACTCGAAAAGCGCGCCGCCGATCGCTTGCACGACCGCGCCTTCAACCTGGTTTTCGAGATGTACCGGATTGACGATCGCGCCACACTCGAAGGCCTCGACGATCCGTTCAAGTTTCACTTTGCCGGTGCGTGCTTCGATCGACACTTCAGCACACGTGGCGATGTAGCCGCCCTTTTCGAAACCACACGCGACGCCGAAGCCACGCATCGTTGACGATTTTCGGTTCCAATTAAAACGTGTAACGGCGGCGTCCAACACCGCGCGCAAACGTTCGTCCTTGATATTCTTCAGACGAAATTCGACCGGGTCCATCTTCACCAGCGCGGCGAGCTCATCCATGTGGACTTCGCGCGCGAAGTGATTCGCAGTCGCGGCCAGCCCGCGATAAGAACCCTGCCGCAGCGGCGACTTCGTATCGTGAAATTGAATGTTCTGATTAGCGATGTCGTACTTGATCTGTATGCCGGAAGATCCGGAGTTGTAGTTGTGAAACTCCCACGCGGTGATCTTGCCGTCGTTCTTCACGCCGGTCTTCACGTCGATCACGCCGGCCGGCCGGAAATAGGCCCAGGTGAATTCTTCTTCACGCGTCCAAACAACTTTCACCGGTTTCTTCGTCGCCATCGCCAGCCGCGCGGCTTCGATCGCACACTCGCCACTGTGTTTGCCGCCATAACCCGAACCGGTGTCGGGCACGATCACGCGAATGCGACTGGCAGGAACGTGCAGCGCTTCGGCGAGTTCGCCGCGCACGCCAAACGGGCGTTGCGTGCCGGTCCACACTGTCAGCTTGTTATCGACAAACTCCGCGATCGCTGCACGCGGCTCAAGCGGCGCGTGCGCGATGTAATCGACGTTGTAAGTCTGTTCGAGAGTTTTATCAGCGGCCGCAAAGCCGTCGGCAACGGAACCAACCGGACGGCCACGTCCCTCACGCGCGTTCTTCCGGAAGTAGTCGACCAAGGTAGCGTTGTCGGGTTGGGGATCGGGGCTCGTTTCCCAAGGCGTGGTAATCGATTTTGCAACGCTCGTTGCGGTTGGTTGATCTGACGCTGCAAGGCCGAAGAAATTTCCGTCCCTCACTAGCTGAATCCCTTTGACCTCGGCAACACCGGGTCCTGCTGGATCGACCGTCATGTTGACCTTCGGCGGACGCACCACCGCGCCGTACAACATACCGTCGCGCCGCATGTCAGACGTGTACTTGTGACGGCCGGTGACATAATCGCGTCCGTCAACCTTCGGAATCGATTTGCCCGCGAGCGTCCACTGATCGACCGGCGTCGTCTTCACGTCAGGCGAAATCGTCTTGACGAGCTTTTGACCTTTCGCGACATCCGCGAGCGTCATGGACTTCGACTGATCGTGATTCACAAAACGCGCATCGACTATGCGCACGGTGTCCGGCGGAACCTGCCACTGCTGCGCCGCCAGAGCAATCAACATTTCGCGCGCAGCAGCCGCTGCTTTGCGCAACTGCGGCGCCATCGTCGGCGTGGTGCGGCTGCCGAACGTTCCCAGGTCGAACGGCGTCAGATCCGTATCGCCCATGACCAGCCGAACCGTCTGAAGCGGTACGTGCAACTCTTCCGCGACTGCCTGCGACAGCGACGTGCGTATGTTTTGCCCAAACTCAACCTTACCCGTGTACACCACGACCGATCCGTCTTGATCGACATGTATCCATGCGCCAATATCTTTCGGCAACTCACGGTCAAATCCCTGTTCCTCCTGTGCCAGCAGACGGCTCATCGGAACAAGCAACACAATGCCGGTACTAAAAACTTTCAGAAACTGGCGCCGATCAAACGTAAAGTTATAAAACGGATCTTCAGTGAGTTCATACCGTTCGACTTCCGGGAGGTCTTTCATTCCGCGCCTCCCTTCTGTCCGGACGCCATTTGAATCGCGGCGACAATCCGCAGGTAGGTACCGCAGCGGCAAACGTTTCGATCCATGTGCCGCACGATCTGTTCGCGTGTGGGTTGCGGAGTCTTACTCAGCAGCGCCACGCTCGACATGATCATGCCGGGCGTGCAGTAGCCACACTGCATCGCGTCGGCTTTCAAGAACGCCTCCTGCACCGGATGGAGTTGGCCGTCCTTTTCGAGCCCTTCGATTGTCGTGATTTGCTTGTTGGCGACTTTTCCGACTGGCGTGACACACGAGCGGGTCTGCTGTCCATCGATCAGCACCGTACACGCGCCACACTGCGCTTCACCGCAGCCGTACTTCGTTCCGGTTAGATCGAGATCGTTGCGCAGTACACTCAACAAACTCGTCTGCGAATCGACATTAACGGTCAGCTTCTTCCCGTTGACGGTGAGCGCGGTAACCTTCGCCATCGTTGCCAGCCTCCGATAATCGTGGGTTTGGCTGGCATTGTAACTGTTGAACTGTCGATTCCGTTACTCGCTGTGGTTTTTGTCTCCAAAACCGTGACGGCTGCGGCAAACTTCACACACAGTTGGCACTTCCGTGTTATCGATCCGATGCTGCACCGGCGGCAGTGTCCGCAGGTACGCGAAGATCGCTTTCAGATCCTCATCCGTCATGTTGCGGAAATAACCCCACGGCATGATCGAATTCAGTTTGCGCGCGCCGACCTGGCCCGTACGCAGCGTCTTCACAAACAACGCTTCGTCGTAATAGGAAATACCCGACGGATCCGGCGTGATGTTGGCGCTGGAGAGTTCACCCCACGGTCCTTTGAAACGCATACCGCCGGCAAAGGCGAGCTGCATCAACGGCTGGCCTTCTTTGTTCATCGGCGTGTGACACGACATGCAGTTGCCCAACGTCACGAGATACTTTCCACGCTCGACGGGATTCGACATGTCTGGTCCTTTAACCGGCGCGGTGAGCGGCTGGTGCGGCGGCAAACTTCCCTTGATAACCTCCGGCAGCATCGTCTTCGGCACGGCGTTGCGCACTGGATCGATCGAGCGTAGATAGACCACGATCGATGCCAGATCCTCGTCAGTCATCTGGCGGAAATTCATGTAAGGCATCATCGGAAACAGCCGCCGGCCATCGTGACCAACGCCTTCGCGAATCGCGCGCGCAAACTGTTCGTCGGTCCAATTACCGGCGCCAGTGTCGCGATCGGGCGTGATGTTCGGCGCGACCAGCCATTCCATTCCGTCTTCAACGAAGATCGTTCCGGCGCCTTTCTTTCCTTGTTTCGGTTGCGCGCCCGGCCGCTCCCAATCAACTTCCGAGTGGCATTGGAAACAATGTGCGGGTCCTTCGACGAGGTAGCGTCCGCGCTCAAGTCGGGCCACCGTCGGATTGAACTTCAACAGCGATATGCGCGGCGTTGGCGTGCTTTCGCGCGTCGTGTAACCCACAGAAAGAAATATGCCGATCAGCGCTAGCGCGACCAGCGACATTTCGATGACCCATTTCCCGCGTTGCCGTTGCATGGCTCCGGTTCTCCTACCATCCGAGTCCTCAGGGGGCAGCCTTTGCGACTGCCCTCAACTCAGATAGCGTAAAACCGAAGCGATTTGTGTCAGTGATTTTTAACGAAAACTATCCGTGGCGCGGATGAGGGCGTCCTGGATGCCGGGTTCGAAGGCCGCGTGACCGGCGTCGGGAATGATTTTCAGCTCCGCTTCCGGCCAGGCGCGATGCAGGTGCCACGCGCTCATGACCGGGCAAACGATGTCGTAACGACCGTGGACGATGACGCTTGGAATGTGACGAATGCGATCGACGTTTTCGATCAGGTAGTTGTTGGTTTCGAAGAAACAGTTGTTCACGAAGTAGTGACACTCGATGCGCGCCAAAGCGATCGCCTTATCGGGTTCGCTAAACTCGTCGATCAGATTTTGATCCGGCAGGAGTTTCAAGGCGCTTCCTTCCCAGATGGACCACGCGCGCGCTGCTTCTAATTTGACCGCGTCGTCCTCGCTCGTCAGACGGCGATAGTAAGCGTTGATCATGTCGCCGCGTTCCGCTTCAGGAATGATCTCTACGTACTTTTCCCAGCCGTCGGGAAAGATCGCGCTCGCGCCCTGGCTGTCTTCGTAAAACCAGCGAATCTCGTCGGGCCGGCAGAGAAAGATGCCGCGCAACACGAGACCGCGCACTCTTTCGGGATGCGTTTCAGCGTACGAGAGCGCGAGCGTGCTGCCCCACGAGCCGCCAAACACGAGCCACTGATCGATGCCCAACTGTTCGCGGATCGTTTCAATGTCCTGGACCAGATGCCACGTCGTGTTGTCTTCGAGTGAAGCGTGCGGAGTGCTCTGACCCGCGCCGCGCTGATCGAAGAGAATGATCCGGTAAGCATTTGGATCGAAGAAGCGGCGGTAATTCGGTGTGAGTCCGGCGCCTGGACCACCGTGCAAAAAGACAACCGGCTTGCCGTTCGGCGTGCCGCATTGTTCGTAATAAAGATCGTGAACAGCGGACACTTTGATATGCCCGCTGTCGTATGGCTCTATCTCGTCGTAAAGGGTTCGCAGTGTTTCCATGTTGCCTGCGATTATCGTGTCAGAACCACCGAACTGCAAACGGCTAGGTGTCTTATCGTGCCGGCTGGGTGATCGCGGTGTTTTGAAAGGCGGCGATAGTCCACCTGTGGTTTTCCTTCGTCATGAAGAGCGTGATCATCGCGTCCTGAACCAGTTCCTTGACTGGGCTCGTGCGTTGGCCTTTAACGTGGACCACCGCGACGTCGGGGCGCAGAAAACGGATCTGTTGCACGGTTAAGCTGATCGTCGTTTCCTTGAAAATCGTGTCGAAGATGCGCTGATGGCTGCTCTCGATGACCGCGCGGCCTTTGATGTAATTGCCGTTGATCACTACGTAATCCGCGTCTTCGGCAAACGGCTTCGCGAAAGTCGCGCCGCTTTTCGTGTTCCAACCGGTCTCCAACTGTTTGACGGCATCGCGCAACGCCGACTCGTCGGCGGCGTGGTTGTTCTGCGCACTCGCGCTGACTGCGAAAAGGGCGAGAAGGGTGAGTGTTACCAGTAGCTTCATTTTTCCTCCAGATAAACCGCAAAATATTGCTCACTTAGATAAGCGACAGATTGATGGAAAAGCGGCCACGGATGTTAGAATTCGCGGACTTTGCGGGAAGAAGTCACCCAACTACTCGCCGCTTGGGGTAAAGGCGACAAGTCTGCGCTCGACAGGCTGCTTCCTCTCGTCCACGCTGAACTGCGCCGCATCGCACGCCGCCAGATGAGCCAGGAACGTGACGGCCATACACTGCAAGCAACGGCGCTGGTCAACGAAGCCTACTTGCGACTTGCCGGGCAGCAAGGATACGAATGGCAGAATCGCACGCACTTCTTCGCGGTATGCGCGCAAGTAATGCGTCACGTTTTGATCGATCACGCACGTGCTCACGCGCGCGACAAACGCGGCGGCGGCGCGGTCCATGTTTCGCTCGACGAGGCCGCCGCACTCGCAGGCCAGCCGGCCGAACACTTTCTCGCACTCGACGAAGCACTGCACTTTCTCGAAAACGTCGATCCGCAGAAAGGTAAGATTGTCGAGCTGCGTTACTTCGGTGGCTTGAGCATCGAGGAAACGGCGGAGGTCTTGAACATCTCACCACGAACAGTGCGGCGCGAATGGCAGCGATCGAAAGCGTGGCTATTACGCCTCATCACTGAAGGGCTCACAGATGAAACCCGACGATTGGCGAAAAGTTGACGAACTCTTCGACGCCGCGCTCGAGCACGATCCGAAAGATCGCGCCTCCTTCCTCGATCGAGTCTGCGGCAGCGACCGCGAACTGCGCCGCGAAGTCGAAAAGATGCTCGCCTTCGATCGACAGGCCGAAGACTTTATCCAAACAGATGTTTTCCACGTTGCCGCAAGATTGATTACCGAGCCCGCCGGAACACCAGCGGAAACACCGCTAAAGAGATCGTCGTCGTTCACCGCTGACTCGATCGACAACGCCAGGTTCATCCCCGGCGACGTTCTCTCCGATCGCTATCGCATCGTCGGGCTACTCGGCCGCGGCGGCATGGGCGAGGTTTATCGCGCCGACGATCTCAAGCTAAAGCAACCGGTGGCGCTCAAGTTTCTACCTGAGTCGCTAACTGCAAACGGCCCGGCGCTCGCACGTTTCTATCGCGAAGTGAGCGTCGCACGGCAGATCTCGCATCGCCACGTTTGCCGCGTTTACGACGTTGCCGAGTTCGATGGACAACATTTCATCTCGATGGAATTTGTGCGCGGCGAAGAGCTCTCGTCGTTGCTCAAGCGCATTGGCCGTCTGCCGCAGGCCAAAGCCATCGACGTCGCGCGGCAACTCTGCGCTGGCCTCGCGGCCGTTCACGAACGCGGCGTGCTGCATCGCGATCTGAAACCCGCGAACATCATGCTCGACGAGCATGGCGACGTGCGGATCACTGACTTCGGCATCGCCGCACTCGCGGAAGAGTTGGACCAACGCGACGCAATGGCCGGCACGCCCGCGTACATGTCTCCGGAACAACTCGAAGGACACGAGCTGACGAGCAAGAGCGACATCTACTCGCTGGGCCTCGTGCTCTACGAAGTGTTCACCGGCAAGCGAGCTTTTGAAGCATCATCGTTGCAGGAGTTGATTCGACTGCGACGCAGCGATACGACGCCCACAAGTCTCGGCGAGCTTGTTCCCGAGCTCGATCCGCTGGTCGAACGCGTCATCTTTCGTTGTCTCGAACGAGATCCCGCGAAGCGTCCGGCGTCTGCGTTGCAAGTCGCGGCTGCGCTCCCCGGCGGCGATCCACTCGCGGCGGCGCTCGCTGCAGGCGAAACACCATCGCCGGAGATGGTTGCGGCGGCGCCAAAACAAGGCGGCTTGCGACCGGCCATTGCGGCTTCGCTGTTTGCCGCCGTCGTCGTCCTAACCGCGCTCCTCTGCTTTCTCCCGCGCGACATGATGTTGTTTCACAGAGTCCCGCTCGAAAAGTCGCCCGAAGTGTTGCGCGATCGCGCCACCGAGCTGGTGAAGAAGTTTGGCTACACGGCGCAACCGGGTGATTCCGCCTACGGCATGTCGGTGGATCGGCAATATCTCAATCACATTCACGACAACGATCTATCGCCCACGCGTTGGCAGCAACTGAGCACCGGACAACCGGCTGCAATCTATTTTTGGTACCGGCAGAGTCCGCGTGCGTTCAACGTTTCGACCAACGGCTACGTGGGCGAGAATGAGCCGGCGCGAGATCTGCCAGGCATGACGACTGTAACGCTCGACACAACCGGCAGATTGCGTTCTTTCTACGCGGTCCCGCCAAGCAGCAGCTCGACTGATGGGTCTCCAACATCGCCTGACTGGTCCACCTTGCTGAAAGAAAGTGGATTGGACCAGGCACAACTGCAACCCGTCTCACCGATCTGGACGCCGCCACACGCGTCAACCGCACGCGCAGCGTGGACCGGTTCCTATCCAAATCAACCGGAATCCAAAATCCACGTTGAAGTTGCGGTTTTTGAAAATCGGCCGGTTTATTTCGAGATCGTTCACGCGTGGGACAAACCGGCTGAGCAGGCCGTGCAGATAGCACGTTTCCGTCAGCGCGCGCTGATCGTGCTTCTGCTGTCCGTGTTCATCATCGTGATGCTTGCGAGTGCGTTGCTTGCATTGCGAAACGTGAAACTCGGACGCGGCGATCGCCGAGGCGCGTTTCGCCTGGCGGCGTTTTTGTTGGGAGTCTCCTTCGTACACTGGTTGTTTTCGTCTCATCATGTGTCCGCGGAGTCCGAAGCGATTAACTTTATCGGCGGCGTACAGAACATGTTGTTCTGGGCGTTGTTCTTTTGGGTGGTCTACCTGGCGTTCGAGCCGTTTGTGCGACGGCGTTGGCCGGGGCGGATCATTTCGTGGAGCCGCCTGTTGGCTGGAGGTTTTCGCGATCCACTGGTCGGGCGCGACATATTGATCGGCGCGGTTTTCGGGCTCGGCATTCTGTTTTGTTACTTCTATTTGGCCAACCTGGTGCCGCAGTGGTTGGGGGATCCGCCCGGCATGCCGTGGATGGATTCTCCCGCCACACGCCTACTCGGATTTCGTTCGTTTGCTTTTGGCTTCACTCAACAGATCTTCGCCGCGGTTTTTCAAGCCTTTATAGTGCTCTTCTTTCTGCTGTTGCTTTACATGATAGTGCGCCACGAGCGCCTCGCGGCATTGCTGTTGTGGTTGATCGTGTCGCTGGCCCTGAGCCTGACTCAGGAATCCGCTGGCAGTGTTCCGTTCGCGTGGCTCGCCGGGGCGATGACTGTTTGGCTGTTATATCGCTACGGGCTGCTGGCGTTGATAGTGGCGCTCTACTTCGTACACCTGTTGATTTTCTTTCCGATCACTTCGAATTTCTCCGCCTGGTACGCCAGCGATTTCGTCCTCGCACTACTAATCGCGCTCGCACTCGCGGGCTTCGGTTTCTACACCTCGCTCGCCGGCGAACCATTATTCCGCACCGCGCGGTTGGATGATTGATCTTTTCCGTTGGTGAGCGGTTCGAGGACGGCGGCGAGGGCGTCGAGGTTCAGGGGTTTGGTGAGGTGAGAGTGGAAGCCGGCGGCGCGGGCGCGCTCGACGTCGTCCGTGCGGCCGAAGCCGGTGATCGCGATGACGGGGACGTGCTGGCGGCCGGAGATTTGGCGCAGGCGTTGAAGGAATTCGAAGCCGTCCATTCCCGGCATCGAGATGTCTGACAGGATCACGTCAAACTCTCTTTCGCTCGCGATACGCAAAGCGTCGGCGCCGTTCGTCGCGGTCGTCACGTTTGCGCCGCTGAGCTTGAGTAGCTGATCCAGCATCGCGATCGTGTCTTCGGAGTCGTCGACGATCAGAAAATCAGTGTCCGCTAAAGCATCCAGGGCGAGCGGCGCCGCGGCCGCTGATGCTCCACGGACCGTATCGTTCGTGAGCGGCAGGCGAATGGTGAACCGAGACCCTTTGTTTGTTCCTTCTGACTCAACCGCGATCGTGCCGCCGTGAAGCTGGACGAGTTGCCGGACCAACGCGAGTCCGATTCCCATGCCGCCGTGTCTGCGGCTGTTGCTGCTGTCGGCCTGACGAAACATTTCGAAAACGTGCGGCAAAAAGCTCGGATCGATTCCCTCTCCAGTGTCTTCGATAACGAGCACCGCATCCCGTTCATCGCGATTCAGACTGATATTTATGCTGCCGCCGGCGGGCGTGAACTTCACCGCGTTATTCAGCACGTTCCACGCAATCTGCTGTAAACGCAAACGGTCGCCATCAACCAATAAGAAGTGATCGGCAACGTTAAGATGAATCTCAATTCCCTTCGCTGCTGCTTCAGTACGCACGGTTTCCACCGCGTTGTCGATGATCGCCGCCAGCGAGACGGTCTCATGGTTCAGAGAAACTTTTCCGCGCTGCAGCCGCGACAGATCGAGCAGGTCGTTGATCAATTGCGACTGCGATTGCGCGTTGCGACGCAGCGCTTCAGCCATCTTGCGCAGCCGCGACGACTCGTCAATCTCAGGCGTTCGCAAAAACAGTTCCGAGTAACCGAGAATGACGTTCAACGGGTTGCGCAGTTCGTGTGAGAGCGTGGCCAGGAACTCGTCCTTGAGTTGATTGGCTTTTTCCGCCACATCGCGCGCTTCCTGTTCGCTTTGCAACAACCGCTCGCGCTCTACTTCAGCACGCAGCTTTTCGATCCCCGTCCACGTGCGTTCGGCAACGGCGCGCAACAACGAGACTTCGTCTTTGGTCCACTCCCGAGGCTGATCGTCGCTCGCCCACAGCGAAGCAACCCAGCGGCCGTCGCGCATCAACGGCACCGCGACATACGCGCGTTCACCAGCCGGTTCATAAGTCCGTTGATAATCCGCAGCCGTTCGCGGGTCGATCTCTGCATCACGGTTGACGACTGTTTCACCACGTTTCATCTCGGCGGAGGTGACGCTGCTGTAACTCGAGATGCGATGAACGCCGGCAACTGATTCGGCTCGATCGCAGTAGTCGCGATGAACAATCTCCAAGTCACGCTCGATGTCTGTTTCATTGAACAAGCAACGGCGCAGGTCGAGTTCGACACCCACTGTTTGCGCAACGGCGTAGGAGAGCTCGTAGGGATCGCGCAACATTCGCACCAATTCGCTGACACGGAAAAGCACGTCGAGACGTTTCTCTGCCTGGCGGCGTTCACGGTCGGTGATATCGAGCGATTGCGCGGTCCACCAAAGCAAAGCCACGAGAATCAGGAGTATGAGGAGGACGAATAGTGCCGTGCCGAACGCTGCGCCAAACCAGGTGGAATCGCGACCCATCGTCTTGACCCAACCCAGCAGAACCACGACCAGCAACATGGGCCACATGCGCCGAGTCACCACACCGCCCGGACTGTTTCCCAGCAGAATCGAGACCAGGCCACGCTCAGGACGCATCAATAATATCGCCCCGCAAAGACTCAGAAATGCGATCACCGTGTGCAGGGCGATCGTGAAGTAAAGCCCTATCGGATCGCGCTCGATACCGTAAAAGTAATAGAGGAAGACGAGTATCGTGAAAGCCACCACGAGCAAAACCGCGACATTCGAGACGCGAAACCATCGCGGCGAACGGGCATCGATAAAGAAGACTGCGCTGCCCAGTGAAAGAAAGTTAACTGAGGCCGCGACACCCATACGCCCGGGAAATGACTGACCTGCCTGCTCAACCGTCTCGGTGAAAAGCAACTGATCGATACCAAGATTCCAACCAAAAATGTGTTGGGTCAGAGTCAGAAAGCCGACAAAGGCAACCACCACTGCGAAGAGCTGTGCGATGCGTCGTCTCCAGTTCGCCGTTGCAGGATCGCGAAGGAGAAGCAGCGATGTAGAGATGAGAATCAAGCAAACCGCGGTGTTTGCTTTCATCGCGACGAGTGTGGGATGAATGCGCTTGAGAAACTCGACGCCGAAAATCCAGCCGAGCAGCGCGGCAACGCCGATCGACATAGAGAGCAACGCGCACGCCGTCGCCATTGTGCGGTAGCGTGCCGACTGCTGCGGTGAATGCTGCAAAAGAGATTCGTACATCCCGATGATCTTTCTCCGCAGTTTATACTGATGGCGTCACGTTTCCTACACAACCAGAGAAGGCGGAGCCTAAAAGAATCTGTGTAATCTGTGGATAAAGAACTTTAGTTTAGGCTTTCTCGACCAAAACGAAACGCGGAACGTCTAAAGGTGGTTGGATAGTCATTTTTGGACCGGAGGACCCAATTATTGATGAGAAAACTCACGATTTTGGCAGCAGTTTTGACCTTCCTGGTCGTTTCAACCGGAAGCACTTTCGCGCAACGCCAGTGGTATCGCGGCAACGTGCGCGACGTCATCAGAGACCTCGAGTCAGATACGGATCACTACAAGGGCTCCCTCGACAGCGCACTCGATCGCAGCCGGCTCAACGGCAGCCGCACCGAAGATGAGATCAACGAGTATGTGAAGAAATTTGAAGAAGCAACGGATCGTCTGCGCGATCGCGCGGAAGATCGCCAGTATGCCCCGAACCTCGCGCGTGAAGTTCTCAACCGTGGCCGATCGATCAACGTCTTCATGCGCCGCCACCGGCTCGGCGGCCAGGCAGAATCAGATTGGGCCAAAGTAAGAAACGATCTGAACCGCTTGGCGAATTCCTACTACATCAACTGGAGATGGTGATAGCTCGAAGCTATCACCATCCCTCACTTCAATGCCCGGCGTGGCTCCGTTCGACAAACTTCGAGAACCGGCTTAAGCCACCGTCTTCCGTTTTCTCCTGATAAAGGAAGGCGAGCTTGTTCTCGTCGAAGATCTGAAAGAACTCGTCCCACTCTATCTCCTCGAGCTTGTCCTCACCGGAAAAGCCGGGATAGTCGATCCGCAATAGCGCCGAACCGCCTTTCTCGGTTCCCTTCACTATCGCCGGATGTCCATCGCGCTCTTCAACCCATTGCCGGATCTCTTCGTGATCCGTTGTTGTTTTAGATTCATGACTGGTTTTTGCTTTCGCCATCTTATTCCTGACTCCTCTATGTAAATCTGTTATCCCGTTGGGTTAAAGTGCTGTTCAGCAACTTCGATGCCGGTGCCAAGCCCTGTAGATTTTGGAGGCGTTGAGATTGTTTTCGGTACAGGAGTGTTTGCAATTCATCAACCCATGTACGCAACCGGACAAACTGACGAAAAAGACCAGATGCCTTCGTGGCGCGAGGCTTTTCTCTATTTTCTGTTTCTCGGTTTCGTGAACGTTGGCGGACCGGTGGCGCAGATCACGATGATGTACAACCACATGGTCGAGAAGCGTCACTGGCTCTCGCGCGAACGCTTCGTAAAGATCATGGCCTTCTGTCACATGCTGCCCGGACCGGAAGCGCTGCAACTCGCAATCTATGTCGGTTACTTGAAACGCAGACTGTTAGGCGGCGTACTTGCTGGTCTAACTTTCGTACTACCCGGCGCGACGGTGATGATCGTGTTGAGCTGGCTCTACGTCAGGTACGGCCAACTCACGTTTGTCACGAACGCGCTCTACGTGCTCAAACCCGTTGTGGTCGGCATCATCGGCGCGGGAATTATCAAGCTCGGCAGCGCGGCCATCCGGAATGTGTTTCTTGGCGTCGTGCTAGCCGGTACGACCGCGGTGATGTATTTCGGTGGTGTGAACTTCCTATTGATCATGCTCGCCGCGGGTTTGGTGAATCTCGTCAAAGAGAAGGCGTGGACTGGACCACGGCAAACGACAAAGCTGCTTCAGGCTAGTCTCGCTGCGGCGGTTCTGTTTGCGATAACTGATTCGCGTCTGTTTCAGATCGCGTGGCTGTTCTTCAAGACCGGGCTGTTTAGTTTCGGCGGCGCTTATGCGTCGATCGTGTTCGTTCAGCGCGGCGCGGTTGCGGAATACGGTTGGCTGACGGATGCGCAACTGCTCGACGGCGTCGCATTGAGTGTCGCCACGCCGGGGCCGTTTATGTTATTCACAACGTTCGCAGGTTATCTAGCGGGCGGACTGGCAGGCGCGATCGTCGCCACGTTCTTCGTATTCTTGCCGTCGTTTGTTTTCGTACTGGGCGGGGCGCATTACGTTGAAAAAGTGCAGGATAGTGCGGCAATCCAGGCGTTTTTGGCGGGTGTGAGTGCGGCGGTAGTCGGAGTGATCGCGGTGGTTTCAGTGGAATTAATTCCCGACGCGATTGCCGGCTGGCCGACGCTGTTGCTTGCCGTCGCGGCTTTTGTTTCGATCGTCTGGTTCAAGCGTGACGTGGCGCTGGTGGCAATTTGTGGAATCGTTGGAGGAGTGGTCTATGCAGTTGTTACTCATCAGTAATTCAACGCTGTACGGCAGCGGCTACCTGGATCATGCCGAAGAAGAGATCCGCGATTTTCTCAGCAGCGGTGTGAAGCGCGTTTTGTTTGTGCCCTATGCACTACACGATCGCGATGCGTATGCCGGTACGGCCAAACAGCGTTTCGCGAAGATGGGTTACGAGTTGTCGTCCATTCATGGAACCGCCCATCCGGCGCGCGCCGTGAGAGACACTGACGCGATCTTCATCGGCGGCGGCAATACGTTTCGCCTGCTGAAAGCTCTTTACGATTTCAATCTGCTCGATCCGATTCGCGAGCGCGTCCGCGAGGGCATGCCTTACATCGGCTCCAGCGCCGGTTCAAACGTCGCCGCGCCGACTATCAAAACAACCAACGACATGCCGATCGTGCAGCCACCGTCGTTCAATGCGCTCGGCCTGGTTTGGTTTCAAATCAATCCTCACTACCTCGACGCGGACAAGAACTCAACTCACATGGGTGAGACACGCGAGCAACGCTTACTACAGTTTCTCGAAGAAGACAGCACGCCGATCGCCGCACTGCGCGAAGGGGCCATGCTTCGTCTCGAAGACGGCATCACGATGTTGAAAGGATCTTCCGGCGCACGCATCTTCCGCCGCGATCTCGAACCGGTCGAAACCCTGCCGGGCGATCAACTCGACGCACTCTTTACAACTCGCTCCGCCAACAGCCTAATAGATTGATTGTTAATCGTCGTCCAATGACTCGAGGTACCAGATCTCGACGTTTACTTCATCGGCGTAGTGAAGAATCGGTGAGCCCTTTGGTATGGGCAGGCGATTGATCTCAAACAAATTTGTCTCGAGGTTCTTCAGCGTCGCTTCGCGCAACTGATAAGGCTCGTGGAAAACGCGCGCGCGATAAATATCCCCGTCGCTCTCCGAGTACAAACAATAACGCTCTGTCAGAAAGAACTCGCGCGTGCCCGGTTGCGCCTTCGGCAACTCGTCGCCAATCGTCCACGCAGCTTTAAAGTCCCCGTCTCCTGAAACCCGCTGCGAGCGAAACTTGAGACTCCGCGTCCCGGTCAAATCAATCTCCGCGTGATGATACGGCAGATGAAAAAACGCTCTGGCGGTTGTCGCCGCTACCAGACTTGTCACGTCCAGCGAGAAGAACCAAACACCGGGCACGCCACGATAGTGGACGTAAGTGCGCACGTTCAGCTCGTGCATCGCGTCGAGCCCGGGCACTGCCGGCGCAAATGGCGGAAAGGCACGAATGTCCCACATCGTAAACGGCACGATGCCGATCCACGCGTTGCCGCCGAAAAGATCGAGCTCCAGCGCGTCGGGAATCAAATGCCGAATGAGGTTCGGATCCACTCGCCAGTGCATGAACAGGAGCTTGCCCCAGTTCTGATGCATGACCGGTTGACCGCTGGGCCGATGCCGGGCGGCCAGACGATCAGCGTCTGTCGGATGTCGGGTATTGAGCGGTGTTTTCATAAAAACGTTTGGCCATCGTTTTGCAACTATGGGGCCAATTTACCTAATGATCTTTGTGCTTGCTTTGTAGCTGATCACGCGATCGGTCACGGCTGTTTTTGGTACACCCGGTACTTACCCTTGATTGTTCAAAGTACATGACTGGACAGCCTGTGTGTACGCTGTCGTACTTCATTTTTGTTCTGCTCATCATAAGCTGCGCAACTAATCAATCACACTAAAAATTCGTATCGGGCACACCGTTCGCTTAGCGCAGGAACATGCATTTTCAATCGATCCGAACTCTTGCCGGGCCCAATGTCTATAGTCACCGGCCTGTTCTTTTAATGCGTTTAGACCTCGGTGAGTTGGATGGCAAAGAGACTCGCGAGTTCAAAGGTTTCAACGATCGCCTGCTCGCCTGCTTACCCGGACTGAATGAGCATCAATGCAGTCTCGGCAAACCGGGCGGCTTCGTGCGGCGGCTCGAAGAAGGAACTTATTTCGGCCACGTCGTCGAACACGTCGCGATCGAACTCGCCGCGCTCGCAGAAGTCGGCGCGAATCACGGTAAGACTCGGCACTCAGGCGAGCCACACATTTACAACGTGGCGATCGAATACAAAGCCGAGCAGGCGTCGCGGTATCTGTTGTCAGTCGCGGTTCGGCTCGTCACCGCTGTTTTGAACTCGGAAGTATTTCCGGTCGGCAAAGAGATCTGGGAAGCAAAACAGATCGCCGTGCAAACAGAGCTGGGCCCGAGTACCCGCGCGATTGTTACGGCAGCCGAGCAGCGAAACATTCCGTGGCGGCGCGAAGGTGAAGAGAGTCTCGTGCTGTTAGGCTACGGCAAGCACCGTCATTACATTCAAGCCGCGATGACCGATCGCACGAGCGCGACCGCGGTCGAATTAGTCCAGGACAAGGACTACACCAAGACGTTACTGAGCCGCGCGGGCATTCCGGTTCCGGAAGGGCGCGTCGTGAGATCCGCGGCTGAAGCGATCGCCGCGATGCACGAGATCGGTGCGCCGATAGTCGTGAAGCCGTTGACCGGACGCCAGGGTAATGGAGTTTCAATCGGACTGGAAACGGCGGACGAAGTGCGGCAGGCGTATAACAACGCCAGCTCGTTTTCGCCCACAGTGCTGGTCGAAACACTATTGACCGGCCGTAATTACCGGTTGCTCGTGGTCGGTAATAAATTGATCGCGGCCAGCGAACGCACACCCTGTCGCGTTGCCGGCGACGGCAAACACACGATCAAAGAACTGATCGACGCGGAGAATAAAAATCCGCTGCGCGGCGAAGGACATGAGAAGCCGCTGACGCAGATCAGGGTCGATCATTCCGTGGTCCAACATCTCAAACGCATCGGTTTGACGACGAAATCCGTGCCGCGCGAAAACGAAGAAGTCACGCTTTCGGAACGGGTGAATCTTTCGGCAGGCGCGACCGCGCGTGACGTCACGGATGAGGTGCATCCGTCGATCAAATCGATGTGCGAGCGGGCTGCGCGGCTCGCCGGTCTCGACATTTGCGGCGTCGATCTGATCGCTGAAGACATTTCGCAGCCCGTGACGCGCGGCGGCATTCTGGAGTTGAACGCCGGTCCGGGTTTGCGCATGCATTGTTTTCCGAGCGAAGGCAAATCGCGCGACGTCGGCAGCGCGATCGTGGAGATGCTTTATCCCAAAGGCGAGAACGGACGCATTCCGATCATCAGCATCACCGGCACGAACGGTAAGACAACCGTCACGCGCATGATCGGTCACGTGCTGGAAAGCATGGGACAAACTTTGGGAATGACGACCACCGACGGCATCTACATCGGAGGCGAACGCGTCGTGGAAGGCGACACGACTGGTCCGGGATCTGCGCAGGCGGTGCTCGCGGATCCGGCAGTTGACGTGGCTGTGCTAGAGACTGCACGCGGCGGAATCGTTCGCCGCGGACTTGGTTACGACTGGTCAGACGTCGGCGTGATCACGAATATCGGCGAGGACCATTTGGGCCAGGACGGAATCAAAACTATCGAAGATGTTGTCTACATCAAGTCGCTGGTGGCGGAACGCGTCGTCGAGGGCGGCACTTTGGTTTTGAATGCCGATAACGAACTTGTAATTGGCATTGGTCGACAAAGATCAGTCACGAAGCGCAAGAAACGAATCTTTTATTTCTCTTTGAATAGCGACAATCCGATCGTCCGCGAACACTTGCTGCATGGTGGAACGGCTTTTCTGTTTCGCGACGGCTGGCTGGTCGAGGCGACAAGACGCGAAACCTACAAGATCATGGAGGTGGCTTCAGTGCCGGCGACGATGGACGGGCTCGCCGAGTTTCAGGTGGCAAACTTGCTTGCCGCCGTTGCGGCGTGCCGCGCGCACAATGTGCCGCGCTATGCGATCTCAAAGAGCCTAAAAAAGTTTATGAGTTACACGAACAATCCCGGCCGCGTGAATCTTTACAAGCTAAACGGTGGTCATGTGATGGTTGACTACGGACACAACCCGAATGCGTTTGAAGCGATCTGCCGGATGGCGAGCAAGTGGGAAGACAGGCGCGTAACGGGTGTGATTGGCGTGCCGGGCGATCGTGACGACAGTTTGATCGCGCATGCTGCTCGGGTTGCGGCGCGTGGCTTTGACCGGTTGATTATTCGTGAGGATCACGATCTTCGCGGCCGCGATCGCGGCGCCGTTGCGCAGCTTCTTTGTGACGCTGCTCGCGATGAAGCGCCGGATACAGACTTACAGGTTGTGCTCGACGTGAGCGAAGCGCTTCATCAGGCAGTGAAGACAATGGAGCACCGCGAGGTGGTCGTCGTTTTTTACGAGAAGCTCGAACCGCTGCGGCAGGTTTTGGAAAGTTATGCCGCGCAACCGGTGCAGTCGCTCAACGCGGGCGGCGGCGAAATCAGCTCGCGCCGGGTGACGCGGTTCGCCAAGGCGATGGAAAGCAGGCCGGCGCTGCAACTTGCGGAAGCGCGCCGTTCGAACTCTCATCCGCACCTGTGAGGAGCATCGTCTCCTTAACTGTCTGACGTAAACAACTCAATGCGCCGTTCTATTTCGCGCGCCACCTCGCCGAAGATGACGTAAATTTCTTTGTCTGATCCGTGGGCCAACGCTGGATCGGGCAAGCTCCAGTGCAGCACCTTCGGCTGGCCCGGCCACACCGGGCACGATTCGCGCGCGTGGTCGCAAACGGTGATTACAAAATCGAACTCGACATCGTTGTACTCTTCAAATGATTTGCTTCTCGCAGCACTCGCATCGATGCCGTACTCACCCTTCAACACACGAACAGCGAACGGATTCACCTTGCCTGTCGGAAACGCACCGGCGCTGTAGACCTCGAACCGTTCGCCGCCCGCGCGTTTCAGCAAGTACTCACCAAAGATGCTTCGCGCAGAGTTTCCTGTGCAAAGAAATAAGACCTTGAGTGGCTGCGACTCGGTTTTCACTTTTGGTCTCCGTTTTCGAGGTTGGAGGTGAGCCAGCGAAAAAGCAGCGTTGCAGTTGTGGCGCCCAAAAGTTGCGCGACGATAAATCCCGGCGTGTCTGCTGGACGAATTCCGCTGAACGTATCACTCGCTGCTCTGGCGAGCGTAACGGCGGGATTGGCGAAAGACGTCGACGCGGTGAACCAGTAAGCCGCGGTAATGTAAGCCGCTACCGCAAACGGCGCTGCCGCCGGGCGAAACCGAACCGCCGCCCAAATCACCAGCAGCAGGCCAAACGTTGCCACAAACTCGCTGAACATTTGCGCGCCTCCGCTGCGCGCGTGGTGCGAAGCAAAGAACAAAGGCAGTTCGAACATCACGTGCGCCGCCGCCACGCCCACGAACGCGCCACCGATCTGCGCGATCACGTAAAGCGGAACGTCAGTCCAGGTGATGTAACCCTGCCACGCGCTGGCGAACGTGACCGCCGGATTGAAGTGAGCGCCGGATATTGGACCAAACGTTAGTATCAGCGCGACCAGAGCAGCGCCCGTAGCGAGCGTGTTGGCGAGAAGGGCCACGGCCAGATTGCCGGCCGCGAGTCGTTCGCCCATGATTCCGGAGCCGACGACCGCAGCCAACAGCATGGCAGTGCCGAGCGCTTCAGCAACAACTCGTTGCAGCAGATTTCTCATGAACTTTGGCCCAAAAGTAGTCTCGTCCGGCTCCGCCGCCGGATGTGAGATACCGTCTTGAAAATCAAGAGCCGGAGTTGAATAAAAGCTCATGCTCGGGGTCGAAGTCTTTGCCTGACTTCAGCACGCCGAAAGCGATATGAATGAGCTTCCGCATC
>Ga0307505_10000957_pt1 | contig 26659 bp, 22 predicted proteins | sample 23_S_MG_FD_202183 | JGI IMG/M metagenome (GOLD analysis project Ga0307505, IMG submission 202183) | Soil microbial communities from Populus trichocarpa stands in riparian zone in the Pacific Northwest, United States - 23_S | ecosystem: Environmental > Terrestrial > Soil > Riparian zone > Trees... | reverse complement strand
GCCGCCGGCCACGTTCGCCGCGAGGTGCCGCCAGCTCGCTGACGGCACCTCGCAACCCAGCGCATCAACTACGATGCAAATCCACGGGCTCTAGATCGAAGTGCTACGAAACCTGGGGGCAGCGCAGCGGAACTCGCGGCCGTTGCCGATCATCGCCAGCACCGCCGTGGCGGTGGTCGGCCCGACGCCGCTCAGGCGCATGAGTTGCTTGGCGCGACCGTCCTCGCGTGCGATGTCCTGGATGTGCGCGTCGTACTGCGCGATGCGCTCGTCGAGCCGGTGCAGCTCGCTCAACAGATCGCCGACGACGGTGTTGGCCCAGCCCGGCAGGTCTTCGAGCACCTGGCAGGCTTCACGCCGCACGGTGGCGGCCTTCAGCGGCAGCACGACGCCGAGTTCGCTGAGCAGGCCGCGCAGGCGGTTGATGGTGGCGGTGCGCGCCTCGACATAGCCTTGGCGCGCCCGGTGCACCATCAGCCGCGCCTGCTGGTCGATGGACTTCACGGGCACGAAGCGCATGTTGGGCCGCTGCACCGCCTTGCAGATCGCAGCGGCATCGGCCGCGTCGTTCTTGCCGCGCACACCGCTCATGCGGTACGGGGCGACGAACTTCGGGGCGATGAGCTTGACGCTGTGACCATGCGCTGCGAACAGCCCCGCCCAGTGGTGCCCGCCCGCGCAGGCTTCCATCGCCACCGTGCATGGCGGCAGCGAGGCGATCAACTCGTGCAGCCTGGCGCGCGGCACGGCAGGACGCACGAGCGCGGGCTTGCCCGCTGCATCCACCCCGTGGACTGCGAAGGCGTTCTTGGCGAGATCGATGCCGATGTGGACAATGCTCATGGACTTCCCCTTCTGCAGGTGGTTGATGAGAGTTCGCACTTCCCATCGTGGCACTTCGATGCCGTACTCCGCACTTCAGCGGGTACCTCGGGACGGGGAAGTCCCTTTCATTCGTTGGCCCGCAAGGGCGATGGCGTGCTTGGGGAAAGCTTTTAGAAGCTTCGAGTCCATCGTCACGAGCTCGGCGTCCAGCTGTATTGCCAGGGCGACGAACTCGCAGTCGTAGGCAGAGCAATCGCTGTCGCGTACCAGCTCTAGCACGCGCTGTGAGTCCACATCGTGTTCATTGCCTGCCATCAAGCCCTCAGCTTCAGCTTGTAGGGCTCGTGCCGCATCAAAGGTGAGCGTCTTGCGGCGGAGGTAGCCCGCAAGGATGTTCCGGAACTCACTACGCCAGAGCAATGGCGCAGCCCAGTCAGGGTCTTTTTTGAGCAGAGCTTCGGCCTTGGCCGAGTGCTCCATGGGCAGGTAGAGGTAGGCCAGTACGTTCGTGTCCACCACAATCATTGGCGTCCCTCACGCTTCATGGCATCAATGTCGCGGGCCTTGAACTGTCCCTTTGCCAGATTTGCCCTCAGGGCGCGGGCTCTGGCAATCCGTTCTGCCGGTTCCATCCGGCCTGGCAGGAGTACGGTTTCGAGGCACACAATGGCCTCGCTGTTTAGGCTGCGTCGGTGCGTCTCAGCAGAGGCTTTTAGCCGCTGGTAGACATCATCGGGTATGTTTTTCAGTGTCAGGGTCGTGGCCATGGCTCACCTCGTTAAAACCATTATGGTTCCACATCGGTGGTCAGTCAACTTGCGGGCTAACCACAGGTTCCAGCCGACGTCCCTGCCTGCGCTGCGCGTCGGCAGGGCCGCGGCTGAACCTGGGCGTTGAGCCACCCATGGAACTCTTGCTGTCTGCGCTGGCTACCGCGTTCGCCGTGGTGTTGGCGCTGTGGCCGATCGTGCTTCTGGTCGCCGTCGTCCGTCACTCGCTTGCCGGGCGCTGGAGGCAGGTTGGAAAGCTGGCTCTATTGCTCCCGCTGTGGGTGATGGCGGCCTCATTGGGTCTGAGGCAGGTCGTGCCGCTGTTCATGGCCGTTGGTTCGGAGTCAATGCCTCGGAGTCCGTTCTTCGGGGTCGTTGCAACCGGCGTCGCCGTGTTCTTCGCGTTGCTGGCCTGGGGGCTCCTGCTGCATTCGTTCGGCGCTCGCTCCGCATCGCAGCCGACCCAAGAGGTTCGCAGCTAGGGGCCGTGGGCAGTGTGGGCTGATCCTTCGGTCAAGCGGACTGCTCGCCGGCTCAAAGTGGCGAAGCTGCTCTGGGCTTCGCCGTGTTCTCTTGTCGGCGTGCTGCTGGCCGCCGTTCTCATTGCACTCGGCGGCAAGGCTGCTTGGCGGCACGGCGCTCTGGAAGTTACCTACCGACAGCGGATGGCCGGCTGCGGCAAGCTCGCGCAGGCGCTGCCGTTTCGCGGCATCGTCTTCGGCCACGTCATCCTGGCGGTTACCAACGAAGAGCTTCGCCGCATCGGCCCGCATGAGCGGGTGCACGTCGCGCAGTACGAGCGTTGGGGTCCACTGTTCTTCCCCGCCTACGGGCTTTCAAGCCTGTGGCAGTTGTTGCGAGGCCGCAGCCCGTACTGGGACAACCACTTCGAGGTTCAGGCGCGCGAGCGGTGCAACGCAGGCGTCAACGCTGCCCCTTCCGCCACGGCCCCTCGATCACCAGCGTCAGCCCCGGGCTCTGGATGTTGACGAACATGAAGCGGCCGTTGTGCGAGAAGCAGCCGCCGCAGAACTCGCTCGAGTTGAAGGCATTCTCGGCGACGCGGAACAGCTCGCCGTTGGCATTCACGCCGACGATGTGGTTGCCGCTGCCGCCGTCCTCGAACAGGTAGAGCCGGCCATCCGGGCCGATGGTGATGTTGTCCGGCGCATCGAGCACCGCGCGGTCGGTCGACTCGACCACCAGCGTCAGCGTGTCGGCGGCCGGGTCGTAGGCCCAGACCTGGCCGGCGCCGATGTCGCCGCCGCCGGTGCTGACGAAGTACACGAGGCCGTTGCCATACCAGGCGCCTTCGCCGCGCACGAAACGCGCCGCGCCCTTGGCCTGGCCTTGTGCGCGGGTGCTGTGCGATGCGGTGTTGTCCACCGGGTCGGGGTTGTCGATCGCCACCCATTCCACCGCCAGCGGCTGGTTCAGCCGGCCGAGGAAACCGCTGCCGGTGTTCACCGATTCGCTGCTGCCCTTCAACTTCAAGGCCTCCAACACGCCGCCGGCGAGCAGGTTGCCGGCCTGGTAGGGGCGGTAGCGGTAGAACAGGCTGTCGCCGGTGTCCTCGGTCTCGTAGACGATGCCGGTGCGCGGGTCGGTGGCGGTGGCTTCGTGGCTGAAGCGGCCCATGCCGGTGATCGGCTGCGCCAGCACGGCGCTGCCGCTGTGCGCCGGCACCTCGAAGACATAACCGTGGCGCTTCTGGTAGGTGCTCATGGTCGCGTTGGGGATCGAGGTGTTCTCCTCGCAGGTGAGCCAGCTGCCCCAGGGGGTCGGGCCGCCGGCGCAGTTGTTGTTGGTGCCGCCCAGGCTCGCGTAGTCGCGCAGCAGCCGGCCTTCGTCGTCCAGCACCAGGGTGGTCGTGCCGCCGTTGGCGTAGGCGTCGAACTTGTAGGCGGCGTGCACGTCGGCGCCGGCGAGGTTGCCGAACTTGGCTTCGCGGTTGCTCAGCTCGTGGTTGCGCACCAGCACCGTGGTGCCGCCGGCGCCGCGGAAGGCGGCCATGCCGTCGTGGTCACCCGGCACCAGGGTGCCGTCGCTCATCATCTGGCCGGTGCCGGAGATTGCCCAGTAGCGGAAGTCGCGCGGCAGGTTGATGAGCGGGATGTTGCGCAGGTCGTAGGCGCCGGGCACCCAGAGGTGCTGCGTGTTGAGCGGCAGCGCCGGCGCGAGCGGGCCGAAGCCGGGGCCGAAGGACGGCGCGGCGTATGCGCCACGGCTGACGAGCGCGGCGAGCGGCGCGACCATCGCGCCGGCACCGAGCATCTTGACGAACTGGCGACGTGAATCGGACATGCGGGGCTCCTTGTGGTGAAGGCGGCATCGTGGTGGGCCTCTGTGACGGTGCGTTGACGGCGGCGTGAAGATCAGCTTCGCCGTGCCGCCGATAGAATCCTGGTTCAGCGCAGCATCGGAGTCGGCCATGCCCAACTCAGTCGAAGAGCTGGCGACGCAGGCAATCAACCTGTCGCCCGAGGATCGGGCCCGCCTCGCGGATCTCCTACTGGCTTCGTTGCCCGAGCAGGCCGACGCCGAGGTTGACGCCGCGTGGGAGGAGGAGATTCGGCGTCGCGTCGCTGCTGTGGAAGCGAATGTCGCGCCCCTTGTTCCCGCCGCCGATGTGCACGCTGATGCGCGTAAGATTTACCAGCGTTGAGAGCCGTCCGCTACGTCACCGAAGCGAGGGCCGAGCTCCTCCACGAGGTTGAATACTTCACTGCGATCAGTCCAGCTCTGGGCAGGCGATTCGACGAAGCCGTTCAGAAGGCAGAGGCACTGGCCGCCGAGTTCGCTGAACTCGGCGCGCCCTACAAGTACGGCACACGCCGGCTCTTTCCGGGCAGGTTTAAGTTTTCCATCGTCTATCTCGTCCGCTCCAATGAAGTCGTGGTCATCGCGTTGGCGCCGTTCAAGCGCAGGCCGGGCTACTGGCGCGCGCGCGCCAGTGCGGCTGTTTGACAGGTTCGGGTGATGCGACTGCCTTTGCGCTGCGCATGCCTGATGCATGCCACAGCAGCGGCGCTACTCCTGGCTGCCGGTTGCGCTGCGGCGCAGACCCCACCCACCGCCGCCGAAGCCGCAGCCTACACGGGCGCACACGCGGCGGCCTGGCGCGGCGACGCCGCCGCGCTTGCACGCGCCCCACGCGCCGAACTCGCGCTAAGGGACGCCAACGGCCGCACGCCGCTGCATGTGGCAGCGTTCGCGCGCCGGCGCGACGCCATCCGCGCGCTGGCCACCGCCGGCGCCGACCTGGCTGCGCTCGACAACGACCGTTACGACGCGGTGACGATCGCCGCCGTCGCCGACGACGAGGAGACCCTGCGCACGCTGCTCGCCGCGGGCGCGAGCGCCAAGCTCATCACGAGCCGCTACGACGGCACCGCGCTGATCGCCGCCGCGCACCTCGGCCACGACGGCGTCGTGAGGCAGCTCATCGCCGCCGGGGCGCCGCTGGACCCTGTCAACAACCTGCACTGGACGGCGCTGATCGAGTCCATCGTGCTCGGCGACGGCGGGCCGCGTCACCAGGCGACGCTGAAGGCGCTGCTCGACGCGGGCGCGAGCACCAGGCTGACCGACCGCTCGGGCCGCACGCCGCTGCAGCTGGCGCAAGGGCGCGGTTATGACGCGATGGTCAAGCTGCTCCAGGCGGCAGGCGCGCAGTAGCGCGCGAGCTGACGCGCGGCGTCAGGCCGTCGTGGTCGCCGTCGCCACCACCGCCGGCAACCAAGGCGCCAGCGCGTCGCGGAAGGTGTCGAGCAGGATCGGCTTGGTGAGGTAGGCGTCCATGCCGGCGGCGGCGGCCTGTTCGCGGTCGCCGGCCAGCGCGTGCGCGCTCAAGGCGATGATCGGGAAGTTCGGCAGCACGCCTTGCTGTTGCAGGCGGCGCAGCCGGCGCGTCGCTTCCAGGCCGTCCATCACCGGCATCTGGATGTCCATCAGCACCAGCTCGGGCGCCGCCTCGGCGCAGGCGTCCAGGCACTCGGCGCCGTCGTTGACGGTGCGCACCGCCAGGCCCAACGTCTTCAAGAACTCCTCGCCGATGAGCCGGTTGACCGCGTTGTCCTCGACCAGCAGCACGTGGCCGGCGATGGCGGGCAGCGGTGTGGGCGCCGGCGCCGCCGTCGCGGCCGCGGCCTGCGCAGCGGCGCCGAGCACACGCAGGTCGCGCGGTGTCAACGGCGTCATCGCGAGCGTGATGCCCAGCGCCAACGCACGTTGTTCGATCGCCGGCTGCTGCCAGTCGGCGCGGATCAGGATCACCAGGTGCGCCGCGGGCAGCGTGGCGCGCAAGGCCGTGAGATCGCTGTCGTCGCCGAGTGCGCTGGCCGCGATGATCACGAGCCGCGGCAACGGCGCGCCCTGTTCCTGCGCGGCCTGCGCAGCGGCCATGCACGCGGCCACGTCCGGCTGCTGGGCCGTCTGCCAGCCCAGGCGTTGATAACGCCGCCCGAGCCACTGCGCCGCGTCGGCGCTCGGGTAGACGAACCAGGCCAGCGCCGGCGCCAGGTCGATCGGCGTGCGCGGGTCGGGCGCGGCGGCCAGGTTCATACGCAGGTGGAAGGTGGCCCCTTCACCCGGTTTGCTGCGTGCGTCGAGGTCGCCGCCCATGGCCTTGGCGAGCGCCCGCGCGATGGTCAGGCCGAGCCCGCTGCCGCCGTGTCGGCGCGCCAGGCTGGCGTCGCCCTGCACGAAGGCGCCGAACAGGCTGTGCAGCTGATCGGCTGCGATGCCGGGGCCGGTGTCCTGCACTTCGATCTGCACGGCGCAACGACCGCCTGTGTCCGGCGTGCCGGCCTGCACGACGACGCGGATCTCGCCGCGCTCGGTGAACTTGGCGGCGTTGCCGAGCAGATTGACCAGGATCTGGCGCACCCGCGCAGCGTCCCCTCGCACCCAGCAGGTGTCGCCGACCCAGTCCAGGCGCCAGGCCAGGTCGCTCGAGCGGGTGCTGGTGACCATCGAGCGCATCGCCTCGGCGACGGTGTCCGAGAGGTCGAACGGTTCGTCGGCGAGCTGCAGCGCGCCGGCTTCCAGGCGCGAGACGTCGAGCACGTCCTCGATCAATGCCAACAGCGCTTGCCCCGACTGCAGCGCCAGTTCGAGGTAACGACGCTGCGCCGTCGACTCGGCGACGCGCAGCGCCAGTTCGGTCAGGCCGAGCGCGCCGTTGAGGGGCGTGCGGATCTCGTGGCTCATGTGGGCCAGGAACCGAGACTTCGCCGCGTGCGCGCGGTCGGCCTCCGCGCGCCGCTGTTCGGCCTGCGCCAGGGCCTCCTCCAGCCGCGCGGTGCGCTCGGCCACAACCTGCTCGAGCTGCGCGCGGTCGCGCTCCAGCGCTTCGCGTGCACACATCTGCTCGTGCACGTCGATCAGCACGCCGGTCACCCGCACACGGCCGTCGCGCAGCTTGTGCGGCTGCGCCTTCTGGCGCAGCCAACGGTACTCGCCGGACTTGCAGCGCATACGCAGCGACACGTCCAGCGGCGCCAGACGCTGCGAGGCGGCGAGCACGCTGCGGTGGTAGGCCGCCTCGTCCTGCGGATGGATCAGCTCGACGAGCGCACTGCGCCGCGATGCGATCTCGCCCGGCGCATAACCCAGGCGCTGAAAGAGGTGGTCGGACATCACCATCTCGTCCTCGTCGAGCATGCGCTCGAACACACTGGTGTCGGCCACCGATGCGGCGAGGCCGAAACGTTCGGTCATGCGCTCCAGCGCGAGCAGAGCCTGCTTGGTTTCGTGGATGTCCGACACCGCGCCGGCGACCACCGCGGGGCGCCCGTCGTCGCCCGGCCAGACGCGCCCACGCCCGCGCACCCAGCGCCAGCGGCCCTGTTGATCGAGGAAACGCAACTCGTAACCGAACGGCTGAAGGTCGTCCAGCGCGCGCTGGTAGCGCGTGGCCAGGCCGGGCAGGTCGTCCGGGTGCAAGCGCGCCACCAGCACCGACAGATCGTTCGACAGCTCACCGGCGCGAAAACCGAACAAGCTGCAAAAGCCGTCGGAGAACCAGATCGTGCCGTCGCGCAGGTCGCGCTCCCAGTGGCCGTCGAGCGAGCTGTCGAGCGCACGGCGCAGGCGCTCGGGGTCGTCATCGTCGGGAGCAAGGCGTGTGTCGGTGGGGTACTGCATGGGAGCCATCACAACCGTCCATCGGGACCGCGCGGGCATGGTAGCCGGCGGCGCATGCGCCCACGCCGGCCATCCCTATCTTGCGTCGCTTGCCTTGATGACGCTTTGTTGCACCGCCCGCGCCGGGCAAGGAATTGGACGCACCACGCCGGGCGCCGCGAGGGGCGTCCCTACAATCTTCCGCCTTGCCTGCAGGGAGCCCCATGCCGAGTGATGACGCCGGCGCCATCCGCATCCGCGGTGCGCGCCAGCACAACCTGAAGAACCTCGACCTCGACATCCGCACCGGAGAGATGACGGTCGTGACCGGGCCGTCCGGGTCGGGCAAATCCAGCCTGGTGTTCGACACCCTGTACGCCGAGGGCCAGCGGCGGTATGTCGAGACCTTCAGCGCTTACGCGCGCCAGTTCCTCGACCGCATGGACCGCCCGGCGGTGGACCGCGTCGACGGCGTGCCGCCGGCCATCGCGATCGACCAGACGAATCCGGTGCGCACCAGCCGTTCGACGGTCGGCACGATGACCGAGCTGAACGATCACCTGAAGCTGCTCTATGCACGGGCCGCGCAGTTGTTCGATCGCCAGACCGCGCTGCCGGTGCGGCACGACACGCCGGAGACGATCTGCGCCGACCTGGCGCAGCGCGCCGCGGCGGCCGACGATGTGCGCCTCGTCTTCACCTTCCCGGTCGAACTGCCGGCCGACACCAGCGACGAGCAGCGCGACCAGTGGCTCGCCGCGAGCGGCTTCACGCGCGTGCAGGCCGAGCGCATCGAAGGGCAGCGGTCGAGCGCCGCCGGGCCGTCCCAAGGCGCGAGTGCCCCCTCGGGGGGCAGCGCAGCGGCGATAGCCGCAAGCGGGGGGGCGCGAAGAGTGCTCGATGTCGTGGCCGATCGGTTGCGACTGGGCAGCGCCGAGAAGGTGCGCGTGATGGAGGCGATCGAACTCGCGCTGCGACGCGGCAGCGGTCGGCTCAACGTCTATGCCGGCGACAACACACAACCCTGGCGCTACTCCACCGGCCTGCACTGCCCGGAGAGCGACCTGCGCTACAGCGACCCGCAGCCGGCGCTGTTCAGCTTCAACTCGGCCTTCGGTGCCTGCGAGACCTGCCGCGGCTTCGGCCGCGTGATCGGCGTCGACCTCGGGCTCGTGATCCCCGACCACCGCAAGACGCTGCGCTCGGGCGCCATCAAGACCATTCAGACGCCGGCCTGGAAGGCGTGCCAGGGCGACCTGATGACGTACGCCGGCGAGGCCGGCATTCCGCGCGACACCGCCTGGAGCCAGCTCACCGACGCGCAGCGCGCCTGGGTCATCGGCGGCGACCCGGCGTGGAAGGGCAAGTGGAACAAGCAGTGGTACGGCGTGCGGCGTTTCTTCGAGTACCTGGAGAGCAAGGCCTACAAGATGCACATCCGCGTGCTCTTGTCCAAGTACCGCAGCTATACGCCATGCACCACCTGCGGCGGCGCGCGGCTGAAGCTGGAGGCGCTGCTCTGGCGCCTGGGCTCGAAGGCGAACGCCGACGCCGTGTTCGACCCGGCGCAACGTTTCATGCCGGTGGGCGTGGCGTGGAGCCGCGAGCAGCTCGAAGCGCTGCCCGGCCTGGCGCTGCACGATCTGATGCAGTTGCCGATCGACCGCTTGCGCGGCTACTTCGACACGCTGACGCTGCCCGACGCGCTGCTCGACGAAGCGCTCAAGCTGCTGACCGACGAGATCCGCACGCGCCTGAAGTACCTGTGCGACGTCGGCCTGGGTTACCTGACGCTGGACCGCCAGAGCCGCACCTTGTCCGGCGGGGAGGTGCAGCGCATCAACCTGACCACCGCCCTCGGCACCTCGCTCGTCAACACGCTGTTCGTGCTCGACGAACCGTCGATCGGCCTGCACCCGCGCGACATGGGGCGCATCGTCGGTGCCATGCACCGGCTGCGCGACGCCGGCAACACGCTGGTGGTGGTCGAACACGACCCGGCGGTGATGCTCGCCGCGGATCGCCTCATCGACATGGGCCCAGGCCCCGGGGAGAAGGGCGGGCAGATCGTCTTCGACGGCACACCCGACCAGGCGCGCCACGCCGACACGTTGACCGGCGCCTACCTCGGCGCGCGCAAACACGTGAGCGCCGGCATGCGGCGACATGTCGGCCCCGAGACACCCAAGCTGCTGCTCGAAGGTGCGCGCGAGCACAACCTCAAACGCATTCACATCGAACTGCCGTTGCAGCGGCTGGTCGTCATCACCGGCGTCAGCGGCTCGGGCAAGAGCACGCTGGTGCAGGACGTGTTGTACCCGGCGCTGGCGCGCCACTTCGGCAAGGCCACCGAGACACCGGGCGCACACGACCGCCTGCTCGGCGCCGAGCAGTTGGCCGACGCGGTGTTCGTCGACCAGAGTCCGATCGGCAAGACCGCGCGCTCGAACCCGGCCAGCTATGTCGGCGCCTTCGACGAGATCCGGCGCCTGTTCGCCGAGGTGCCGCTGGCGCGCGAACGCGGCTACTCCGCGGGCAGCTTCAGTTTCAACGCCGGCGACGGGCGCTGCCCGACCTGCGGCGGCTCGGGCTTCGAGCATGTCGAGATGCAGTTCCTGTCCGACGTCTACCTGCGCTGCCCGGACTGCGACGGCCGCCGTTTCCGCCCCGAGGTGCTGGAGGCCAAGCTGGTGCGCGGCCCACGCCAGCTGTCGGTGGCCGACACGCTGGAGCTGACCGTCAGCGAAGCGGCGCACCTCTTCGCCAACGACCGCGAGATCGTCGCCCGGCTGCAGCCGCTGGTCGATGTCGGCCTGGACTATGTGCGCCTGGGCCAGCCGGTACCCACGCTGTCCGGCGGCGAGGCGCAGCGGCTCAAGCTCGCCGGCTTCCTCGCCGACGCTGCGAGCAGCGGCCCGCCGGTGGCGAAGAAGGGCAAGCTCTTCCTCTTCGACGAGCCCACCACCGGCCTGCACTTCGACGACATCGCCAAGCTGATGCGCGCCTTGCGCAAGCTGCTCGACGCCGGGCATTCGCTGGTCGTGATCGAACACAACCTGGACGTGGTTCGCGCCGCCGACTGGGTCACCGACCTCGGGCCCGAAGGCGGCGACGCCGGCGGCGAGGTGGTGGCCGCCGCGGCGCCGCAGGATCTGCGCGCGCATGCGACGTCGCATACCGCGCGGGCGCTGCGCGAGTACGAAGCCGCTCTGGGGTTGAATGGCGTGTTGCGCGTCGAGGAGCCTCGGCCGCTGAATGCGCTGACCAAGGACAAGAATGGCTTGCCCGGGCCGGAAGGGGCCATCCGCATCGTCAACGCGCGCGAGCACAACCTGAAGTCGATGACGGTCGACATCCCGCGCGGCAAGTTCAATGTCGTCACCGGCGTCTCGGGCTCGGGCAAGAGCACGCTGGCCTTCGACATCCTGTTCAACGAAGGCCAGCGGCGTTATCTCGAGTCGCTCAACGCCTATGCGCGCAGCATCGTGCAGCCGGCCGGGCGGCCCGAGGTCGATGCGGTCTACGGCATCCCGCCGACGGTGGCGATCGAGCAGCGGCTGTCGCGCGGCGGGCGCAAGAGCACGGTCGCCACCGCCACCGAGGTCTGGCACTTTCTGCGTCTGCTGTGGGTCAAGCTTGGCTTGCAGCACTGCATCCACGACGGCGCGCCGGTGCGGCCGCAAAGCGCGGACAGCATCGCGGCGCAGTTGCTGCGCGAGCACCGCGGCCAACATGTCGGGCTGCTGGCGCCGCTGGTCATCAACCGCAAGGGCGTCTACACCGACCTCGCCAAGTGGGCCAAGGCGCGCGGCCACACGCACCTGCGTGTCGACGGCGAGTTCATCGCCGTCGATCCGTGGCCGCGCATCGACCGTTTCAAGGAACACACGCTCGAGCTGCCGGTCGGCGACCTGGTGGTGAATGCCGCGCACGAGGCCGAGCTGCGTGCGCTGCTGACACGCACGCTCGAATTCGGGCGTGGCCAGATGCATCTGCTGACGCAGTTCGACGGCCTGGCCGAGGCGATGGCCGCGGGCACGCCCAGCGCCGGCATCGGCGCCGTGGCGGTGTTCTCGACCCAACGCGCCTGCCCGGTCTGCGCCACCAGCTACCGCGAGCTGGACCCACGCCTGTTCTCCTACAACAGCAAACACGGCTGGTGCCCGAGCTGCGTCGGCACCGGGCTCAAGCTGACACGCGAGCAGCGCAAGGCTTACGACGACACGCCGGTGGACGACGGCCAGGGCCGCGAGCGCAGCTTTCCGTCCGACGAGGTCGAGGTCGAGGGGGTTGCCGACGCGGCCTGCCCGGACTGCGGCGGCGCGCGGCTGAATCCGATCGCACGCGCGGTCCGCTTCGACGGCAAGCCGATCGCCGACGTGGCGGGCTGGTCGGTCGGTGACACGCAGCGCTGGGTCGGCGGGCTGAAGCTACAAGGCCGTGAGGCCGAGATCGCGCGCGACGTGCTCACCGAGATCACCAGCCGGCTCGACTTCCTGCAGGCCGTCGGCCTCGATTACCTGACGCTGGACCGCGCCGCGCCGACACTGTCCGGCGGCGAAGCGCAGCGCATCCGCCTGGCCGCGCAGCTCGGCAGCAACCTGCAGGGCGTGTGTTACGTGCTCGACGAGCCCACCATCGGCCTGCACCCGCGCGACAACCGCGTCCTGCTCGACGCACTTGGCACCCTGGGCGCGCGTGGCAACACGCTGGTGGTGGTCGAGCACGACGAGGACACGATCCGCCGCGCCGAGCACCTGATCGACATCGGCCCCGGCGCCGGCAAACGCGGTGGCCAACTGGTCGCCGAAGGCACGGTGGCGGACCTGTCGGCGAACGCCGACTCCGTCACCGGCCGCTACCTGAGCCGTCCGCTCGTGCACCCGATGGCTGCGCGCCGGCCGGTGCTCGAAGGCGAGCCGGCGTTGCGCCTGCAAGGCGCGTCGCTGCACAACCTCAAAGACCTGGATCTCGATGTACCGCTCGCGCGGCTGGTGGCGGTGACGGGTGTCAGCGGCTCGGGCAAGAGCACGCTCGCGCGCGACGTGCTGCTCGCCAACGTCGCCTCGCTGGTCGGCAAGCGCGGCAAGGCCCCGCTCGCCGGCTGCGAAGCGGTCGACGGCTGGCAGGCGGTGGACCGGGTGCTCGAAGTCGACCAGACGCCGATCGGCAAGACGCCGCGTTCCTGCCCGGCGACCTACATCGGCTTCTGGGACGCGGTGCGCAAGCTCTACGCCGAGACGCTGGAGGCCAAGGCGCGCGGCTACGCGCCGAACCGCTTCAGCTTCAATACCGGCGAAGGAAGATGCCCGGGCTGCGAAGGCCAGGGCGTGCGCACGATCGCGATGAGCTTCCTGCCCGACGTCAAGGTCGCTTGCGACCGCTGTCACGGCCAGCGCTTCAACCCGCAGACGCTGGCCGTGAGCTGGCGCGGCAAGTCGATCGGCGACGTGCTGCGCATGGAGGTCGACGAAGCGGTCGGGTTTTTTGCCTCGATGCCGGCGATCGCGCATCCGCTGAAGCTGTTGCAGGACGTCGGCCTGGGTTACCTGACCCTCGGCCAGCCGTCACCGACGCTGTCCGGCGGCGAGGCGCAGCGCATCAAACTCGTCACCGAGCTGTCCAAGGTGCGCGACGACGTGACGCGGCGCGGCCAGATCCGTGACCCCCTGACGCCTTCGGCGTCGCCCTCCGAGGGGGACCGCCCGCTTGGGGCGGCCCGGCGCGGGCTGCCCCCGCACACGCTCTACGTGCTCGACGAACCCACCGTCGGACTGCACATGGCCGACGTGCAGCGTCTGATCGCGGTGCTGCACCGGCTGGTCAACGGCGGCCACAGCGTGATCGTGATCGAACACGATCTCGACGTCATCGCGGAGGCCGATTGGGTCATCGACCTCGGGCCCGAGGGCGGCGCCGGTGGCGGCTGGGTGGTGGCGGCGGGCACGCCGGAAGATGTGGTCGCGGCCGCTAGCCACACTGGGCGGGCACTGGCGCCGGTGCTGGCGCGCAGCTAGGGGCCGAGGGTGGGCTCGGCGGCGTCCACCGCCGCGTGGCGGGCGATGAGCTCGAGCGCGCGGCACTGCAATGCGATCGCGTCATCGTGATCGCCGCAGTGGTCGAGCACGTCTGAGACGCGCAGCAGCACGCTCACCTCCCACTGCGGGTCGGCGCAGTGCCCACAGAGGCGGCTGACCTCGAAACAGGGGTCTCGCGTCTGGTCGCGCAGCTGGCGCGCGTGTGGCAGGTCGTCGCCGTGCTCGACGCTGGCTTCGAGCATGGTCTCGGCCAGTTCGCACAGCAGGTCGAGCCGGCTGTCGGCGGCGCCGAGCAGGCCGGCCCAGCTGCACGCGCGGCGCAGGCATTGCGCGGCGACCTCGTGTTCGCCCATCCGGCGGTAACAGCGTGCGAGCTGCGCCAGCGCCTGCGACATGGGCAGCGCCTGGGCGCTGACCTCGGCGACATCCAGCTCGGCCAAGGCGGCGGTCAAGGCGGCACGGGCGCGGGCGTTCCAGGCAGCGGGTGGGTGTGTGGGCATGGCCGGCATGCTAGGGCCGCAGGCGTTTGGCGACACCCACCTGCCGAGGGTGGCGCACCCATCCGAGGGGCTTGCTGATCTAGCATGCGGGCGATGAGTGCATCGAACGAGTTCGTGTTGCGCACCGCCGCGGCGGCGCGGCCGGCTTGGGCGCGCGCGCTGGTGCTGGCGATGGCGGTGGGCAGTGCGGCGTTCGGCTTGGGGCTGGCAGCCCATCACCCGCTGTCACCGCTGCTGGCGGTGACGGCGTGGCTGGCATTGGCGAGTCTGTCCTTTGCGCGGCCGGGCTGGGGGCTGGTGACGCTGCTCGGTGTGTTGCCGGTGAGCGGCTTGGCGCCCTGGACGGGCTGGCTGGTGGTCGAGGAACTCGACCTCGGCGTGCTGGCGCTGGTCGCCGGCGGTTATGCGCGGCTGGCACGGTCCGCGCCGCTCGCGACACGCCCGGGGGTGCCGCTCGTGAGTGGCCTGCTCATCGCCGCGGCTGTGTTCTCGCTGCTGTTGTCGACGGTGCGCGGTGTCCAGGACGCCGGCGGCTGGACGTTCGACTGGTGGCAGGCCTACCACCAGCCGCTCAACAGCCAGCGGCTCGGCAAGCCGCTGCTGATGGTGTTGATGGTCTGGCCGTTGTGGCAGGTGTTCGATCGGGGCGCTCCGCGCCACGCCCTGCTCGCCTGGGGGATGACGGCCGGGCTCGCGCTGACCGCGCTGTCGGTGCTGGCCGAGCGCCATGCCTTCGTCGGCTTGAGCAACTTCTCCAGCGACTACCGCGCCACCGGCCCGTTCTGGGAGATGCATGTCGGCGGTGCGGCGCTCGACACCTATCTGGCACTCGCCCTGCCCTTTGCGGTCGTGCTGGTGGGGCGCTCCGAGCGCGCGCTGCCCTGGGCGGCGGCCGCGCTGACGACGGCGCTTGCCGCTTATGCCAGCTTGGCCACCTTTTCACGCGGCGTGTACCTGGCGGTGCCGCTCGCGCTGCTGGTGCTGTGGTGGCGAGAGCGGCATCGCGACCGCGCCGGGCAGGCCCGGTTGCCGGCGGTGGGGCGTGCCGTCGGGTGGGTGCGCTGGGCGGTGCTGGCCGGCTTTGCCGCTGCGGCGGTCTGGGTGTTTCCAAGCAGCGGCTACCGCGGCCTGCTGGCGGTGTGGGGCGTGGCCGCGCTGATGCTCTTCCTCGCCGAGCCGCTGCAGCGGCTCGACGCTCGCGCGCGCCGGCTGGTGATGGGCTTGGCGCTGCCGGCCGTGGCGGCGGTGTTGCTCTTTGCGTGGCTGCTGCCCCAGGGTGCCTATTGGGCCTATGCGTTCACGGCGCTGCTGGTGTCGGCGGCCGCCGCGCGCCTGTCGTGGCCGGCGCAGGCACCGGCGCCAGCGTTCACCGGCGTCGTCGCACTGGCGGCTTATGCCGCGCTGCTGGCGGCGGCGGCGCTGGTGGCTGGGCACTGGGGCGGCATGCTGGCCTTGGTGCATACGCTGCCGGTGCTGCTGGCGGCGCTGCTCACGCTCGTCTGGGCCGGCACGAGTGCCGTCCCGGCCTGGCCCGGCCGTTGGCAGTGGCAGCTCGGCTGGGCCGGCGCCCTGGGCATGGTTGGTTTGGCGACGGCGGTGCTGTTGGGCGGCGCGCGCATGAGCGAACGTTTTGCGACCGTCGAGCAGGACTGGGAAGGCCGCGTGGAGCACTGGCGAGGCGGCCTGCGGCTGATGACTTCCTGGGACGTGCTGGTCGGCAAGGGGCAGGGGCGTTTTGCGGCCAGCCTGTTCGCCGGCGGCGACGAGGAGGCGCGGGTCGGCGATCACCGCCTGGCCGACGACGGGGCCGGCCCGTACCTGCGCCTCAGCGGCGGCCGCCATGTGCTGGACTGGGGCGAGTTCTACCGCGTCTCGCAGCGCATCGCGCCGACGGCGGTTCCTGTCGCGCTGCGTCTGAAGCTGCGCGCCGAACAGGCGGCGGGTCTGCATGTCGAGGTCTGCGCCAAGCGCTTGCTGTACGACGACGGCTGCGTGACGGGGCGTCACACCATCAAGCAGGAGGATCAGCCGGGCGCCTGGCAGCAGGTGCAGGTGGCTCTTTCCCATCGCCCATTGGACGCCGGCGCATGGTGGGCGCCGCGGCCGATCGTCTTCTCGGTCGCGGTCGCCTCCCGGGGCTCGGTGCTCGATCTGGACGAGCTGTCGCTGCTCGACGCCAGCGGCCGCGAGCTGCTGCACAACGGCGACTTCTCGGCCGGCCTGTCGCGCTGGTTCTTCAGCAGCGACCGGCATCACCTGCCCTGGCACATCAAGAGCCTGCCCCTGCATGTGCTGTTCGACCAGGGGCTGCTGGGTCTGATCGTGCACACCCTGCTGGCGGTGGGCGCGTTGTGGCGGGTGACGGTCGGGTCGGCCCGCGGCCACCCGATGGCGCCGCCGCTGGCCGCAGCGCTGGTCGGTTTCCTGGCCATCGGCCTGTTTGACAGCGTGGTGGACGCGCCGCGCATCGCCTTCGTCTACTACCTGCTGCTCGTGCTCGCGCTGACCCTGCCGCACCCGCCGAGGCGCGGCGCGCCGCTCGTCACCCACCACGCGGTGAAGAAAGGGCGGCGCTCCCGCGCCTGACCCGCCCGTTCAGCGCGCGCGTTTGAGGGCTGCGTCCGCGCGTTGCAGCGCGATCTCCGGCGCGGCGTCGGCGACATCGGTGACCAGGCCGAGCGCGAGCGTGACCTGCAGGCCGGGCGCGACGAAGGCCCAGTCGTGGTGCTGTACCGCGGTGCGCAGGCGCTCGCAGATGGCGGCGGCGGCAGCGGGGGGTGTGTCGGTCAGCGCGACCAGCCAGCGCGATTGTGTCCACGGCAGTGCGAGGTCTCGGCTGCGCAGGCGCAGGCGCAGCAACTGCGCGACCTCGCGTTCGATCGTGTTCGCGACGCCGGCGCCATGGCGATCGTGCAGCGCGGCGGCGTCGTTGATCTCCAGCGCGGCGAGCGCAAGCGGCTTGCGGCGCTGCCGGGCCTGGGCCAGCAGGGTGACCAGTGCGGGCGGCACGGCCACGATGGCATCCGCCGGCGGCGGGGCGTCGTCCCGGCTGGCGGTTGGCCCGGCGAGCGCGATCCAGGCCTCGCAGTGGGTCAGCGCGGCCTCGAAGTCGCCGCGCGCCTTGTACTCGAGCCACAGCGTGCGGTGGGCGCGCGCGCGCAGCAACTCGCTGTCGCGGCCGGCCGCGACAGCGCCGATGGCGCTGAGCGCCGACAAGGCCTGTTGGACCGGGTCAGTGGCGGGGGCGGTCACGCCGTCATTGTGCCGTCGGCCCGCGGCGCCCGGCACGTCAAGGTAAACCACAGGCCGGGCATTGTTCGCACGCCGGGACAATCCGCTGCAACCTGTTTGCAACCTTCCAGGAGTTCGACCATGCGTCATGCGATCCTCACCTGCGCCGCGGCCACCGCTACCCTGCTGGCTACGGGCGCGGCGAGCGCCCAGACGGTGCTCACCGTGTCGAGCTGGCTGCCGCCGACCCACATCCTGAGCGAGACGCAGAAGGAGTGGTGCGGCCTGCTCGAGCAGAAGAGCGCCGGCAAGGTCAAGTGCAACATCCTGCCGCGTGGTGTCGCCGCGCCTCCGGGTACCTTCGATGCGGTGCGCAACGGGCTGGCCGATCTGTCGTACACGGTGCAGGGTTACACGCCCGGGCGTTTCGTGTTGACGCAGATGGCCGAGGTGCCTTTCCTCGGCGACCAGTCGGAGCCGGTGTCGGTGGCCTTCCAGCGCATCTACGACAAACACCCGGCCTTCGCCGCCGAGCACCAGGGCGTGAAGGTGCTGGCGGTCTTCACGCATGGCCCCGGCATCGTCTTCAACACCAAGCGGCCGATCACGAAGATCGACGACCTGTCGGGACTGAAGTTCCGCGTCGGCGGCGGCATGGTGAACGAGATCGCCAAGACCCTGGGCGTCAACGTCACCCTCAAGCCCGCGCCGGAGAGCTACGAGCTGCTGTCGACGGGCGTGATGGACGGCACGCTGTTCCCGGCCGAGTCGGTCGAGAGCTTCAAGATCGACAAGATCGTCAAGCACGCGACCGCCTTCCCCGGCGGCCTGTACAACACCGCGTTCGTCTTCATGATGAACCCGGCCACCTACGACAAGCTGCCGCCGGAGGGCAAGAAGGCCGTCGACGAGTTGTCCGGCGAGTTCGCGGCGCGCATGTTCGGTCGCGGCTGGGACAAGGTGGACCGGCGAGGCATGGCCTTCATGCAGGCCGCGGGCGTGCAGTTCGCCAAGGCCGACCCGGCGTTCGTCAAGGCGGTGAAGGACAAAACCGGCGCGGTCGAGGACAACTGGGCCAAGGCCGCCGAGGCGAAGGGCCTGAAGGACGCCAAGAAGGTGTTGGCCGACTTCCGCGCCGAGATCGCCAAGCTGCAGAAGTAAGCGCCTTGTGACGACGCTGCGCGGCGTAAAGCGCGCGCTCGACACGCTGTGCGGCGTGCTGGCCGCGGTGGCGCTGTTCGGCATCATGTGGCTGACGCTGGTCGATGTCGGCGGCCGCAAGCTGTTGTCGACCTCGGTGCCGGGCTCGCTCGAGCTGACCGAACTGATGATGGTGGCGGTGATCTTCAGCGCCCTGCCGTTGGTGGCGCTGCGCGGCGAACATGTGGTGTTCGACTCGATCGACCCGTTGCTCAGCCAGCGCATGCGGCGGGTGCAGGGCGTCGTCGTCGATGGCCTGTGTGTGCTGCTGCTGGCTGGTATGGCCTGGCTGATGTGGCTCAAGGCCGGGCAGATGGCGTCTTACGGCGACACGACGGCGCAGCTGAAGATCCCGCAGCCGCCGTTCGTGTATGCGATGAGCGTGTTGTGTGGTGTGACGGCGCTGGTGCATGGGCTGCTGATGGTGGAGCCCGTCAGTCACCACCATCCTGGGGTCGAGGAGACGTGGTGAGCGCTGGTGGTCTGCGGGCGCGGCCTGCCCGCATGCGGCCTTGCTCCCAGAGCCGACGATGACTGAAGCCCTGCTCGGTTTCGGCGCGGTGTTCGCACTTGCGCTGCTGCGTGTGCCGCTGGCGTTCGCGATGGGGCTGGTCGGCTTCATCGGCCTGGGCGTCATGCGCGGCTGGCCGGCGACGGCGGCCAACGCGGCCCAGGTGATCTACGAGAGCGGCTTCGCCTACACGCTGTCCGTGGTGCCGCTGTTCATCCTGATGGGCAACTTCGTCGCGCGCGCCGGGCTGGCGCACGAGTTGTTCCGCGCCGCCTATGCCTTCATCGGCCACCTGCGCGGCGGGCTGGCGCACGCGACCATCCTCGCCTGCGCCGGCTTCGGCGCCATCTGCGGCTCGTCGATCGCGACCGCGGCGACGATGAGCAAGGTGGCTTACCCGTCGATGAAGCGGCTCGGCTACGCCGACTACCTGTCCGCCGGCGTCATCGCCGCCGGTGGCACGCTGGGCATCATGATCCCGCCGTCGACCATCCTGGTGATCTACGGCATCGTCACCGAAACCCACATCGGCAAACTGTTCGCCGCCGGCGTGCTGCCCGGCCTGCTGGGGGCGCTGCTGATGATGGGCGCGGTGGCCTGGATCACCGCGCGCGACCCGGCCAGCGGCCCGGCCGGCGAGCGCACCCCCTGGCCCGAGCGCTGGCGCGCCTTGCGCGACATCTGGGGCGTGGTGGTGCTGGTGGTGGTGGTGCTCGGCGGCATCTACGGCGGGGTTTTCACCGCCACCGAAGGCGCCGGCATTGGCGCGTCGGGCGCGTTTTTCTTCGCCCTCGCGCGCCGGCGGCTGACGTGGAAGCTGCTGTTCGACGTGCTGGTCGAGAGCGCGCGCACGACCGCCATGCTGTTCACGGTCCTGATCGCGGCGATGATCTTCGCCGCCTTCGTCAACTTCACCACCATGCCCGGCGACCTGCGCGACTGGATCGCGCACCTGGGCCTGCCGCCGCTGGCGATCGTCGGCGCGATGATGCTGATCTATGTGCTGCTGGGCACCATCATGGAAGAGCTGTCGATGGTGCTGCTGACGATCCCCGTGTTCTTCCCGATCGTCATCCAGCTCGGCTTCGACCCGGTGTGGTTCGGCGTGCTGATCGTCTTCGTGGTGCAGATCGGGCTCATCTCGCCGCCAGTGGGCATGAACCTGTTCGTCCTCAACACCCTGCTGAAGAACGTACCGCTGGCGCAGATCTTCCGCGGCGTCTGGCTGTTCGTCGCCGCGCTGGTGGTAGCGTTGGTGATCGTGCTGGAATTCCAGTCGCTCGCTTTGTGGCTGCCAGGGTTCGTGCGCTGAGCACGACCCGGCGCCTCAGCGCAGCAGGCCGAACTTGGTGTCGTCGAGCGTGTCGATGAAGTCGGCCCGGCCGCCCGCAGCGCGCAGGCGATGTTGGGCCAGGCGCTCGCGGAAGCCCTTGCGCAGCAGCAGCTTGGCCTGTGCTTCCGGCGGCAGATCGGTGAGGTCGATCAGGTTCTTGGCGATCAGCACGTTGACCAGGTCTTCGAGGACGCGGATCAACTCCCCGTCCATGCGATCGAAGGTGTCGCGCGGCGTGGCGGAAGCGGGCGCCGGCTCCGAGGGCGACGCGGTCGGTGCGGCGCCGAAGAACACCTGCACGTCGGCGTGGTCGGCGGCCAGGAACTCGGGCGCATCGGCCTGCGGCTCGCGGTGCAGGCTGATCACCTGACCGGCGGGGTTGCGTCGAACGTAAAACATGAGGGGACTATAGACGCGCCGCGCTACAACTCGCCGTAGGAGTGCAGCCCTGACAGGAACATGTTCACGCCGAGGAAGGCGAAGGTCGTCACCGCCAGCCCGACCAGCGCCCACCAGGCGGAAATCGCGCCGCGCAGCCCCTTCATCAAGCGCATGTGCAGCCAGGCGGCGTAGTTGAGCCAGACGATCAGGGCCCAGGTTTCCTTCGGGTCCCAGCTCCAGTAGCCACCCCAGGCCTCGGCGGCCCAGAAAGCGCCGAGGATGGTGGCGATGGTGAAGAAGGCGAAACCGACCGCGATCGCCTTGTACATCAGGTCGTCGAGCAGCTCGAAGGCCGGCAGCCGCTCGCCGATGCGCTGGCGCGCGGCCAGTATCGCGGCGACGATCAGCGCCGAGATGCCGAAGTAGACCATCCAGTACGCGCTCGTGCCCTCCGCCTTCTGGCGGAACACGACCGGCTCGAAGCACAACACCACGCCGAGCAGCCACAGCGGCGCCAGCTTCCACCAGCGGGTTTCGCCGGCCTGCTGCTTGATGAGGTAGGCGAAGGCGACCATCGCCGCCAGCGCGAACATGCCGTAACCGATGAAGTTGGCCGGCACATGCAGCTTCATCCACCAGCTCTGCAACGCGGGCACCAGCGGCTGGATTTCGTGCGCCTGGCGCACCACCGTGTACCAGAGCAGGAAGCCCACCGCAGCGCTGACGATGAGCATCACGAAGGCGCCCAGCGCGCGGGTGCGGTAGTGCCGCTCGTAATAGAGGTAGAACAGCGCCGTCATCCAGCAGAACAGCACGAACACTTCGTACAGATTGCTGACCGGGATGTGGCCGATGTCGGGTGCGATCTGGTGGCTTTCCCACCAGCGCACGAGGGTGCCGACGAGCGCCATGAACACGGCTGCCCAGGCGAACTGCGAGCCCAGCTTCTGCGCCGCGTTGTCGTGGCCTGTCTTGGAGGACGCCAGCAGCCCGATCCAGTAGAACGTGGTGCTCATGAAGAACAACATGCTCATCCACAGGATCGCGCTCTGGCTGGACAGGAAGTACTTGAGCAGGAAGACGCGGTCGGCGGCGCCCAAGTCGGCGCCGAAGTTGTCGGCCGTCTGGCTGTAGAGCGCGATCGCCAGCAGCACCACCGCGCCGACACCGAGCGCCAGGCTGCGCAGCCGGCTCCAGAACCAGCCGAGCGCGACCAGCACCGGCACCGCGCCGGCGAGGATCCACTTCTCGTAGACGTCCATCGCGCCGGCGTAGCGGCTGAAGGCGACACCGGCGCCGACGACGACGAGCAGCGCATACAACCAGTCGAAGGCGCTGCGGCGCGCGGTGCCGCGGGGGCGGGGGCCGAGCGCGAGGGTGGAGGTGTTCACGATGGTCTTTCCTCTTTCAGCAGGGCGCGCTTCAGGGTCTCGAATTCGGCGTCGGCGTCCATGGTGCGGCGGGTGGTCGACAAAGCCGTGCTGAGCTTGCTGCCGCCGGCCGTGCCGGCTTCGACCCATACCCACAGCCGGCGTTCCCGGATGTAGAGCATCGCAAACACGCCGACGATGAGCAACACCGAGCCCAGATAGACCAGCGTCTTGCCGGGCGCGCGCGCGACCTGGAACACGCTCGCCTGCACCTGCGTGAAGTCGGTCAACTGCAGCAGCAGCGGGGCCGGATAGAACAGGCTGTCGGATAACGACACCACCGCCTGCGTCATGAAAGTCTGGGCGGCGTCGCCGGGGGCGAGCGGCGTCAGGCCGTCACGCTCGCGCGTCAGGTTGGCCAGCTCGAACAGGCTGCCGTTGAGGATGCGCAGCAGCACTTCCGAGATGCGCTCGCGCTCGCCTTCCGGCACATTGGTCTCGAGGAAGGCGACCAGCGCCTGCAGACCCCCCGGGGGTGTGCCCTCCTTGCCTTGCACCGTCTGCGCGCCGGCGAACAGCGCCAGCGCACGTTCGGCCGACGCTTTCAACTGCGCCGCCAGCTCGGGTTTGCCGACGGGGGCGGCGAGGGCGACATAACGAGCCGCCGCCGCCTCGCGCAGGCCTGCGTCGGCGAGCCCCTGGCGCAGGCGCAGCCAGCCGTCGATGGCGTCGTTCTCGTCGACCGGGATGCGCAGGTAGCGAAAGGCCTCGTTCGGATCCTCGCGCACGCCGGCGAGATAGATGCGTTGGCCGTCGAGCTCGAACGGCAGCATGTAGTTGTGGAACTCGCGCGCCTGGCCGGCGGCGTCACGCAGGCGGTAGGTGATGGACGGGCCGACATTGCGCAGCGTCTTCTTGTCGCGCACCTTGGCGCCCGAGCCGAGGTGCTCTTCCATGCGCGTGACCAGATCGACCTTGCGCACATCGGTCGCGCTGCCGGCGCCGGGCACGCTGCCGAAGTTCTCGACATTGATCACGCGCAGCGCGGCGTATTCGAGCGTGAGCGGTTCCTGCCCCGTGCTGGTGAGCGCGGTGCTGCCGCCGATCTGGCCCTTCAGCTCGAACGGCGCACCGCCCGTCAGGGGCAGCCCGCGCAGGCTGACCCGGGAGCCGCCGTCGTCGAAGCTGCTCTGGTAGATCGCCACGCCGCGGTGGAAGGCCGGGTGATTCACCTTTACGGTGGTGGGGATCGCCTCTTTCGTCTCGCGGTCGTGGATCACGATCTCGCTGGCGAACAGCTTGGGCATGCCGGTGTCGTAGAACTCGACGATGAACTTCTTCAGCTCGATGTCGAACGGCAGCTCCTGCAGCACGACGCCGCCCGGCAGGTTGATGAGCGCGGTGCCGGCGCGTGTGCCTTCGGGCACCAGCAGGTTGGCACGGAAGGTCGGGTTGGCGCTGGCGAGCCGGTGCGCAGCCGGCACGTCGGCCATCAGGCCGCCGCCGGTGTAGGCGCTCTTGCCGGCCAGGGCCATCTGCGCGCGCACGATCAGGTCGCCGTCGGCCAGCCCGCCGATGCAGATCAACACGATCGCCGAATGCGCGCTCAGGTAGCCGAGCTTGTTGGCCATGCCCTTGCGCGCGGCGATCATCGTGCCGCCGGCCCGCACGTCATGCCTGGCCCTCCAGCCCGCGGCCGCGAGCAGTGCACTCACGCGGGCCGCGGCAGCGGCCGGACTCTCGCCGACGGTACCCTGCGCCTTGTGGTGGAAGGCCTGCAACGCGGGCACGCGCAACTGCTCCTTGTAGGCTTTCAGGTCCGCAGCGATCTTGGGCGCGTTGCGCGCGATGCACAGGCTGGTCGACAGCACCAGCACGGCCAGGATGAGCAGGAACCACCAGGCGCTGTAGATGGTGTACAGGCCGGCGGCGCGGAACACCTCGGCCCAGAAGGGGCCGAACTGGTTGACGTAGTTGTTGAACGGCTCGGCCTGCTTGACGACGGTGCCGATGATCGACGCGATGCAGATCAGGCTCAAGAGCGAGATCGCGAAGCGCATCGACGACACCAACTCGACGCCGTCGCGCCAGGCGGTGCAACCGCGGCGCAGCTGGATGCCTTCGGTGGAGGCGGTCATCGTGACCGCGGGCGCCTAGGGCCTGTTCACGCTACGCACGCCAGTGCGAACGAGGCTATCAGGGCGCAGAGCTAGGCGCGCGCCGCAGCCCAGGCTGGGCGCCTGGACAAGGCGCGCAACGACGCGCTGCACCCTGATAGCCTCGTTCCCGTACGGGTTGCCACCAGAAATGCCGCGCGCGTCGTTGCAAATCCTCGCCGGGTGTCCAACCCGGCTGCGGTTTGCGCCTAGCTCGCGGCATTTCTGGTGGCAACGCATCTGGCGTGAGTAGCGTGAACAGGCCCTAGCGCAACCCGGCGATGAAGTCGGACACCGCCTTGATCTCGCGGTCGTTCATCTTGGCCGTCACCGCGACCATCATCGGGCTGTTGGCGCGCGCGCCCTGGCGGAAGGCGACCAGCTGCGCCTCGGTGTAGTCGGCGTGCTGACCGGCCAGGCGCGGGTACTGCGCCGGGATGCCGGCGCCGCTCGGGCTGTGGCAGCCGGCGCAGGCGGCGATCTGGCGGTCCGGGATGCCGCCGCGCCAGATGCGCTCGCCCATCGCGACCGAGTCCTTGTTCTTGGCGAAGCCGGGTTTGGCCTGCTTGCCGGCATAGAAGGCGGCGACGTTACGGATGTCGGCATCCGACAGCGCGGCAGCGAAGCCCTGCATGACGGGCGAGTTGCGCTGGCCGGACTTGAACTCGCGCAGCTGCTTTTCCAGGTAGGTGGGGTGCTGGCTGGCGATGATCGGGTTTGCCGGGCTGCCGCGAGAACCGTCCGCTGCGTGGCAAGCGGCGCAAACCTGGGTCGCGATCGCCTGGCCCTTGGCAAGATCGATCTTCGCGGGCGCAGCGGGGACGTCGGCCGCGGCCACGGGCAAGCCCAGGCTCAGGGCGCAGGCAGCGAGGAGGGCCTTCATCATGGTGAGCGCGGTGCAGCAGGCAACAAAGCGGGCGATTTTACAATGGCCCATGATCGAGACCATCGCCGCCAAACAAGCCCTGGCCTGGGCACACACGGCGCGCTTCCTCACCACCGCGAGCAAGCTGGCCGAACTGCCGGCCACCGAACTGCCCGAGATCGCCTTCGTCGGCCGCAGCAACGCGGGCAAGTCGACCGCGATCAACATGCTGGCGCAGCAAAAGCGGCTCGCGTTCGCGTCCAAGACGCCGGGGCGCACGCAGCACATCAACCTGTTTGCGCTCGGCCCCAAGGACGAGCCCGATGCGCTGTTCGCCGACCTGCCGGGTTATGGCTATGCCGCCGTCGAACGCCAGGCCAAACTGCGCTGGCAGCAGGTGATGGCGGACTACCTCGAGCTGCGCCGCTCGCTCAGCGGCGTGGTGCTGCTGGTCGACGCGCGGCTGGGCTTCACGCCGCTGGACCGCCAGCTGCTCGACTTCGTCGCGCCGCGGCTGGGCACCGGCGCGGTGTCGCTGCTGGTGCTGCTGACCAAGGCCGACAAACTCTCGCGCAAGGACGGCGCGGCCGCGCTGCAGGCTGCCACCGACACGCTGGGCGAGATCGGCACTGAACAGGCCGACATCGGCGTGACGCTGTTTTCGGCGCTCAGTCGGCAGGGCCTGGACGACGTGGCCCAGACCCTCTACACGCGCTGCCATCCATGACGGCGATCCAGACCTTCGACGCGCTGCTGCCGCACGGCGTCACGCTCGCCTGCCGGCGCTGCGGTCCACCCGGCGCGCCGCGGGTGCTGCTGCTGCACGGCTTTCCGGAGGCCGCCTTCGTCTGGGACGAGGTGATGCAGGCGCTGGCCGCGCAGGCGGACTGCACAGCGCCGAACCTGCGCGGTTACGCGGGCTCGTCGGCGCCGGCCGAGGTCGAGGGCTACCGGGCGCGCCATCTGATCGGGGACCTGGTGGCGCTGATCGAATTGCTCGGCGCGCCGATCGACCTGCTGGTCGCGCACGACTGGGGCGGCGCGCTCGCCTGGGGCTTGGCGGCGCAGCGGCCCGACGTGCTGAAGAAGCTGCTGATCGTCAACGCGCCGCATCCGGCGACCTTCCTGCGCGAGCTGCGCGACAACCCGCTTCAGCAGCAGGCGAGCGCGTACATGAACTTCCTGTGCCGGCCGGACGCGGCGGCGCTGCTGGCGCAGGACGACTGCCGCCGCCTGTGGGGCTTCTTCACCGGCATGGGCGGTGCGGCCTGGCTCGACGAGCCGACCCGCGCGCAGTACCGCGAGGTCTGGCGCCAGGGCCTGGAAGGGCCGCTCAACTACTACCGCGCGTCG
>Ga0307505_10000956_pt1 | contig 26680 bp, 25 predicted proteins | sample 23_S_MG_FD_202183 | JGI IMG/M metagenome (GOLD analysis project Ga0307505, IMG submission 202183) | Soil microbial communities from Populus trichocarpa stands in riparian zone in the Pacific Northwest, United States - 23_S | ecosystem: Environmental > Terrestrial > Soil > Riparian zone > Trees... | reverse complement strand
CAGACGTTCGTCGTCAACTACGGGTACGACACGTTGGATGGACTGATTTCGATCACATACCCGATGAGCAAAGGCGCGGTGACTTACGCCCCGGACGCGTTGGGACGCCCCACTCGGGCCAGCCCGTTCGCGACCTCGGTTGCGCACCACAACTCCGGCAATCTGAGCTCGATAACCTACGGCAACGGGATTACGCAAAGCTTTGGCGAGAACAGCCGGCAGCTACCCTCAACAATCACAGCAGGCGCGATACAGCTGGGCCTCACCTACGGCTATGACGGTGTCGGCAACGTCACCTCCGTCTCGGACTCGTACTCCGGGTCCCAATCACGGACCCTCGGATACGACGCGGTCGATCGCTTGACTACAGCGAGCGGCCCCTGGGGTACCGGCAGCATCGCGTATAGCGGCGCCGGAAACATCACCAGGCAGACGTTTGGCCCCTACACCATCAACTACACTTATTCCTCCAACAGAGTGGCGACGATCTACGGAAGTGTCGCCCGCACATTCAGCTACGACAGCGCTGGGAACATGACGAACGGCGGTAATCGCGAGTTCGACCGGCTGTCGCAGCTGACTTGCGCGAACTGCGGCACGCCGAGCGAATCGAATTACCAATACGACGGACAGGGCCGAAGGGTGATCGAGGATGCGGTCGGCAAGAGGACCTATTTCGTGCAGGCACCGAACGGCGACTTGCAGTTCGAGTACTCGCCGTATGGGAAACGCTGGGCCAAGCACATCTACCTGCATGGCAAGCGAATCGCCACCGAGAACGGATCAGATGCGCTTTCCACGTCGACGGCGCTGACGTCGTCGCCCTCCAGCCCCACCTACGGGCAGGCCGTGACGCTAACCGCGACGCTTTCGCCAGGAGCGGCGACGGGATCGGTCGAATTCATCGACGGTGATCGCAGTCTGGGCACGGCCAACATCGTGTCCGGTAAGTCGACCTTGACTGTCTCCGACCTGGAAGTCGGTACGCGTACGATCGTCGCCAACTACCCCGGCGACGCGAACTACCAGGCCAGCTCGGCTTCGAAGGCCGTCACGGTCGGCAAACGCGCTTCGACGACTGCGCTCGCGACCTCGCCAGGAACGGTCGCCCTCGGGGCGAGTGTGACGTTGAGCGCGACGGTCACCGGCAGTAGTCCCACGGGCTCGGTCGAGTTCCGGGACGGCGGGGCAGTCGTTGGGTTCGCCACGCTGAATACGTCAGGGGTAGCGACACTCAACTACCAGCCAACCAGCGTGGGCGTCCACGAGTTGACCGTCAGGTATATGGGTGATGCCCTTCATTTGGAATCGACATCGCCTGCTGTGGGGGTCACCGTTGGGAAGGGCAATCCCACCGTTGTGCTCACGCTCTCTTCTCCCAGCAGACCGTATGGGATGCCGGTGACCTTCCAGGTTTCCCTGTCCGGCATCGCATCGCTGGTACCGACCGGAATGGTGACGTTCATGGACGGCAACACGGCATTGGCCAGCGTTAGCGTTTCTGGGGGCGTGGCGTCTTTCACAACGAACTATCTGGCGCCAGGGCAGCATCCCATCACCGCGATCTACGCAGGCGATGCGAGCTACAACTCCGGAACGTCGCCGGTGCAGACGCAACTCATTGCCGGCGCGCCCCCTGTGGTTCGCTCCGTGCCGCCGCAGCTGCTCGGGGAGCCCGAAGAATGAGATTCATACGGAACATCGACACTCAACATCGGATCATCAAAGGAGTCGGGGAAATGAAGCAATCTGGTTTCAAGTTGTGGAAGATTGCCGCGCTGGCAGCAGCCGTGGCGTCCCAGTATTCGAATGCGGCCCAGCAGACGTGGGTTTCGGGACTGGGTAACAACAACAACCCCTGCACGATCGCACAGCCCTGCGCCAGTATTCAGACTGCGTTGGCTGCCACGAGCCCCGGTGGCGAAGTGAGCATCCTGGACGGCGGACCCTACGCCGGCACGGTCGACATCACCCAGTCGGTGACCATCAATGCGGTCGGGGCGATCGTCACCATCCAGAAGGAGGGAGCCGGTGCTGCGATCACGATCAATGCCCCGTCCACCGACGTCGTGACTTTGCGCGGGCTCTCCATCAACGGGGGGCGGACTCAAGGCACCAACGGCATCGTCTTCAACGCCGGAGCGCGGCTTCAGGTGGAGAACTCCACCATCTTCGGATTCACCGGCGATGGCCTTCTCTTCCAGCCCAGCGCCGCGAGCACACTTTTCGTTTCCAATTTGAGTTTCCGCAACAACGGGGGTGGTGGTGTCTCGGTGACTCCGACTGCCACGGGCAGTGCGAACGCGGCGTTCACTGGCGTGCGCGTAGAGGGCAACCTTCGGGGCATCAAGGTGGACGACGCCTCGGTCGCTCTCGTGCGGAACAGCGTCGTGACCGGGAACAGCCCTGGCAACGGGATAGGGATTTTCTCGCTCGCCTCCGGCGGCAGGGCATCGACGATGACCGTCGAGAATTCGACCAGCACGATGAACGGCAACTACGGGCTGGTCTCGAATGGCCCCTTGGCGTCGCTGCGCATCTCGGGCGTGACCTCGACCGACAACGGCAACTACGGCCTAGCCATCGGTGGCAGCGGCGGGACGGTGTTCACCTTCGGCGGCAACCGCTTCCACGGCAATTACACTGCCTTTGGCGGCGGCGTCGAGGTGATGCCCGGCCTCTCCCCGACCACGATCAACCAGCAGTAGCACGGAGCGACCAATGAAGCGGCTCATGCAGGCGCTGGCGGCCCTAGCGACGGTCATTTCTGCCGGCATGGTGCAGGCCGCTTCGCAGACGACCTACTACCACAACGACCTCGCAGGCTCGCCCGTGGCGGCGACCAACGAGTCAAGGCAGGTGATCTGGCGCGAGAGCTACCGGCCGTACGGGGAGAGGACGGTCAACTCGGCCGCCGCTACAGGCAACAAGGTGTGGTTCACGAGCCGGCGCCAGGACGCGGAGACCGGGCTCGTGTACATGGGGGCGCGGTACTACGACCCTGTGATTGGGCGCTTCATCTCCACCGATCCGGCGGGGTTCGATGAGCAGAGCGTGCACAGCTTCAACCGGTATGCGTACGGGAACAACAATCCGTACGTGTATCACGATCCCGATGGACGGATTCCCGTGCCGCTAATCGTGGGGGCGGGTCTCCTCGTTCGGGCTGCGGCACAGAGGCTAGCTACGTTGGCGCTGACGCGGGGGGCGCAAGCGTCCATCGCTGCCGCAGAAATTGGTGCCGGAGAGGCTATGGGCGCTGGCTCGATCGCCGCTGGCGCAGTAGCGGCAGAACGAGCGGTCGCGAAGGGGGCCGACGCAATCATAGGCGGGGAGAAGCTCCTTTACCGCCTAGGCAGTAGTCCAGAATCTGCGTCACGCCTGGGTCGGAAATCGGCGGAGGCTGAACATCAGATCGGCCTCCACGGCGTCTCCTCCTCCACGACAAAACCGCCTGAGGGAACGCCTTGCTCGGTGGCTTCCTGTGCAGGCCTGGAGGCACGAGGTTTCCGCGTTGAACCCACTCCCACTCGCAACGATCCCGGTCACCACACGGTCCTACTTCCCAAACCGGTTACGAAAGATGTTGCGAATGACTTCAACCAAGCTTTTGGCAGGAACTAGCTTCGGAGGATAACGGTGGCGACGCTCCCGCGAATGCTTGCGATCGACTATTTTGATGGCGCTACTGAGGGGTTTATCGACCAGTTCGAAGGCGCTGGGCCGTATTTCTTCAAGGTAATCGCATGGGATTCAGATCAGAACAAGCGCTTATACTCGATGGCGCGAGTAGATTGCTCCACTTTTTCCGAACTCGTTGACCTTCTCTCCCAAACGCATCCTCCGGTCAGCACTGCGACCTGGATTCCGACATGGAATTTTGACGACGAGAAACTGAGATCGCGCGCGAACGCGATAGTGGACGCAGCCAGACGGTCATTGCAGCCTCCGGTACTCCTTGCGGTGGGCGAGGACTTGCTGGCTGGGGCGAAGGTCGTACAACCAAATGCACTTGGAATGGCCTTTGCTCGAGATTTGACGCAGGCCAGCAAGCCCGGCGAATTGGAGGCTTGGCTTTCGCGCAGCTTCGACCGCTAGGTGGCCCTTTCACATCACCAGTTCACCGGTGGCGAAGTGAGCATCCTGGACGGCGGACCCTACGCCGGCACGGTCGACATCACCCAGTGACCTGCCCCCCAGCTTAGTACGGGTTTGATCTAGAGTCTGCCCCACCAGGAGGGCAGCCGACGATCCTGAAGGAGTGCGAGGCGGCGGGAAACATAAGCGAGGTTTGCCGCCAAGGAAACCTCAGGATCTGGTCATGGTCAAATGACTGTGCGGACCAGAGAGAGACTCAAGTACCTCGTAGCAACCGTTGCCTCTGTTGGGGTGGCCAGCGCGGCTGCGACGACCCTGTACAAGCACGTCGACAAGGACGGGCGTGTGACGTACACCGACCAACCGCGGGCAGGGTCCTCGGGAAAGGTGCTCACTATCCCGATCGACCAGAACAGGCTGGCCCCGCCGGCACCGACGCAGCTTGCCCCCGCGCCGCGCGAGGAAACCGAGTACGAGAAGATCATCCGCCGCAAGCCGGCGGTCCCTGACGAAGCCGAGGTCAAGGCGGCCCAGAAGCGGTTGGCGAATGCAAAGGACGCCCTGCAGCAAGAGCAGGAGAGCAATCGGCCCGAAGATTGGATTCGCCGCCCGAAGGGCGGCGGCCCGGGCACCGGCACCCTGAGGTTTCCCAGGCCCGAGTACGCCGAGCGGCTGGCGGCGCGCGAGGCGGACGTCAAAGCTGCCGAAGAACAGCTCGCCGAGGCCGAGCGCAAGGAGCGTCTGCGGTAGGGCACGGCGCCGGCAAGAGAGCCGCGAGGACGAATCAGGCAAAATAGAGGTCTCCCCGGAGAGCCCTATGACCCTGAATACCACCCAGGAACTGATCGACGAGCTGCGCCTCGGCCGCATGGTCGTGCTGGCCGACGCGGAGGACCGCGAGAACGAGGGCGACCTGGTGCTCGCCGCGGACTTCGTGACCCCCGAGGCGATCAACTTCATGGCGACGCACGCCCGCGGCCTCGTCTGCCTCACGTTGACCGAGGAGCGCTGCCGCCAGCTGGGCCTCGAGCTCATGGTGAGCGACAACCGCTCGCCCATGGGCACCGCGTTCACCGCCTCGATCGAAGCGGCCACCGGCGTCTCGACCGGGATCTCGGCGGCCGATCGCGCGCGCACCGTCCGCGCCGCGACCGCGAAGCACGCCAAGCCGTCCGACATCGTCCAGCCCGGCCACATCTTTCCGGTGATGGCGCAGAATGGCGGCGTGCTGGTGCGCGCCGGCCACACCGAGGCGGGCTGCGACCTCGCCGAGGCCGCGGGGCTGACCGCCGCTGCGGTCATCTGCGAGATCATGAATCCCGACGGCTCGATGGCGCGCATGCCCGAGCTGCTCGCCTTCGCCGCGGCGCAAGGTCTCAAGATCGGCACCATCACCGACCTGATCCACCATCGCAGCGAGAACGAGAAGCTGGTCGAGCGCGTCGCCGAGCGCACCGTCGCCACGCCCTACGGGCCGTTGCGCCTCTGTGTCTACCACGACAAGACCGTCGACGAGGTGCACTACGCGCTGGTGAAGGGCGAGCCCGCGGCCGACCGGCCGATCCTCGTGCGCGTGCACGAGCCCTTCGTCTCGCTCGACCTCTTCGACTTCGACGTCGAGCGCCACGCCTACTCGGTGCAGGAAGCGATGCGCCTCATCGCGCAACACAGGGAGGGTGTCATCGTGCTCCTGCGCCGCCACGAGTCCGCGGGCGACATCCTCGCGCGCATCCACGGCTCGCGCGACGAGGGCAGGAGCCCGCGCAAGTGGGACCCGCGCCTGCACGGCATCGGCGCCCAGATCCTGCGCGACCTGGGCGTGGGCAAGATGCGTGTCCTCGCGCGGCCCAAGCGCATTCCCAGCATGGCGGGCTTCGGCCTGGAGGTCGTGGAGTACGTCTCGCCCGATGACGTGGCGGTGAAGGCGGTATGACCAGTGTTTCCCCGAGCCTCGCGGGCAAGGGGCTGCGCGTGGCGATCGTGTGGAGCCGCTTCAACGAGGAGCTGGTGCGCCGGCTCCTCACCGCGTGCGACAAGCAGCTCGTGGAGCTGGGCGTCGCCGCCGAGGACATCGACGTGGTGAGCGTCCCGGGCGCGCTCGAGATCCCGCTCGCGCTCCAGGCGCTCGCCCTCGAGCGCCGCGGGCTCGCAGGGCGACGCTACGACGCGCTCGTGGCCCTGGGCTGCGTGGTGCGCGGCGAGACATTCCATTTCGAGATCGTCGCCACCGAGAGCGCGCGCGGCATCCTCGACGTGCAGCTCGAGATCGGCGTGCCGATCGCCAACGGCGTGCTCACGACCGACAACGAGGCGCAGGCTGCCGAGCGCGCCCCGGTCAAGGGCGCAGAGGCCGCGCGCGTTGCGGTCGAGATGGCCAACACGCTGAAAGCGATCGCCGGATGAGGGTCTCGCCGCGCCGCCGCTCGCGCGAGCTCGCGATGCAGGGAATCTACCAATGGCTCTTCACGGGGGCTGCCGCCGGCACCGTGCTGAAGAACCTGTCCGAGCTCGAGCACTACGGCAGCGCCGATGCCGAATTCCTCAAATTGGAGCTGAAAGGCACGATCGGATCCGCCGACGAGTTGCGTGCCCATCTCGAGCCGCTTGCCGACCGCAAATGGGCGGAGGTGAGCCCGGTCGAGCGCGCGATCCTGCTGATCGGCGCCTGGGAGCTGGTCCACAATCCCGCGATTCCCTACAAGGTCACGATCAACGAGGCGATCGAGCTCGGGAAACGATTCGGCGGCACCGACGGTCACAAATACGTGAACGGCATCCTCGACAAGCTGGCCGCGGCGGTGCGGCCGGAAGAGGTTGCCGAAAAGAGAAGGCAGAAACGCGATGGCTGACAACCTGAATTCCGAGTTCGACCTCATTGCGCGCCATTTCACGCGGCCCGCGGCCAACGCCGTGCTGGGCGTGGGCGACGACTGCGCCCTCATCGACATCACCAACGGCATGGACCTCGCGGTCTCCACCGACACGATGGTCTCGGGAACGCATTTCTTCCCGGACGTCGATCCCGAGCACCTCGGCCACAAGGCGCTCGCGGTGAACCTCTCCGACATCGCGGCGATGGGGGCGATGCCGTATTGGGCGACGCTCGCGCTCACGCTCCCGAACGTGAACCACGAATGGCTCGCGGCGTTCGCCAAGGGCTTCTTCGACCTGGCGCAGGAGTACGACGTCTCGCTGATCGGCGGGGACACCACGCGCGGGCCGCTCACGATGACGGTCACCATCATGGGCGAGGTGCCCGCGGGCGCGGCGCTGCGCCGCGGCGGGGCCAAGCCGGGCAACGACGTGTGGGTGTCGGGCAACATCGGCGACGCGGCGCTGGCGGTGGCTCACCGGCACGGGCGCCTCGTCCTCGCCGAGGAGGACTACCGCGAGGCGGTGATGCGCCTCTACGAGCCCACCCCGCGCGTGAGCCTCGGCCAGGCGCTGCGTGGGCTCGCCACATCCGCCATCGATGTCAGCGACGGGTTGCTCGCCGACTTGACCCACATCTGCCGGCTGTCGGGCGTGGGCGCGACGGTAGAGCTGCCGAATGTCCCGGTGTCGGCCATCGGAGCGAAGCACCTCTCCACTGCCGCGGGTCGGAGTGCCATCGTGGCCGGCGGCGACGACTACGAGCTCTGCTTCACCGCGCACCCCAACTCGCGCGAGAGCATCCAGGACCTGACCGACGTGCTCGGCGTGCCGCTCACGCGCGTGGGCCAGGTCAAGCGCGGCAAGGGCGTGAGCCTGCTCGGGGCCGACGGCAAGGCGGTGAAGGTCGATGGCCGCGGGTACGACCACTTCCAGGGCGCCTGACGCGCGCTTCCTGCTGTCGCATCCGGCGCACTTCGTCGCCCTCGGATTCGGCAGCGGCCTGGCACCGAAGGCGCCCGGTACTTTCGGCACGCTCGCGGCGCTGGGCCTGTACTGGCTGCTCGCGCTCGTCCTGCCGCCGCTCGCCATCGCGTTCGTCGCGATCCCGCTCTTCTTCCTCGGCATCTGGGCAGCCGAGCGGACCGCACGCGACCTGGGCGTCCAGGACCACGGGTCGATCGTGATCGACGAGATCGCCGCGTTCCTGCCGCTCGCGGCGCTGGCCTCTGCGAGCCTCGTCCTGCAATTGGTCGCGTTCGGCCTGTTCCGTCTCTTCGACATCTGGAAGCCGCCTCCCATCCGCCTGCTCGAGCAGCGCCTGAAGGGCGGGTTCGGCGTGATGTTCGACGACCTCGTCGCGGCGTGTTATGCCTACGGGGTCCTCCTCGTCGTGATCGTGGTACAGCACAGGTTCTTCCCGGGAGCCCTATGAGGAGTTGGCCATATCCGCGCCTGGTGGCGCACCGCGGCGGCGGGAGTCTCGCGCCCGAGAACACCCTCGCCGCCATCCGCCTCGGCCAGTCGCTCGGCTATACGGCGCACGAGTTCGACGTGAAGCTCGCAGGCGACGGCGTGCCGATACTGATGCACGATGCGACCCTCGAGCGCACCACCAACGGCAAGGGACGCGCCGCCGACCTGCCGTGGAGCGCGCTGCGCGTGCTCGATGCCGGGAAGTGGCACTCGATCGAATACGCCGGCGAGCCGGTGCCGTCGTTCGAGGAGGCCGCGAAGCAGCTGCGCTCGAAGGACACGATGGCGCACATCGAGATCAAGCCCACGCCGGGATTCGACCGGGCGACGGGAACGAAGGTGGCGCTGGAGACTCGCCGCCTGTGGGAGGGCGCGAAGGTGCCGCCGGTGTTCTCGTCGTTCTCGTTCGAGGCGCTGATGGCGGCGAAGGAGGCCGCGCCCGGGATTGCGCGCGGCTGGCTGATCGGGGAGTTCACCGACGCCGACTGGGCGCGGCTCGAGGCGCTGGACGCGGTGTCGCTGCACACGAACCACAAGCACATGCGGCCCGAGCTGGTGCGCGAGCTGCACGCGCGCGGCTACAAGGTCATGCTCTACACCGTGAACGAGATCGCCGCCGCCCAGCGCTGGTTCGACGCCGGCGCCGACGGGCTCTTCACCGACAACCTGCGCGAGTTCGCCGAGCGCTTCCCGAAGCTCATTTGAGGAAATTGGGCCCCGGGCCATCGTCGCGATTGCGACGCCCGGGGTGACGAGCGTTGTCACCCCGGGCGCCTCGCAGGTGACGGGCGTTGTCACCCCGGGCGCCTCGCAGGTGACGGGCGTTGTCACCCCGGGCGCCTCGCAGAGGCAATGGCCCGGGGCCCAATCTCAGGCAGCGGCGCGGTTGGATTCTGCGATCTTCGCCGCCAGGTCGCGCAGCGCCGTGCGCAGTCCCTCTTCCACCACCGGGTGGTAGAACGGCATCCCCAGCATCTGCTCGACCGTCATCTGCGCCTGCAGCGCCCAGGCGAGCAGGTGGCCGATGTGCTCCGCGTCCGGGCCCACCATCTCGGCGCCGAGGAAGCGCCCGGTGGCGGGGTCGGCGTAGACGCGCAGGCGACCCTTGTTGCGCAGCATCACCCGCGAACGGCCCTGGTCGTCGAACGAGACCTCGCCCGCGGCGAGCGCGTGGCTCCTGAGCGCCGCGAAGCCACCGCCCACGATCGCGATCTGCGGATCGGTGAAGACGATGCCCAGGGGCGCGCGCCGCGCGCCCGGGCGCACGTCGGGAAACCGCGCCGCATTCTCGCCCGCGATGCGCCCCTCGTCCGCGGCCTCGTGCAGCAGCTGCTTGTCGTCCGAGGCGTCGCCGGCGATGAAGATGTGGCTCGATCCGGCCTGCAGGGTGAGGGGGTTGTGCACCGGCACGCCGCGCGTGCCGATCGCGGTGCCGGTGCGCTCGAGGCCCAGCTGCTCCACGTTCGGCGTGCGGCCGGTCGCGGCCAGCACGTAGTCGAAGCGCTCGACGCGCTTTTGCCCCTCGGGACCGAGATACTCGATCTCCACCTGGTCGCCGGCGCGTTCCACGCGCTGCACGTGCGCGTCGGGATCGGGCTCGAAGTCGGACCCGAAGGCATCGAGCGCGGCGCGCTGCACGAAGGGATCGGTGATGGGGCCGATGCGCCCGCCGCGCCCGAGCACCACCACGCGCACGCCGAGCCGCGACAGCGCCTGGCCGATCTCGAGCCCGATGACGCCCGGGCCGAACACGGCGACCGAGCCGGGCAGGGTTTCCCAGTCGAAGACGTCGTCGTTCACGACGAGCCGCTCGCCGAGGTCGGCAAGCATCGGCGGGATGGCGGGCCGCGAGCCGGTCGCGATCACGATCGAACGCGCGCGGACGGCGGGGCCCCCTTCGACCTCGAGCGTGTGCGGGTCGAGGAACCAGGCGTATCCGCGGATGCGATCGCCTTCGGGGATGGCGTCCACGCCTTGCAGCACGAAACCCACGAAGCGGTCGCGCTCGCGCTTCACCCGTGCCATGACCTCGCGGCCGTCGACGCGGGCCTCGCCGGAGTGCACCCCGAACCCTGGAGCGCGCTCGATCGCGTGCGCCGCCTCGGCGGCGGCGATCAGCAGCTTCGACGGCATGCAGCCGACGCGCGCGCAGGTGGTGCCGTGGGCGCCGCCCTCGATCACGACCGCCCGCTTGCCGGCGGCTTTCGCCGCGCGGTAGGCGGCGAGACCGGCGGTGCCGGCGCCGATGATCGCGACATCGGTTTCCAATTGGGCCCCGGGCCATTGCCTCTGCGAGGCGCCCGGGGTGACGAGGCTATTCACGCGGCCTTCTTCTGAGTCTTGGCGAAATGCGCCTCGACGTCGTCCGCCCCACCGATGAGCTTGCCGCCGATGAAGACCTGCGGCACGGTGCCGCGGCCGGACACGGCGCGCACGGTCGAGAAAGTGATGCCCTTGCCGAGCGTGACCTCCTCGAACACCACGCCGTTCTTCTTCAGCACCTGCTTGGCGCGCGCGCAGTGCGGGCAGCCGTCGCGGGCGAACACCACCGCCGACTCGGGCGCCGTCTCGCGCGGCGCGATGTAGGCGAGCATGGTGTCCGCGTCGGAGACCTCGAAGGGGTCGCCTTCCTTCTCCGGCTCGACGAACATCCTCTCGATCACGCCGTCGCGCACCAGCATCGAGTAGCGCCACGAGCGCTTGCCGAAGCCGAGGTCGGACTTGTCGACCAGCAGGCCCATCTTGTGCGTGAACTCGCCGTTGCCGTCGGGGATGAAGGTGACGTTGGGCGCGTCCTGGTCGCGCTGCCATTCGCCCATCACGAACGCGTCGTTCACCGACAGGCAGACGATGTCGTCGATGCCGTGCCGCGAGAACACCGGGGCGAGCTCGTTGTAGCGCGGCAGGTGGGTCGACGAGCAGGTCGGCGTGTAGGCGCCGGGCAGGGCGAACACGATCACGTTGCGGCCCTTGAAGATCTGGTCGGCGGTGACGTCCTGCCACTTGCCGTCCTCGCGGGTGCGGAAGGTGACCTGGGGAATGCGCTGGCCTTCGTGGTTCGGGAGCATGGGTTTCCTCTGCGTTGGTTCGTTCGGTATGGCAATACTGTATGGGGCGGACGATTGAATAATCCAATCAATTGTGGCTATACTTGCGATTGGTAGAACAAATGACCCTCACCGAGCTCAGGTACGTCGTCGCCCTCGCCCAGGAGCGCCATTTCGGCCGCGCGGCGCAGAAGTGCTTCGTCACGCAGCCCACGCTATCGCTCGCGCTCGCCAAGCTCGAGGACGAGCTCGGGGTAAAGCTCTTCGAGCGCAACAAGAACGAGGTGCTGCTCACCGGCCGCGGGGAAGTGATCGTCGAGCAGGCGCGGCGCGTGCTGGACGAGGTCGGCAAGATCCAGCACATGGCCCGCGGCGGCCAGGACCAGCTCTCCGGTGCGCTGCGCCTGGGCGCCATTCCCACCATCGGGCCCTACCTGCTGCCGGACCTGATCCCGATACTGCGCAAGCGCGCCCCCGGGATGCCGCTCGTGATCGAGGAGAACCTCACCGGCAACCTCGCGCCGATGCTGCGCGAGGGCGAGCTCGACTGCATCCTGATCGCGCTTCCTTTCTCGCTTCCGGGCGTCCAGACCCGGGTCCTGTATGAGGAGCCGTTCAGCGTCGTGGTTCCCGAGGGGCACCGATGGGAGCAGAGGAAGGCGGTCAAGCCTGCCGAGCTCGCCGGCGAGAACCTGCTGGTCCTCAACAATGGCCACTGCTTCCGCGACCAGGTGCTCGAGGCCTGCCCGGGCCAGTCCAACACTGCGCTGCCCGAGGGCCGCGCCGGCAGCTCCCTCGAGACCATTCGCAACATGGTCGCCTCGGGCCTGGGCGTGAGCGTCGTGCCCTCGAGCGCGCTCACCCCGCGCTACGCCACCAAGCTCCTGAAGGTCGTGCCCTTCACCTCGCCCGTGCCGTCGCGCAAGGTCGCGCTCGCATGGCGCACGAGCTTCGACCGCCCTGCGGCCATCGACGTGGTGGCCGACGCGGTGCGGGCGGTAAAGCTGCCGGGGCTGAAGATCGCTAGGGCTTGAACAGCAGCTCGAGGTAGGTCCTGAGGTGGCGGGCGTGGCGCGCGAGCAGCGTCCTGTCGCCGAGGGTCTTGGTCATGATGTAGCTCCCCTCGAGGAGCGCGTAGAAGAGGTCGGCGAGGCTGTCGATGTCGACCTCCACGCGCGGTGGATACGCCGCGATCACCTTGTCGAGCATCGCGCGCATCGCCTGGCGCCACGCGAGCGCCGCCTCGCGCAGCACTCCGACCGTGCCCCCGTCGAAGAGCTTGTTCTCATAGATGTACGCGGCGAAGAGGCAGCCGGGGAAGGGCTCGGTGAGGGCCTCGAACTCCTCCTCGTAGAGCCCGATCAGGATGAGGAGCTGCTGCAGCGGGTCGGTCGAGAGCTTGCGGGCGCGCTCGAGGTTGCGCTCGAAGTGCTGCGCGACCATGAGCGCGTAGCGGTCCAGCAGCGCGCGGGCGAGATCGCTCTTGCTGCCGAAATGGTGGAAGAACGCCCCCTTGGTGATGCCCGCCCGCGTGACCACCGCGTCGACGGTCGTCGCCCCGTAGCCATGGTCGAGGATCAGGGCCTGGGCGGCGCCGAGGATGCGCTCGCGGGTCTTCTCCGGGTCGCGAGTGCGGGGTACATCGGGCGTCGTGGGCATCGGCATACTGAAAGGTATGGTAACAGCCTCATGATTTCAAGATCTTGTATCTGAGATATGAATTGTTTGTCTTGCAACATACCAGCTGGTCTGTATAATTCGCGCTCTCCAACCGAAAGGACCGACCATGTTGAAAGACGCCCGCGGCTTGTCCCTGACCCTGTTTGACGCGGCCGCGTTGACCCCCTACGAGAGCTCGCTCGCCGCCCTGCGCAGCTACCGCGGTGACCCCTTGGCGATGGTGGACGAGGCGATCGCGATCGCTCCCGGCTTCGCTGCCGGGTACGTCACCAAGGCATTGATGCTCATGACCTTTTTCGAGCGACGCTTCTCGAAGGATGCGCTGGCGGCTCTGGATGCCGGAGCGAAGGCGCTCGCCCACGCCAACCCGCGCGAGAAGGCCCTGGCCGCCGCGGCGCGCCAACTCGCCACGGGTGACTGGCCAGGTGCCGCGGCCGCCCTCGAGCGCGTGCTGGTCGAATACCCGCGCGACATCCTCGCGATCCAGGTCGCGCACCTGGTCGATTTCCTGCGCGGCGACGCCCTGAACCTGCGCAACCGCGTCTCCCGGGTGCTGCCGGCGTGGTCCGCGTCGATGCCGGGCTACCCGTTCGTGCTCGGCATGCAGGCTTTCGGGCTGGAGGAGTGCAACCAGTATCCCGAAGCCGAAGCGGCCGGCCTGCGCGCGCTCGCCATGGCGCCCGAGGACTGCTGGGCGGTGCACGCGGTGACGCACGTGATGGAGATGCAGGGACGCATCGACGAGGGCGTGCGCTTCCTCGAGGGGCGCGTGGCCGACTGGGCCACCGAGGACAACGGCTTCGCGTTCCACAACTGGTGGCACCTCGCGCTCTTCCACGTGGACCGCGGCGATTTCGCAGCCGCCCTCGCGATCTACGATCGCGTGCTCGCCGATGCGCATGCGGTCGCGCTATCGCGACTGGACGCCACCGCGATGCTCTGGCGCCTGCGCCTCGAGGGCGCCGAGGTCGGCAACCGCTTCGAGAAGGTCGCGGACGCCTGGAGTGATGCGCTGGAAGGCGAGGGCGGCTTCTACGCCTTCAACGATTTCCATGCCGCGATGGCCTTCGCCGGCGCCGGCCGTGACGAGGCAACGCACCGGTTGCGCGCCGCGATCGAGAAGGCCGCCTGGGAGGAGAGCGCCAACGGCGACATGACGCGCGCCGTGGGCCTGGATGCGAGCGAAGGCTTCATCGCCTTCGGCAACGGCGACTACGCGCGTGCGGCCGAGAAGATCGCGGCGGTGCGCGACCTCTCCTCGCGCTTCGGCGGCAGCCACGCGCAGCGCGACGTGCTCACGCTCACGCTGATCGAGGCGGCGCGCCGCAGCGGGCAGGCGAGGCTCGCCGAGCACGTGTTGAACGAAAGGCTGGTGCACAAGCCCCGCTCGGCGTGGGGCGGGCGCATCGCGCAGCGTATCGCCGCGTGAAAGGAACCATAATCACGCGTATGAGAAGCCGCAAGGTCGCCCTCGCCCTCGCCGTGACGGGTCTCGCATTCACCACCGGCAGCGGCGGGCAAGCGCCGGGGACGGAATGGTTCGACCCGGTGCTCGAGCCCGGGGCGTTCTGCGGCAGCGCCGGCGGAAAGCAGCCGGCGTTGCTGAAAAACCTCATCCTCGCCAGGACCGAGACCGCGCCCTTCCAGCCGGTGCCGCCCAGGCCCGCGCTCGAGACGAGGCCCGTGCTTTACACCAACCTGGGGCAGCTCACGTTCGCCACCAGCGCGAAGAGCCCGAGGGCGCAGGCATGGTTCGACCAGGGCGTGATCCTCGCCTTCGCGTTCAACCACGCCGAGTCGCAGCGCGCCTTCCGCGAGGCGCAGAAGATAGATCCCGCGTGCGCGCTCTGCTACTGGGGCGAGGCGCTCGTCCTCGGTCCCAACATCAACGTGCCGATGATGCCCGAGGCCCAGGCGCCCGCGCTTGCAGCGCTGTCGAAGGCCGTGGAGCTCGCGCCGAGGGCAACCGCGCGGGAGCGGGCGCTCATCGCAGCGCTCGAGAAGCGCTACTCCGCCGACCCGAAGGCCGAGCGCGCGGAGCTCGATCGCGCTTACGCCGATGCGATGAAGGCTGTGGCCGCGCGCTATCGCGCCGACGACACCATCCAGGTGCTGTACGCCGAGGCGGTCATGGACACGCAGCCCTGGGACTACTGGGAAGCGGCGGGCACCCGGCCCAAGGGACGCGCAGGAGAAGCGCTCGCCGCGCTCGAGCGCGTGCTGGCGCGCAATCCGAACCACGCGGGCGCGGTGCACCTGTACATCCACGCGGTGGAAGCGTCGAGCAAGCCCGAGCGCGGCCTGCCGCACGCGCGCCGCCTCGCGGGCCTCGTGCCCGGCGCGGGGCACCTCGTGCACATGCCGGCTCACATCTATTACCGGCTCGGCATGTACCGCGAGTCGCTCGAGGCCAACAAGCAGGCGATCGCCGTGGACGAGCGCTATTTCAGGAGCTCGCCCTCCGACCCGCTCTACAAGGTGGCGTACTACCCGCACAACATCCACTTCGCGATGGTGTCGGCGCAGATGGGCGGCGATGCCGCGACCGCGCTGCGATCGGCCGCGAAGCTCGACGCCTCCATCCCCAACGAGGTGGCGAAGCAGTTCGCGAGCCTGGAGCCGGTGAAGGCGGCTCCGTACACGACGCACGCGCAGTTCGGCGACCCCGCCGCGACCCTCGCGCTCCCGGCACCCGACCCCGCGCTCCTGCTGGTCAAGGCGATGTATCACTACGCCCGCGCGGTGGCGCACACGCAGCGCAGGGACGCCGCGGCGGCGAAGGGCGAGATCGCGGCGCTCGAGCGCATGGAGAAGGAAGCCGATTTCAAGGCGTTCGCCGAGTGGCAGGTGCCTGCGAAGGAAGTGGTGCAGACGGCGCGCCTCGTGGCCGCGGGCCGCCTCGCCGACGCGCTGGGCGACCTCGACGGCGCGGCCAAGGCCTACGAGGACGCGATCTTCATCGAGGACTCGCTCGCGTACATGGAGCCGCCGTACTGGTACTACCCGATACGCCAGTCGCTCGGCTCGGTTCGCCTGCGCCAGGGGCGGCTCGAGGAGGCGGAGAAGGCATTCCGCGACTCGCTCGCGCGCGTGCGCAACAATGGCTGGGCGCTCGCGGGGCTCGCCGACGTGTACAAGCGCAACGGCAACCGGAAGGCGGAGCGCGCGACTCGCGCGGCGATGGCGCGGGCGTGGTTCGGGCCGAAGACGGGACCGGACCTGGCGAGGCTGTGACGCCGCGTTTCGGGGGAGTAAAGGCCCGGACTAATCGAGATCCTTGAGCAGTGCCGTGCGGGTGGCGGGAGGCACGGGGTCGAGCGTGGCGTTGTAGTTGGGGTGGTCGACGCCCATCGAGAGTACGACGCCGTACCTGAGCGTCTCGACCATCTCGCGGGTGAGCTCGAAGCGCAGGAAGTGCACCGACGAGGTCTTCTCCTCGGTCTCGCGGTCGAGGTCCTCGTCGGCGATGGCGTAGACCTTCGCGCAGCCCTCGACACGGATCCACGTTCGGTCCTCGATGCCGTGGAGGCGCGCGAGCGCGGCGCGGCGCTCGCGCTCGTCCTCGTACTCCACCATCATCGTGGCCTTCAGGTTGCGGCCGTCGGGGATGAGCGGGTTGTAGGCGTCGATCTCGTCCTGGATGCCCTGCTCCTCGAAGATCTTCTCGATGCGCAGCATCTCCTGCACCTGGTAGCGCACGGTGAGCTCGTCCTCGAAGAGGAGCGTGACGTGCTCGCCGAGCGGCACGGTGCGCTGCTTCTTGTGGGCGATCACCTTGGCGCGGAAGTCCTTGCGGGCCTTGGCATAGGCCTCGAGGGTCATCAGGGATTCACGGGTCAGCTTCGGCATCGTGGTCATTGCAACCTCAATCGGGCAATCCGTAGGCCATTCTGAGCAGCGTGATGGGGTGCTTGCGCCGCGCCTTGCCTTTGGAGCCGGCGCGATCGAGCCCTTCCTCGATGTGGTGCCCGGCCATCTGGCAGTCGGAGGCGAAGAAGTCGGGCTCGAACCCGGCGATCTGGGTCACGACGGGCCGCCCGATCTTCAGCGCGATGTCGTGGAATTCCGCCTTCACGCCCCATGTGCCGGCGTGGCCCGAGCAGCGCTCGATGGTGAGCACCTCCGTGCCGGGCACGGCCTGCAGCGCCTCCTGCGTCTTGAGTCCGATCTTCTGCACGCGTCCGTGGCACGGCACGTGATAGGCGACCTTGCCCAGCGGCTGCTTGAAGTCGGTCTTGAGCAGGCCGTCGCGGCGGCGCGCCATGAAATACTCGAACGGGTCGAACATGGCGTCGCGCACCACGCGCACGTCCTCGTCGCTGGGGAACATGAGCGGCAGCTCCTGCTTGTACATGAGGGTGCACGAGGGCACCGGCGTCAGGATCGCGTAGCCGTCGCGCGCCAGCTTCGCCAGCGGCGGGATGTTGTTGTTCTTGAGCTTCTCGACCGCCTCGAGGTCGCCCTGCTCGTACCGGGGCATGCCGCAGCACGCCTCTTTCCCGACCAGCACGTACGGGACCTCGTTGTGGTCGAGGAGCTTGAGCAGGTCGTGGCCGATGCCGGGCTCGTTGTAGTTCACGTAGCAGGTCGAATACACGACGACCTTGCCGGGCGAACGCTCGCCGTCCTTCACCGGATGCGGCTTGCTCGCCGCCGCGTTGCGCCGGAAGGGGCGCGGGGAGAATTCCGGCACCCACGCATCCTTGTGCACGCCCACGACCTTTTCGCCCAGCGCGCGCAGCGGCTTCGACTTCGCGCCCGCGTTCACCATCTGCACCACGACGGGGATCGTCGCGAGCTTGCCGTTGCGGTCGGTCGCGGAGAGCAGGCGGTCGCGCACCGGGTGCTTCATCGTGCCCGCCTTGAACTGGTAGGCCTTGGCGCGGAGCATCAGGTGCGGGAAGTCCACGTTCCACGGGTGTGGCGGGACGTACGGGCACTTGACCATGTAGCAGAGGTCGCACAGGTAGCACTGGTCGACCACGTCCCAGAATTTCTCCTTCGGCACGCCGTCGACTTCCATCGACTCGCTCGCGTCCACGTAGTCGAAGAGCTTCGGGAAGGTGTTGCACAGGCTCACGCAGCGCCGGCATCCGTGGCAGATGTCGAAGATGCGCTCCATCTCGGCCACGATCTTCGGCTCGTCGAGGTATTCCGGGCTCTTCCACTCGACCGCGTGCCGCGTGGGAGCCTCGAGGCTGCCTTCTCTGGTCGTCATGTTTGCGTGTGAGTGAAAAGGGGGCGCGAACGCCCCCTTTTTCGCGGTTTGGAAGCGGCGCTCAGTCCGTCAGCGCGTCCAGGGCCTTCTGGAAGCGGTTGGCGTGGGAGCGCTCCGCCTTGGCCAGCGTCTCGAACCAGTCGGCGATCTCGTCGAACTGCTCGCCCCGGGCGGCCTTGGCCATGCCCGGGTACATGTCGGTGTATTCGTGCGTCTCGCCGGCGATCGCGGCCTTGAGGTTCTGGCGCGAGGTGCCGATCGGCAGATCCGTCGCCGGGTCGCCCACCTGCGCGAGATAGTCCAGGTGGCCGTGTGCGTGGCCGGTCTCGCCCTCGGCGGTGGAGCGGAAGATCGCGGACACGTCGTTCTGGCCCTCGACGTCGGCCTTGTTCGCGAAATAGAGGTAGCGCCGGTTCGCCTGGGACTCGCCCGCGAACGCGGCCTTGAGGTTGTCGTGGGTCTTGGTGCCTTTGAGCGGCTTCATTTCCTGCCTCCTGGGTTGCACTGTTTGGGAGTTGCTGGTGGAGCGTAGCCCCGCCTCGCGGGAAGCGTCCAATTGATTGTTCCGATTCGGCCGATTGGGGATGCCTATGGGGCGGCGCGCAGGCGCTTGAGGCTCGCCCGGAACGCCGCCCGCGCCTCGTCCTGCACGGCGTGGCGTCCTTCCTCGATCACGGCGCGCCCGGAGACGTACACGTCGCGCACCCGATTGGAGCTTCCCCCAAACATCGCCACCCCGAGTTGCGCGGGGGCAAGAAGTCCCTCGAAGTCGACGTCGGCGCCGTCCAGCACCGCGAGGTCCGCGCGAAGCCCCGGGGCGATCGCGCCGACGGGTTGGCCGACGGCCCTCGCGCCGCCGGCGGCGGCCGCTTGCCAAAGGTTGGCGGCCACGTCGGGCGCGCTCTCCTCGGAGGCGACCACGCGCACGCGCATGCGCAGCCGCTGGCTGTACTCGAGCGCGCGCAGCTCCTCGAACGGGCTCACCGACACGTGGCTGTCCCCGCCGATCCCCCACGGCGCGCGGCTCTCGAACCACGGCACGAAGTCGAAGATGCCGTCGCCGAGGTTGGCCTCGGTCATGGGGCACAGGCCGATCGCGGCGCCGGTGCGCGTGAGCTTGCGCATCTCGAGCGCGGTGAGGTGCGTGGCGTGGATGAAGCACCAGCGCGCATCGACCGTCACGAGGTCCGAGACCCATTCGAGCGGCGTCGTGCCGTGCGTCTGCAGGCATTCGGCCACCTCGCCCGTCTGTTCGGAAACGTGCATGTGGATCGGCATGGTGTAGTCGAGGCGCGTGGCGGCGTCGACCATCTCGGTGAGGAGAAGCGCGTCGACCGCGCGCGCCGAGTGCGGCGCGACACCGAGGCGCAGCAGCGGCGCCGGCAGGTGGAAATCGGCGACGCCGCGCAGGATCTCGACGATCGAGGCGGGGTCGCCCTGGAAGCGGCGCTGCGCGGCCGAGAGGGTCTTGTGGCCGAAGCCGCCGTGGGCATAGAGCACCGGCAGCAAGGTCAGCGCAATGCCCGCGGCGCTCGCCGCGCCGACCACGCTGTGCGCGAGCTCGGCGCGGTCGCCGTAAGGCTTTCCCTCGCGGTCGTTGTGCAGGTAGTGGAACTCGGCCACGGTGGTGTAGCCGTGCTTGAGCATCTCGATGTAGAGCTGGCACGAGATCGCCTCGATGTCCTCGGGCTCGAGCAGGCGCACGAGACGGTACATCTCCTCGCGCCAGGTCCAGAAGTCGTCGGTGGGATGGCCACGGAACTCCGCGAGCCCCGCCATCGCGCGCTGGAACGAATGCGAGTGCACATTCGGCATGCCGGGCAGCACCGGCCCGGCGGCGATGGGCGTGCCCCTGGCCGCGGCGCTCTTCGCCTCGACTCGCGTGATCACGCCCATGTCGTTCCATTCGATCAGCACGTCGCGCGCCCATCCCGAGGGAAGGAGCGCGTCCGGGGCGTGGAGTGCTGGCATCGGGGCTATGATACCGGCCCATGGCGCGCACTTTCCTCGTGAACGCACGCATCGCCACGATGCGCGGGGGAAAGTACGCGATCGTGGAGAAGGGCGCCATGATCGCGCGCGACGGCGTGATCGAGTGGATCGGCCCGATGACCGAGCTGGACGCGCAGCGCAGCACGCCGCCGCGGGCGCTCGGGCGCGGCGGGACCGATGGCGCGATGCGCGCGGGCGACGTGGTCGACGCGATGGGAGCGCTGGTCACGCCCGGGCTTATCGATTGCCATACGCATCTGGTCTTCGCCGGCAACCGCGCGCACGAGTTCGAGATGCGGCTGGAGGGCGCGACCTACGAGGAGATCGCACGTGGCGGTGGCGGCATCGTCGCGACGGTGAAGGCGACGCGCGAAGCGAGCGACGCGCGCCTCCTGGTGGAGGCCGGCCGCCGTCTCGATGCGATGCTCGCCGAGGGGGTCAGCGCGGTGGAGATCAAGTCGGGCTACGGGCTGGACATGCCCACCGAGCTCAAGTGCCTGCGCGTGGCGCGCGAGCTGGGGGAGGGGCGCGCGGTGCACATCGCGACCACGCTCCTCGGGGCGCACGCGGTGCCGCCGGAGTTCCAGGGTCGCGCCGAGGAATACATCGACTTCGTTTGCCTCGAGCTCATCCCGGCGGTCGCCGCCGCGGGCCTCGCCGACGCGGTCGACGCCTTCTGCGAGGGCGTGGGCTTCAATCCCGCGCAGACCCGCCGCGTGTTCGAGGCCGCGCGCGCGCACGGGCTGCGGATCAAGCTGCACGCGGACCAGCTGTCCAACCTCGGAGGCGCGGCGCTCGCCGCCGAGTTCGGCGCCCTTTCGGCCGACCACCTCGAGTACACCGACGAGGCCGGCGTCGCCGCGATGGCGAAGGCGGGGACGGTCGCGGTGATGTTGCCGGGCGCGTTCTACTTCCTGCGAGAGACCCGGCCTCCGCCGATCGAGGCGCTGCGTCGCCACGGCGTGCCCATGGCGGTGGCGACCGACTGCAACCCAGGCACCTCGCCGATCACGTCGCTGCTCACGACGATGAACATGGCCTGCACACTCTTTCGCATGCGGCCCGAGGAAGCGCTCGCGGGTGTCACGACGCACGCCGCGCGCGCCCTGGGCCTCGCCGATCGCGGCGTGCTCGAGCCCGGAAGGCGGGCGGACTTCGTCGTCTGGGACGCCGAGGATCCCGCCGAGCTCGCCTGGGCGATCGCCGGACGCCGCCCGCGCAAGATCAAGAATTCGGGGACAGACCCCTAAATCCGCTTTCGGAATGCCGAAAGCGGATTTAGGGGTCTGTCCCCGAATCTGCCTAGCTGAGCGGCGTGCCGTCGCTGTTGATGTCGCGGCCGACGCGCAGACTGCGGCCCGGCTCGTTGCCCATGCGGGTCACGTACTCGCGCCCGTCGTACTCGTAGCGCACGTCGTAGCCGAGGAGCGCGCCTGAGCCGCCGCCTTCGGACACCACGCGGCAGCGCGAGCGGTCGAGGTCGGGCTGGTCGTCGCGGTCGTTGCGGCGCTCGAGCTGGTGGCCGAGGATGCCGCCCAGGATCGCGCCCGCGGCCGTGCCGCCGCCGCTGTCGACCTGGTGGCCCAGCACGCCGCCGGTCACGGCGCCGATGGCCGCGCCCTTGCCGACGTTGGTCTTCTCGGGAGCGCGCAACGCTTCATAGTGTCCCGCGCGCGGGTTCCAGCATTCCTGGCGCGAAAACGCCGCTTCGTACACCGGGCGCGATTCGATCACGCGCGCGGTGTCGCGATGACGATATTCGGGGGCGCTGTAGTACTGCCCGAACGCCACGGGGGCAAGCGCGGTGAATGCCGCGCCGATCGCGATGGCTAGCTTCTTCATGGAGGGTCCTCCTGTGGAAAATCGGGTGCCAACAGGATGGACACGGGCCGCGCCGCAGCCGTTCGGCTGCGGCGTAGCCCTTCGGGCGCAGGAGGGCCCTGCACGATTGCGTAGGACGAAAGCTACCGGCGCCTCCCGTTGAGCGCCCACGCGAGGACGATCTCGAGCTGCTGCCTGAGAATGTCGCGCACCTTGGCGGCGAGGCTCGCGGAGAAAGTGTAGGGAGATGTTTCGGCCATGTACGTCGCCTCGGCCATCTCCATCTGGATCGCGTGCACGCCCTGCGCCGGATTGCCGTAGTGGCGCGTGATGTAGCCGCCCTTGAAGCGGCCGTTCACCACGTAGCTGTAGCCTGCCTGGCGTGACAGGGCGACAGCGAGCGACTCCGCCAGCCGCTTGTCGCACGACGCGCCGTCGGCGGTGCCGAGGTTGAAGTCCGCGAGCCGCCCTTCGAAGAGCCGCGGCACCTCGGACACGATCGAGTGCGCGTCCCACAGCATCGCCACGCCGTGCTCGGTGCGCACGCGCGCGATCTCGGAGGCGAGGCGCCGGTGATAGGGGCGCCACACCGCCTCGACCCGGCGCGCGATCTCGGCCTCGCCCGGCTCGCGGTCGCGGTAGAGCGGCTCGGAGTGGAAGGTATCGATGGGGCAGAGCCGCGGCGTATCGCGCCCCGGATAGAGATTGGTCCCGTCGGGCGGCCGGTTGAGGTCGACCACGTAGCGAGAATGCGTCGCCTGCACGACGGTCGCGCCGATCTCCCCGAGGAAATCGTAGAGCCGCGGCAGGTGCCAGTCGGTGTCGGGCCGGCGCGCGGCGCAGTCGGTGAGCTGCCGGCCGACGCTGCGTGGAACGAAGGTTCCCACGTGCGGCATCGAGACGACGAGCGCGCTCGAGCCGCGCCGGTACCGGTACGGCCAGACGCAGCCTTCAGAGAGGAACATCGAGCCCGTTCGCCCGGGCGACCTCGCGCGCGCGCTCGTAGCCCGCGTCCGCGTGCCGCACCACGCCGATCGCCGGGTCGTTGAACAGCACGCGCTCGAGGCGCTTCGCCGCAGCCGGCGTGCCGTCGCAGACGATCACGACGCCCGCATGCTGCGAGTACCCCATGCCGACGCCGCCGCCGTGGTGGATCGATACCCACGTGGCACCCCCCGCGGTGGAGAGCAGGGCGTTCAGCAATGGCCAGTCGGAGACCGCGTCCGAGCCGTCCTTCATCGACTCGGTCTCGCGGTTGGGGCTGGCGACGGAACCCGTGTCGAGGTGGTCGCGGCCGATCACGATCGGCGCTTTGAGCTCGCCTGTCGCCACCATCTCGTTGAACGCGAGGCCCGCCTTGTGGCGCTGGCCAAGGCCCAGCCAGCAGATGCGCGCGGGCAGGCCCTGGAATTTGATGCGCGTGCGCGCCAGGTCGAGCCAGCGGTGCAGGTGTGCGTCGTCGGGGAAGAGCTCGCGCACCTTCGCATCGGTCTTGTAGATGTCCTCGGGATCGCCGGAGAGCGCGACCCAGCGGAACGGTCCCCGGCCTTCGCAGAAGAGCGGGCGCACATAGGCGGGCACGAAGCCGGGGAAGGCGAACGCGTCTTTCACGCCTTCGTCCTTGGCGACCTGGCGGATGTTGTTGCCGTAGTCGACGGTCGGCACGCCGCGCCGGTGCAGCTCGAGCATCGCCTCGACGTGGCGCTTGATCGACTTGCGCGCCGCCGCCTCGACCGTCTTCGGGTTCGCCTTCTGCTCGCGCTCCCACTGCTCCACGGTCCAGCCCGAGGGGAGATAGCCGTTCACGAGGTCGTGCGCCGAGGTCTGGTCGGTGAGGAGATCGGGGCGGATGCCCTTGGCGGCGATCTCGGGGACGATGTCGGCGGCGTTGCCGAGCAGGCCCACCGAGATCGGCGCCTTCGCCTCGCGCACCATCGCGAGCGCCTCGTCGAGGGTCGCCGCCTGCTTGTCGAGGTATCCGGTGCGCAGCCGCATGTCGATGCGCGACTGGCGGCATTCGATCGCGATCATCGACATCCCGGCCATCGTCGCCGCGAGGGGTTGGGCGCCGCCCATGCCGCCGAGGCCTGCCGTAAGCACCCAGGGGACAGACCCCGAATCTCCTGCCTGGGGTCTGTCCCCGAATTTGTGCTGCCGCTTCGCCTCCGCGAACGTCTCGTAGGTCCCCTGAACGATCCCCTGCGAGCCGATGTAGATCCACGAGCCCGCGGTCATCTGGCCGTACATCATCAGGCCCTTGCGGTCGAGCTCGTTGAAGTGGTCCCAGTTCGCCCATGCCGGCACGAGGTTGGAGTTGGCGATCAGCACGCGCGGCGCATCCGGGTGGGTCTTGAACACCGCCACCGGCTTGCCGGACTGGATCAGCAGAGACTCGTCGTCGCCCAGGCGCCTGAGCGTCGCGAGGATGGCGTCGAAGCACTCCCAGTTGCGCGCGGCCCGGCCGATGCCGCCGTAGACCACCAGCTCGGCGGGATTCTCGGCGACGTCGGGATCGAGGTTGTTCTGGATCATCCGGAAGGGCGCTTCGGTGAGCCAGCTGCGGCACGAGAGCTGAGTTCCGCGCGGCGCGCGGATGACGCGTGGGGACAGGTTCTTGCTCGATGAAGGGTGGAACCTGTCCCCCGGAGCTTCGATCTGTCGATGAGTCATGGGAGGCAATCTCGGGGCGATCCCAGTATTATGCCGCCATGACTACCCCCCTTCGCGCCGTGCCGCTGGTCCTGCTCCTGCTTGCCACCCCGGCGCTCGGCGCCTGGGAGGAGCTGCGCCGCAACCCGGATGTCCGCCTGCTGATCGATCCGCAGACGATCAAGACGGACGGCGATGCGGTGACCTTTCGCTACCTCGTCGACTTCCGCGAGGCCCAGAGCGACAACAAGGTCACGTTCTTCCGTTCGCTCGTCACCAATGCGGCCATCCGTTGCAAGGAGCGGACGATCGCGGTGCGAGGCTCCGAAGGGTACGCCGGCAACACGGGCAAAGGCACCTTGCTCGGCGCCACCTCGCCTACGCCGGCGCAGGCGGCCTTCAAGGGCCTCGAGAAGGGCAGCAGCGATGAGGACCTGTGGAAGCGGGTCTGCACGAAACCCGCCGCGAAGCCCGCCGAGAAATCCGCCGCGAAACCCGCCGCGAAGAAGTAGGCTCGGGCGGGACGATGAACCTGGTGCGCGAAATTCTCGACCGCGTGATCCTGGTGGGCGGCGTCCTGGCGGCCGGCTGCGTCCCGAGCTACATCGCGCAGTACCGCCAGCGCGTGGGCGGCATGCTCGACCAGGCGACGAAGGACCTCGGCCTCTTCCAGGAGATCGCCAACCGCAACCACGGCGGCGACCTGAACCGCCTCATCAAGCACCACCTCGCCAGCACCGATCCCACGTTCCGCGACGAGGGCAAGGCGATCCAGACGATGGTCGAGACGGTGGCGAGCCTGCGCGAGAGCGTGGCGGCGCTCAACGCCGACCTTTATGGTCAGGTGAAGTGGATGGTGACGAGCGCCGACACGGCGGTGGCGAAGGCGACCTGGGACGCGTTCGTCCCCGCGATGAGCCTCACCGCCGAGGCCCTGATCTTCGCGTTCGCGACCGGCGTGGCGATCTGGCTCCTGTTCCTCGCGGTGTGGTTCGGCAGCGCGCGCTTCCTGGGGCTGGTCTTCTTCAGCCGGCGGGCGGGCGCCTGGGCGGTGCCGAAGAAGAAATGATCGTCACCCCGGGCGCCGCAATCGCGGCGGCAGGAAGTGATCGTCACCCCGGGCGCCGCAATCGCGGCGATGGCCCGGGGCCTAATTGCGAAACTTCGTGAACGCTCCCTCCCGCACCAGCGGCGTCACCGCCTCGATGTCCAGCGCGAGGTAGCGGTCGCCGTCGAGGTGCGGCGCCACCTTGCGGATGATCGCGTGGGCTTCCTCGAGCGGCGCCGAGGACCTGAGCGGGCGGCGGAAGTCGATGCCCTGCGCCGCGGCGAGCAGCTCGATCGCCACGATCGCCGCGGTGTTGGCCGCCATGTCCGAGAGCCGGCGCGCGGCGAAGGTCGCCATCGACACGTGGTCTTCCTGGTTTGCCGAGGTGGGCAGCGAGTCGACGCTCGCCGGGTGCGCGAGCGACTTGTTCTCGCTCGCGAGCGCCGCGGCGGTGACGTGCGCGATCATGAAGCCCGAGTTCACGCCCGAGGCCGAAGTCAGGAAAGGCGGCAAGCCGCTGATCGAGGTGTCGATGAGGAGCGCGATGCGCCGCTCCGAAAGCGCGCCGATCTCCGCCAGGGCGAGCGCAAGGTGATCGGCGGCAAAGGCCACCGGCTCGGCGTGGAAGTTTCCGCCCGAGAGCGACTCGCCGGTATCCGGGAACACGAGCGGGTTGTCGGTGACGCCGTTGGCCTCGATGAGGAGTGTCGCCGCGGCGTGATCCATCGCATCGAGGCACGCGCCCATCACCTGCGGCTGGCAGCGCAGGCTGTAGGGGTC
>Ga0307505_10000955_pt1 | contig 26680 bp, 22 predicted proteins | sample 23_S_MG_FD_202183 | JGI IMG/M metagenome (GOLD analysis project Ga0307505, IMG submission 202183) | Soil microbial communities from Populus trichocarpa stands in riparian zone in the Pacific Northwest, United States - 23_S | ecosystem: Environmental > Terrestrial > Soil > Riparian zone > Trees... | reverse complement strand
TTGCGATACAACTGCAGCGTGTCGTCCCTGGCATGGACCACCAGGGTCGGCGCGCGGATCGCCGCGACCTTCTCGTTCGGCATCGCCGCCCTGTTGTCGAACGTCACGCCCGGGTAGCGCGGTGCGACCGGGCTCATGAAGTCAATCACCCGATCGACCAACGCGCGCTGATCGCTGGTGAGACCGGCAGCGTCAGCGACGACACCCGTTCGGGATACAGGACCGCGAACCACAGCGCGGACGGGCCACCGTGAGACAGCGCGAGCACCGCGACCTTGTCGACCTCCAACTCGTCGAGCAGGTGCGCGTAGGCGCGCGCCTGGTCTTCGAAAGTTGCGCCGTCGCGGAACGTCGAGCGCAGGTAGCCGAATCGCGAGGGCGCGATCCAACGGAAGCCCTCGCCCAGCACGGACCGAGCGATCAGTTCGCCCTGGTCGTAACCGCCCCCGCTGCCGTGCACGACCAGAACCGGCGGGCCGGGGAGGCCCATCCCCTCCTGCGTGAACTCGATGTTTCCCTGCGGGCCAGCAATGACCGCGCCTGCACTGGCGATGCGCCTGTACCCGCCTCGAATGTCAGCGAACGCCACTGACGCCGCAACGGCCGCCGCGGCCAGCACGGCGAGCAGGACCCAGCTCGAGATCGACATCGCGGTTCATGCTGGCACCGGCCGCCGTCCGGCGCAACGTCTCTCGGCCGCCCGGAGCCGTACCCTACCTGGCCTTTCGCGTCTTCGCGGCGGCCTTCGCTCGAGCCTCTCTGACCCTGAACGTGACGATCTTCCGTATCAGGCCCAGGGGCATCGGCTTGTCGATGGGGAACTGAATGGAGCCCTTGGCCGACTGGTACGGCACCAGCTCGTCCTTGAATGCCACGATTCCGGACGGCGTGGGATAGAACCCGATATGGTTCTTGAACGCCGCGAAGTGCACGAGGTTTCCGTCAAGGACGAACGTAGGGATCTGGTAATTGATCGCCTCCTCCGCGGCGGGCGCAGCTCTTTTCACGGTGGCGCGTATCTGTTCCAGAATCGCTTGCACATTGCGCGGAAAGCCAGCGATGTACTCGTCGATGTTTCTGGGCGACGCCTGTGCAGGTTTCATGGCCCTAGGTTGGAGTGCCCTCGACAGTTCGCCGCCTCCCGAATGCCCACGCCACGGCGATACCGACGCTATACAGGACGATCATCGGGCCGGCGATGATCAGCATGTTGCCGAAGTCGGTGGTGGGCGTAATGGCGGCCGCCACCACCACACAGCCCAAGACGGCATGCCTGAAGTACCGGACCAACATGCCGGCGGTGATCAGGCCGATGCGACTCAGGACGAAGATGACCGCGGGAATCTGAAAGACGATGCCGAGGGCCACCATGATGCTGAAGAACAGGTCGAAGTACTCTACGGCGTCGATGATGGGCGTGAGCTTCGAGGCCACGATCCAGTCGAGGAGGAATCGCAGCGCAGCAGGAAAGGCGAGGTAATAGCCGAACGCCCCGCCGGTGACAAACAGCAGCGATGCCGACACGACGAACGGGATGGCGTACCGACGCTCGTGGCGATACAGTCCCGGCGAGATGAACAACCACGCCTGCGTGAGAATCAGCGGTGACGAAAAGAACAACGAGGCCACGAGCGTGACCTTCATGTGCAGCCCGAAGATGTCCTGGGGCCTCGAGACCGAAAGCGTCACCGCCGGATTCGCACGAATCGGAGCACTCGCAATGTCATAAAGGTCTCCCGCGAACACCCAGCACACGGCAAACGTCGCCGCAACGCAAACGACTGCCCAGAGGATTCGCTTCCTCAGCTCCTCCAGGTGTTCGATGAAGCTCATCTCCCGGGCCATCGTCGCGGCGGCCACCGCCGTGTGCAGAACGGCGCGACGCCAGGGACTTGTCAGCCATGGGATCTGAGATGCCGTGATGGGTCGAGCTTGTGCGATTGCCACAGGAATACCCTCAATATCTTCCGGATCCTACCGCGACCACCCGTCGCGTACAGCGGGATGTCCCGCGGCCACCATACCGATGCCGTCAGGCGCCTATCCGCGGAGGATTTTCTCCATGGGCCTGCCCTTGGCCAGTTCATCCACCAGCTTGTCCATGTACCGGATCTTCCGCATCAGCGGGTCGTCGATCTCCGCGATGCAAGCCCCGCAGATGACGCCGGTGATCTTGCTGGCGTTGGGATGGAGCGCCGGTGCCTCGCGGAAGAAGGTCTCCAAGTCCGTTCTCCGCTTGATCTGGCCCGCCAGCGTCTGCCGGCTGTAGCCCGTCAGCCAGCAGATGACCTCATCTACTTCCTTCTTCTTGCGCCCCTTCTTCTCCGCCTTTTGGACGTAGAGGGGATACACACTCGCAAATAAGATCCTGAAGACCCGACAATTGTGCCCGCGCGTCTCCGCGGAAACGTGCCCCGGACATCGACGGGCCCGCACGGCGGCGATCTCTACGACGCCACCGCGGGCCTCGCACGTCCCCTCCACAGGGGGTGAGCCGCCCTCGTTGAAGACCATCGCTAGCTCGACAGCGGTAGATTCTATGCAGGCTCCGACGCAATTGTGGATCCATGACGTTCCGCAGCTTTGCGCGTCACCTCGGTGTTCCTGGCAATAGCGCTCAACAGCGAAGTCGACTCGGCAACCAAGTAAAAGAACAGGACTGCGGCGAACGCCGCGACAAGGCCGAACGCAAGGTAGAAAACAGCGCCCAGTGCTCCGACGCCAGGAGACATCAAGCTCGAGAACGGAATCTGTCTCGTCGCCATTTGAGCGTAGGGACCTGCCAGGAGAATCAGGAGAGCCCCGCCGACCCCCAGAGCGAGGAAGAACCAAGCCAAGCACTCGCCGAGTAAACGGCAGCAGCTTGCAACGATCGGCAGAATCACGAACTCTCCTTCCGGCTGCCGGTTGATCTCTCCCGCCCTGATGAAGATCGTGTGAACGATCGCGTACGTCGCCACTACGAACAGTGCCTGAAACACGACGAGCCCAAGAACCGCGGCCGCTTCGAAGTACCGTGCCAGCGCCCACAACCCGATCCACGACACGAGCGCCGCAAGTGCAACGCCTACCGCCGCAGTGCGAAGGACGAGAGCGACGCCGACCCGAAACGTACTACCATCAGCGATCAGCCTGAGGACGCGCGGGACAAACAGGTAGCGATCCATATAGGTCCCTCTCGAATCTCGAAAACGTAGCCTCGCGGTCTAGACAGTGTGGCTGTCGTAGAGACCTGCCTCCCGTTGTACTCGTGGTTGCGCGATGTCGATGAAGGCGCCGCGCCGAGCGTGCGCCGCGGGGGGAACCCGCATGCTACCACCCCGTGTCCACACGACACGCCACCAGCCTCGCGGCACGAACCCCCACATGGCACGACCTGCGTGTGGCACAACAATTGTACCCACGCGTCTCCGCGGAAACGTGCCTGGACTTCCACGCGCCCCGCACGACGGCCATCTCGACGACGCCACCGCGAGCCCCACGCGCCGATGACAGATCACGGTCCGCTGCAACTGCTTGTTGGGCGCTGGACGCTCGGCGCGTATCGTAGGGCCATGGACCTGTAGTTTACGGCCGTCTTTCGCGAGCCGTTCAAAGGTCAGTGCGTGAAACGACGAGCGCCGGTTCGACACCTGGAGGAACGCGGGTGCGAAGGCGGCAATCACTCCATTCTTGTCAACCGCCTTGCCAGCAAGACGTCCGCGGTGCCCTGCCACAGAACGGTCGCATTCGCTATGACTCCTTCGGTCCAACCGGCCTCGACCCTTCGTGAGACGCTTCGGTCTCGACGCCACCCGGCCTGCATGCCCGCGGCGCTGGCGCCCGCCACATTCGATTCCTCCTACAATCGCCAGTTACGCTGCGCGGCTGGGCACGTCAGGTAAGCCGACAGTGGCACACCTGACTCATGCTCATGCTCATAAAACTACCACCGTCAAGGTCCCCGTCCCGGCGCAGGAGGTCCACTCCGTTCGCGGCGAGAAGGGAGAGCAGCTCCTGGGGAAAGATCGACCGCAAGTGGAGTGGGATCACCCAGGCATCCCGCTGTTCCGCCGTGGAAACGAACCAGGTCGCCCGATTGATCTGCGAATGGCGATCGTAGTCGTTTGTCGCGTCCACGGTCAGTTCTCCATGCAACGGCGACATCGCGCGCATGACGTGGAACCGTTCTCCGCTTGGACGGGACAGCAACCGAAGGCTCGGGTTGAAGATGTCGAACACCAACACGCCACCCGGTTTCAAATGGCGCCGCACGGAGGAAAAGAACGCCGCAAACTCCACCTGCTCGCTCAAATGAAGAAGCGAGTTCCGGGCCACGAAGATCAGCGAGAACCGACGCCCAAGGTCGAAGTCCCGCATATCTCCCTCGACCAATTCAACTGCCGCGCCAGAGGCAGCCGCGCGACGGCTTGCCGCCGAGAGCATCTTCGAGGACTGATCGAGTCCCGCAGCCGAGATGCCCGTGGAGGCGATCGGCACGAGCAACTGACCGCTGCCGCAGGCGAGCGCGAGAACGTCACCCCCGCAGGCCCGTGCCAGGTTCAGATAGCCATTCACCTGGGCCGCTGAGGCGGGCAGCAGCGCATCATAGAGATCTGGATCATCGTAGAGCATCGGCATGAGCGATCTCAGTGCATCAGCGATTCTGTATCAGCTCGCCGCATGTGGTCCGATGCCCGTCAAGGGCGACGCGAATCGACGCCCCGTCGGCGTCAGTCGGTGGCGCAGCCTTCGGAGGCGGAGCGCACCAGGCGGACGTACTTGCTGAGGACGCCTTGGGTCGCCTTGGCGGGCGGGGCCACCCACCCCTGGCGGCGGCGCGCGAGTTCGGCCTCGGATACCTCCATCGACAACGAGCACGACGCGGCGTCGATCACCACGTTGTCGCCGTCCTGGACGAGCGCGATGGGCCCACCGTCCTGCGCTTCTGGCGTGATGTGGCCGATGATGAAGCCGTGTGAGCCGCCGGAGAAACGGCCGTCGGTCAGTAACGCCACGTCCTTGCCCAACCCGGCGCCCATGATGGCGGAGGTCGGCGTCAGCATCTCCGGCATGCCGGGGCCACCCTTCGGGCCTTCGTAGCGAATCACCACCACCGAGCCCTTCGCGATCTCGCCGCGCTCGAGGCCCGCCAGCATCGCCTCCTCCGAATCGAAGACCCGCGCCGGGCCCACGAACCGCTCCCCTTCTTTGCCCGTGATCTTCGCCACGGACCCGTCTGGGGCCAGGTTGCCTTTCAGGATCCGGATGTGGCCACGGGGGTTGATGGGCGCATCGAGCGGATGGACGATGGTCTGCCCTGCCTTGAGCCCCGGCAGCGGGGCCAGGTTCTCCGCCAAGGTCTGCCCCGTCACGGTCATCTCGTCGCCGTGCAGAAACCCTCGTTCCAGCAAATACTTCATCACCGCCGGCGTACCGCCGACTGCGTGCAGGTCCTCCTGGACGAACTGACCGCTGGGCTTCAGATCGGCCAGCAGCGGCACCCTGTCGCTGACGCGCTGGAAGTCGGCCAGCTCCAGCGGCACTCCGGCGGTTCGCGCGATGGCCAGCAAGTGCAGGACGGCGTTGGTGGACCCACCCACCGCCATCACGAGCGTCATCGCGTTCTCGAACGCCTTCGGCGTCAGGATGTCGCGGGGCTTCAGATCGCGCTCGAGCAGCAGCCGCACCGCGGCTCCCGCGCGGCGGCACTCATCCGCCTTGCCCGGATCCTCGGCCGGCATCGAGGAACTGTACGGCAGGGAAAGCCCCAGTGCCTCGATGGCGACGGCCATCGTATTGGCCGTGTACATGCCGCCACACGCCCCCGCGCCCGGACATGAGTGCTGCACGATGTCGAGGCGCTGCTCGTCGGTGATCGTGCCGGCCAGATACTCCCCGTAGGACTGGAAGGCCGAGATGATGTCGCGCGGCTTGCCTTGGGCGTGCCCGGCGCGAATCGTTCCGCCGTACACCATCAGCGACGGGCGATTGAGCCGTGCCATGGCGATGACGCTGCCCGGCATGTTCTTGTCGCACCCCGGCACGGTGATGAGGCCGTCGTACCACTGGGCGCCCATGACAGTCTCGATCGAGTCCGCGATGAGATCCCGCGACGGCAGCGAGTAGCTCATGCCGTCGGTGCCCATCGACAAGCCGTCGCTCACGCCGATCGTGTTGAACCGCAACCCGACGAGCCCCGCTGCGTCCACTCCCACCTTGGCCTCGGCCGCCAGGCGGTCCAGGTGCATGTTGCAGGTGTTGCCCTCGTACCACATGCTGCAGATGCCCACTTGCGCCTTCTGCAAGTCGGCGTGGGTCAGGCCGATGCCGTACAGCATGGCCTGCGACGCCCCCTGGCTGCGCGGCTGCGTGACGCGGGCGGAGTACTTGTTGAGGCTCATCGTCGTGTGCTCAACTCGGGAACCTCGGGCAGCGGCTCGCTAGACGTTCGAGGGCTGCGGCAACTGGACGGGGTCGAGAAACGGCATCATGCTGCGCAGCTTGGCCCCCACGACTTCAATCGAGTGCGTCGTTTCCGCGTCACGTGTGGCTTTGTACACCGGCATCCCGGCCTCGTTTTCCGCAATCCACCGTTTGGCGAACTCGCCGCTCTGGATCTCGGTGAGGAGCTGCTTCATCACCTTCTTCGTGTCGGGCGTGATGATGCGCGGCCCCGCGGTGTAGTCGCCCCACTCGGCCGTGTCGCTGATCGAGTGGCGCATGTAGTTCAGGCCGCCGCGATACATCAGGTCCACAATCAGCTTCAGCTCGTGCAGGCACTCGAAGTACGCCACTTCGGGTTGGTACCCCGCCTCGCACAGCGTCTCGAAGCCCGCCTTGACGAGCGCCGCGGTGCCGCCGCACAGTACCGCCTGCTCGCCGAACAAGTCGGTCTCGGTCTCTTCGGAGAACGTCGTCTCGATCACGCCCGCACGCGTGCAGCCGATCCCGCGCGCATAGGCCAGCGCCGTCGCGCGGCCCTGGCCCGTGGCGTCCTGGTGCACGGCCAAGAGACCCGGCGTGCCGCCGCCCTCCTTGAACACCTCGCGCACGCGGTGCCCGGGGGCCTTGGGCGCCACCATCGTCACGTCCACGTCGGCAGGCGGCAGGATGCAGTTGAACCGGATGTTGAAGCCGTGGGCGAACATCAGCATCTTCCCGGCGGTCAGGTGCGGCTTGATGTCCTCGTTGTACACCTTGGCCTGGCGGGTGTCCGGGATGAGCACCATGATCACGTCCGCCCACTTCGCGGCGTCGGCCACGATGTGCACCTTCAGCCCGGCCGCGCGCGCCTTGTCGGCCGACTTGCTGGAGGCCGGCAGACCGACGACCACGTCCACGCCGCTGTCCTGGAGGTTGAGCGCATGGGCATGCCCCTGCGATCCGTACCCGATAACGGCCACCTTCCGCCGCCGAATGAGGCCGATATCCGCATCCTTGTCGTAGAACATCGTCGCCATGCCACTCTCCTGTCGCGATTCGCGTTAGGCGCCACGGACGGCCGCGCGGCCGTCAGCTGGCACACGGCCGTAAGGCCGTTCAGCTGGCAATGTACTGGGCCGCGGACAACGCCGTGTCGCCGCGGCGCATCGCCACCTGCCCGGTGCGCACCATCTCGACGATGCCGAGCGGCTCCAGCCGGGCGATTACGTCGTCCACGTGCGGGGGCTCGCCCGTGATCTCGAGCGTCATGGTCTGTTCGCCCGAGTCCACGATGTGGGCCCGTGTTTCGTCCACCACGCGCAGCAGGTGCGCCCGGTCGTGTCCGGCGACGGTCACCTTGACCAGCGCCAGGTCGCGCGCCACGGCGGGCACGCTTCCCAGGTCTTCGACCTGCAGCACGTTGACCAGCTTGTACAGGTAGGCGGTGACCCGCTCGGCGCTCGTCTGATCGCTGTCGAGCACGATGGTCATCCGCGACACGCCGGGCTCGGACGTGCGGCCGACGGTCAGGGACTCGATGTTGAAGGCTCGGCGCCGAAACACCAGGGCGACGCGATTGAGCACGCCCGGTTTGTCTTCGACGAGGGCAACCAATGTGTGATGCATGAATCTGCCTGATGACTCCTCGAACGGTCGTCGGTCGGTGCTAGTTCGGGTCGGCCGCCGTCTCCACGAGGACGCTCTGCGGCCGGCGAATCATCGCGTCGAGGTCGGCGCCCGCGGGCACCATGGGGTACACGCTGTCTTCCTGCTCCACGCGGAAGTCCATGACCACCGTGCCCTCGGCCTCTCGTGCACGCTGTACCGCGCCGGCGACGTCGGGGCGCTTGTCGACGCGCAACCCCATCAGCCCGTGGGCCTCGGCGATCTTGACGAAATCGGGGCTCCGCAGCGGCGTGGCGGCATAGCGGCCGTCGTAGAAAAACTGCTGCCACTGGCGCACCATCCCCAGGAACCCGTTGTTGATGATGGCGACGTTCACCTTCACGCCTTCTTGCGCCGCCGTCGACAGCTCGGCCTGGGTCATCTGGAATCCGCCGTCGCCCACCACGGCCCACACTTCCGCGTCCGGCTTGGCCATCTTGGCGCCGATTGCGGCCGGCAGGCCGAAGCCCATCGTGCCCAGTCCGCCCGACGTGATGAGCGTCCGGGGCAGGTCGTGCTTGTAGTACTGGGCTTCCCACATCTGGTGCTGGCCCACGTCGGTCACGACGATCGCCTTGCCCTCGGTGATCCGCCAGATGTCGTTGATCACGTGCGGTGCGTACAAGTGGCCGTTGTCGGGCAGGCTCTGGATGTCGCGAACGGCCGAGTCCCCCTTCATCGAGGCGATGTACTTCAGCCACTGATCGTGGTCCGCCGGACGGACCACGTCGAGCAGGTCCTTGAGCGCCTCGCGCAGATCCGAGACGATCGCCGCGTCGGCCGTGACGTTCTTGTTGAGCTCGGACGGGTCGATGTCGATGTGAATCTTCTTGGCGTTGGGCGCGTAGGTCTTCAGGTTGCCGGTCACGCGGTCGTCGAACCGCATCCCGAACGCCAGCAGCAGATCGGCTTCCTGGATCGCGTGGTTCACCCACGACTCGCCGTGCATGCCCATCATGCCGATGTTCAGCGGATGGCTGGCCGGAAAGGCGCCCAGCCCCAGCAGCGTCATCGCCACGGGCGCGTTGATGCGCTCGGCGAACGCGCGCACCTCTTTCATGGCCCCGCTGTGGAGAATGCCCTGGCCCGCCAGGATCACCGGCTTCTTCGACGCCGTGATCAGCTCGACGGCCTTGGTCAGCTGCGACCGCGGCACCTCCAGCTTGGGGCGGTAGCCGCGCAGCTTCACGGGCGAGGGATCCCATTCCCAGTCGATGAAGGCCTGCTGCGCATCCTTGGTGATGTCCACCAGCACCGGCCCGGGACGGCCCGACTTGGCCAGGTGAAACGCTTCCTTCATCGCGGGCATGATGTCTTCGATGCGCGTCACCAGGTAGCTGTGCTTGGTGATGGGCAGCGTGATGCCGGTGATATCTGTTTCCTGAAACGCGTCGTAGCCAATGAGCTTGCTGGGCACCTGGCCGGTGATGCAGACCATCGGCACCGAATCCATCATGGCCGTCGCGATGCCGGTGACCAGGTTGGTGGCACCGGGCCCCGATGTCGCCAAGGCCACACCCACGCCGCCGCCGGCGCGCGCATAGCCGTCGGCCATGTGGCTCGCGCCCTGCTCGTGTCGAACCAGGACGTGCCGGACCGAGGGATAGTCGAGCATCGCGTCGTACGCCGGCAGGATCGCTCCGCCGGGATACCCGAAAACGGTGCTCACACCCTCGTGAACGAGACATTCCCAAATGATCTGCGCCCCGCTGCGTTTGCTCCCCATGACTTCGCAGTGTGACTCGCCAGGACTCCATCAGTCAAATTGATAGTCCTTCACACATCATAACGATCCTAAATCTGGGATCGACCATGTCGATTTTACCCGTCCCGCGTGGCCCGATTAGCCTCTCGCGTACGGTTTACGCCGTTTTATAAGGAAAAACACGGTGGCGCGATCCTTGTAGCTCGATGCGGAAGAGGTTGAACACATATGACATGTGCCACGCTCAGAATCGCCGCCGCCGTCTTGACCACCCTCCCAGTCTTGGCAGCCTGTGGTTCCCAACCGCCAGCGCCGGCCGACGCGACACAAGCCCCGGAGGCCAGCGTCGGGGCCCCTGCCGATACGGGAACGACGGCTGCGCCTGCTACCGCGCCGGCACCAATTAGGCCGGCCACCCCGTCGGCGTCTCCGGCTCCGGCGAATTCTCCCGCGCCCGCGCCACTTGCCGGCTCATCGACGCCGGCCCCCGCGGCCGTGGCGCCTGCTCCTCCGCCCGCGAGCATCGAGGTCACGATTCCCAGGGGCACGGAGCTTTCGATCGAGCTGCTGACGGACCTGTCGTCGGAGACCGCCACCATCGAAACGGCCGTCCGCGGCCGGCTCCGGCAGGCCGTGATGATTGGCGAGCGAACGGCCCTTCCGGCTGGTGCCACGCTCTCGGGCGTGGTCACTGACGTGGAACGCGCGGGCCGGGTGAAGGGCAAGTCGCTGCTGTCGCTACGATTCACCAACGTCACCGTCGACGGTGAGCGCACGGCCATCTCGACCAACCCGATCACGGTCGAGGGCGAGGGCGACAGGAAGGGCGACGCGACGAAGATTGGCGTCGGCGCCGGCGTGGGGGCGGTGGTCGGCGGGATTCTGGGTGGCGGCAGCGGCGCAGCCAAGGGCGCCGCCATCGGGGGTGGGGCCGGCACCGGCGTGGTCCTGGCCACCCGCGGCAAGGACGTGACGTTGGCGTCGGGCACGACGCTCGCCACCGAACTCTCGGCCGCGAAGATCGTCGAGCTGCCCCGCTAACTGCTCACTCGGGGTCGCGAGGCGGGTCGGGTGCGAATCCGACCCGCGCGTGGCTGCCGTCGCAAAAGGGCTTGGCGGCCGACGCCCCGCATCGGCACAGCGCAACCGGCTGGCGGCTGGCGCGGTGTTCGACGCCGTCCCAATCCACCACGCGCACGTCGTCGCCTTCGATGACGTAGGGACCGTTGCGTCGAAATCGAACGGTGGGCATCGGAAGCGGGCGCGAGCGCCCTCAGCCCATTTTCTGCATGGCGCCGAGGAAGTCGGCGTTCGTCTTGGTCTTCGCCAACTTGTCGAGCAAAAGCTCCATGGCTTCGACCGCCGACAACGGGTTGAGCACTTTGCGAAGCACCCAGATGCGGTTGAGATCGTCGCGCGGGATGAGCAACTCTTCCTTGCGCGTGCCGCTCTTGGTGATGTCGATCGCCGGAAACACGCGCTTGTCCGCCAGCTTGCGGTCCAAGTGGATCTCCATGTTGCCGGTGCCCTTGAACTCCTCGAAGATCACGTCGTCCATGCGCGAGCCGGTGTCGATGAGGGCCGTCGCCACGATGGTCAAGGACCCGCCCGCTTCGATGTTGCGCGCGGCGCCGAAGAACCGCTTCGGTTTCTGCAGCGCGTTCGAGTCCAGGCCGCCCGACAGCACCTTCCCCGACGACGGAATCACGGTGTTGTAGGCACGCGCCAGGCGCGTGATCGAGTCCAGCAGGATGATGACGTCGCGCTTGTGCTCGACGAGGCGCTTGGCCTTTTCGATCACCATCTCGGCCACCTGCACGTGGCGCTGGGCGGGCTCGTCGAAGGTGGACGAGACGACTTCGCCCTTCACCGAGCGCTGCATGTCGGTCACCTCTTCGGGGCGCTCGTCGATGAGCAGCACGATGAGCGCCACCTCCGGGTGATTCTCCGCAATGGACCGCGCCATGGCCTGCAGCAGCATGGTCTTGCCGGTGCGGGGCGGCGCCACGATCAGCCCGCGCTGGCCCTTGCCCACCGGGGTCATCAGGTCCATCACGCGCGCGGACAGACCGTCGGCGGTGGTCTCGAGCCGGATGGCCTTGTCCGGATACAGCGGCGTCAGGTTCTCGAAGAAGATCTTCTCGCGCGCCCGCTCCGGCGGCTCGAAGTTCACGGCCTCGACCTTCACCAGCGAGAAGTAGCGCTCTCCCTCACGCGGGGGACGAATCTGCCCGGACACGGTGTCGCCCGTGTGCAGGTCGAACCGGCGGACCTGCGATGACGAGACGTAGATGTCGTCGGGCCCCGGCAGGTAGTTGTAGTCGGGCGACCGCAGGAACCCGAATCCATCCGGCAGCAGCTCCAACACGCCTTCCGAGAAGATGAGACCGCTCTGCTCCGCCTGGGCCTTCAGAATCTGGAAGATCAGATCCTGCTTCCGCATGCCCGTTGCGCCGACCATGTTCAGGTCCTTGCCCACCTGCGTCAGCGCCTGAATGCTCATGTCCTTCAGCGCGGTGATGTTGAGGCTGGGGCGCGGCGTGCCCGACGGCGCGGGGGCCGCTCCCGACGCATCGGCCGCCGGCGTCTCTTCGACCTGCTCGCCCTCGGGTTCGGCCGGCAGTCCGGCCATCGCCATCGACGGCTCGTCCTGGCCGCCTTGAGGGTTGGGACGCCCCTGGCGCCGCTGATGCTGGTGGTGCTGCGGACGGCGGTCGGACGACCGCCGCGGCCCGTGTCGTTTCGGATTGTTCATGTGGGGTGAAGACTCGCGATCCTCGCGCCTAGCCGGGTAGGCGCCTCGGCACCCAAGCTGGCAACGTCACTCTTTGGCGAAGCCTTATGGTAGGAATCCGGTCGGAATGCTGTCAACCAAATACGGTACCGCGCCCTAGCGTGGCAACGGCCGGCCGGGCCGCTGCTCCTGGCCCGGCCAGAAACTTGACCACTTGAAAACCTGCCGAACGAGTCAGGTGACCAGCGAGGCCGAGCCTGGAGACGGTCCGAGGCAGAACGAACCTCGCTGGTCCATGGTCAATCCGCAATCTGCACGGTGGCCGAGGCGGGGACGCCCACGTCGTAGTTCGCCCCGTCGAGCACCGTCAGGATCACCGTCTCGATGCCCTCCACACGCGTGTCGCTCACCGGCACCACTTCACGGTCGACCGTGGCCGCGCCCGCCGGGAAGGTCAGCGTCGTCGAGATGTTGGCGTAGTCCGACATGTTCGTGGCCGTCCCGCCGCGAGACAGGCTGATCGCCAGACTGAACGCCAGGTTGCCCGTACGGGTGAACCGGAAGAGCCCACGGTCTCCAGCCTCCGTTGCCGACGCGTCCACGGCCTGAACGGTGACCACGGGCACCGGCTGGTCCGCGATCGTCACGAGCGCGGTAGTGGTGGCCCCCAGGTCGTAGTTCGGCCCGTCCACGAGCGTCACGATCACCGTTTCGGGACCTTCGACCAGCGCGTCGGCCACCGGCACGATGAACCGATCGACCGTCGCCTGCCCCACGCCGAACGACACGAGCAGCAGGAAGTTCGCGTAGTCGGTGCCGCTCGTGGCCGTGCCACCGCGGGTGATGGTCACGTTCAGCGGCGCGGACAGGTCGCCGGTCCGCGTGAAGCGCAGCGTGCCCGGGTCGAGTCCGACCTCCGAGGCGTCTCCATCCACCACCGAGATGGTCACGATGGGAATCACGGGATCCGCGATCGTGGCGGTGGCCGTGACGACCGCGCCCAGGTCGTACGAGGCGTCATCCACCAGCGTCACGATCACCGTCTCGTCGCCCTCGATCAGCCCGTCGCTGATGGGAAAGATGGCAATCTCCGCCACCGACTGCCCGATGCCGAACTGGACGATGCCCGTCAGCACCTCGTAGTCGATGACGTTGGTGGCGGTGCCCGCCACGGTGTACCGCACCGTCAGCGGCGTCGAGGGAGCGCCCGAGCGGGTCACCGTGAACGTGGCTTCGTCGGGACCGACCTCGCTGGCCGCACCGTCGGTCGCCTCGATGGACACGACCGGCAGGGCCACGCCCTCGCCGCTCAACGCGACGTCGTCGGGACCGCCCGCGCCGTCGCTATCGATGGACAGCGTCCCTTCACGCGGCCCGGCCGCGGTGGGCGTGAAGATCACCTGCAGCACGCAGCCGGCGCCGGGGGCGACCGAGCCTGTCAAGCAGGTGCTCAGCCCGCCGGTGTCCACGACGTAGTCGCCCGTAGCGACGGCGGTGATATTGCCGACGGCACCCTCGCCGCTGTTGGTCAGCGCAATGATCGCGGTGGCCGACCCGCCCACCTGCACCTCGCCGAAGGTGGCCTGCTCCGGGACGTCGAGCTGGCCGCCGGACTGGGCGTCGATGTCCACCTCGTCAGAGGCCGACGCACCGCTCGGGTCGGTCACCGTGACGCGGATGGTGTATCGACCGGCCACGTCGGCCTCGAAGGTCGCCATTCCCGGCTCGTCCGCGTCGACCTCGGCGGTGCTGCCGGACGGCGCGCTCAGCAACTGCCAGCTGAAGGCCAGCTCGTCGCCGTCGGGATCGTTCGATCCGGACGCATCGAGGTCCACGAGCGACCCGAGCGCCACCGCCTGGTCAGGTCCGGCCGACGCGGTCGGCGCACGGTTCGCGGTGCGCATCAGCACCGTGTCGGGCGCGCTGTCCGTCAGGCCATCGCTGACCACGAGCTGCGCCACGTACTCGCCGGCGCGATCCGCCGTGAACGTCGGGACCGGCGAGGCCGCGTCGGAGAGCACCGCGGCGCTCCCGGCAGGCCTGGCCACGAGCGCCCAGCGATAGGTGAGCGCATGCCCGTCGGCGTCCGACGATGACGTACCGTTCAGGGCCACGAGGCTCCCGGACGGCACGTCGAGCTGGTCCGGCCCGGCCGCGGCCACCGGCACGGTGTTGGTCGTCGAGATCGAGACGGTGTCGGGATCGCTCGACAGCTCGCCGTCGCTGACGACCAACTGGGCCACGTAGAGGCCGTTGCGGTCCGCGACGAAGAACGGCGCAGAGGACGCGGGATTCTGGAGCACCGCGCGGCTACCGGGCGGCACGACGGTGAGCGCCCACGCGAAGGTCAGCGGCGACCCCTCCGGGTCGCTCGACGCGCTGCCGTCGAGCGGCACGCGCTGCTGGGCCACGGCCGCCACGTCGGCGCCCGCGCGCGCCACGGGCGCAGAATTCCGCGTCGTCACCACCACGGTGTCGGCAACGCTCGTGGCCACGCCGTCCGAGACGATGAGCTGCGCCACGTAGGTACCGGGCCGGTCCACGGAGAACTGCGGTGTCACCGAGGACGGCGAGCTCAGCGCCGCGGCGCTGCCCGCCGGCACGCTCGTGAACGACCAGGAGAAGGTCAGCGTATCCCCGTCGACGTCGGTCGAGCCGCTGCCGTCGAGCGTCACGGTCTCCCCGAGCGCCACGTGCGCGTCGCTGCCAGCGTGGGCCACGGGCGCGGTGTTCCGCGTGTCGATCTCCACTTCGTCGGGCGCGCTCGTCGCCACACCGTCGGACACCACCAGGCGCAGCCGATAGAGGCCCGTACGGTCGATCCGGATCGACGGCCGGACGTCGGTCGGGTTCACCAGGCCGGCGCCGCTGCCGGTCGGCCGGGCCACGAGCGTCCAGGCGAACCGGAGGCTGTCGCCATCGGCATCGGACGACGTGCTGCCATCCAGTCGGACCGTCTCTCCCACCGCCGCGGTGGCGCCGGCGCCGGCGCGGGCCACGGGGGCGGAGTTCGCCGTGGCGACCACCACCTCGTCGGGTGCGCTGTCCGCGCGGCCGTCGTTCACGACGAGTTGCAGGACGTAGCGGCCCGCAAGGTCGGGCACCAGGCTGGACGCCACGCCGGTCGCGGGTCCAGGCACGGCCACGCTGCCGGCCGGGCGCGACAGCAGCCGCCACCGGTAGGTCAGGGGATCGCCGTCCGGGTCGCTGGACCCGGCACCGCTCAGCATCGCGCGGTCGCGCACGCGCACCGTGACGTCGGGGCCGGCGTTGGCGCTCGGCGGGCGGTTCGGCGTGGTGATGGTCACGGTGTCGGTCGCCTCGGCGCCCCGGCTGTCTCGAACGACGAGCGCCGCCACGTAACGCCCGGCCACGTCCACCGCAAAGCTCGGCGTCGCCGTCCCGGCGGCGGTCAGCGCCGCCCGGCTGGCCGCCGGCCTGGACCGCAGTTCCCACCGGAACGTCAGCGCATCGCCATCGGGATCAGTCGATCGCCGGCCGTCCAGCGACGCGCGCGCTCCGATGGCCACGGTTCGGTCGGCCCCGGCGTCGGCCACGGGCGGGCGGTTGCCCCCGGAGGCATCGATGTCCCAGCGCAGGAACCGGGCGCGCGCCGGCAGCCACCCGTGGTGGCGGAAGGTGAAGGTGTCGAGACTGGTCGCCGATTGGCCGCTCTTGACGGGGCCGAACTTCAAGTCGCCGTCGAGGATCTTGAGGCTGCGATGACGTTTGTCGATGGTCGCCTTCGCACCAGTGATCGCGGGACCATGGTTCTTCAGCCGGGCGCGGTAGGTGAACTCGCGAACGTTGCGCCCCACGTGCTCCACCCGCACCAGCTTGTAGTCCACGATGGTGAGCTTGGGATGCTTCGGTCCCTTCTGGTGAGACGACACGACGCCTCCGCCAAGGGTCCACAACACCGCCACGACCATCAGTGCGATACCACGCCGCCATTGAGCCATTGCCGTCACGTCAGTCTCCTTCGTGCGAACGAGTCACACGACCGGACACAGTGCAATGTCGCCGCCGTCTCTGCCGGAGGTGCGTTGGCGTGCAGCCGTTGGCCACGCCGGGTCGCAGGCACGCGTGGATGAGACCGCGCCGGTGCTCTGAAACGGCACAGTGGCCTACGATTTCGACCACGGCCATACGGCCTTGAGGGGAAAGGCGGCGCCTAAAAGGCGGAAGGACGCTGGCCAGCGCCCACGATGCTGCACGCGACGATCGGGGCGAGCCCCAGGCGCGTGGCTTCGGCGACGACGTGGTCGTCATCCGCCCCGGGGTTCAGCCACACCTCGCCAATCCCCTTCTGCTTCAAGTCGGGCAGCACGGCCAGCGCCACCTGCGGTGGGACGTAGATCGTGGCCATGTCGATGGAGCCTGGCACGTCGAGGACCGACGCGTAGGCGCGCAGCCCCTCGACCTCGGTTGCGTGCGGGTGAATAGGCACCACGGTGTCGCCCGCGGCGACGAAGGCGCGGACGGCCTTGTTGCCGAACTTGCGCCGGTCGCGCGACGCGCCCACCACGGCCACCACACGAGGCATCGCCCCACTATACCGCGCACATCCGCGCCGCCCTTGATGCCCTCGGCGATCGCGCTCCGGTACAATGCCCAGCGAGGCTGCGCCTCAGACCAACGAGCATGCGGCTCCGCCTCGCTAGGCACAGTGTCTGTTTGCCCCGCTTTGCGGGGCGGAGAAACTTGACTCTTCTGGTCAGGATCTAGAATGGTCAAGTTTCTAGCGAGGCCCGGCATCAGACCCGCGAGCATGGTACGGAAACGGGCCTCGCTAGAAACCAGTATCACTGGCCCGCGCTCCGCGCGGGCATAGACGTCTTGAACGGTTGCGAAAACTTGACTCATTTTGCATGGACTCTGACCGTTCAAGACGTCTGGCGGTGCGACGGCCTCTCTTCACGCTGTGTGCCCTGGCTGCGCTGACCTTCGCACTGGGCCTGGGCCGCCAGGCCATCACCGATGCCGACGAGGCCTACTACGCCGAGGCCGCGCACGAGATGCTGGCGTCCGGCGACTGGCTGACGCCACGCTTCAACTTCGCGGATCGGTGGCAGAAGCCCGTCCTCTACTACTGGCTGACCGCGGCGACCTATCGGGTGGCCGGCACCACCGAATGGGCGGCACGACTCTGGTCCGCCCTGGCCGGCATCGGACTCGCCGTCCTCACGTGGGCCATTGCCAGGCGGTGGCATGCGGAGGACGGCGCGGCGCAGGGCCGCGACGGAACGGTCGAGGCCGCGTGGCTGGCCGGTGCCATCGTGGCCACATCATTCGGCTACGCCGCCATGGCGCGGGCGGCCTTGCCCGACCTGCCCCTGGCGTTCTGCATCACCGCCACGATTGCCACGACCTTGCGGGCCGGCGAGGGCGACGCGCGACGGTGGTGGGTGGCCGCGGGCGCGCTGGCCGGCTGCGGGTTCCTGCTGAAGGGCCCCGTGGCCCTTGCCGTGCCGGCCGTCGTGATCCTGCCGGTCTGGTGGCTCGAACGCCGGCGTCTGCGGCTATCCCTCTCCGGCGTCACGATCGCGCTAGGGGCGTGGGCCGTGGTGGGCCTGCCGTGGTACGTGGCGATGACCACCACTCACGGAATGCCCTATCTCCAGAGCTTCTTCGTGGCGGACAACCTGGAACGGTTCACGACGACGCGCTTCAACGAGCCACGCCCGCTCTGGTTCTATCCGCTTGTGGTTGCGGGCGGCATGATGCCGTGGAGCATCTTCGCCATCGGACCCGTGGGCACCGCGGTCCGCAACGCCGTGGCCCGCCGCCTCGCGCTCTCGGCCGGCGAGGGTCGACTGCTCCTCTGGGCCGGGGTGCCGCTACTGCTCTTCATGGCGTCGGTGGGCCAGCAGCCGCGGTACGTGCTGCCTGTCCTGCCGCCGTTGGCGATTCTCCTGGCGTCGGCCATCGCGCGCCGTGCGCGCGGGGCTTCCACGGGCCTGTCCCTTCCCACCTGGGTCACCGTGGCCCTGCTGCTGGGCCTGGCTGGCGCCCTCCTCCGGCTGCGCCCGATGCTCATCACCGTGCACCCGGCGGCACCGTGGATCGTTGCGGGGATGTTCAGTGTGGCGGCGCTCCTGTTGGCCCTCATCGCCCTGACCGGTCGCTGGGCGGCGCTGCCGATCGCCATGACGGCCGCCGCCATGCTTCTCGTCCTGGGCGTGCAGTTCGGCGCGTTGGCCGGACGCAGGCCCGAGGCCGTCGAAGCAATCGCGGCCGCCGTCCGCGCGCATCGGCACGCCGGCGAGCCCGTAGGGCCCTACCGCGCGTTCGTGCGCAACCTGGTCTTCTATACCGGAACGAAGCAGGTAGATCTCTTCGACGAGGCCGCGGCGGCTGCGTTCCTTCGATCGTCCCAGCGCGTGCTCCTGGTCGTGCCGCTCAATGAGCTGCCGATGCTCGAGCGCGCGACAGGCGTCGCCACGCGCGAGCTGGCCCGCGTGACGTATCTCAACACGGCCAACCTGCGGCTCGACGCGCTGATTCACCCCGCGCCCGAGTCGCAACTGGAAACAGTGGTCCTCGTCGCCAACCGCTGAAGGCCCGTCGCTACGGGAAAATCTTGCCGGGGTTCAGGATGCCGTGCGGGTCGAAGGCCTGCTTGACCCGCTTCATCAGCGCGATGACCTCGGGGGACAGCTCCAGGTCCAGGTGGCCCGACTTGGTGAGACCCACGCCGTGCTCCCCGGTGATCGACCCTTCCAGTGCGACAACACGGTGGAAGATCTCGCGCTCGGCGACCTTTGACCGGCGCACCTGTTCGACGTCGTCCTTGTCGATGAGGATGTTGACGTGGATGTTGCCGTCGCCCGCGTGGCCGAAGCAGGCCATGCGCAGGCCGTGGGTGTGACGCACGCGCTGCACCTCGTCGAAGAGATCCGGCACACGCCCGCGCGGGACCACCACGTCGTGGTTGATCTTGTAGGCTCCGGTGGCCCGGAGCGCGTATGAGAGCTGCCGCCGCACGAACCACACCCGCTCGCGTTCGGCCTCGTCGCGGGCCCGCACGACCGCCAAGGCGCCAGCCGCCTTGATCGACTCCTGCACCGCCGCGATTTCTCCGTCGACGCCCGCGGGCATGCCGTCGCATTCGACGATCACGAGCGCCCCCGCGCCGGCTGGCCCCACGCTCTCGCCGACATACGCTTCAACGGCGCGCAGCGACTCCTCGTCCACCAACTCCAACGCGGCCGGCACCACGCCCGCGCGAATCACCGCCGTCACCCCGGCCACGGCCCCACGGATGTCGGCGAAGAACGCAGACAACGCGGCGCGCGCGGGCGGTTTCGGCACCAGCCGCAGCGTCGCCTCGGTCACGATCGCCAAGGTGCCCTCCGACCCCACCAGGAGCTGCGTCAGGTCGTAGCCCACCACGTTCTTGACGGCCTTCGAGCCCGTGCGCACCACCTCCCCAGTAGGCAGCACGGCTTCGAGCGCCAGCACATATCGCTTCGTCGTCCCGTACTTGAAGGCGCGCGGACCGCCGGCGCACTCCGCGACGTTGCCGCCGATCGAGCACTGATCGAGGCTGGCCGGGTCCGGCGGATAGAAGAGGCCCACCCGTTCGACCGCGCGCTGCAGGTCCGCGGTGATGACGGCCGGCTGGACCACCGCCAGGAGGTTGTCGGTATCGATGACCAGGATGCGGTCGAGACGGTCGACCGACAGGACCACGCCGCCCGCCACGGGCACGGCCCCACCCGTGTAGCCCGTGCCGGCGCCGCGCACGACCAGAGGCACACGGTGCCCGTGGCACAGCGCCGCGACGGCGGCCACGGCGGCCGTGTCGCCGGGCCGCACGACGACCTGCGGCAGGTGCCCCACGCCGAACGCGTCGGCCGCGTGGGCGGCCAGCGTCTCGGCGTCCTCGAGCACGTGCTCGGAGCCGAGATGCTGGCGCAGACCGTCGACGAAGGCGCGCGTCAGCGCCAAGGGACTACCGCGACGCGCCGGCCTTGGCGGGCTGCAGCGACTCGGCAAACCGGAGGATGCGCGTGGCACCCTCGCGGAGCTGCTCCATCGACGTCGCGTACGAGATGCGGAGGTAGCCCGGCGCGTCGAAGGCTTCCCCCGGCGTCACCACCACATGCTCCTTCTCCAGCAGACCCTGCGCGAAGTCCGTGGACGTCGCCATGCCGCTCGGCGACAGCAGGCCCGAGATGTCCGGGAAGAGATAGAACGCCCCCTTCGGCTTCACGCACTTGATCGCCGGGTGCGCCGTCAGCCAGGCGTGGATGTTGTCGCGCCGGCCGCGATACTCGTCCAGCATCGTCGTCACGGCGTTCTGCGATCCACCGATGGCGGCCAGCGCCGCCTTCTGCGTGATCGACGTGATGTTGGACGTGGTCTGTCCCTGGATGATGTTGAAGACGGAGGTCAGCTCCTTGGGAGCCACCGTCCACCCGCAGCGCCAGCCCGTCATCGCGTAGCTCTTCGACGCCGAGCCGGCCAGCACCGTGCGGTCGCGGTGCCGGTCGAAGAGCACCTTCGGCAGGTTGTGCGGCACGGTCTCGTAGATCAGCTGCTCGTAGCACAGGTCCACGATGACCCAGATACCCCGGCGCGCCGCCTCCTCAGCGATCGCCGCCACGGCGGATTCCTCGATCAGTGCGCCCGTGGGGTTGGCGGGCGAGTTCAGGATGACGGCCTTCGTGCGCGGCGTCATCGCCGCGATGATGGCCTCGGCCCTCACGGCGAACCCTTCGTCCGACCTGGTCTGCACGATGACGGGCACGCCGCCCACGAGCTTGACCTGCTCCGGGATGGTGGGCCAGTAGGGCGCGTGGGTCACCACTTCGTCGCCCGGATCCACCAGCGCCAGCGCCGAGTTGAAGAGCGCCTGCTTTCCGCCGACCGTCATCAGGACCTCGGCCGGGGTGATGTCCACGCCGTAGTCGGTCTTGTAGCGAGCGCAGATGGCCTCGCGCAGCTCGGGCATGCCCGCCGCGGCGGTGTACCGGGTGAAGTTGGCGTCGACCGCCGCCTTGGCGGCATCCTTCACGTGCTCCGGCGTCGGAAAATCCGGCTCGCCCGCGCTGAAGTCCACCACGCTGTGTCCGGCCCTCCGAAGGCGCTCGGCCTCGGCCGCCACCTTGAGCGTCGCCGACACCGACACCTGCGACATCCGCTGTGCAAACGTACCCATCTGCCTCCTGCTCCTCTCCCAACTGTCCGGCCCCGTCTCCGTGGGGGCCCGATTGTCTGGCCCCGACTCCGTCGGGGCTGTGTTCAGCCCTGTTCCAGCTACCGCCCTGGCTTGGTTTTCCTGTCCATCCACTGCTCGACGGCCGATGGCACCAGGCCGCGCACATCGCCACCCAGGCTGTACACCTCTTTGATCAGCCGCGAGCTCAGGTAGGTGTACTGCTCGGCCGGCATCATGAACACCGTCTCGAGCGTCGGCTCGAGGTGCCGATTCATCAGCGCCATCTGGAACTCGTATTCGAAGTCCGACACGGCGCGGATGCCCCGCACGATCGCGCTGGCCCGGCGGCGGCGGGCGTACTCCACCAGCAGGCCGTCGAACGTCTCGATCTGGATGTTCGGGTACTCCTTGAACACCTCGCGGATGATGGCCACTCGCTCGTCCGGCGTGAAGAGCGGATGCTTTTCGGCATTGACCAGCACGGCCACCACGATGCGCTCGAACAGGTGCGTGCTGCGCAGAATGATGTCCACATGCCCGTTGGTCAACGGGTCGAAGGACCCGGGAAAGATCGCCAATCGTCCCTCGGGCGGCTCTATCTCTTCTGGAGTCGTCATAGGACCTCGGCTCGTCGGACCATCAACGTCAACGCACTATCGCCGGAACGCACGTCTCGGACGCGCTCGAGCACGTTCGGGATGTCTGGTTCGACGCGCGACGCGCGCTCCAGCACCAGAACGCCGCCGGAACGCAGGTAGGGCGCCGCGGCCACCAACAGCTCGTGCGTGCGGGCGAACGCATACGGCGGGTCGAGAAAGATCACGTCGAACGAGCCCGCCGGCGCCTCGCGCGCGAAGCTCCCGGATGCCAACTGCGCCAGCGCGTCGCCCGAGTAAATAGTATAGTCCGCCGCCACGCCGCAGGCCGCGGCGTTGCGCGTCGCGAGCGCCACGGCGCGGGGATCGGACTCGATCGCCACCACCGCGGCGGCGCCGCGACTCAGCGCCTCGATGCCCACGGCGCCGGTTCCGGCGCACAGGTCCAGGACGCGCGCGTCCGGTAGGCGAGTCGCCAGGATGTTGAAGAGCGTCTCGCGCAGCTTGTCGGAGGTGGGCCGCAGCCCGTCCCAGGTCGGAGCGGCCAGGCGGCGGCCCTTCAAGTGGCCCGCGATCACGCGCATCGACGTCGGCCCTTCAGCCCACCTGCGCCAGGCCGAACCTGGCGGACCAGCCCTCGGCGACGAACGCGGCCAGCGGTGGGTCGAGCTGCCCTGACTCCACCATCGCGCGGGCCTCGGCGTGCGCGTCTTCCATCACCTCGCGGTCTCGCACCAGATCTCCCGTCCGCAGCTTCGGCATCCCCGACTGCCGGGTCCCGAAGAAGTCGCCCGGGCCGCGTAGCTCCAGGTCCCGCTCCGCGATCACGAAGCCGTCGGTCGTCGACGCCATCGTCGACAACCGCTCGCGCGCCTCGTCGGTCCACGGCGACTGGTACAGGAGCACGCAGTGCGACTCCCAGGTGCCGCGGCCGATGCGTCCCCGCAGCTGGTGGAGCTGCGACAGGCCGAAGCGCTCGGCGTGCTCAACCACCATCACGGTGGCGTTGGGCACGTCCACGCCCACCTCGACCACGGTGGTCGACACCAGCAGATTCACCGTGCCGCTCGCGAAGCCGTGCATCACCTGATCCTTCGCGTCCTGTTTCATCCGGCCGTGCACCACGCCTACGCGAAAGTCCGGGAACACTTCGGCCTGCAGGCGGTCCGCCATCTCGGTGGCCGACTTCAGATCGATCTTCTCGGACTCCTCGACCAATGGGTAGATGACGTAGGCCTGCCGCCCGGCCGTCAGCTCGCGGCGAATGAGCTGATAGATCTCGTCGCGGCGCGATTCGGGCTTCACCCACGTGCGAATCGGTTGCCGACCCGGCGGCAGCCCGACGATCTTCGAGACGTCCAACTCTCCGTAGTCGGTCAGCGCCAGCGTCCGCGGGATCGGCGTGGCCGTCATCAACAGCACGTCCGGCCGCAGGCCCTTCTCGCGCATGGCCGCGCGCTGCGCCACGCCGAAGCGGTGCTGCTCGTCGATGACCACCAGGCCGAGCTTGTGGAACTTGACCTGCTCTTGCACCAGGGCGTGCGTACCCACGACCAAATGCGTGGAGCCCCGCTCGAGGTGGGCCAGGATCGTGTGACGCTCGGTGCCGGGCGTGGCACCGGTCAACAGGTCTACGCGGAACCGCGACGACGCCAGCAGCTTGGCGAGGGTGGCGTAGTGCTGCTTCGCCAGGATCTCGGTAGGCGCCAAAAAGGCCACCTGCAAACCATTTTCCATCGCCACCACGGCGGCCAGGAGCGCCACGATGGTCTTGCCCGCGCCGACGTCGCCCTGCAGCAGACGATGCATGGGGGCCGGCCGCTGCAGGTCTTCGACGATCTCCTTGATCGCGGTCCGCTGCCCGGGCGTGAGCGTGAAGGGCAAGACCGCGGCCGCCGAACGCCGAATGCGATCGTCCACACCAACCTGATGCGGCTTGGCCTCGACGCCCGCCGCGTGGCGGTGCCAGGCGTGCCCCAGCTGATACAGGAAGAACTCCTCGAAGATCAGCCGCCGCTGGGCGGGGGCACGAAACGCGTTCAGGTCCTCCACGCGCTCGTCGCCCGTGGGAAAGTGCGCGGCTTCCAGTGCCAGACGGCGATCCAGCAACTGACGGCGCACGCGCAGTTCGGCCGGCAGGATGTCGGGCAGCTCAGGGGGCAGCCCATCGAGCACCTGCCGCACGAGGCGGCGATGCATGTTCGGGGTCACCGTTCCGGTGCGCTCGTAGAACGGCACGATGCGGCCGACGTTGAGCGCCGCCAGGTCCTCTCCCACCAGCTCGAACTCCGGGTTCAGGAAGTGCAGGCCGGTGGAATCGAGTCGCACGTCTCCGAAGATGACCACCGACGCGCGCGGCGACAGGACGTCCACGAGATACGCCTGGTTCATCCACGAACACCGGATGGCGCCGCTGGCATCGCCAACGACCGCGTGGAAGATCTTGAAGCCGCGGCGGCGCGTCGTGGCCAGCTGCGCGCTCTTGATCTGGCCGGTGACCGCGGCGCGCGCACCCGGGCGCAGCGACGCGATGGGCTGCATCTTCGTGCGGTCCTCGTACCGAAAGGGGAACCGGTGCAGGAGATCCTCCACCGTGGTCAGGCCCGCACGCTTCAAGTCGCTGGCGCGACGCGGGCCAACGCCCTTCAAGAACTGCAGGGGTGTGGCGAGGTAGTCCGCGCCCTGTGGTGTGCGGCTATTGGACAACGACCATCTGCCCGAGGCCGACGTCGATGCGCTGGATGTTGGCGGGCAACGCGAACGACTCGTCCAGGCGGACGCCCTCCGGCTGTTCGGGCGACGCTCCGTAGATGGACAGGAGCTCTTGGAGCAGAAAGCTCGGGACGGGAATGCCGGCGATCTCGGTGGACTGCACGTCGAACCGGCCCGTGCCGCCTCGCGTCTGGAGCGTTCCGGTGACGGTCACCGGCACCTTTCCGCCCAGATAGCTCAAGGGATCCAGCGCGCCGCCGCCGGACCGCCTCTTCGCCACCGCCCCCAGATCGAGTGTCGCCACGCCCTTCAGCGTCCCGGCACCCATCAGCGTGACCGAGGGCTTGGACACGCCAGCCGGCAGGTACCGGGCGCTGCGATACACGAACCAGGAATTCAGCTCGTCCTCGGTCAGCGTGACCGACGCCGGCTGACCGCCCCGCGGGGTGGCCGCGCGCTGGCTGATGGCGGCGATCTTCTGCGACAGCGCGTCGGCCGCTTGCCGAGACTGCGTAGCCGCGTGCAGTGACGCCGCCGCGGCCACGAGGACCGAAACACCGATGGCGATGAGGGTTCGCTTCGACATGGTGGAACCTCGTCCGGCGGCCGGGTCCGCCGCTAGGATTTCGAGTGTAGCACCCCAAGGAGCCGTAACGAGCCTTGTTCTTCGCCTTATGTTCGCGTATAGTCCTTCCTCGGCCGGGCCGCACGGGGCGGACCCGCCTGGGAATCCCGGGACCGAACCCGGGGGCCCACGTCGGAGCCCGAACAAGGAGACGAGCGTGCTTCCACTCACCAAGCGGCAACGCGAGATCCTCGACTACTTGAACGAGTTCATCCAGCAGCATGGCTACGCGCCGAGCCTGGAGGAAATCGGACGCCGGTTCAGCCTGTCGTCGCTCGCCACGGTGCACAAACACCTGACGAACCTGCAGGAGAAGGGCTTCATTCGCCGCGCCTGGAACCGTAGTCGGTCGGTGGAGCTGGTGCCGGCGCGCGTGGGCGGCCGGGCGCTCGAGCTGCCGCTACTCGGCACGGTGGCCGCCGGTTCGCCGATCGAAGCCGTCACGTCCACCGAAACCATCGCCGTTCCCGAGTCGATGGCCGGCAAGCGCGACAGCTACGTGCTGCGGGTCAAGGGCGATTCGATGATCGACGAGCAGATTCGGGATGGCGACTGGGTGGTGGTGGAGGATCGCAAGTCCGCGGACAACGGCGAGATGGTGATCGCGCTCGTGGACGGCAGCGACGTCACGCTGAAGAAGTTCTACCGCGACAACGGCCGCATCCGTCTGCAGCCGGCCAACCCCACCATGCAGGCGATGATGTTCGACGCCGATCGGGTGCAGGTGCAAGGAGTCGTGGTCGGGGTTATGCGAAAGTATTGAGCGTATGAGCGACCAACCCGAGCGCAAGCAGGTCAACTTCTCGATCGTGCCGGACGAGCAGCCTGGCGAGCCTCGCACCTATGCCAACTTCTGTTCCATTGCCCACACGCCGTTCGACTTCACGCTGACGTTCTGCGAAGTGATGCCGCTGTCCGAGCAGCAGTTGCGGTCGGCGGAAAAGGACCAGGTGGTGCGGGCCCCCGTGCGCACGCGTGTGGTGGTGCCCGTGCAGTTCGTCCCCAACCTCATCGCCGCCTTGCAGGAGCACATGCGCGTCTACTCCGAGAGCTATGCCAACGTGGGGTGGGC
>Ga0307505_10000954_pt1 | contig 26715 bp, 23 predicted proteins | sample 23_S_MG_FD_202183 | JGI IMG/M metagenome (GOLD analysis project Ga0307505, IMG submission 202183) | Soil microbial communities from Populus trichocarpa stands in riparian zone in the Pacific Northwest, United States - 23_S | ecosystem: Environmental > Terrestrial > Soil > Riparian zone > Trees... | reverse complement strand
CTGTCGGTGCAGCTTGCCGCCGAGGTGCTGGACGAGTACGTGGACGGTGTATGGCTGGTCGAGCTCGCGGCGCTGTCAGATCCGCGCGAGGTCACGCAGGCCGTGGCCTCGGTGCTGGGCGTGAAGGAAGAGGCGTCTTTGCCCCTCGCGGATGCGCTGCTGCGGTTCGTGGCCGAGCGGCAGCTGCTGCTGATACTCGACAATTGCGAGCATCTGATACGTGCCTGCGCCGATCTCGCGAAGCAGTTGCTGCGCGCCGGTGCACAGATGAAGATCCTCGCGACATCGCGCGACGTGCTGCAGGTGGCCGGGGAGACCGTCTACCATCTGCCGCCGCTCGCCATCCCCGACATGCGCGACTCGGCCTTTCCGGACACGCTGCCGCAGCATGAGTCGGTGCGCCTGTTCACCGAGCGGTCGACGGCCACGCAGCCGTCGTTCCGGCTGACATCGAAGAACGCGCCCGCCGTCGTCGCTATCTGCCGGCGGCTCGACGGCATACCGCTGGCGATCGAGCTGGCCGCGGCGCGTATGCGGGCGCTGTCGCCCGAGGCCATTGCTGCGCGACTTACCGAGCGCTTTCGCCTGCTGGTGACCGGCGACCAGACGGTGCTGCCGCGCCAGCGCACGCTGCGCGCGCTCATCGACTGGAGCTACGACCTGCTGAACGCGCGCGAACGGGCACTGTTCGAGCGCCTCAGCGTGTTCGCCGGGGGCTGGACGCTGGAAGCGGCCGAGGTGGTGGGCAGCGGCGGAGAGCTGTCGGACCTGGACATCATCGACCTGCAGGCGAGCCTGGTCGAGAAGTCGCTGATCGTGATGGAGGCCGACAGCGATCGCTACCGCATGCTGGATACCGTGAAGACCTACGCGCAGGAGCGCGCCGAGGAGTCGGGCGAAGCCGGGCCGGCGCGCGACCGGCATCTGGCGTACTTCGTCGACTACGCGGAGCGGGCCCGCGCGCAGCTCGGGGGGGCGGAGCAGGGCGCATGGCTGGCGAGCCTCGATGCGGAGCGCGAGAACCTGCAGGCGGCGCATGCATGGTGCGACAGCGCGAGGCAGGGAGCCGCTCTCGGCCTGCGGCTCAGTTCCGCGCTGAAGCCCTATTGGGTGTCGCGCGGCCTGCTGATGCACGGGCTGCGCGTGACAGTCGAGGGACTGGAGCGGCCTGAGGCGAACGTGCGCGACACGGCGCGCAGCCGCGCGCTGCTGGACGCGGGGCAGCTCAGCTACTTCATGGGCCGCTATGCCGAAGCCGAGCGTTATCTCGAGGAAAGCCTGACGATCGCGCGCGAGATCGGCGACGAGGCCCGCGTGCTGGTCGTGCTGCAGCCGCTGGGCATGGCTGCGCTGGGGCTGGGCGACGAGGTCAAGGCCGGCCGCTATCTGCGCGAGGCGGCCGAACTCGCGCAGCAGCGCGGCCGGGCCGATCAGCGCGCGGCGACGCTGAATGCGCTGGCTCAGTACTATCGATGGTCCAGGCAGTTCGATGCCGCGCAGGAGCTGTGCGAGAAGGTGCTGGCGCTGGCGCGTGACGACGATGACTCCAACAACATCGCGCTGGCCCTGCTCAATCTCGCGATGGTGGCCATCGAACGCGGCCGCGCGGCGCAGTCCGTTGCCATGCTGCGCGAGGCGGCCGGCATTGCCGCTGCGATCGGTTCCATGCAGGCGGGGCAGAGTGTGCTGGAGGTGTGCACCGGCCTGGCCGTGATGGCGGGCCAGCGGACGGTGGCAGCAGCCTTCCTGGACAGCGCCGAAGCCCAGGCGCGGCGCAGCGGACTGCATCGCGATCCCGCCGATCAGGCCTTCCTCGAACCGTTCATCGCACAACTGCGGGAGCATCGTCGCCCGCCCGCGGATGCCGCGGCGGCCGATTCCGAACCGCGCAGCGGGGCGGTGTCGCCAGAAGAGGCGCTCGCCGACGCGCAGCGCTGGCTGGCGGAGCTGCCGGAGGCGTCTATTCCAGAATAAGGATGGTGGGGTCGAGGATCAGATACGTCGACCCGGCCGTCACGCGCACCGAGTACGCGTACTGCCCGGGCTTGGTACCGGCGGGCACCGTGCACGAGAACTCGCGCTCGCTGCGGGCGCTGCAGGGGAAAAGGCTCCGGCCAGCCGGTGCGCGCTGCAGCGCGAGTTCGGGCAGCGCTGCGTGAGGCCTGGTGCTGGGCAGCGTGGGTGCCTTGAGGAAGGCCTCGACGACGATGCCGCGTTCGCGATCGAAGCTCAGCCCCTTGTCGGCCGGCAGCTGCCACGTGATGGTGGCGCCGCGCCGCGCGATGATGGGCTCCTGGTTGATGACTATGTACTTGCCGTCCGCCACGCTGACCTGCGGAAACTGCGGATCGATCGCCGCGGTTCCGATCCCGAACTGACTGCAGCCCGCGACCGCGAACGTCGCCAGAAGTATCGCCAGCCAATTTTTCACTGTTGCTTTCCCCCTTGGTGCTTGTGATCCGGGCCGTCAGGCCCCGCCCTGATATTCCACGCACAGCGTCAGCCGGCGCTGGCCGCCATAATCGTCGATGAGTGGCCGGAACGCCAAGTGAATATTCGACGGCAGCAGCTCGGTGCGGCGAAAGAAGATGCCGCCGAAGCGCCGGCCGTCGAGCTCCAGGACCAGCTTCAGGTGGCGGTCCTTCACCAGCCGTTGCTCAAGCACGTTGAACTCATTGGCGAACAGGGGCGCCGGAAAACCCTGGCCCCATACGTGCGCATCGATCGCCTCGACCAGCGCCATGTCCAGTTCCGCGGCGCGCAGCGGCCCGTCGGTGGCGACGCTGCGGCGGAAGATGGCGGGATCCACCGACGTGCGCGTCGCCTGTTCGAAGGCAGCACTGAAGCCTTCGTAATGATCCTTAAGCAGACTTAAGCCGGCTGCCATCGCGTGCCCGCCGAAGCGGTTGATCAGCTGAGGTGCCTGCTTCGTGACCAGGTCCAGCGTATCGCGCAGGTGCACGCCCTCGATGGAACGGCCGGAGCCGCGCAGCTCGCGGCCATCGCCGTCGGCCGGCGCGAACGCAATGGTCGGCCGATGGAACTTCTCCTTCACGCGTGACGCGACCAGGCCGACGACCCCCTGGTGCCACGTGGGCTCATACAGGCACAGCGTGCTTCGGCCCTCGATCTGCGAGGCATCGAGCACAGCCAGCGCGTCGAGCTGCATGTGCGCCTCGATCTCGCGGCGCTCGCGGTTCAGCTCGTCGAGCTGTCGCGCCAGTTCCAGTGCGCGTTCGAAGCTGTCCGTGGTCAGGCACTCGATGCCCAGCGTCATGTCGGTCAGGCGGCCGGCGGCGTTGATGCGCGGGCCTACCGCGAATCCGAGGTCGGCGGCCTTCGCGGTGCGAGCGTCGCGGCCTGCAACCTGGAACAGCGCGGCGATGCCGGCGTGCAGCCGTCCGGTGCGGATGCGCTGCAGCCCCTGCGAGACCAGCACGCGGTTGTTGTGGTCGAGGCGCACGACGTCGGCCACGGTGCCGAGCGCAACCAGATCCAGCAGTGCATCCAGCCGCGGCTGCGACACGGCGTCGAAGCGGCCGCGAGCGCGCAGTTCCGCGCGCAGCGCCAGCAGCACGTAGAACATCACACCGACGCCCGCCAGGTGCTTGCTGGGGAAGCCGCAGCCCGGCTGATTCGGATTGACGATGCAGGCGGCATCGGGCAGCACCGTTCCCGGCAGGTGGTGATCGGTGATCAGCACCTCGATGCCCAGCTCGGCGGCGCGCGCGACGCCGGCCACGCTGGCGATGCCGTTGTCCACGGTGATGATCAGATCCGGCTGGCGCTGCGCGGCCAGGTCGACGATCTCCGGTGTCAGCCCGTAGCCGTACTCGAAGCGGTTCGGCACGAGGTAGTCGACACGCGCCTGCGTGCCGGTCGCCAGCATGCGCAGCCCGCGCACGCCCACCGCGCAGGCGGTGGCACCGTCGCAGTCGTAGTCGGCGACGATCAGCAGTCGTGCGTCGGCCTCCACGGCATCGGCCAGCAGCGTGGCGGCATCCTGCACGTGCGACAGCGCGCCCGGTGCGACCAGCGCGTTCAGTGCGAGCCGCAGGTCGGCCTCGCCGGCGATGCCGCGTCCAGCCAGCGCGCGTGCCAGCGGTGGCGGCAGCCCGCAGGCAGCGAGCCGCGCAGCGGCAGTGGCGTCGAAGTCGCGTGCGACGAGTCTGGTCATGGCATCTACTTCGCAGCCAGCGCTGCTGCCAATTCGTTGCGACGCCAGAAGCGCAGCCAGTCCGTGGGCTGCACCAGCCACGAGCGTATGCGGTCGCGTGTGGTCAGCACCAGTTCGATCGGGTGGTCCGCCGGTGCGCGCTCCAGCTCGCGATCCAGCGCTGTCATTGCAGCCGGCCAGGACGACCAGTCGCTCACGCGCGCGGCCGGCAGCGCTCGCGGCAGGTCGACCAGCGCATCACCGGCCCACGCATCGGCAGTTGAGTGCACGGCGGCGCCGGCTGCCTGAGCGGCGCCGCGCACCAGGGGCTGATCGCTGAACACATGTGGCCAGCGCAGCGCGCGCAGCGTTGCCCAGCGACCACCGCCATGCAGCCACAGCGCGTTGATCGGCGGCGCGCCGTCGGCTTCGCGCTGCTGGTTGACCAGGTGCTCGTGCCAGCTCATCTGGATCGCATTGTGCAGCCGGCTCCAGCGCCGCGCCTCCCCGGCATCCGCATCGGCGTCGGGTAGCGTGAAGGCGGCGCCGAGTATCGCGTCCAGCGGTGGCGGCTGCATCGCCCACGCGTGTGCGGTGTGCAGAAACCAGTGCGCGCCGCAGCGGCGCAGCTCGGCGTCGCTGCCCGCGAGGCAGTCGTTGGCCGCCGCAATCAGCGCGTCGGCCTCGTCGTCTATGGGCAGCGCGCCCTCCAGCGGATGCACGATCAGGCTGTCGCGGCCGATCGCCACATGGATTGGATCCGCGTGCCAGATCGTCGAACTGCCGGACGCGTCGCCGGTCAGCGCGGCCCATGCGTAAGGCGCGGTGGGCGCGACAGCCCCGGCTTCCAGGCCGAACAGGTGGGCGGCGATCCACGCGGCATCGCCGGTGGACCCGATCACCGATCGATGGTCGACAGGTGCCGCGCGCTGCAACCATCGCCTGAGCACCGGCGCATCCAATGCGTGGATCAGCTCGCCGGCCAACTCAGCCGGTGGCAACGCACCGGACAGCAGCAAAGTCAAGGGCATCCCGTGCATTCTAAGTGGCGCCCGTGCGATTGCCTGCGGCAGCGTATGCACTACCGTTGGCTACAATCGGACTCCTTCCCTGCAGGCCACCTTGAGCCTCCCCTACGAACTTCGCATCGGGCTGCGCTACACGCGCGCCGGGCGCCGTGCGCGCCGGCGCAACGGCTTCATCTCGTTCATTTCCGGCATCTCGATGCTGGGCATCGCGCTGGGCGTGGCCGCGCTGATCATCGTGCTGTCGGTGATGAACGGCTTCGTGTCACAGGTGCGCGATCGCATGCTGTCGGTGGTGTCGCACGTCGAGGTGTTCGCGCTGGACGGTCCCATCGACTTCAAGGCGGTCGATCAAGGCGTGCGGAGCAACCCGGCCGTGATCGGCGCGGCACCTTACGTCAGCGCGCAGGCGCTGCTGACGCGCGGCGACGCCGTTCGCGGCGTGCTGGTGCGCGGCGTGGAGCCGGCCACCGAACCGACGGTGTCGGACATCGCATCGCAGATCCGCGGCGCGCCGCTGACCGAGTTGAAGGATGGCGACTTCGGCATCGTGCTGGGGGGTGAGCTGGCGCGAGCGCTCGGTGTTTTCCCCGGCGAGAAGGTCACGCTGATCGCGCCGCAGGGGCAGGTGACGCCCGCCGGCGTCGTGCCGCGGCTGAAGCAGTTCACGGTGACCGGGACCTTCGATTCCGGTCACTTCGAGTACGACAGCGCGCTGGCGCTGATCCACATCGGCGACGCCGAGCGGCTGTTCCGCACCGAAGGACCCACCGGCGTGCGGCTGAAGCTCACCGACATGCAGCGCGCACCCGCGATTGCGCAGGAGCTGGCGCGGGTGCTGCCCGGCGGCCTGGTGGTGCGTGACTGGACGCGGCAGAACCGCACATGGTTCGCGGCTGTGCAGGTGGAAAAGCGCATGATGTTCATCATCCTCGCACTGATCGTCGCAGTGGCCGCCTTCAACCTGGTGTCCACGCTGGTGATGACCGTCACCGAAAAGCAGCCCGACATCGCGATCCTGCGCACGCTAGGCGCGAGTCCCGCCAGCGTGATGGCGGTGTTCATCGTGCAGGGCGCGCTGATCGGCGTGCTGGGCACGCTGCTGGGCGTGGCGGGGGGGCTGTTCATCGCGAACAACCTCGACTCGATCTTCCCGACCATCGAGCGCATCGCCGGCTTCCCGCTGATCCCGAAGGACATCTACTTCATCAGCTCGCTGCCATCGGATCCGCGCGCCGGCGACGTGATCCCCATCGCGGTGATCTCCATCGTGCTGTCGCTGGTGGCGACGCTGTACCCGAGCTGGCGAGCAGCACGCGTGCGGCCGGCCGAGGCGCTGCGTTATGACTGAGTCTGCCAAGACTGGGCCGGTGCTGGCAGCGCGCGGCCTCACCAAGTCCTATCGCGAAGGCGGTCTGGCGGTCGACGTGCTGCGCGGCGCGGAACTCGAAGTCGCACCCGCGGAGATCGTCGCGATCGTCGGCGCCTCGGGTTCCGGCAAGAGCACGCTGCTGCACGTGCTGGGCGGCCTCGATGAGGCCGATGGCGGCAGCGTCCAGGTCGAAGGACGCGACCTCGCGCGTCTCAGCGACACCGAGCGCGGCCGGCTCAGGAACCAGCGGCTGGGCTTCGTCTACCAGTTCCATCACCTGCTGCCCGAGTTCACCGCGCTGGACAACGTCGCGATGCCGCTGACGATACGGCGCACCGCGCTGGCTGACGCGCGCGCGCACGCAAGGGAAGCGTTGACGGCAGTAGGCCTCGCGCAGCGCGTGCATCACCATCCGACGGAACTGTCGGGTGGCGAACGCCAGCGGACCGCGATCGCGCGCGCGATCGTCACGCGGCCTGCCTGCGTGCTGGCCGACGAGCCCACCGGCAATCTGGATCGCGACACCGCCAAGGCCGTGTTCGGCGTGTTCGTCGATCTCGCGCAGCAGCATCGCACCGCGGTCGTCATCGTCACGCACGATCCCGAGATGGCCGCACGCTGCGATCGCGTGCTGCGGCTGGAGCACGGGGAGCTTCGGCCGGCCTGAGCTGCCGGCGGTTACCGCCGGGGATCGCGCACCAAGCGTTCGGCATTGCGCCGCCGCCGATGCCATATGCGGCGCAGCTGATAGCCCCACAGCGAACGCACCAGCGCGTAGCCGAGCCCCGCCAGCAGGCAGGCCAGCAGGAACACACCCAGCGCCAGCGGCGGGCCTAGCCCCAGCATCCACGCACCGGTGCGCTCCATCGAGCCCAGCGGGTCGGACCACGTCCAGTCGGGCGGCAGCGTCATCGGATGCTCCTTGGACGTCCCCATCACCCACGAGCCGATGTAGTAGGCCGCCACGTACAGCGGCACGATGGTCAGCGGATTCGTATAGAACGTGCTGATCAGCGCGACCGGGAGGTTCACGCGCAGCACCACGCACGCGATGGCCGCGCCGATCATCTGCAGCGGTCCCGGGATCAGTCCGCAGAAAAGTCCCACGGCCACGCCGCCCGACGCGGAGCGACGGTTCAGGTGCCACAGCGCCGGATGGAACAGGCGGTCACCGAACACGCCGAGCACGCGGTACTCGCGCACCCGGTCGACGCTGGGCATGACCTTGCGGAAGAAGCGGCGGGGCATGGCGGCAGTCTATCCGCGGCGCACTCCGCGCTGCTTACACTTGCCTGCATGTGGATCGACACGCACTGCCACCTGGACGCGGCCGAGTTCGACGGCGATCGCGATGCGGTGGTGCAGCGTGCGCGGGACGCCGGCGTAGGCATGCTGGTGATGCCCACCGGCGGCGTCGACGACCAGCCGAAGGCCCGCGCCATTGCGCAGCGCCACGGCTTCGGCTACGCGCTGGGCATGCATCCGCTGTGGCTGAGCGCTGTCGTGGAAGCGGATGTCGAGCGGCTGCGCGCCGCCGTGCAGCAGGCGCTGGCAACGGGCGATCATCATCTGGTGGCAGTCGGCGAAATCGGTATCGATCTGTATGAGCCGGGATTGGACGTCGCGCGACAGGAGTGGTTCTTCCGCGAACAGCTGCGCGTCGCACGCGATGCGCAACTGCCGGTCATCGTGCACGTCAGGCGATCAGCGGATCTGCTGCTGAAGCATCTGCGGCGCATCGAGGTTCCGGGAGGCATCGTCCATGCCTGGAACGGCAGCGCACAGCAGGCTGCGCAGTTCGTCGCGCGCGGTTTCAGGCTGGGTTTCGGCGGAGCGCTGACCTACAGCGGTTCGCAGCGCATCCGGCGTCATGCCGCGACGCTTGCACGCGATGCGTGGGTTCTGGAAACCGATGCGCCGTACATCCTGCCCGAGTGGCGCCGCCTGCCGGATCGCACCGAGCCCAGCGAGCCCTGCGATCTGGCGCGCATCGCGGCGGCGATGGCCGAGCTGCGAGGCGTATCGCTGGCCGAACTACAGCAGACGAACCGCGCGAACGCGATGGCCGCGCTGCCGCGCCTCGCCGCGCTGCTGGACGCCGCCACTCGATAGTCGCCAGCGCCGATGCTCATCACGCCGCTGATCGCCTTCGTCGCCGGCGTGTGCCTGCTTCAGCTGCAGGCGGAACTGCCTTCGCCGGCGTGGTTGACCGCGACCGCCGTCGCCGCCGTCGGCAGCGCGATCGCTGCATTGCGCTCGCGGCTGCCTGCGGGAGCGGCCGTTGTGCTGCTGTGCGCGGGCGCGGCATTGGCCGGCTGGAGCTACGCCGGCGGACGCGCGCAGCTGCGCCTGGCCGACGCCCTGCCGTTCGCGGACGAAGGCCGTGATGTATTGGTGACCGGCGTGGTCGCCAGCCTGCCGGTGCGGCTGGAGCGCGGCTTGCGCTTCGAGTTCGACGTCGAATCGCACGGACCCGAGGCAGCGGTGCCGTCACGCGTGCTGCTGGGCTGGTACGACGCCGGCCGGATCGTCCAGCCGGGCGAGCGCTGGCGTTTTGTCGTGCGCCTGCGCCGCCCGCACGGCACGCTGAATCCGGCGGGCTACGACTTCGAAGCCTGGATGTTCGAGCGTGGCCTGCGCGCCAGCGGCTACGTGCGCAGCGGCTCGCCGCCGGCGCCACAGCGGCTGCAGGCGATGGTGTGGACGCCGCTGCTCGCGGTGGAGCGTGCGCGTGCCTGGCTGCGCGACCGCCTGGAGTCGCAGCTGCGTTCGCAGAGCGGCTCGTCGGCCGAATGGAACGGCGTGCTGGTGGCACTGGTGCTGGGCGATCAGCGCGCGATAGCCAGAGATCAGTGGGCGTTGTTCAACCGCACGGGCATCACCCACCTGGTCAGCATCTCGGGCCTGCACATCACGATGATTGCGGCGCTGGCCGGCGCGCTCGTTGGCCTCGCGTGGCGTCGCGTGCCGGCGTTGCTGGCGCGGCTGCCTGCACAGACGGCCGGCATTGCGGCCGGGTTGCTGGCCGCGCTTGCCTATGCGCTGCTTGCCGGCTGGGCCGTGCCGGCACAGCGCACGGTGCTGATGCTGGCAGCAGTGGCTGCGGCGTGGCTCATGCGCGGACGCATGACGCCGGGGGTTGCGCTGGCGCTGGCGGCGTTCGCCGTCTGCGCTATCGATCCGTGGGCGGTGACGGCGGTGGGATTCTGGTTGTCCTTCGGCGCGGTCGCGGCCATCGTGTGGGTGGTGCATGGCCGTCCGTTGCCACGCCGTGCGATCGCGTGGACCGCGTTGAAGACTGCCGCGCGTGTGCAGATCGCGGTGACGCTGGCGCTGATTCCGGCAACGGTGCTGCTGTTCCAGCAGGTGTCGCTGGTGGCGCCGCTGGCCAATGCGCTGGCCATTCCGCTGGTGAGCTGGATCGTGACGCCGCTCGCGCTGCTGGGTGCCGTGGCCGCGGCGTTGCCGTGGCCGCTGGCCACGATCGCGCATCCACTGCTGGCGATTGCCGGCGCGGTGTTCAGCGGTCTTGCGCTGGCACTGCAGGCACTGGCCGCGCCGGCGTGGGCGGCCGTCGCGGTGCCGACCGCACCGCTGGTCCTCGTTGTACTGGCGATCGGCGGCGTCGCGTGGCTGCTGGCACCACCGGGATGGCCGTTGCGCCCGGCGGGAGTGGCGGCGCTGCTGCCGTTGTTCGTATGGCCTGGCGAGCGGCCGGCCGAGGGCGCGCTGTGGGTGACCGCGCTGGACGTGGGGCAGGGCACGGCCGTTGTCGTCGAGACGCGCGACCGCGTATGGCTGTACGACGCGGGTCCGCGCTATTCGCAGCAGTCGGATGCGGGCGAACGCATCGTGCTGCCGTACCTGCGCAGCCGCGGCATCGCGGCGCTGGACGGCTTCGTCGTGTCGCACCTGGACCAGGACCATTCGGGCGGCGCGGCGTCGGTGCTGCGCAGCCTGCCGGTGCGGCGCCTGCTGAGCTCCGTCGCCTCGGGCCACGCGGCGCTGAACGGCGCGGCGGCCGAGCGCTGCGTTGCAGGGCTGCACGTTGCGGGCGAGCTCGACGTGCGCGTATTGCATCCGGCCGCCGCCGACTACGACGCCGTGCCGCCGAAGTCGCCGAACGCGATGAGCTGCGTGGTGCGGCTGCAGCGCGGCGACACGCGCGTGCTGCTGACCGGTGACATCCCGCTTGCGGCCGAAGCCGCGCTGCTGAACTCGGGCGCCGATCTGCGCGCTCAGTGGATGCTGGTGCCGCACCACGGCAGCCGCTCGTCGTCGGGCGTGGCGCTGCTGGCGGCCGTGCGTCCGCAGACCGCCGCGGTGCAGGCGGGATACCGCAACCGCTTCGGGCATCCCGATCCGCAGGTGCAGCAGCGCTATGCCGGGCAGGGCGCGCAACTGATACGCACCGACCACGGCGGCGCTGTCCAGTGGCGCTTCACGCCGCGCGATGAACCGCAGATGCGCGTCTGGCGCGCCAGCGCGGTGCGCTACTGGCACAACCGCCCGGCCGTGGGGCAGCCACACCGGCATCAGGCGCCGGAAAGCTTGCCGGCCACCCCTGCGGACATGTTCTGGAACGATCCCTATCTGCAGGTCACGCCCGGCACGCCGTAGCGCACCGCGTTCGTGCGTGGCTGCGCTTGGTGCGCATCTTGCTAGACTGCCAGAGCACCCTTGTTGTCGGGCGCATACACAAAACGAAACGACGCCTGCAGCGATGAGCAAAGCGTTCGACGAGATGTACGACGGGGAGGCTACGCAGGGTCACGTGCGTGAGCACTATCGCGAGTTCGAGCGCTGGCTGACCGAGCAGAGCGTCGAAACGATGCGCGACAAGCGCGAGGAAGCCGACCTGGTGTTCCGCCGCGTCGGCATCACCTTCGCGGTGTACGGCGAGAAGGACGAGGAAGGCAGCGGCACCGAACGGCTGATCCCCTTCGACGTCGTGCCGCGCATCATCCCGGCAGCGGAGTGGCGGCAGCTCGAGGCGGGGCTGCGGCAGCGCGTGCGCGCGCTGAACCGCTACGTGCACGATGTCTACCACGACCAGGACATCGTGCGCGCGGGCCGTATCCCCGCCGACGAGGTCTTCCGCAACTCGCAGTACCGCCCCGAGATGCACGGCGTCGACGTGGCCAGCGACATCTATGCGCACATCGCCGGCATCGACGTGGTGCGCGCCGGGGCCGGCGAGTTCTACGTGCTGGAAGACAACCTGCGCGTTCCCAGCGGCGTGTCGTACATGCTGGAGAACCGCAAGATGATGATGCGGCTGTTCCCGGACCTGTTCGGGCGCAACCGCATCGCGCCGGTCGAGCACTATCCCGACCTGCTGCTGGAGAATCTGCGGTCGGTGGCGCCGCAGGGCGTGGACGATCCGCTGGTCGTGCTGCTGACGCCGGGCATGTACAACTCCGCGTATTTCGAGCATGCGTTCCTCGCGCAGCAGATGGGCATCGAGCTGGTCGAGGGCCAGGACCTGTACGTGCAGGACAACTACGTGTACATGCGCACCACGCGCGGCCCGCAGCGCGTCGACGTCATCTACCGGCGCATCGACGACGACTTCATCGATCCGCTGGCATTCCGCGCCGACTCGCAGCTGGGCGTACCGGGGCTGCTGTCGGTGTATCGCGCCGGCCGGGTGACGCTGGCCAACGCGGTGGGTACCGGCATCGCCGACGACAAGTCGATCTATCCGTATGTGCCGGACATGATCGACTTCTACCTCGGCGAAAAGCCGATCCTCAACAACGTGCCCACGTACTGCTGCCGGCGCGAAGACGATCTGGCATACACGCTGGCGCACCTGCCCGAACTGGTGGTCAAGGAAGTGCACGGGGCCGGCGGCTACGGCATGCTGGTCGGACCCGCGGCAACGCGCCGCGAGATCGACGAGTTCGCAGCGGCGCTGCGGGCCAATCCCGCGAACTACGTCGCCCAGCCGACGCTGGCGTTGTCGACCTGTCCGACCTACGTGGCGGACGGCATCGCGCCGCGCCACATCGACCTGCGGCCCTTCGTGCTGTCGGGCACACAGGTGACGATGGTGCCCGGCGGCCTGTGCCGCGTGGCGCTGCGCGAGGGTTCGCTGGTCGTCAACTCGTCGCAGGGCGGGGGCACCAAGGACACGTGGGTGCTGGAGCGATGAAGCGGGCAAGCGCACATCCCGGCCTGGCCGGCGACGGCGCTGTCGCACCGGAGGCATCGTCCGGCGGCGAGCGCGGTGCGCGGCGCGTCACCGACCAGATCGATCCCTACGCGCTGATCGATCGTGCCGAGCGGCTCCTCGACACGGACCCGCGCGACGCGGTGATGTTCGCATTGCGCGCGCAGAGCGTCGCCCGCGCACGCGGCGCAGCGGCACTGATGGCGCGCGCCCACTACGTGGCCGGCGCGGCGCTGACCGCCAGCGGCGACTGGTCAGGCGCCATCCGTCAGCTTGGGCATGCGGAGCACATCTACAGCACGCAGAACGACGTGGCGTCGCAGTGCCGCGTGATCCTGCAGCGCGCGGCCGCCAGCACCGAGCTGGGTGAACACGCCGACGCGCTGGACGCGCTGGCCGAGGCCGAGCGGCTCGCGCGCCGGCACGGCGACCACGGTGCAGTGCGCAGGGCGCTGATGCAGTTCTCCGAACTGCACGCGCTGCTCGGCGACTACAGTGCCGCGCGTGAATGCGTCAGCGCCGCGCTGGAGCTGCCGTCGGGCACCGCGGCCGACGAGGCCATCGTCGCGCTGCACTTCGGCCTGGTCGATGCACAGCAGGGGCTGCGCGGGGCGCTGGCGAGCGATGCGGCGGGCGTGGCGCGCTGCATGGCCGGTGCCGAGCAGCACTTCAATGTAGCGCTGGAGCTGCTGGCCGGCAGCGGCGACCGCGCCGGCCACATCGCGGCGCTGATGCAGCGCGGCGCCGCGCGCTGCTGGCTGGGTCGCTACGACGCGGGCCTGCAGGATCTGAACGAGGCCGCTGCCGAAGCGGCACGCTCCGGATTCCGTCTGCGCGAAGTGCAGGCGAAAATGGAGCAGGGCTACCATCTGATTGCCGCGGGCCGTGATGCCGAAGGCATGGAACGCCTGCGCATTGTGTTCGTGCAGTCCGAGGAACTGGGCGATCTGCGGCGCCCGTCCGACATCCACCAACGGCTGGCCGCGCTGTTCGAGGCGCGCGGCGACTATCAGCGCGCACTGGCGCATCACAAGCAGTATGCGGAGCTGAAGACGCGGCTGGATGCACGGCTCGCCGCGCAGCGCGTGCGCCTGCACGAGACCCGCGCGGAGTTCGGCAAGCTGCGCACGCAGGGTGCGCGGCCCGTGCGCACGCCGGCAGCGCAGCGCGGGCCGGTGGGCGGCGGCGGTGCGCTGGTCGACGCGCTGACCGGCCTGCCCAATCGCCGCGCGGTGGTGGCGCAGATCGAGGACTGGTGCGGCCGCGCGCACGCCGGACAGTTGCGTTTCGGGCTGGTGGTGGTGGACGTCGACGCATTCCGGCACATCAACGAACGTCACACGCATGCGACCGGCGACGCGGTGCTGCGCGAGCTGGCGCGCATCGTGCGCGGCAGCGTGCGCGGCAACGACTTCGCAGCGCGCCTGGGTGGCGACACCTTCGTGCTGCTGCTGGCAGACAGCGAGGGCGGCGCTGCGCGCACAGTGGTCGAACGGCTGCTGGCCGCGGTGCGCGCCGCGCATTGGCAGAGCGCGGCTGGTGTACCCGCCGTCTCGGTGAGCGCGGGCCTGGCCGAGTCGACGGACTTCGGCGATTCCGGCGAACTGTGGCGGCGTGCGGAAGATGCGCTGCTCGCGGCCAAGACTGCGGGCGGCGGACGCGTGGCCACTTGGGGTGAACATGCTTGACCGGGGCGAGCATGCTTAGCCGCACGGCCGACCATCTGTACTGGATGGCGCGCTACATCGAGCGCGCCGAGAACACGGCGCGCATGCTGGACGTGAATCTGTCGACCAGCCTGCTGCCGCAGTCCGCGCAGGCGGCCGAAAGCGGCTGGCGCGCGATGCTCAGCATCTCCGAACTGCTGCCCGAGTTCGATGCACGCTATCCGATGCTGTCGCCGCGCGAGGTCATCGACTTCATGGTGCGCGATCCGGAGAACACTTCGTCGATCTACAGCTGCCTGCAGTCCGCCCGCGAGAACGCGCGCGCAGTGCGCGGTTCGCTGACCACCGAGGTGTGGGAAACGCACAACGACACCTGGCTGGGCCTGCAGCGGCTGCTGCGCGACCGCCTGCTGGAGCGCGACCCGAAGGAGTTCTTCGAGTGGGTGAAGTTCCGCTCGCACCTGTCGCGCGGCGTGACCATCGGCACGATGCTGAAGGACGAGGCGTTCTACTTCATCCGGCTGGGCACGTTCCTGGAACGCGCCGACAACACCGCGCGGCTGCTGGACGTCAAGTACCACGGGCTGGCGCGGCCAGGCAGTCTCTATAACAATGCTCGCGGCGAGGATGCCAACGATCAGCACATGGACTTCTATCACTGGGCCGCGGTGCTGCGTTCGGTGTCGGCCTTCGAAGTCTATCGGCGTGTGTACCGCGACGTGATCACGCCGTCGCGCGTGGCCGCGCTGCTGATCCTGCGCGGCGATATGCCACGCTCGCTGCTGTCATGCCTGAACGAGGTCAGCCTGAACCTGGAGATGGTGCGCAACAGCCGTTCGGTCGAAACCGAGCGGCGCGCGGGTCTGCTGCGCGCCGAACTGCGCTACGGACGCATCGAGGACATCCTCGCGCAGGGGCTGCACGCCTACCTCACCAGTTTCCTGGAACGCGTCAACGACCTCGGCGGGCGCATCAGCCAGGACTTCCTGGTGCCGTTGCAGGCGGCATAGCGCGTAGCATCGGCTCATGCGCCTTTCGATCCTGCACCGCACCGTGTATCACTACACGGCGCCGGTGTTCTATTCGATACAACAGCTGCGGCTGACGCCGCGCGCGGAAACGCACCAACGCACGCTGCGCTGGCGCCTGGGCGCGCCGGGACCGCTCGCCGCGACCATCGACGCCTACGGAAACACCTCGCACACGCTGACGCTGACCGAAGCGCATGGCGACGTGGCCATCGAGGCGCGCGGCGAGGTCGAAGTGGACCCGCTGGCCGACGGCCGGCTGGAGGAAACCGAGTCCGGCGTGCCGCCGCTGTCTTTCCTGGCGATGACGCCGCTGACCGAGCCCGACGGAGCGGTGCTGGAATTCGCTCACCAGCACCTGCGCCGGCTCGACGCCGGCGGCCTGCTGGCGTTCGCGAACGAGGTCTGCCGCGCGGTTGCGTACAAGGCGGGCACCACGGAGGTCACCAGCACGGCGCGCGAGGCGCTGGCGCTGGGACGCGGTGTATGCCAGGACCATGCGCATCTTTTCATCTCTGCCTGCCGCGCACGCGGCCTACCGGCGCGCTACGTGTCCGGCTACGTGCATCCGGGCGACGCGCCGCACGCCGCCAGCCATGCGTGGGCCGACGTGCATCTGCAGGAACACGGCTGGGTCAGCATCGACGTCACGCATCGCAGCTTCGCGTCCGATCACCTGTGCCGGCTGGCCGTCGGACGCGACTATGCGTCCGCCAGCCCGGTGCGCGGCGTGCGCATCGGTGGCGGCGACGAATCGATGGAGGTGCGCGTTAACATCCGCCCGTTTCCGTTCATCGCGGCCGGGCGCACGGATCACACTTCGGCCTTCCACAGGGATCAGTAAACGCAACGATGACCTATTGCGTGGCGATGCGGCTGGATGCCGGTCTCGTGTTTCTCGGCGACTCGCGCACCAATGCCGGCGTCGACCAGATCTCGACCTTCCGCAAGATGACGGTGTTCGAGAACCCGGGCGATCGGGTGCTGGTGCTGATGTCGGCCGGCAACCTGGCGATCACGCAGGCGGTGCGCCAGATCCTGTGCGAACGCATAGGGCCTGCGGAACCCAGCGTGTGGACCGCGAAGACCATGTTCGCCGCGGTGCGGGTACTGGGCGACGCAGTGCGCGAGGTGCACGCGCGCGACGCCGAGACGCTGAAGGACTTCGGCATCGACTTCAATGCCAACTTCATCCTCGGCGGGCAGATCCGCGGCGAAAGCACGCGGCTGTTCCAGGTCTACGCAGCCGGCAACTTCATCGAGGCCACGCACGAGAACCCGTACTTCCAGATCGGCGAGTCCAAGTACGGCAAGCCGATCATCGATCGCGTGGTCCATCCCAGCACCTCGCTCGACGTCGGCGCGAAGGGCGCGCTGATCTCCATGGATTCGACGCTGCGCTCGAACATCTCGGTGGGGCTGCCGCTGGACCTGCTGGTCTACGAGGTCGATTCGCTGCGCGTCACCAAGTTCGTGCAGATCGACCAGTCCAACCAGTACATGGCGATGATCCGCAACACCTGGGGAGCGCGGCTCAAGCAGGTGTTCAACGAGATCCCGGATCCGACGTGGCGCGACTCGACGACGGCCACGGGAGCCCCGCGGCTGGAAAGCGACATCAGCCAGCCGGTGCGTGTGCCGCTGCCGCCGTTTCTCAGCGAAGGGGCGGAGACGGCGGAACGGGCTCCGGCGGTGCAACTGGTTGCCGGCCAGCCTCCGCGCCGCGCGCCGGAATAGCGATCGGTCGCGCGGCGGCCGGCTATCCGGCTATTGCGCGTACCAGCCGCCGTCAACGTTCCACGCCACGCCACGCACCTGGTCGGCGGCCGGCGAGCACAGATAGACCGCCAGTGCGGCGATCTGCTCGGTGGTGACGAACTGCATCGACGGCTGCTTTTCCTGCAGCAGCGACCGGGCCGCATCCGCATCGCTCAGCCCGTCGCGCTGCGCACGCGCATCGACCTGCTTCTGCACCAGCGGTGTCAGCACCCAGCCGGGGCAGATCGCGTTGACGGTGACGCCGGTTTCGGCGGTTTCCAATGCCACCGTCTTGGTGAAGCCGACCACGCCGTGCTTGGCGGCGACGTAGGCCGACTTCTCGGCCGACGCGACCAGGCCGTGCACCGACGCGATGTTGATGACGCGGCCCCAGTTCTTCTTCTTCATCGCGGGCAGCGCCAGCCGCGTGGTGTGAAATACCGAGTTCAGGTTGGTCGCTATCACCGCGTCCCACCGGTCGACCGGGAAGTCCTCGACGGCGGCCACATGCTGGATGCCGGCGTTGTTGACGAGGATATCGACGCTGCCGAACGCGCCGGCCGCGGCCTTCATCATCGCCTCGATGTCGGCCACGCGGCTGATGTCGGCGCCGTGATACAGCGTCTTCGCGCCGAGTGCCTGCAGTTCCTTCTCGACGGCTGCGATCTGCGCGGCGTCGCCGAAGCCGTTGACGACGACGTTGGCGCCGTTTTCGGCCAGCGCGCGTGCCATCGCCAGCCCGATGCCGCTGGTCGATCCGGTGACCAGCGCGGTCTTGCCCTTCAGCATGGTGCCTCCCCTCGAGTTGGAGCGAGTATGCCACCGCCGCCGACTACACTTGCGGCGCAGGAGGTGACACTTGATTCCGGATTCGATGCAGGCGCCGCGCCTGCGCCGCGTGCAGTGCCTGAGCCCCGCCGGCATGCATTCGATGGCGTATCGCGAATGGGGCGACCCTGCGAACCCGCGCGTGCTGCTGTGCGTGCACGGCCTCACGCGCATGGGCACCGATTTCGACCGGCTGGCGCGCGCGATGGTCGACCGCTATCGCGTGGTCTGTCCGGACGTCGCGGGCCGCGGGCACAGCGACTGGTTGCGCGAGCCGATGCTGTACGGCATCCCGCAGTACACCGCGGACATGGTGACGCTGATCGCGCGTCTCGACGTGGAGACGGTGGACTGGGTCGGCACGTCGATGGGCGGGCTGATCGGCATCGCGCTGGCGGGCCAGCCCGGTTCGCCGATCCGCCAGCTCGTTCTCAACGACGTGGGGCCGCGGCTGGGGCTGCCTGCGCTGGTGCGCATCGGCGCCTACGTCGGCCAGCCGGTGTCGTTCGCCAGCCTCGACGAGGCGGCGACCTCCGTGTCGCAGACGGCGGCGCCGTTCGGCCTGAAGACCCATGCCGAATGGCTGGAACTGGTGACGCCGACGCTGCGTCAGAAGGACGGCCGCTACGTGTTCCGCTACGACCCGGCGATCGCCGTGCCCTTCAAGGCGACGACGCCGGCTACCGCAGCAGCGGGCGAGGCGGCGATGTGGGCGCTGTATGACCGCATCGCCGCACGCACGCTGCTGGTCCGCGGCGCGCAGTCGGACCTGCTGACGGCCGAAACCACCGCCGAGATGGCTGCGCGCGGACCGCGTCCGCGCGTCGTCGAGGTTGCCGGCGTGGGTCATGCGCCAACGTTCATGCCGGCCGGGGAGATTGGACCGGTGCGGGAGTTTCTGCTGGAGAGTCAGTAGATACCAGCAGCCATGCCTGCGGCCAATGCCGCGCCCAGCTCGCGCGCCTTGGCGAGATCGGTCGACGGAACGGTCTTGGCCGCGAGAATCTGCTGCGGCGTCTGCGCGCCGTTGCGCACGATCAGCGGTGGCGCGACCTCGCGCAGCCGCCAGCCGGTGGCGATGCGTGCGATCTGCCGCGCGGCGCCGCTGCCGTCGGTGCCGGCGGCGATGATCACGGCGTAGGGGCGGCCCTCGATTCGGTCAAAGGCCGCGTAGTACGCGCGATCGAAGAAATCCTTCATCGCGCCGGCCATCGTCGCCAGGTTCTCGGGCGTGGCGAACAGGTACGCGTCCGCGGTGAGTACGTCGTCGCCGCCGGCGGCGACGGCGCGCAGCAGCCGCACTTCGACACCGGTTTCCGCCGTTGCGCCTTCGTGTGCCGCGCGCGCCAGCTGCTCGGCCGCGCCCGTCATCGAGTGATAGACGATCAGCAGCGACTTCATTGCACCCGCTGCGGATCCTGCCGAAAGAACGCAGCGAGCAGCGCATACCAATCGGGAAACGCGCGCTGCAGGCCGTCGGGCGCGACGAAGAAGGCTTCGGCCGATACTGCGAAGAACTCGCCCGGTTCCTGCGCCGCATAGGGGTCGAGCGGCAGGTGTGCGTAGTACGCGTCGGCATCTGCTGACTCCGGATCGAGATGGGCCGGCAGTTCGTGCTCCACCATCTGCAGTTCGGCGACGAAGCGGCCGTACGCGTCGTCCAGCGTCGCGCGCCAGCGCCGCAGATCCAGCCCGGCGTGCAGCTTCGCCGAGAACGGCGGCACGCCGTCGGCTTCGCCGTCCAGCATATCCAGCTTGTGCGCGAACTCGTGGATCACCACGGAATACGCGCTGCCGGATTCGCTGGCGTTCGCCTGCGCATCGGCCCACGACAGCAGCAACGGGCCGCCTTCCCAGGCCTCGCCCGAGATCGGCTCCTCGTACTCGTGCACGACGCCGGCGTCGTCGGTCAGCCGGCGCGGCACGATGAACTCGCCCGGATACACGACGATGCTGCTCCAGCCGCGATACCAGTCCAGTCCCAGCTCCAGCACCGGCAGACAGGCCTGCGCGGCGATCGCGACCTGCATCGCGGCGGTCAGCTCCAGTTCGCCCGCGCCGGCCATCTGCTTGGTCACCAGCAGCTCCTGCGCGAGTTCGCGCAGCTTCTCACGGGCGTCGGGTGCGAGCCGCGCGAGGAACGGGTACGCAGCCAGCGTTTCTTCCCACAGCTCCGCGGGAATGTCGACCGGGGGCCGCGTGAACCGCGTGATGAACGATTTCAACATCGCGCGATTGTGCCGCAGCGCCATCGCGGGTCAGGCGGGATAATCGCGGCATGGCAGCGCAGATCGAGTCGACGGAAGCGGAGTTCGCAGCACGGGGCGCGGCCGGCAGCGCGGCCGCGCCGGACCCGGCGGCCACGCGCGCGCTGGTCGAGCCACTGTACGCCGGCAAGGCGTTGCGCACCGGCGAGTCGTTCATCGCGCATGCGGACGGCATCGCGGCGATCGTCGACACGTTGCGGCCCGATGCCGACCTGCTGGCCGCCGCGCATCTGTTCGGCGTCTACGACGTGCTGCGCGAACCCGACGACTGGCTGCGCAGCCGCTTCGGGTCGGGCGTCGCGCAGTTGGTGGCCAACCTGCGGCAGTTGATGACGCTGTCCGAGCTGACGCGCAGCCGCGGTGGGTCCGGCGGTGCGCCCGACCAGGCCGAATCGCTGCGCCGCATGCTGCTGGCGATGGCGAGCGACCTGCGCGTCGTGCTGCTGCGGCTGGCGTCGCGGCTGCAGACGCTGCGCTACTACGCGCTGACGCGGCGCGGCGGCGCGGAGGTCTTCGCGCGCGAGACGCTTGACCTGTATGCACCGCTCGCCAACCGCCTCGGCATCTGGCAGATCAAGTGGGAGCTGGAGGACCTGTCGTTCCGCTTCATCGAGCCCGACACCTACAAGGCGGTCGCGCGCATGCTGGACGAAAAGCGCGTCGAGCGCGAATCGTTCATCGACGCGGCGCTCGTGAAACTGCGCGCGCTCGCTGTCGATGCCGGCGTGCGCGCGGAGATCAGCGGGCGGCCCAAGCACATCTACAGCATCTGGAACAAGATGCGCGCGAAGGACCTGGCGTTTGAGCAGGTCTACGACGTGCGCGGCCTGCGCGTGATCGTCGACGAGATCCCGCAGTGCTACCAGGTGCTGGGCATGGTGCACCACGCGTGGAGGCCGGTGGAGGGCGAGTACGACGACTACATCGTGCGCCCCAAGCCCAACGGCTACCAGTCGCTGCACACGGTGGTGACTGATGACGCGGGCCGCACGCTGGAAGTGCAGATCCGCACGCGGCGTATGCACGAGCACGCGGAGCTGGGCGTGGCTGCGCACTGGCGCTACAAGGAGGGCGGCAAGGGCCGCGACGACGACCAGCAGCGCGTCACCTGGCTGCGGCAGCTGCTCGCGTGGCGCGAGGAGGTCGATGCGCTGCCCGCCGGAGCGTCGCTGCGCGAGGAACGCATCTACGTGCTGACGCCGCAGGCGCGCGTCGTGGAACTGCCAGCCGGCGGCACGCCCATCGACTTCGCGTTCCACATCCACTCGGAGCTGGGATTCCGCTGCCGGGGCGCGCGCGTCGACGGGGTCATGGTGCCGCTGAACACGGCGCTGGCGACCGGCCGGACGGTGGAGATCGTCTCAGCCAAGACCGGCGGCCCCAGCCGCGACTGGCTGAACCCGGAGCTCGGCTATCTGGCGAGCGCGCGCTCGCGCGCCAAGGTGCGGCAGTGGTTCAACGCGCAGGAATTCGAGCAGTCGGTGGCCGCCGGTCGCGACATCGTCGAAAAGGAACTGCAGCGGCTGGGCCGCACGGCGGTGAAGCTTGACGACCTGGCGCGGCGGCTGGGCTTCGACCGCATCGAGGAGTTGTGCGCCGCTGCCACCAAGGAAGAGTTCAGCCTGCGCTCCATCGAGCAGGCGCTGGCGCCGGCGGCACCCGTCGAGGAGCTCACGCCGGCGCTCCTGACCGGCAAACCGCGCGAGGCGCCGCCCGGCAAGGGCGAGGTGCTGGTGGTGGGCGTCGATTCGCTGCTGACGCAGCTGGCGCGCTGCTGCCGTCCGGCGCCGCCCGACGACATCACCGGCTACGTGACGCGCGGCCGTGGCGTGTCGATCCACCGCGCCAACTGCTCCAACCTGCAGGCGCTGATGCAGCGCGAGCCCGAGCGTGTCGTCGAAGTCGCATGGGGTGTGCCCACCGATGCCGTCTACCCGGTGGAGATGCTGGTCGTCGCGCAGGATCGGCAGGGGCTGCTGCGGGACATCTCCGAGGTGTTCGCCCGCGAGAAGCTCAACGTGATCGGCGTGGCGACACAGAGCCAGCGCGGCGACGCGCGCATGGGATTCACGATCGAGGTGCGCAGCGCGGCCGACGTCGCGCGCGTGTCGGCGCTGCTGCGCGAAGTGAAGGGCGTGGTCGGCGTGCGGCGGCGCTGAAGGCCTATAACCACGCCGCGCAGGCTGATATACTGTACGCCTTTCAGGCGCGTAGCTCAGCTGGTTAGAGCACCACCTTGACATGGTGGGGGTCGTTGGTTCGAGTCCAATCGCGCCTACCACATTTGACGAACAAGCACCAATCATCGCAGGAGCGGAGAGATGCTTCGAACTCGTACTACCGACGGTTGTTGACCCGCCCGGACGAGTTCGCCTGGAGAAAAGTGCGGCTCGACCGCACTTTTTTTTCGCGTGGAGATTTCGATGATTTCAGTACGACTGCCTGACGGCTCGCAGCGCGGCTTCGAAGGCCCGGTGAAGGTAGCCGACGTGGCCGCTGCTATCGGCCCGGGCTTGGCCAAAGCCGCGCTGGCCGGCCGCGTCGACGGCAAGCTGGTCGATACGTCCTATGTGGTGGACCGCGACGCCGACGTTGCCATCGTCACGGACAAGGACGCCGACGGGCTGGACCTGCTGCGTCATTCGACGGCGCACCTGCTCGCCTACGCGGTGAAGGAACTGTTCCCGGAAGCCCAGGTGACGATCGGCCCGGTCATCGACAACGGCTTCTACTACGATTTCTCGTTCCCGCGCGGCTTCACGCCCGAGGACCTGGACGCCATCGAGAAGAAGATGGCCGAGCTCGCGAAGAAGGACGAGCCGGTCACGCGCGAGGTGTGGAAGCGCGACGACGCGGTGAAGTTCTTCGAATCCATCGGCGAGAAGTACAAGGCCGAGATCATCGCGGCCATTCCGGCCAACGAGGACATCTCGCTGTACCGCGAGGGGGGTTTCGTTGACCTCTGCCGCGGCCCGCATGTGCCTTCGACGGGGAAGCTCAAGGTCTTCAAGCTGATGAAGGTCGCCGGCGCCTACTGGCGCGGCAACTCCGCCAACGAGCAGCTGCAGCGCATCTACGGCACGGCCTGGGCGAAGAAAGAGGACCAGGACGCGTACCTGAAGATGCTGGAAGAGGCTGAACGCCGTGACCACCGCCGGCTGGGCCGCGAGCTGGATCTCTTCCACTTCCAGGAAGAGGCGCCGGGCCTGATCTTCTGGCACCCCAAGGGCTGGGCGATCTGGCAGGCGGTCGAGCAGTACATGCGCGCGGTGTACCGCGACAACGGCTACCAGGAAGTGAAGGCGCCGCAGATCCTCGACCGCTCGCTGTGGGAGAAGTCGGGACACTGGGAGAAGTACCGCGAGAACATGTTCACGACGGAGTCGGAGAACCGTTCTTACGCGCTGAAGCCGATGAACTGCCCGGGCCACATCCAGATCTACAACGCCAATCTGCACAGCTACCGCGAGCTGCCGCTGCGCTATGGCGAGTTCGGCGCGTGCCACCGCAACGAGCCATCGGGCGCGCTGCACGGCATGATGCGCGTGCGCGGCTTCACGCAGGATGACGGCCACATCTTCTGCACGGAAGAGCAGATCCTCGACGAGTGCGTGGCCTACACGACGCAGCTGCAGAAGGTCTACCGCGACTTCGGCTTCGAGCAGATCCTCTACAAGGTGTCGACGCGGCCGGCGATGCGCATCGGCTCGGACGAGAGCTGGGACAGAGCCGAGCAGGCGCTGATCGAGTCGCTGAAGCGTTCGGGCGTGGAATTCACGATCTCGCCGGGCGACGGCGCGTTCTACGGCCCGAAGATCGAATACACGCTGAAGGATGCGATCGGCCGCGAATGGCAGTGCGGCACGATGCAGGTTGACTTCCAGATGCCGGGCCGCCTGGGCGCCGAGTACGTGGCCGAGGACAATAGCCGCAAGGTGCCGGTCATGCTGCACCGGGCGGTCATCGGCTCGATGGAGCGGTTCATCGGCATGCTGATCGAGAACTGGGCCGGGGCGATGCCGCCCTGGCTGGCCCCGGTGCAGGTAGCGGTCGCCAACATCTCCGAAGGCCAGGCCGAATATGCGGAGGCTGTTGCGCAAACGCTGAGAAAACAAGGATTTAGGGTCGACGCCGATTTGCGCAACGAGAAGATCACCTATAAAATCCGCCAGCTTAGCCTGCAGAAAATCCCGTACATCCTCGTGGTGGGGGACAAAGAGAAGCAGGCGGGGCTGAATGAAATGCGGGTGGCCGTGCGCGCCCGCGGCGGGGCGGACCTCGGCGTGATGCCGCTGTCCGCTTTTGCGCGTCGTCTGGAAGAGGACGTCGCGCAGCGCCGCGACGTCGTAAGCGTCTGATCGGGGCTGATCGGATTGGACAGGCGGCTGTCATTGAAACCAACGGGAGAAGTCAACCATCGCTCAGGATCGTGCGCACCGGATCAATGGGGAGATCAACGTCCCTGAAGTTCGGCTTGTCGGGTTGGAAGGGGAGGCCCTCGGTGTCGTAAAGCTGCCGGACGCCTTCAAGATGGCCGAAGAGGCCCAGGTCGATCTGGTGGAAATCGCGCCGACCGCGGTTCCGCCGGTCTGCCGGCTGATGGACTACGGCAAGTTCAAGTACCAGGAGCAGAAGCGCGCCCACGAGGCGAAGCTCAAGCAGAAGCAGATACAGGTCAAGGAAGTGAAGTTCCGGCCGCAGACGGACGAGAACGACTACCAGACCAAGCTGCGCAACCTGAACCGCTTCCTGGAAGAGGGCGACAAGGCGAAGATCACGCTGCGCTTCCGCGGACGCGAAATGGCGCACCAGGAGTTCGGCTACAAGCTGTTGGAACGGGTGCGGGACGACCTCGCGGCCCTGGCGCAGGTGGAGTCGATGCCGCGCATGGAAGGCCGCCAGATGGTGATGCTGCTGGCGCCGAAGAAGAAGAAGTAGCGGTCGGGCAGACAGAGTTTTGCAGTACCGCCGTGCTCCCCTGCGGAGTGCAGGCGAAAACAAGTGGTTCCAGGCTTCAAGTCCCCGCACCACGCAGGGCGCCTGCAGCCATCCAATAAGTGAAAGGGACGGCGATCATGCCGAAGATGAAGACGAAGAAAGCCGCTGCGAAGCGGTTCGAGGTCCGCGCCAGCGGCTCGATCAAGCGGGGACAGGCGTTCAAGCGCCACATCCTCACCAAGAAGACCACCAAGGCGAAGCGCCATCTGCGCGGTTCCGTGCAGATCCACGAGGCCGATGTCGCCTCGGTGCGCCGCATGATGCCCTACGCGTAACGGAGGACCGACATGCCCCGAGTCAAACGTGGTGTGACCGCCCGCGCGCGTCACAAGAAGGTCCTGGCGCAGGCCGCCGGTTTCACGCGCCGCCGCAAGAACGTTTACCGCGTTGCCAAGCAGGCGGTGATGAAGGCGGGCCAGTATGCGTACCGCGACCGCCGCAACAAGAAGCGCGTGTTCCGCTCGCTGTGGATCGCCCGCATCAATGCCGCGGTGCGCGAGCATGGCATCACCTACAGCGCGTTCATGAACGGGCTGGGCAAGGCCGAGATCGGCATTGACCGCAAGGTGCTGGCCGACATGGCCGTGCTCGACAAACCGGGCTTTACGGCGGTTGTCGAGAAGGTGAAGGCTTCGCTCGCTGCCTGAGGTTTGCAGCGCTGATGCCGCCGCCGGGCTGTACGGGCGGGCGGCAGGAGAACGGGGCCTTCATCGAGGCCCCGTTTTTTTGGTTGCCGCATCTGATCGAAATCTGATCAAACAAACATGGAACTCGAACAACTCGTAGCCGCAGCACGCAGCGCCTTCGCCGCCACCGTCCAGCCGGCCGCGCTGGAAAACGAGAAGGCGCGCTTCCTCGGCAAGTCCGGCGCGATCACCGAACGGCTGAAGGCGCTGGCGAAGCTTTCCCCCGAGGAAAAGCGCGAGGCCGGCGCGCGCATCAACCGCGCGAAGGAAGCGATCGAGGCGCTGCTGGATGCGCGTCGCCAGGAACTGGCCGACGCGCAGCTTGCGGAGCGGCTGGCGCAGGAGGCCATCGACGTCACGCTGCCCGGGCGGATGCGCAGTGCCGGCGGCATCCATCCGGTGATGCGCACGTGGCAGCGGGTCGAGCAGATCTTCGGCTCCATCGGCTTCGACGTGGCCGACGGGCCCGAGATCGAGACCGACTGGTACAACTTCACCGCGCTGAACAGCCCGGAGAACCATCCGGCGCGCTCGATGCAGGACACGTTCTACGTCGATGCGACCGACCGTCTCGGCAAGCCGCTGCTGCTGCGCACGCACACCAGTCCCATGCAGGTGCGCTATGCGCGCATGCATGCGCCGCCAATCAAGGTCATCGCGCTGGGGCCGACCTACCGCGTGGACAGCGACGCCACGCATTCGCCGATGTTCCACCAGGTCGAAGGCCTGTGGATCGACGAGAACGTGAGCTTCGC
>Ga0307505_10000953_pt1 | contig 26720 bp, 24 predicted proteins | sample 23_S_MG_FD_202183 | JGI IMG/M metagenome (GOLD analysis project Ga0307505, IMG submission 202183) | Soil microbial communities from Populus trichocarpa stands in riparian zone in the Pacific Northwest, United States - 23_S | ecosystem: Environmental > Terrestrial > Soil > Riparian zone > Trees... | reverse complement strand
CGGCATTCTTGTGGCTGTTCATCCGAGGGCTCCTGAAGGCGACGGGTTGGTGTGAGAACCCCCATCTTCCTTCGCCTCGGGTGAACAACCTCTTGGGAAAATACATCTAGCTCTTGCTCGGCCATCTTGTGCGGCTTGGTTGCAGCGAGGGAGCTAACAATGGGCTCAATGTCCTGACGCCGCGGGAGCTTGAAGCGATCTGGGGCTGACAGCGCTTGATACAGTTCTGACCTGCTTAGCAGTGGCGCGACTTCCTGCCAACACTCGTATCGAAACAACGACGAACCGAGGTATTCCCGCAGCGTGATGACAGGCAGGTAGGTCACAGCGTTGCACTTGCTGTCGGACAGATCACAAGCTGGTGTTACCACGAGCCCCGTTACCACCTTTCGGCCCTCAAGTCCGAAGGCAGGCAAGTCTCGCCAAAGGTCACCTGTTCGATGATCGGGAAGTGGATAGCTGTCGTAGTAGTCGGATGCCTTGAGCGGTAAGACTTGTGGCATTCGGTCCCCAGTTAGGTCTGCCAAGGTAGCCGTGCGAGTCTGATGGTAGGCGTCGCTCGTTTAATGGTACGACGAGGGGTTCGGTCGATTCGAAAGCGTGGCTGCTTGGCGCTACGCACAACTGAAGATCCCCACGGGCGCCCGGTGAGTTTCGACCGCGGTTCCCGCTCACGCCACGCGCCCAAACCACAGAACTGACAGCCCCGCCCCCGCCAGCAGCAGCACCGCCGCCGCCCCGGCCACTAGCCCCGTCAGTTCGGTCTCGCGCTTGCTCACCTGCATCCGCGAGCCGAGGTTGAGGTACACGCTGCGCAGCGCCTCGGCCGTGCCGGCGTGGTGGTACTCGCCGCCGGTCATTTGCGCCACATGGCGCAGCGTGGGTTCGTCCAGTTGCAGGTACATCGCCATGCCCTCGCCCAGGGCGGCGTGGCCGTCGGGGGTGCCCAGGCCCACCACGTAGATGCGCACGCCGCGGTCGGCGGCCATCTGCGCGGCTTTCAGCGTGTCCACGCCCGTGGTGCGGCGGCCGTCGCTCAGCAGGATGATCGCGGCGGACTCGTAGCTGCCGGGCGGCACGGGCGTGATCTCCTTCGGCGGCGGTTTGGCGGGCTTCCTCTCGTCCAGGCTGCGCCCTTGGCGGCGCGATGAACCGAAGGTCATCTCGCCCAGGTCGATGCCGTGGTCCGGGAACAGCTCCGCCAGGCACACCACGATGGCGTTGCCGATGGCCGTGCCGTACTGCATCTGGATGGCGTCGACCGCTTCTGCGACAGAGGCGCGGTCTGTCGTGGCCTGCTGCGCCACCTGCGCGCTGCCCGCAAAGGTGACCAGGCCCACCTCGATGTGCGGCGGCACCTCGCTCAGGAAGGCCTTGGCCGCGTCCTGCGCGGCCACCATGCGGGTGGGCTGCACGTCCGCCACGCGCATGCTGCGCGAGATGTCGATGGCCAGCAGGATCGTGGACTTGGCCCAGGGCAGCGTCACGGGCGCCGTCGGGCGTGCCTGGGCGAGCAGCAGCAGCACCAGGGCGCCGAACATCAGTGCTGGCGGCACGTGCCGCCGCCATGAGGGGCCTGCGGCCTCCCGCACGACACGCAAGCTGGACAACACGAGCGCGTGCCTGGAGCCCCGGCGCAACAGCCACAGGTAGAGCGCCGGCAGCAAGGGCAGCCCCAGCATCCACCACAGGTTGTGAGACCACAAGAAGTGCATTGGCTCCACCAGGCGCGGCACGCCCACGGGTTACGCGGGCGCCGGGCACCGATTCTGAGGGAACGACGCTTACCATCGTCGCGTGGTCAGGGCGCACCGCGTCCGGCACGGCCCCGAAGGGACGCCATGAAAGCCGCTGAGCTGCTCGTCAAGTGCCTCGAAAACGAGGGTGTCGAATACATCTTCGGCATCCCGGGCGAGGAGAACATCGACGTGATGGACGCGCTGCTCGACAGCACGATCACCTTCGTCACGACCCATCACGAACAAGGCGCCGCCTTCATGGCCGACGTGTACGGGCGCCTCACCGGGCGCGCCGGCGTGTGCATGGCGACGCTGGGGCCGGGGGCGACGAATCTGATCACCGGCGTGGCGGACGCCAACATGGACCGTGCCCCGGTGGTCGCGATCGCCGGCCAGGGGGCGACGACGCGGCTGCACAAGGAGAGTCACCAGATCCTCGACCTGGTGAGCATGTTCGAGCCGATCACCAAGTACTCGACGCAGGTGCTGGACCCGGCGATCGTGCCCGAGATCGTGCGCAAGGCGTTCAAGGTGGCGCAGACCGAAAAGCCCGGCGCGGCGTTCATCGACTTCCCCGAGAACATCGCCGAGATGCCGGTGGACAAGGCGCCGATCAAGGTGCAGACGGCCTACACGTCGGAGGCGCCTGAACGCAAGGTCGTCGAGGCGGCGCAATTGATCAGCGACGCGAAGGCGCCGGTCATCCTGGCCGGCAACGGCGTCATCCGCCAGGGCGCGGCGGACGCGCTGGTCGAATTTGCTGCCGCGCTGCGCATCCCGGTGGCCAATACCTTCATGGCCCAGGGCGTGGTGCCGTTCACCGACGAGTTGTCGCTCGGCACCATCGGCCTGAAGGCGCGCGACCTGCCGTGGTTCGCGTTCGAGAAGGCCGACGTCGTGATCTGCATCGGCTACGACATGGTCGAGTACCACCCGGACATGTGGAACCCGGGCGCGGACAAGACCATCGTCCACATCGACGCGCTGCCGGCCGAGGTGGACGCGCACTACATCGTGGCGGTGGGCGTGCTGGGCGACATCGCGTCGTCGCTGCGCACGCTGGCGCAGCACGCCCGGCCGCAGGCGATGCCGCCTTTCGGCGCGGTGCGCAAGGCCGTCGAAGCCGACCGCGCGCAATACGCCGACGACACCGGCTTTCCGGTCAAGCCGCAGAAGATCGTCTGGGACCTGCGCGAAGTGCTCGGCCCGGACGACATCGCCATCTCGGACGTCGGCGCACACAAGATGTGGATGTCGCGCATGTACCGCGCCGAGCGGCCCAACACCTGCATCATCTCGAACGGCTTCGCGGCCATGGGCATCGCCGTGCCGGGGGCCATCGCGGCCAAGCTCGCGTTCCCGCAGCGCAAGGTGGTGGCGGTGACGGGCGACGCCGGCTTCATGATGAATTCGCAGGAGATCGAGACCGCGCTGCGCATGAAGACGCCGTTCGTGGTGCTGATCTGGAACGACTCCGAGTACGGCCTCATCACCTGGCACCAGCTGCGCCACTTCGGACGTTCCAGCCACGTCGAGTTCAAGAACCCCGACTTCGTCAAGTACGCCGAGAGCTTCGGCGCCAAGGGCTACCGCGTGCAGCGCGCGCAGGACCTGCGGCCGACGCTCGAAAAGGCGCTCGCGGACGACGCCGTCGTCATCATCGACTGCCCGGTGGACTACGCGGAGAACATGTTGCTCACGGCTCGGCTGAAGGAGATGAAGTCGCCGTTGTGAAGCGGCGAGGTCGCATCGGATCGCCGGCGCGCGCGACCGGACCGCTAGGTGAGGTGCTGCCTCACCGCGGCGCTGAGGAGCCCCGACGTCGCTTGCAGCGGTTGTGCACTCGTGTCTACCACCACGTCAGCCTTTGCATAGAACGCCTCGCGTCCGGAGAGGATCCGCCTTAGGTCTTCCATCGCTTCGGTGTTGCCCGCCATGGGCCGGCGATCTCCCTGTTGCACAACCCGGCTCATGTGATCTTCCGGCTCCGCGCGCAACCACACCGTGAGACAGTGACTCAGCAACAGATTGAACGTAGCCGCATCCGAGACCAAGCCGCCAGGGGTCGCGATCACGGCCTCGTCGTGAATCTGTACGATCTCCTCGAGCGCGCGCCGTTCGTAGCGGCGATAAGCAAGAAGGTCGTAGAGATCATGGATCGTGCGAATGTCCATTCCGGCAATGCGCTCGACCTCACGCCCCAATTCGATGAAAGGCAGTCCGAGATCTTCGGACAGCAGCCGTCCCAGCGTCGACTTGCCGGCGCCACGCAGACCAATGAGTGCGACACGGCGGCTGTGCTGCCGACGATTCCCCCCAGTGCCCAAAGCTTCACCGATGGCCAGACGCGCCCGGCGCAAGTCGTCATCTGACCGGCCTTCGAGCAACTCTCGAATCAGCAGCCACTCGGGTGACGAAGCGGTGGGGTCGCCCGTGAGCTCCGCAACCGATGTCCCGAGCGCGCGTGCGACCTGCTCAATGACACTAAGCGACGGATTCGCGCGGCCGAACTCCAAACTGATGATGTAGCGCGACGAGACTCCTGCACCCATGGCGAGCGCTTTGCGCGTCAGACCCTGCCGCGCGCGCATTGCCCTGACGCGCTCACCGAAAGTCGTCAGCCGCGCGCCGCCCTCTGCGCCCTCGGAAGTGCCGGCGTGCTGGTCGGGCGGCGAGGGGTCGATCGGTGGGTTGTGCATTCGGGTCGGTGCGGCGCTCGGGCGCAATCTACATGAGACGACGGTCGGCCGTACATACAACATCGGAACGATTGTTCACCATCAGCGAGCCCATCACCCGTGTTGAAGAGGCTTCCATCGCTCTTTAAGGGTTTCCCTAGCCACACATTCGGGCGAAAAGAGGAACATTTGTTCATCCAAGCTTCAGCTGATCTCCATCGCTAAGGCTTGAGCCCTGCTCACGCAACGTGTGGTGAGCTGTCAAACAACCTAGGAGACAGAGATGAAAGTTCCCAAGGTCTTCGGTCGTCGCCGCCGGCACGCCCTCAACGCATTTGCGGTGACGGTCTGCTTCGGGGCATTTGTTGTGGCGGCTCCCGCTGCGCGGGCAGCATCGCCGATCTTGACGTGCGACATGGCGGGCGTCGGTAGCGCTCCACTTGTATCGGACCTGCCGACGCTCCCGACGACGATTCCCGCATTTGACACCTCGGTGACGGTGACGTCTGTTGGCACCGGAACGACGTCCAACGGCATTCCGTACTGCCTGGTTCGGCTTCGCGTTCAACCGGCCATCAACATCAACGTGGCGCTGCCGATGGGTGACAGCTGGAACGGCCGTCTCCAATCGCAAGGCGGCGGCGGCTACGCGGGCAGCGTGGGTACGCCCACAGGGCCCGTCAGCGAGGGTTATATCGGTGTGCAGACCGACACGGGGCACGTCGGCGGCAGCGGGACGTTCGGCATGCTGACCCCCGTACCTAACGGTGCGCCGGACACTCAGCTGCAGATCGACTTTGCGTACCGTTCGGAACACCTGATGGCGGTGCTTGGAAAGCAGTTGGCCCACGCGTTCTACGGCCAGTTGCCCGCCTACTCGTATTGGAACGGCTGCTCGACGGGTGGACGTCAAGGGCTGCGCCTGGCACAGGACTTCCCCAACGACTACGACGGGATGGTCGTCAACGCCCCCGCGATCCATTGGGACCGTTTCATCGCGGCCGAGATCTGGCCGCAGGTCGCGATGCGGGTGATGACGGGGGCCCCCATCAGCTCGGCAAAGCAAACTTTGGCGACCGACGCCGCCGTGGCTGCCTGCGACGGGATCGACGGTGTCGTCGACGGCCTGCTGACCAATCCGCGCCAGTGCAAGTACAACCCGGTGCATGACCGCGCCATCACGCACGCGGCCTGCGCGTCGACCGACGGCACCTGTCTTTCCCCCGCCGAGGCACAAGCCATCCAACTGATCTGGGAAGGCCCCAGCGGGTCGCGCAACAAGTCGCTGTGGCCAGGGCTCGAGCGCGGCACCCCACTGTCGGGACTTGCGGGAACGAACCCCTTCAGCATCGCTGTCGCGCAAGCCAGATACTGGGTCTATTTCGACCCGACTTGGGATTGGCGGACCCTCGACTTTTCCAACTACGAGGCGTTCTTCCACGACTCGATCCGGATGGTCGGGCCGATGATGGCCAGCGACAACCCGGACCTTTCAGCGTTCCGTGACAGGGGCGGGAAGCTCATCACCATGCACGGCCTGGCTGACACGCTGATCTTCCCTCGCGGCACGTCGAAGTACTACGAAGAAGTCACTCGCCGGCTCGGCGGCGGCTATCGCCAGACGCAGCAGTTCTATCGCTACTTCGAAGCGCCGGGCGTCGGGCACTGCGCGGGCGGCGTTGGACCGCAACCTCAGGGACTCCTGCAGGCCCTCGTGAATTGGGTCGAGAAGGGTGACGCACCCGAATCGATCCTTGCGACCCGTACGCTGAGCGACGGCAGCGTCATGAGCCGCCCGCTGTGCCCCTACCCCGCGGTGGCGAAGCACAGGGGTTCGGGCAGCACGAACGACGCCTCGAACTTCATCTGCACGATGTCGGGCATGTCCAAGTAATTGCCCGCCCGCGGACCGGCGGTCGCGCCGCCGGTCCGCCATCGGTTTGGCCGAGACTTCGATGCAGTGCGCTGCTTGGAGTTCCGGCATCTGTGAGGGGCAGCTGATCGCCGGCCTGCGTTGAGCGGGTCCGCCTGGTTGGGCAGCCCCTCTTTCCTGTGAGCACTCGCGCAGTACCCCCTTGGGTCAACCACGAGTGCCGTCAGGGCGCTATGCGCACTACCATCCTCGGGACACCGTTTCGAATCCAACTAGGAGACCTGTGTATGTTCAAGCCTCTTCTTAGCGCCACCGCCCTGGCTGCCGCCGGTTTACTCGCCGCGCCGCTGGCCTTGGCGCAAGCCGCGCCCAAGCTCAAGGTCGGCCTGATGCTGCCCTACACCGGCACCTTCGCGGCGCTGGGCAACGCGATCGAGAACGGCTTTCGCCTCTACGTCGCCGAGCAGGGCGGCAAGCTCGGCGGGCGCGAGATCGAATACGTGAAGGTCGACGACGAGAGCGACCCGGCGAAGGCGACCGACAACGTCAACCGCCTGGTCAAGCGCGACAACGTCGATGTCATCGTCGGCACCGTGCATTCCGGCGTCGTGATGGCGATGGCGCGGGTGGCCAAGGAGAGCGGCACGCTGCTCATCGTGCCGAACGCCGGCGCCGGCGCGGTCACCGGGCCGATGTGCGGGCCGAACATCTTCCGCTCGAGCTTCAGCAACTGGCAGCCGGGTTATGCGATGGGCGAGGTGGTGGCCAAGAAGGGCCACAAGCGGGTCGTCACCATCACCTGGAAGTACGCCGCCGGCGACGAGAGCGTGGCGGGCTTCAAGGAGGCCTACCAGAAGAGCGGCGGCCAGATCGTCAAGGAGCTGAGCCTGCCGTTCCCGAACGTCGAGTTCCAGGCGCTGCTGACCGAAATCGCGTCGCTGAAACCCGATGCCGTCTACACCTTCTTTGCCGGCGGCGGCGCGGTCAAGTTCGTCAAGGACTACTCGGCCGCGGGCTTGAAGAAGAGCATCCCGCTCTACGGCGCCGGCTTCCTGACCGACGGCGTGCTGGAGGCGCAGGGTGCCGACGCCGACGGCCTGCTCACCACGCTGCACTACGCCGACGGCCTGAACACACCCAAGAACAACGCCTTCCGCCGCGACTACGCGACGACCTACAAGCTGCAGCCCGACGTCTATGCGGTGCAGGGTTACGACGCGGCGCAGATGCTCGGCGTGGGCCTGACCGCGGTGAAGGGCGACGTGAGCAAGAAGGCCGAGTTCGCCGCCGCGCTGCGCAAGGCCCGGATCGACAGCCCGCGTGGTGCCTTCACGCTCGGCAAGAACCACGACCCGGTGCAGGATTTCTACCTGCGCGAAGTGAGCAACAAGGAAAACAAGTCGATCGGCATCGCGGTGAAGGGCCTGGCCGACCCGGGCACGGGCTGCAAGATGTGAAGCGCCTGCTCGCGGCCGTCGCGGCCGGCGTGCTGTGCATGCCGGCCTGGGCCGAGTCGCTGCGCTGCAGCGGCGGCACGGTGGCCGAGGGCGACTCGCGGCTGTCGGTGGCGCACAAGTGCGGCGCGCCGCTGCTCAAAGACAGCTACTGCGCGCCGGTGTACGTCGGCGCGTCGCCGTATCCGGTGCCCGAGCCCTTCGCGAGCCTGGTCGTGCCCTGCCAGCAGACCGACGAGTGGCTCTACGACCGCGGGCCGGGCAACCTGATGGCGACGGTGCGTTTCCGTTCCGGCAGCGTGTTGTCGATCCTCTATGGGCGGCAGCCCAGGTAGCGCGCATGGACGAAAGCCCGATCACGCCGGACTCCGTGCTGCGTTTCCTGCATCACTTCGAGGAACTGGCTGAGAAAGAGGACTTCGACCTCGTGCAGGACCTGGTGCACGACGACGCGTTCTTTCGTTTCAATGATGGTGACTTCGTTGGCAAGGCGGCAGTGCGCGGCGCGTTCGAGAAGACCTGGCAGGGCAGCGCCGGCGTCAAGAAGGAGCGTTTCTACCTCATCGACATCGTGCTGCTCAACGTCGACGCCGCCAGCGCCGCTGCGACCTACACCTACAACTGGGAAGGCAGCATGAACGGCCAGACCTTCCGCATCCAGGGCCGCGGCACGCGCGTGCTCGTCGTGCACGACGGGCGGCTGCAGATCATCCATGAACATTTGAGCCGCTTTCCCAAGCCGCAGGCATGACCATGAAACGAGTCACCGGCATCGGCGGCATCTTCTTCACGGCGCGCGACCCGGTCACGCTGCGCGCCTGGTACCAGCGGCACCTGGGCATCGACGTGCTGGACTGGGGCGGCGCCGCGTTCTCGTGGGGCGGGGATGGCGGCACGACGATCTGGTCGATCGGCTCGGGCGAGGGCGACAGCTTCGCGCCGAGCACGGCGCCGTTCATGATCAACTACCGCGTCGCCGACCTGCACGCGCTGCTGGCCGCGCTGCACAGCGAAGGCTGCGACGTGCTCGACAAGACCGACGACTCGGAATACGGCAAGTTCGGCTGGGTCATCGACCCGGAGGGCAACAAGGTCGAGCTGTGGCAGCCGCCTGCGGGCCAGTGACGGCGCCTCAGGCGATATCGATCACCAGCTTGCCGACCTGCGCGCCGGCTTCCAGCCGTGCCAGCGCCGACTTCACGTCGGCGAGCGGATATCGGCTGTCGATCACCGGCCGGATGGCGTGCCGCTGTACGAAAGCGATCAGCTGGCGCAACTCGTCCGGGTTGCCCATCGTCGAGCCGAACACCGTCAACTGCCGTATGAACAGCCGCCGCAGGTCGGCGCCGGGCTGGTCGCCCGTCGTCGCACCGCAGGTTACGATGCGCCCACCGCGCACCAGGCTCTTGAGCGCGCTCGACCAGACCGCGGCGCCGACGTTCTCGATCACGACATCGACGCCGCGCGCGCCGGTCAGTGCGAGGGCGCGTCGGGCGACGTCCTCGGCGCTGCTGTCGATCGCATGGTCGGCGCCGAGGGCCAGCGCACGTTGCAGCTTCGCCGCGTCGCGCGACGTGACGATCGCCGTCGCCCCGACCGCCTTGGCCAGCTGCAACGCGGCGAGCGACACGCCGCCGCCGATGCCGAAGATCAGCACCGTCTCCCACGGCTTCAATCGAGCCTGCGTGAACAGCATGCGCCAGGCAGTGAGGTGGTTGACGCCGAGCGCGGCGGCACACGCGAAGTCCAGGTCGTCGGGGATGGGCAGCGCGTTGGCCGCCGGCATGCAGATGAAATCGGCGAAGTTGCCGTCGACGTGTTCACCCGGGATGCGAAACGACGTGCACAGCACCGCGTCGCCGCGCAGACAGAACTCGCAGCGCCCACAGTACAGGCCCGAATAGAGCACGACCCGCTGGCCGCGCTGCAGCAGCGCCTCGTCGTCGTCGAGTTCGTCGATCACGCCGGCGCCGTCGACGCCCATGATGAGCGGCAGCGTGTGCGTGATGCCGGCGCCCGAGTCGCGCATGTACAGGTCGACGCGGTTGAGCGTCGACGCATGCAGCCGCACGCGCACCTGGCCGCGCGGGCGAGGCGGCTGGGGCCGCTCGCCGACCGTGACGACCTCGTTGCCGCCGTGGCCTGTGAGGTAGGCCGCCCGCATCGGCGCGCGTGCGTCAGCTGTCGGCGGTGAAGCCGATGCGTTTGACCAGCGGCTCCCAGCGCTCGTATTCGGCGCGCTGGCTGCGCAGCTGTTCCTCCGGCGTCGAGCCCTGCGCGATCAGTCCGACCACGCCCAGTCCGTCGATCACGGCCCGGTCGGCCAGCGCCCTGTTGATCGCGGCGTTGGCGGCGGCGATCACTGCAGGCGGCGTGCGCGCCGGCGCGTAGAAGCCGAACCACTCCTCGACCGTCAGCTCGGGTTGACCCTGCTCGGCGAACGTCGGCACGTCGGTGGCGAAGGGCAGACGCGTCTTGCCCGTCGTGGCGAGCAGGCGCAACTTGCCAGCGCGGTGGTTCTGCAGGAAGTCGCCCGCGGGCGTCACCATGGCGGCGATCTGCCCCGCCACGACATCGGTGACGCCGGGCACCGAGCCGCGATAGGGCACGTGTTTCATGTCGACGTTGGCGTTCAGCGCCAGCAGCGCGCCGATGAAGTGCGGCGTGGAGCCGGCGCCGGGCGAGCCGAAGTTGGCCTTGTCCGGATTGGCCTTGGCCCAGGCCACGAAGTCCCGCACGCTCTTCACCGACTCCGGCACCATCGGCCCGACGGCCAGACCATGCTGCATGACCGATGAGGTCGATATCGGCATGAAGTCGGTGAACGGGTCGTAGGACAACTTGCGATAGATGTGCGGATAGATCGACAGCGCGGACGCCTGCGCCATCGTCAGCGCCGAGCCGTCCGGTGCGCTGGTCTTCAGCGCGTCCAGCGCGAGCCGGCCACCGGCGCCGGGCTTGTTCTCGACCACTGCCGCGTTTTTCGCGTACGGCGTGCCGCCGATGCGCTCGGCCACCCGGCGCGCGCAGATGTCGCCCGCACTGCCGGCCGGAAAGCCGTAGAAGAACTTCGGCTGCTCGATCGGCAGGGTGGCCTGCGCGCGCGCGAGCGTGGGCAGCGCGGCGGCGGCGCCGAGCAGCATGAGTTGGCGGCGTTGGATCGTCATGGTCAGGTCTCCTTCTTGGGTCACAGGCACAGCGCCTTAATATCTTCGGGGATGGGGATCGCCTTGAGGCGATCGGGGTTTTGGGGGTCGCGGGTGATGAAGGCACGCACCTCCGTGCCTTCGCACAGCAGGTCGTCGTCGCGCCGCACCACGTGGCGGTGGCGGAAGGTCTTCACCGCCCACTCCTCGATCGACGTGTGAACCTCGATCGTCTCGCCATAGGTCGCCGGCTTGTGAAAGCGGGTGTGGATCTCGAGCAGCGGCGTGCCGTGGATGCCACGCGTCTTGGCCAGCTCGCGCCACGGCGGCACACCGCAGGCCCGGAAGAAGGCGAGCGACGATTCGTCCATCCAGCGCGAGAAGTTCGGGAAGAAGACGATGCCGGCCGGGTCGCAGTCGCCGAAATGCACCGCGACACGATGCACATGCACACGGCTCATGATCCCTTCGCCACCTTGGCGGCGCGTTTGTCGAGGAAGGCGCGCACACGCTCCTTGGCCGCCTCGTCGCCCTGCGCGATCGACGACATCAGCGTCTCCATGAACAGGCCGTCGCTGGCCGACAGGTCGGCAATGCGCGGCAGCGCCTGCGTGATCGCATAGTTGGACAGCGGCGCGTTGGCAGCGATCTTCTCGGCCAGCGCGAAGGCCTTCGCCAGACCCTCGCCGTCGCCGACGCGGTAGTTAGAGAAGCCGAGCGTGTAGCCTTCGTCAGCGTCGAACACCCGGCCCGTGAGCATCATGTCGGTCATGCGCGAGGTGCCGATCAGCCGCGACACCCGCACCGAGCCGCCGCCGCCGACGAAGATGCCGCGCGTGCCTTCGGGCAGGCCGTAGAACGTGCTGGCTTCGGCAACACGCAGGTGGCAGGACGATGCCAGCTCCAGCCCACCCCCGACCACCGCGCCGTGCAGCACCGCGACCACCGGCACCGGGCCGAACTGGATGGCATCGAAACAGGCGTGCCAGGCGCGCGAATGGGTCATGCCCTCGAAGACGTTGCGCTCGGTGACTTCGCTCAGGTCCAGCCCGGCGCAGAAGTGTTCACCTTCGCCGCTCAACACCGCCGCGCGCACGTCGCTCGGCAGCTCGATGAAGACGCGGTGCAACTGCGTCAGCAGCTCGTCGCTGACCGAGTTGCGTTTGGCGGGCCGGTTCAAGCGGATGTGCAGCAGCGCGCCGGCGCGCTCCAGCTTGAGCATCGACGGGGATTCCAGGGTTTGCAGTTTCGTCATGGTCGGATCACGCGTGTGTCGGCGTCGTTGTAGAGCGCGGCGACCTCCGCCGCGCGGCGTTGCAGCACCAGGCGCTGGTTGAGGTAACCCTTGTCGGTGATCTCACCGGCCGCCAGGCTCGGCGGTTCGCTGAGCAGCAGTGCGCGCGTGGGCACCTGCGACGAGCCGCCGCCTTCGGCCTTGAGGGCGCGCAACGCGTCGCGCAAGGTCGTGGCCAGCGTGTCGGCGGGCAGCTGGCGCGCGGCTTCGCTCGGGAATACCAGGACGCCGATCTGGTCGCGGTCGTGGCCGGTGATGACGACATCGGCGGCCAGCGGCGACAACGCGGTCACGACCTTGATGCGCAGCGTGCCGACCGACACCCAGGTGCCGCTGGTGAGCTTGAAGTCTTCCGCGACGCGGCCGTTGAAGACGATGCCCGAGTGCGGGTCGGCGTCGTCGAGCAGATAACCCGCGTCGCCGATGCGGTAGTAGCCCTCGTCGTCGAAGGCCTCGCGCGTGGCCGCGTCGTTGCCGCGGTAGCCGGGGAAGATGTGGTCGCCGCGCACCCGCAGCTCGAGCTTGCTGCCGTTGGGAACGAACTTCACCGTCGCGCCCGGCATCGGCAGCCCGATCACGCCCGGCCGGTCGAGCCGCCAGTTGGCGAAGGTGATCGCAGGCGAGGTTTCGGTCGAGCCCCAGCTGGTGGTGAACCACACGGGGTCGTCGCGCACTGTGGCGGCCACCGCTTCGAGCCGGCGCCAGGTTGCCTCCGGCATGCCGGCGCCGGCGTAGAACACCATCTTCAGGCGGCCGAAGAAACGACGCGCAAGCTCGAAGTCGGCTTCGAGCGCGGGCAGCATCATCTCGTAGCCGCGCGGCACGTTGAAGTACACGGTCGGCTGCACGTCGCGCAGATGGGCCAGCGTCTTGTCGATCAGCCCCGGCAGCGGCCGGCCATCGTCGATGTAGAGCGTGCCGCCGTTGCGCAGGACCATGTTGATATTGTGGTTGCCGCCGAAGGTGTGACTCCAGGGCAGCCAGTCGAGCAGCACGGGCTTGTCGTGTTCAAGAAAACGCAGTGTCTGCGCGATCATCTGCTGGTTCGCGCACAACATGCGGTGGGTGTTGATGACCACCTTCGGCGTGCCGGTCGAGCCCGACGTCAGCAGGTACTTGGCGTGCGTGTCGGGCGTGATGGCGTCGAACGCGGCCATCACGGCGGCTGTCTCGCGCGCGGCAAGCAGCGCCGCGAAATCGAGCGACGAGGGCCCTGCGCCGCGGCTGAAGACGACCAGCGCATCGTCGATGCCGCAGCCTTCGACCGCCGCGCCGTATACCGCAGCGTCCGACGCATAGATGAGCGCCGGCTCGAGCGTGCGCAGGATGCCGTGGATCTTGGAAAAGTCGCCCTGCGCGAGCCGGCAGTAGCCGCTGGACACGGTGCACACGGCGCGCCCGATGTGCATGCCGGCCAGCATCAGCACCAGGTGGTCGAGCGCGTTGTCGCTCAGGATGACGATCGGCCGCGAGGCGGGCAGCCGCCGATCGAGCAGCGCCTGCGCGACGCTGCCCACCCGCTGACGCAGCGTGCGCCAGGTGAGCGTGATCCAGCCCCCCGCGGCAGCCGGCTCGGCGAAGGCGGTGGCGTCCGGTGTCTCGCGCGCCCAGCGCTCCAGCCACTCGCCGATGCAGCGCGCATACGGTGCCAGCGGGTCGGGGTGGCTGAGCGTGAACGCGCCATCCGGCAGCGGTGTGCGCAGCGCGCGCCGCGGTCCCAGCTGGCGGGGGTCGTTGAAGAAGTCGGTCATCATTCCATACACAACTGTATGGAGCGAATGCTAAGCGCCGGCGCCGCGCGATGCACGCGGGATAACCCGAATCTCCATACAGCGCTGCATGGCATCATGGCGCCATGCGCGAACCCGCAGTCCTTGCGAAGCCCGCGCCGCGCCGGCGTGCCGCCAAGCCCGAGCCCGCCGCGCGCGCGACGCTCACCCCCGAGGCCTGGATCGAAGCCGCGACCCAGGTGCTGGTCGACAGCGGCATCGACCACGTGCGCGTCGATGTGCTGGCGCAGGAACTCGGCGTCACGCGGGGCAGCTTCTACTGGCACTTCCGCGACCGCGAAGACCTGCTGCGCCGCGTCCTGCAGGCCTGGAGCGAGCGGTCGACCGAGTTGCTCACTGCGCGCCTGGCGAGTGCACACAGCGCCGACCCGCAGGCGCAGATGCGAGACGTGATCTCGCTGCCGTTTCGCGGCCGCGCTGCGCTGAAGGCAGCGCGCATCGAACTCGCGATCCGCGCCTGGGCGCGGCGCGACGAGACGGCGCGCGCGGCCGTCGACGAGGCCGACGCGAGCCGGCTGGCCTACCACGTGCAGTTGTTCGGCCAGCTCGGTTTTGCGCCAGAAGAGGCACGCGCCCGAGCCTTCGTGCTCTACGGCTACGAGGTCGCCGAGTCGCTGCTGCACCGCCAGGGCAGCGCGGCGGAGCGGCAGCAGCGGGCGGCGTTCGTCGAGAAGCTGTTGAAGCAGCCACTGGTGTGAGGATGGCAAAGGCGCATGCGGGCAGGCCGCAGGGCATCGAAGCCCTCAATGCCCCCCCGTCCCAACTCGGCGAGTCCCCCTTCTGGCACCCCGGCGAGCAGCAGATCTACTGGTGCGACATCAACGGCCGCGCACTGCACCGGCATGACCCCGCCACCGGCGCGCACAGCCTGTGGAGCTTCGACAGCGAGCCCGGCTCCTGCGCTCCGCTGCCGGGCGGTGACCTGCTGATCGCGCTGCGCGACGGCCTGGTGCGCTTCGACCCGGTCACCGCCAAGACGCGGTTGCTCGCGAAAGCGCCCTACGACCGCACGCAGCAGCGCTTCAACGACGGCAAGGCCGACGCCAGCGGCGCGTTCTGGGTCGGCACCATCCACGAGCCGCGTGATGCGCCGCGCGCCGCGCTCTACCGCTATGCCGACGGCGAACTCGAGCGCATGGGCGGCGGCGTCACCGTCAGCAACGGCCTGGCGTTCAGCCCGGACGGACGCACCATGTACTGGAGCGACACCACGGCACACACCATCTACGCGCTGGATGCCGACCTCGCGACCGGCCAAGTCGGCGCGCGGCGTGTGTTCGCATGCTTTGCCGACAAGCTCGAGTCGCGCCAGTCCGGCCAGCCTTATGGCGGCCGGCCCGACGGCGCGGCGGTGGACGCCGAAGGCTGCTACTGGGTCGCGATGTACGAGGGCGGCCGGCTGCTGCGGCTGTCGCCTGCGGGCGAGTTGCTGCAGCAGGTCGCGCTGCCCGTGTTGCGGCCCACAATGCCGGCCTTCGGCGGTGCCGACCTGCGCAGCTTGTATGTCACCAGCGCCGCCGCGCAGCCCGGTGACCCGGCGCAACCGTTGGCCGGCTGCGTGCTGCGCCTGCGTGCCGAGGTGCCGGGGCTGCCGGTACATTTTGCGCATGGCTGACGCAGGCACTATCACGGTCCACGCGCGCCGCTCCAGCGGCCCCGGGCCGGCCGACCCCGCCGCGCTCGCCGCGGTACGCGCCGCGCTCGGCCCGGATGCAGACTGCACACGTCGCGACCTGCTGATCGAACACCTGCACCAGCTGCAGGACCACTACCTGCAGTTGCGCAGCGACCACCTCGCGGCATTGGCCGAGCTGATGAAGCTGTCGCTCGCCGAGGTGCACGAGGTGGCTAGCTTCTATCACCACTTCGACCTCGCGTACCCGGACGCGCAGGGCCGCTACGCCGAGCCGGCCGCATTGACCGTGCGCATCTGCGACGGCATCGCCTGCGAACTGGCCGGCGCACAGCGGCTGCTGCGAGAGCTGCCCGCCGCGCTGCCCGCCGGCGTGCGTGTCATCGCCGCGCCCTGCATCGGCCGCTGCGAGCAGGCGCCGGCGGCGACTGTGCACCAGCATCCGGTCGCGCGCGCGACGGTCCCTGCGGTGCGCGCGGCCGTGACGAGCGGGGCGCGCACGCACGAGCCGGCGCCGTACGCCGACCTCGCGCAATATGTCGCGCAGGGCGGCTACCGCGCCCTCGGCGAATGCCTCGCCGGTGCACGCAGTGCCGACGACGTGATCGCCGAACTCGAAGCCTCGTCGCTGCGCGGGCTGGGTGGCGCGGGCTTCCCGGCCGGGCGCAAGTGGCGCATCGTGCGCGCCGAGCCTGCGCCGCGGCTGATGGCGGTGAATATCGACGAGGGCGAACCCGGCACCTTCAAGGACCGCTGGTACCTGGAGCGCGACCCGCATCGGTTTCTCGAAGGCCTGCTGATCGCGGCCTGGGCGGTCGGCATCGACGCCATCTACATCTATCTGCGTGACGAGTACCCCGGCTGCCGGGCCATTCTCGAAAGAGAACTTGCGGCGCTGCGCGCCGCGCGGCCGAACCTGCCGCAGATCGAACGGCCGAATTGGACAATGCCGCCGATTGAGCTGCGGCGGGGCGCCGGCGCCTATATCTGCGGCGAAGAGTCGGCGATGATCGAATCGATCGAAGGCAAACGCGGCATGCCGCGGCATCGCCCACCGTATGTCGCGCAGGTCGGCCTGTTCGGGCGGCCGACGCTGGAGCACAACTTCGAGACGCTGTATTGGGTGCCGGACATCGTCGCCAGGGGCGCGGCGTGGTTCGCGTCGCAGGGGCGGCGCGGGCGCCAGGGCCTGCGCTCGTTTTCGGTTTCGGGGCGGGTGGGCAAGCCGGGCGTGAAGCTCGCGCCCGCCGGCATCACGCTCGACGAACTGATCGCCGAACACTGCGGCGGCATGGCCGAAGGCCACACGCTCTACGGCTATCTGCCGGGCGGCGCATCGGGCGGCATCCTGCCGGCGTCGCTGGCCGACGTGCCGCTGGACTTCGACACCCTGCAGCCGCACGGCGCCTTCATCGGCTCGGCGGCGGTCGTGGTGTTCTCGCAGGCGGATCGCGCGACGGACGTGGCGCGCAATCTGATGCGTTTCTTCGAGGACGAGAGCTGCGGCCAGTGCACCCCTTGTCGCAGCGGTACGGCGAAGGTGTCGACTTTGATCGCCGGTGATCGCTGGGACGTGGGCCTGCTCTCCGAGCTGTCGATCGTGATGCGCGACGCGTCGATCTGCGGGCTGGGTCAGGCGGCGCCGAACCCGGTGGACTGCGTGCTGCGCTACTTCGCGCACGAGCTGAAGAAATGAAGCCGATCGAGTTCACGCTCGACGGCGTGACCATTCACGCTTCAGCCGGCACCACGCTGTGGGAAGCCGCGCGTGCGCAAGGTGTGCACCTGCCGCACCTGTGTCACTCGCCGGGCCTCAGACCCGACGGCAACTGCCGCGCCTGCATGGTGGAGGTCGAGGGCGAGCGCGTGCTCGCCGCGTCCTGCTGCCGCGCGGTGGCGGCCGGCATGAAGGTGCAGACGCAAAGTGATCGCGCAGCGAAGGCGCGTGCACTCGTGCTGGAGTTGCTGCTTTCGGACGCCGCATCGACCGACACCTTCACACGCGAATCCGAACTGAGCGCGTGGGCCCGCTTGCTGGACGTGAACGGCACCCGTTTCCCGCGCCGCCCGGCGGTGGCGGCGGATGCCAGCCATCCGGCCATCGCGGTGAACCTGGATGCCTGCATCCAGTGCACCCGCTGCCTGCGCGCCTGCCGCGAAGAGCAGGGCAACGATGTCATCGGGCTGGCGCTGCGCGGGCCGCAGACGACGATCGCCTTCGATGCGCTGGCGCATCTCGGCGCATCGAGCTGCGTCGCCTGTGGCGAATGTGTGCAGGCCTGCCCGACCGGTGCGCTGATGCCGGCTAACGGCGCCGGGCTGGCAGAGATCGACACCCGCGTGGATACCGTGTGCCCGTACTGCGGCGTCGGCTGCCAGATGACGCTGCATGTCGGCGACGGTCGCATCCGGGTCGTCACCGGCCGCGATGGCCCGGCCAACCGGGGCCGGTTGTGCGTGAAGGGCCGTTACGGCTGCGACTATGTGCACCACGACGGCCGGCTGACGACACCGTTGAAACGCCGCGCCGGTGTGCCCAAGGACGCGGCGGACATCGAGCGTGTGAAACGCGGCGATACGATGCTGGGTGAGCTCTTCGAGCCGGTCTCCTGGGACGAAGCGCTGGACCTTGCGGCGGGCGGCCTCAAACGCATCCGTGATGTGCATGGGGGCTCAGCGCTCGCCGGCTTCGGTTCCGCCAAAGGCAGCAACGAAGAGGCCTATCTGTTCCAGAAGCTGGTGCGCACCGGCCTGCACACGCACAACGTCGACCACTGCACGCGGCTGTGCCACGCGTCGTCGGTCGCCGCGCTGCTCGAAGGCATCGGCTCGGGCGCCGTCAGCAACCCGGTGGCGGACGTGGCGCAGGCGAAATTCATCCTGATCATCGGCGCCAACCCGGTCGTGAACCATCCGGTTGCCGCGACCTTCATCAAGAACGCGGTCGATCGCCACGGCGCGCAGCTGTGCATCGCCGACCCGCGCAGCAACGCGCTGGCGCGGCGCGCGCGCTGGCACCTGGCGTTCAGGCCGGGCACCGACGTGGCGCTGCTGAATGCGCTGCTGCATGTCGTGATCGCCGAAGACCTGGTGGACGCCGACTTCGTCGCCGCACGGGTGGCGGGTTACGACGCGCTGAGAGCCTCCGTCGCCGAAGCGACCCCCGAGCGCATGAGCGAGATCTGCGGCATTGCGCCCGACGTGCTGCGCGAAGTGGCGCGTGCCTACGCCCGCGCCGACAGCGCGATGATCCTGTGGGGCATGGGCATCAGCCAACATGTGCACGGCACCGACAACGCGCGGGCGCTGATCGCGCTGGCGATGATCAGCGGCCAGATCGGCCGCCCGGGCACCGGGCTGCACCCGCTGCGCGGTCAGAACAACGTGCAGGGCGCGAGCGACGCCGGCCTGATCCCGATGATGCTGCCCGACTACCGGCGTGTCGCGCTGCCCGAGGTGCGAGCGGCCTTCGAGGCGCTCTGGCACACGAGCGAGCCGCTGCCGACGCAGCCGGGGCTGACGGTGGTCGAGATCATGCAAGCGGCGTCGGCCGGGCGCATCAAGGGCCTGTATGTCGAGGGCGAGAACCCGGCCATGTCCGACCCCGACCTGAACCACGCGCGCGCCGCGCTCGCAAAGCTCGAGCATCTGGTGGTGCAGGACATCTTCGCGACCGAAACCGCGATCCTGGCCGACGTGATCCTGCCCGCGTCCGCGCATGCCGAGAAGTGGGGCAGCTACACCAACACCGACCGGCTGATCCAGATCGGGCGGCCGGCGCTCCCCCCGCCGGGCGACGCCCGGCAGGACCTGTGGGTCATTGCGCAGATAGCGCGCCGGCTCGGGGTTGCAGGGGACGTGTGGCGCGATGCCGAAGACGGCGACGGCCGCAGCGCCCGCGAAGCGCCGGTCGCGCGCGTGTACGAGGAGATGCGCAGCGCGATGCTGCCGCTTGCCGGCGTGCCGTGGAGCCGCCTCGTGCGCGAGGACGCGGTGACCACCCCCGCCCCCTGCGAGGACGAGCCGGGCCACGCTGTCGTGTTCGTCGACCGCTTCCCGACTGCCGACGGCCGCGCGCATCTCGTGCCGGCCCGATACCGCGCCGGCCCCGAGGTTCGTGATGCCGACTACCCCTTCGTGCTGACCACCGGGCGGGTGCTCGAACACTGGCACACCGGCGCGATGACGCGCCACGCCGAGGTGCTGGAGGCACTCGCCCCCGAGCCGCTCGTCAGCCTGCACCCGGACGACGCGCATGCGCTCGGCATCGGCGATGGCGCGCCGATCGACCTCGCGACGCGTCACGGTGCGGTGCGCGCGGTGGCGCAACTCACGCCCGACGTCCAGCGCGGCCAGGTCTTCATGGCCTTCGCCTACTGGGAAGCGGCAGCCAACCGGCTGACGGCCGATGCGCTGGACCCGGTGGCCAAGATCCCGGGCTTCAAGGTCACGGCGGCGAGGGTGGCGGCGGGGCGTTGACATGGGCCGCAGGCGCCGGGATGCGCGAGCACGATGTCGATGTCCCGGCACGAACGGCCTGCGGGTAAGTACGCGCTGCTGGAACTGCAGATTAGTTAAAACTATGAACTAAACAGCCCGCGAGCGCCAGGAGGCCCACTGGCAGGATTGCCGTAACACCACCCAAGGAGACGATGACCATGTGGAACCGCAGAGACTTTCTGGCCCAATCCAGCGCGCTGGCGGCCGCCGCCGGGCTGCCGGGCATCGCGCTCGCGCAGGCCGCGGCGATCGAGAACGCTCGTGTGCTGTGCGGCTTCCCGGCCGGCGGCACGACCGACGCGGTGTCGCGCCGTGTCGCCGACAAGCTGCGCGGGGGCTACGCCAAGACCGTGCTGGTCGAGAACAAGCCCGGCGCCGGCGGGCGCCTGGCGGTCGAGGAGCTCAAGCGTTCCGCGCCCGACGGCAGCTCGCTGCTGCTGACGCCGGCCGGCATGATCACGCTCTACCCGCACATCTACCGCTCGCTGCCCTACGGCATCGAGGACGTGACGCCGGTGTCCACCGCCTGCATGCTGTCGTTCGGCCTCGGCGTGGGCCCCGCGGTGCCGGAGTCGGTGAAGGACGTGAAGGGCTTCCTCGCCTGGGCCAAGGCCAACCCGTCGCTCGCCAACTACGGCTCGCCGGGCGCCGGGTCGCCGCCGCACTTCCTCGGCGCGCTGCTGGCCAAGGAGGGCGGCATCGACTTGCGGCACGTCCCCTACCGCGGCTCGGCACCGGGCATCCAGGACTTGTTGGGCGGCCAGGTTTCGGCATTCACGTCGCCGATCGGCGACTACCTGCCGCACCTGAAGGGGGGCAGGCTGCGCCTGCTGGCGACATCGGGCACCACCCGGTCGCGTTTCGCCGCCGACGTGCCGACCTACGCCGAACAGGGCTTCAAGGACCTGGTGATGAGCGAGTGGTACGGCTTCTTCCTGCCGCCCAAGGCCGCTTCCGACCTGACCGCCCGCGCCGCGGCGGCCATCCGTACCGCTGTGAGCGCGCCGGAGGTCGTCGAGGCCTTTGCGCAACTGGGCCTGGAAGCGGGTGCGAACACGCCGGCCGAACTGGCCACCGCGGTGAAGCGTGAGAACGCGGCATGGGGCCCGATCGTCACCAAGGTCGGCTTCACGCCCGAGGCGTGAGCGAAGCGCGCGAAGGGCTCGTCGCGGCGCGGGAGGGCCCGGCGGGTCCACCGCCTTCCGGGGCGCGCCACGAGCCCGCGGCGCACGCCATCGACCACGGCTGCCTCGCGCACCTGCTCGGCTATCAGCTGTCGCTCGCCGACATCCCGGCCAAGCGGGTGTTCTTCAAGCAGATCGGCGAGCCGCTGGGGTTGAGGCCGGTCGAGTTCACGATCCTCATCCTGGCCGCTTTCAACCCCGGTGCGACGCAGAAGCAACTCGCGCAGGCGCTGGCGGTGTCGGCGCCGAACATGACGATTTTGATCGACCGGCTCGCCGAACGCTGCCTGGTGGCGCGCGTGCGCAGCCAAACCGACCGACGCGCGCAGAACATCCACCTGACACCGGCCGGCCGCAAGCTGGCGCGCGCTGCACACGAAACCTCGAAAACGATGGAGCAGGATCTCCTGCGCGCCTTGAGCGACGGGGAGCGCGCGCTGCTGCTGGAGTTGCTGCACAAGATCGGGCGCCACCGCCGCCTCTGAACGATGAACAAGGCCTTCGTCAAGGAAGCCGACGACGCGGACGACGGCGAGGATGACGGCGTCGGCTTGCCGGAACTGCCGCCTGGCGCGAAGAACTACATCACGCCACAGGGTTATCGGAAGCTGCGTCAGGAGCTCATGCAACTGCTCGACGACGAGCGGCCCAAGGTCGTCGAGGCGGTGTCATGGGCGGCGAAGAACGGCGACCGCAGCGAGAACGGCGACTACATCTACGGCAAGAAGCGGCTGCGCGAGATCGACCGCCGCATCCGTTTTCTGACCAAGCGGCTTGACATCGCGGAAGTCGCCGATCCGTCGGCGCACTACGGCAACGACCAGGTCTTCTTCGGCGCCACCGTCACCTACGCCAACGCCGCCGGCGACGAGCGCACGGTCACGATAAAGGGCATCGACGAAGCCGACAACCTGGCGGGCGAGGTGAGCTGGATCTCACCGATCGCGCGCGCGCTGATCAAGGCGCGCGAAGGCGACGAGGTGCAACTCGTGACGCCGGCGGGGGTGGAAGTGATCGAGGTGGTGGGGGTGACGTATCCGGCTGCGCCGGCCTGCGGATGACGCGTGCCGCTGTCGGCGGGTATGCTCGGCGGCGCTTGAAACATGGCTTCCCCCGGAGAATGGGCATGAAGTGTCTTCTAGGCTTCTTTGTTCCGCTGGCAATCGCAGGCTGTGCGTCGCCGCCGCTTGGTTCGATGGCCAAGAGCGACGCGCCCATCTGCGCTAGAGAAACGCCGACGGGCTCGAATGTCCCCGTGACGCGTTGCAGGACTGCCGCGCAAGTCGAACGGGACCGAATCGAAGCTGCAGCGGTCAAAGAAGAGATTCATCACAAAGCGGCGAATCCCAATGCGCTTGGCGGGACGCGCTAGGGGCTAGGGCTTCACCCGCGCCACCTTCAACACCGGCGGCGCGCGCTTCAAGGTGCGCAGCAGGTCGGCCAGGTGCAGCCGGTCGCGCACCGCCAGCGTCAGGCGCACCTCGGCCGTTTCGCCGGAGCGTTTTTCGTCCATCTCGATGTGGGTGATGTCGGCCTCGGCGCTGCTCACACCTTGTGCCACGCGGGCCAAGGCGCCCTTGCCGTTTTTCAGCAGCAGCGCGAGCACGGTTTCGAAGCTGCGCATCGGTTGCTCGGCCCATTCCACCACCATCCAGCGTTCGCTGTCGCGCTCGAACAGGCGCTTGCCGACATTGCACTCGGCGGTGTGCACGACGAGCCCTTCGCCGCGGCCGAGGTAGCCGACGATCGCGTCGCCGGGGATCGGCTGGCAACACGGGGCGAGGCGGATCGACGCGCCTTCGCTGCCATCGATGACCACCATGCCCTGGGTCGGCAGGGCGTCGTCGCCGCTCGCATAACGCCCGAGCGACAGCGTCACCGCGTCCGGCCGCGCGCCGCGTTCGGTCATCGCCTGGGCGAGGCGCTTGGAGACGATCGTCGCGATCTTCTTGCCCAGGCCGAGGTCGACCAGCAGTTCGCCGCGGCTGCGGTTGCCGCTCCAGCGTGTGAGCTGCTGCCACAAGGCGTTTGCGTCGGTGTCGTTGGGGTCGGCGGAGGGCAGGCTCAAGCCCTCGGCACGCAGCGCCTGCGCGAGCAGCTTTTCGCCCAGGGCACGCGACTCTTCCTGCTCCATGTTCTTCAGATGGTGCCGGATCTTCGAGCGTGCGCGCCCGGTGCGAACGAAGTTCAGCCAACCCGGGTTCGGCCGCGCATTGGGTGCGGTCATCACCTCGACCACGTCGCCGCTCTTCAGTTCGGTGCGCAGCGCCACCGGCTCGCCGTTGACCTTGGCGGCGACACAGTGGTCGCCGACGTCGGAGTGGATCGCGTAGGCAAAGTCGACCGGCGTCGCCCCCTTGGGCAGGGCGAGAATCTTCGACTTCGGCGTGAAGACGTAGACGGCTTCCGGGAAGAGGTCGATCTTGACGTGTTCGAGGAACTCGTTGGCGTCGCGTGTTTCGTCCTGGATGTCGATCAGCGACTTCAGCCACATCGAGCCCAGGCGCTGCGCCTCGTCGCCCGCGCGTTCCTTGCCGTCCTTCAGCTTGTACATCCAGTGCGCGGCGATGCCGGCCTCGGCCACCGCGTGCATCGGCTCGGTGCGGATCTGGAACTCCACCGCGGTGCCGAGCGGACTGACCAGCGTGGTGTGCAGCGACTGGTAGCCGTTCGCCTTCGGGATGGCGATGAAGTCCTTGAACCGGCCCGGCACCGGCTTGTACAGCTGGTGCAGCACGCCGAGCGCGTGGTAGCAGTCGTAGAGCTGGGCGACGACGATGCGAAAGCCGAACAGGTCGTTCACCTGCGCGAAGCTGCCGTGTTTCTCGCGCATTTTGCGATAGATCGAGTAGACCGTCTTCTCGCGCCCCGCCACCTGCACCTTCAGTTTGGCGCCGGCGAAGGCTTTCTCGACGTCCTGCTGAACGCGCGTCACGATGTCGCGCCGCCAGCCGCGTGCGCGCTGCAGCGCCTTCGTCAGCGCCGCATGGCGCCAGGGGTAGAGGTACTCGAAGGACAGTTCCTGCAGTTCGCGGTAGATCTGGTTCAGGCCCAGGCGGTGCGCGATCGGGGCGTAGATCTCGAGCGTCTCGCGCGCGATGCGGTGTCGCTTGTCGGGCTGCATCGCGGCCATCGTGCGCATGTTGTGCAGCCGGTCGGCGAGCTTGATGAGGATGATGCGCACGTCGCGCGCCATCGCCAGCAGCATCTTGCGAAAACTCTCGGCCTGGCCTTCCTCGCGGGTCGAGAAGTGCAGCTTGTCGAGCTTGGTCAGGCCGTCGACCAGCTCGGCGGTCGGGGCGCCGAAGCGTTCGATCAGCGCGGCCTTGGTGACCCCGCGGTCCTCGATCGTGTCGTGCATCAGCGCGGCCATGATGGCCTGCGCATCGAGCTTCCAGTCGGCCACCAGGCCGGCGACCGCGATCGGATGCGTGATGTACGGAAGCCCACTGGCGCGGAACTGGCCCAGGTGCGCCTCGTCGGCGAACTTGTAGGCCTCGCGGATCAGCCTCAACTCGGCCTTGCCGAGGTAGCCGAGCTTGTCGGTCAGGGCGGCGAAGGAACTGGCTTCGACGCTCGGTTCGGCCGGCCGCGCACTGCCCGCGCTGCGCAATTGCAGCGCACTCGGCAGCAGTTCAGCGGCAAGAGAGCGCAGGCCCATGCCGCAATTTAGCGCATGCAAACAAAACGGGCGCCCTGGTGGGCGCCCGTCACGTCTGGATACGGTCGGCTTAGATCGGCACCTTGCGCAGCATTTCGACGCCGATATGGCCTTCGGCGATCTCACGCAGCGCGGTCACGCCGGGTTTGTTCTTGCTCTCGACCTTGGGCGCATGGCCCTGGCTGAGCATGCGCGCGCGGTAGGTCGCGGCCAGCACGAGCTGGAAGCGGTTCGGGATCTTGGCGAGGCAGTCTTCGACGGTGATGCGGGCCATGGGTGCTTTCGGTTCAGATCAGATCGAGCGCGGCGAACACCTGTGACTTGTTGCGGCGCTGGGCGGCGTACTTGAGCCGCTGCGAGTGGACGACGGTCTTCAGATCGAAGAGGGCCGTCTCGAACAGGGCATTGATTATAACGAAGTCGAAATGCCTGGCCTGCGCGACCTCGTCGCGTGCATTGGCCATGCGCTGTTCGATCACATCGGGGCGGTCTTCGCCGCGGCGCTGCAGGCGCTGCTGCAACTCGGCCCAGCTCGGCGGCAGGATGAAGATCAGCACCGCCTGCGGGAACAGCTGCTTGATCTGCTGCGCGCCCTGCCAGTCGACCTCCAGCACCACGTCCTCGCCGTGCTGCAGGCGCTCCTCAATCGCCTTGCGCGAGGTGCCGTAGAGGCAGCCGTGCACCGTCGCCCACTCGAAGAACTCGCCGGCGTCGATCATCGAGCGGAACTCGGGCTCGCCGACGAACCAGTACTCGCGGCCATGCTGCTCCTGGCCGCGTGGCGCGCGCGTGGTGTGCGAGATCGACACCGCCAGGTGGGCGTCCAGCTCGAGCAGGGCCTTTACCAGGCTCGACTTGCCGGCCCCGCTGGGAGCGGCGACGACGAACAGGTTGCCCGGAGTTTCCATCGCGGTCGTTCCTCGCTATTCCAGGTTTTGCACCTGAACTTCGAGTAGAGCGCTAAGTACCTGTCGCACCTTCAAGTCTCCGCCACCAGCCAGCCTGGAACCCCACAACGCACCCCACACGCGCGTCGCGCTGCACTGCACGTTGAGCTATCCCCGGAGGCGCTTGCAACTACCCGACTCTAGCGCACCATGCGGCGCCTGATATTGTCCGGCGCGCGGGCGGGGCGCACGGGATAGCCGTTCAGTTCGCACCGTCCACCCACAGGCATTGAATGGGCAGCTCTCGACGAAGTGCCTTGTCGGACACCGTTCTATCGCGAAAAAAGGGCTTGCCTCAACAGCGCCAAGATCCACCACTCACAAGCACTGCGGTAAGGTCGCCGACGGTCGCCCCGGTCTACTTAGCGTCGATGCTGGCTTTGTGTCGCGGCCTTCCGCGCCTGTCATGCGCCTCCCTTGCCAAGCGCTGCGGAAGATCGCCGTGGCAATCAGCCGCGCGGCGCAGACGAAGAAGCCATACGCAAGGTGTAGTTGCCCCTGGCAAACGATAGGCGGGCGACAAGCGTATGAGAATTGTCTGGCAGACCTAGGCCGACGTTCAACTGCCCTGCGAACCGGGTCAAGCCGCTACTCAAAAGAGTGGTAACCCTGTTCTCAGTGGAAGCCCTCCTGTCAACCCTGACAGGAGTCCCCAAAAAGAAGGATGAGGAACACCTCGCGTGCGGCCACAATGTGACGTTCCCCCGGAAGCCGGACAGTTTTGAACTAGAGGTTGGCCGCTTCCTTGGGTTGTCCTGACCGCATTGTGGCGAACTCGCTCGGGGTCAGGTGGGCGAGCGAGCCGTGTGGCCGGCAGTGGT
>Ga0307505_10000952_pt1 | contig 26721 bp, 31 predicted proteins | sample 23_S_MG_FD_202183 | JGI IMG/M metagenome (GOLD analysis project Ga0307505, IMG submission 202183) | Soil microbial communities from Populus trichocarpa stands in riparian zone in the Pacific Northwest, United States - 23_S | ecosystem: Environmental > Terrestrial > Soil > Riparian zone > Trees... | reverse complement strand
GTCCGGCTTCCCACCGCGGCTCGTCGCGCGCGGCGGCGGCAGCGGGGGCGAGGGCCATGGCGACGGCGGTGCAGGCGGCGATCCTCACCCGCGGAGCATCCCCATGTCGGTGTCGTCGCGGATGTTGAACGCGCGCCGCCGCCAGGCGGCGAGGCTCCGTCGGAGGTCGCCGAGCGAGGTGAGGTAGTAGAGGGTGCGGAAGAGCATGAGCCCGCGCGTGATCGACGTGCCGCGGAAGAGGTCGCCCGCCAGCACCGAGATCACCGCCGCGCGAATGCCGAAATCCTCGCGCGGGTCCATGAACATGTCGCGCAGGTTGGGGTTGGTGACGCGGTAGATGAACCAGGAGAACTCCTTCGGCCCGCGGTGCATCACCCAGTCGAAGCGAGCGCGCGCCTTGGCCTCGGCGATCCTGTCGCCGCGAAAACGCGCCTCGATCACCTCGGCGGCCTCGAACGAGCTGTTCATCGCCAGCAGCACGCCCGAGGAGAACATCGGGTCGATGAAGGCGAACGCATCGCCCACCATGAGGTGGTTCTTCCCCTGGCACGAGTCGCTGATGTAGGAGTAGTTGCCGGTCGCGGTCGGCTCCTCGACGAGCTCCGCGTCCTTGAGCCGGTCGGCGAGCGTGGGGGAGAGCGCGATCGTGTCCATGAGGTACTCGCGCACCGGCTTCTTGCGCGCCTTCATGTAGTACGGCCAGACCACGGCGCCCACGCTGGTGATGCCGTCCTTCAACGGGATGAACCAGTACCAGCCGTGCTCGAACCAGGTGATGATGATGTTGCCCCCGGCCTCGCCCTCGTCGCGGCGCGCGTTGCGGAAATGGCCGAAGATCGCGGCGCTCGCGTGGTCGGGGTTGCGGCGCTTGTTCTTGAGCCGATTGCCGAGGAAGGTGTCGCGGCCGGTGGCATCGACGATGAAGCGCGCGCGCCAGGTGTGCTCGCCTCCCGCCTCGTCGGTCGCGGTGACGCTGGGCTGCGAGCCGTCGTCGCCGAGGCTCACCTCGCGCACGCGCACCTTCTCGCGCGCGTCGGCGCCGCAGCGCGCGGCGTGGCGGAAGAGGATCTCGTCGAACTCGGAGCGGCGTACCTGCCAGGCGTGGTCGAGGGAGGCGTCGACCGCATCCTTGAAGCGGAACCCGGCGATGTTGTCGTGCCAGGGAGAGACGAAGGTCGCGCCGGGCTTGTACATGCCGATCGCCTCGACCTCGCGCGCGACCCCGAGCTTGTCGAGCAGCGGCAGGTTGGCCGGCAGCAGCGACTCGCCGATGTGGAAGCGGGGATGGCGCTCCTTCTCCAGGAGGACCACGCGGTGTCCGGCTCGCGCGAGCAGCGCGGCGGCCGTGGATCCGGCGGGGCCACCCCCGATCACCACGACATCGCATTCCGTCGACACTCTGGCTTTCTCCGATGGCGCTGGGCGGAAGACTCTAATGGTAATGTAGAACCGTGCTGGAAAAATCAAACGCGCATCGCACCGCCCCCCGCGCACCCATCACGCTGCTGCGCCAATACTGGTCCGACGAGGGGAGCCGGCGCCGCTACGTCGACCATCTCTTCGACGACACGGCGAGCGACTACGACTTCGTCGAGCGGCTGCTCGGCCTGGGCACCGGCCCCTGGTATCGGCGCCAGGCGCTTGCGCGCGCGGGCCTCGCCTCCGGCATGCGGGTGCTCGACGTCGCCACGGGCACAGGCCTGGTCGCGCGCGAGGCGCTGCGCATCATCGGCCCCACCGGAACGCTGGTGGGCCTGGATCCCAGCGCCGGCATGCTGGGACAGGCCGCGAGCCTGAAAGTGCCCCTGGTGCGCGGCTTCGGCGAGCGACTGCCCTTCGGCACCGCGACGTTCGACTTCGTGAGCATGGGCTTTGCGTTGCGCCACGTGTCCGACCTCGAGGGGCTCTTCCGCGAGATGCACCGCGTGATCAAACCCGGGGGCACCGCCTGCATCCTCGAGCTGACGCGACCCACGCGGTTGGTAGCGCCGCTACGCTTCTTCATGACCCGGGCGGTCCCCGCCGCGGCGTGGATCTTCGGGCGCCGCAAGCAGGCGCGCGACCTGATGAGGTTCTACTGGGACACGATAGAGGCGTGCGTACCGCCGGAGGACGTGCTGGCGGCGCTGCAACGCGCGGGATTCGGGGCGCCCAAGCGCAACGTCGCGATCGGAATGTTTTCGGAGTACGTCGGGAGGAAGCCATGAGAGCGGTCCGGATCGCCAGCGCAGCCATCGCGCTCGCCGCCAGCGCTGTTTTCGCACAGGAGTGGCCCACGGGCACGGTGCGCGTCGTGGTTCCGTACGGCCCAGGCTCTACGCCGGACATCGTCGCGCGCGTGGTCTCGGAGCGGCTCACCGCGAAGCTCGGCAAGCCCTTCATCGTCGACAACAAGCCCGGCGCCGCGGGCATGCTCGGCACCGACCTCATCGCCAAGGCGGCGCCCGACGGCCAGACGATCGGGATCTCGATCGCCGGCCCGCTCGCGGTCAACACGCTGCTCTACCGCAAGATGCCCTATGACCCGGCCGACCTCGCGCCGGTGACGATCGCGGCGACGCAGGCGAGCGTGCTGGTCGCAACGCCCGCGATGAACGTCGCGAGCGCCGCGGACCTCGTCGCGCTGCTCAAGGCCAATCCCGGCAAGTACAACTATTCCTCGATGGGCGCGGGCAGCATCTCGCACCTCGCGATGGAAGCGCTTGCCGCGCGCGCCGGCACGCAGATGGTCCACGTGCCCTATGCCGGCTCGGGCCCGGCGGTGGCGGCGCTGCTCGCCGGCGACACGCACGTCGCGGCGCTGCCCGCGGCTGCGGTGATGGGCCACATCAAGGCGGGCAAGCTGAAGGCGCTCGCGGTGGCGACCGAGCGGCGCTCCCCGGCCTTGCCGGACCTGCCGACGCTGCGCGAGGCGGGCATCGAGAACGTCTTCGCCGACGCGTGGATGGGGTTCGTCGTGCCGGCGCGCACGCCCGAGCCGATCGTGGCGCGGCTGCGCGAGGAGATCGCGCGCGCGCTCGCCGAGCCCGAGGTCCGCGACCGCTTGCGCGGGCAGTACATGGACGTGGTCGCGAACACGCCGGCCGAGTTCCGCGCCGCGATGAAGGCCGACGTGGAACGGTGGCGCCCCATCATCGAGAAGAATTCGATCAAGCTGGATTGAAAACCGGGGTCAGACCCTGAACCAGGCAAAGGCGTGAACTCGAAAACCGGGGTCAGACCCTGAAACCAGGCAAAGGCGTGAACCAGGGTCTGACCCCAGTCGCGGAGCCCTCGCGGAACACGCCGCTCTACGGCGAGTTCGACGTCGTCGTCCTGGGCGGCGGGCCGGCCGGGATTGCGGCCGCCGCCTCGGCGGCTCGCAACGGCGCGCAAACGCTGCTCATCGAGCGCTACGGCTTCCTCGGCGGCATGGGCACCGCGGCCGGCGTGACCAACTTCTGCGGGCTGCATGCGAACGTGGGCGGCGAGCATCGCCAGGTCGTGCATGGCGTCGCCGACGAGCTGCTCGAGCGCATGCGTGCGCTCGACGGTCTGAACGATCCGCACCTCGTCCTCGGGCGAATCCACGCGCAGGCCTACGACGTGCCCGCGTACAAGTGCGCCGCCGATGCGCTGCTGGCCGACGCCGGCGCCAAGGTCCTGTTCCATGCCTTGGGTGCGGGTGTTGCCGCAGTCCCCTCCGGCATCGACTGCCTGCTGCTCGAGACGCGCTCGGGCCGGCAGGCCGTGCGCGCGATGGCGTTCATCGATTGCTCGGGCGACGGCGACCTCGCTTTCTGGTCCGGCGCCCCGACCGAGAAGGGCGACAGCTCCGGTGCCCTGCTCTACCCGACCCTCATGTTCCGCGTGGGCGGCGTCGACAACGAGCGCGCAGGCGAGGCGTGGCGGTCGATTCCCGCGCTGATGGATGCCGCCGAGCGCTCCGGCGAGTTCCGATTCCCCCGCAAGGGCGCCATCGTGCGGCCGCAGAAGCACGCGGGCGAATGGCGCGTGAACGTGACGCAGCTTCGCAACGCCGACGGCAGCGCGGTGGACGGCACCGACGCGAGCGCCCTCTCCGCGGCCGAATCCGAAGGGCGCCGCCAGGCGGTGGAGTACCTGCGGTTCCTGCGCGCGCAGGTCGTGGGCTTCGAGGAGGCTTACATCCTCGACCTGGCGCCCCAGGTCGGCATCCGCGAGACGCGCCGCCTCGCCGGCAAGTACCAGCTGACGCGCGAGGACGTGCTCGGCTGCGCGAGCTTCGACGACAGCATCGGCGTGAACGGCTGGCCGATCGAGAACCACGTCGCGGGCGACGTGCGCTGGGAATGGCCCGCCGAAGGCTCGCGTGGCTATAACCAGCTGCCCTTCCGCATGCTCCAGCCGCGCTCGGGGCCCCAGAACCTGCTGGTCGCGGGCCGCTGCGCCTCGATGACGCACGAGGGCCAGTCGGCCGCGCGGGTGAGCGGCGCCTGCTTCGTGATGGGGCAGGCCGCGGGAACCGCCGCCGCGCTCTCCATGCGAGGCGACATCGCGCCGCGCGACCTTCCCTACCTCGAGCTGAAGGTGAGCCTCGAGCGCGACGGAGTCTTCCTGGGCTGAGGCCTCAGTTCCGCCAGCCCGGGTCGATGCGGTCGAGCTTGCGCAGGATGCCGGGCCACGCGATGTGGCCACCCGACTGCCTCAGCACCACCTTCGCGGCCTTCTGGATCCCGTCGACGATCGGCTGCGCGATGGGGATCAACTCGCCGCCGCCCGCCTGCGCGCGGATCTGAACCTCGCACGCCTTCTGCAGGATGTACATGTAGAGGAAGGCGTCGGCGACCGTCGGTGCGCACGTGAGCAGCCCGTGGTTGCGCAGGATCATGTTGTGGCGGTCGCCCAGGTCGCTTACCAGCCGCGCCTTCTCTTCCGGATTGAGCGCCACTCCCTCGTAGCCGTGGTAGGCGAGGCTGGAGAGCGGGAAGAGCGACTGCTGCGAGATCGCGAGCAGCCCGCCCTTCTGGCACGACACCGCGACGCCCTCGATCGTGTGCAGGTGCATCACGCAGTGCGCGTCCTCGCGCGCCTCGTGCACGGCGCTGTGAATGGTGAAGCCCGCCGGATTTATCTCGAAGGGCGACTCCATCACCTTCTCGCCCGCGAGGTTCACCTTCACCAGGCTCGACGCCGTGATCTCGTCGAACATCATCCCGTAGGGATTGATGAGGAAGTGGTGCTCCGGCCCCGGCACGCGCGCCGAGATGTGGGTGAACACGAGGTCGTCCCAGCCGTACAACGCCACCGCGCGGTAGGCGGCGGCGAGGTCGGTGCGCACGGCCCACTCCTCGGGCGAGACGTGCGGCTTGGCAGAGCGGATCAGGGCGGGGTCGGCATGCATGGGTAAAATAGTATCCGTGATCAAGATCGATCGCATCGACCACGTGGTGCTCACCGTCTTCGACCTCGACCGCACGATCGATTTCTACTCGCGCGTGCTGGGCATGGAGCCGGTCACCTTCGCCGGCGGGAGGCGCGGGCTCGCGTTCGGGCGGCAGAAGCTCAACCTGCACCAGGCGGGGCGCGAGTTCGAGCCCAAGGCGTTGAAGCCCGCGCCCGGCGCCATCGACCTCTGCCTCATCAGCGAGACGCCGCTCGCGCAGGTGATGGAGTCGCTCCAGGCAAACGGCGTGGCGATCATCCAGGGCCCGGTGGACAAGACCGGCGCGACAGGCCCGATCAAGTCGGTCTACTTCCGCGATCCCGACGGCAACCTGATCGAGGTCTCGAACTACGTGGATGCGCCGGCGCGATGATGCGCGCGCTGCTCGGCGTGTTCGCGTTCCTGCTCGCCTTCGGTTGCCACGCCGACCCGCGCTGCGAGGCGGCGCGTGCCCTGGTCGCGGAGCTGGCCGACCGCGGCTTCTTCCAGGGTGCCTTCGTGATGGGCCTCGGCGGGTCCCAGCGTTGCGAGGCGACGTATGGACACTCCGACGTCGAGCGGCGCATTCCCTTCACGACGCGCACGGCGAGCGATGGCGGCTCGATCGCCAAGACGATGACCGCGGCGGCCCTGCTGCGCCTCGCCGACCAGGGCCGCGTCGACCTGGACGCTCCGGTGCGCAAGTACGTCGCCGCATACCCGCACGAGGCCACCCGCGTGCGTCACCTGCTGGCGCATAGCGCCGGACTGCCGGGCTACGCCTGGTTCGACGAGCGCCTGGGCGCCGGCAAACCGCGCTCGAACGCCGACCAGGTGAAGGTGCTCGCGGGCATGCCGCCGGTCTTCCCACCCGGAACGCGCTTCGAGTACGACAACGCCGCGTACGACACCGCCGCGATGGTGATCGAGGCCGCGACCGGCAAGCGCTATGCCGAGCACCTGGGCGAGGCCTTCTTCAAGCCGCTCGGCATGAACGACGCGTTCGTGCGCCCGGAGCGTTTCGCGGACTTCCCCGCGCCGCGCACGCGGGGTTACCGCCGCGGCAAGGACGGCTTCGATCTCCACGACGCGATCGATGGCGAGGCCTTCCACGGCGGCGGCAACGTGTATCTGTCGGCGTCCGACCTCGAGCGCTGGGCCGCGGGTTTCGCGCGCGGGGCCAAGGCGGTCGGTGCGGCGCGGCGCGATGTCCGCAGGCGTGCGCGGCTCGACGACGGACGCGAGACCGGGTTGAGCTTTTCGGGGTGGTATTCCGATCGCGAGGGCCGCCGCCATCACTACACCGGCAACCACCAGGGGTTCTTCGCGATCTCCCTGTGGGACGACGAGGGGCGTTCGCTTGGCCTTGCCGGCAACGTCCTCATGTCCACCTGGCTCAAGGCGACGCTTCCACGGGCGCTCGCCGCGATCGCGCAAGGCCGTACCGTGGAAACGCTGCGGCCCCCGGCGGCGGTGCCGCCGCCATCGGGCGCGGCGCGGTGGAACGTGCAGGGCGTAGGCGAGGTGACCATGGAGCCCGGCCAGCCGCGCACGTGGCGGGTGCTGATGCCCTCGGGCGTGACTTACACGGCGTACCCTGCCGGCCGCGACACCTGGTACGCACCCGGACTCGACGCGTGCATCCAATGGGAGTCGCCCGACCGCCTCGCATGGAATTCCGTATTCATGCAGACTCGCGGGGAGCGCCTCGCATCCCGCCCATGATCACGCCCGACCTCGCAGCCCTGCGCAACGAGTACGCGCTCAAGACCCTCGACGAGTCGCAGGTCGACCGCGAGCCGATGAAGCAGTTCGGCGTGTGGATGGTCGAGGCGATCCACGCGCAGCTCCCCGAGCCCACCGCGATGACGCTCGGCACCGTGGGCGCCAACGGGCGTCCGTCGGGGCGTGTCGTGCTGCTGAAGGGCATGGACCCGCGCGGCTTCGTCTTCTACACCAACTACGAGAGCCGCAAGGCGCGCGACCTGGCGGCGCACCCCGCGGCCGCCCTCACCATCCTGTGGAAGGAGCTCGAGCGGCAGGTGCGCATCGAGGGCGAGGTGGAGAAGGTCACGGCGCAGGAATCGGACGAGTATTTCGCCACGCGCCCGACGGGCTCGCGCGTGGGCGCGATCGTCTCGCCGCAGAGCGCGCCGATCGCCGGGCGCGCCTGGCTCGAGGAGCGCTGGCAGAAGGCCGCCGCCGAGCTCGGCGAGGCGCCCCCGCGCCCTGCGCACTGGGGCGGCTATCGCCTCAAGCCCGACTACATCGAGCTCTGGCAGGGCCGCCGCAGCCGGCTGCACGACCGCATCGCCTACACCCGCGCGGACGCCGGCTGGACGATCGCGAGGCTCGCGCCATGAGCAGGATCGACGCCTTCGCGCCCCCTGCCGCGGCCGCGCAGGCGCTGTCGCCCACGGAGCTGCTCGCCTCGCTGCGCGCGGCGCTCGACCCCTGGCAGCCGGGGACGCCGTTCTGGGTCTTCGCGTACGGCTCGCTCATGTGGAACCCCGAGTTCGCCTGGGACGCGCGCCACGTGGCGACGATCCGCGGCTACCACCGCTCCTTCCGCATCTGGTCGCGCCTGAATCGCGGCACGCCCGAGAATCCGGGGCTCGTGCTGACGCTCGAATGCGGCGGCAGCTGCCGCGGCCTCATCTACCGCATCCACCCCGACCGGGTGCAGGAAGAGATGCAGCGCATCTGGAAGCGCGAGATGACCTACGGCTCCTACCGGCCGAAGTGGCTCAACTGCGTGGTGGGCGACGAGTCGTTCAAGGCGCTCGCGTTCACCGTGAACCGGACCTGCTCGGGCTACGCCGGGCGCATCCCGCTCGACGTGATGGTGGAAGCGATCGCGAGCGCGCGCGGGCGTTACGGGCCGGCGCACGACTACCTCTTCAAGACCACCGAGACGCTGCGCGAGCACGGCATCCGCGACGAGCGGGTGGAGCACCTGGCAGGGCTGGTGCGGGCGCGGTTAATGGGGTCAGGTTAGTTTTCGAAGCTGACCCCATTCAATCGACCTTCGCGCCCGCCGAGCGCAACAGCTCGCGCAAGAGCGAGCGGTGGCAGCGCGATTCGTCCTCGCAGTAGCAGCCGACCGAGAAGCTCGCGTGGCGCGAGATGAGCGCCAGCACCTCGATCGTGCGCGCGTTGTCGGGCGCCGCCATCTCGGCCCGGTACGCCTTCGCGAACCGGTTCCAGTGCGCGGGCGTTTCGGCGGCACGCCCGAGCTTCATCGTCGCGGCGCTGGGCGCGAGGTTGGGATACCACGCGTCGTAGAAATCGCGCTTCGCGAACTCGCTCTTCGGCACGCCGCGGGGCGGGCGGCGCACTGTACCCAACCGCGGCCCCTCGTCGGGCGCGCGCGGCGTGCCGAGCCTCACGATGTGCACGCTCACGCGGGCTCCTTGCGCGGCGCGTGCTGCGCGCCAACGCAGAGCAAGGCGACGATCAGCAGCACGCTGTACTCCATGCCGTTGCGTCCGAGCCCGACCACGAACCAACCCGCCTTGGCGTGGATGAGCGCGATGCCCACGGTGTAGATCGCCGAGTAGGCGATCGAGAGCGGGAAGACGAAGCGGCCGAAGGCGAAGAACGGCGTGCCCGCTATCTCGATCAGGGTCACGCCCCACGCGATGGCGGGACCGAAAGGGAAACCCTGCCCGTCGAGCCACTTGCCGAAAGGGTCCACGCCTCCGGCGAAGAGCCGCGCCCAGCCGTGCGCGGCGATCAACCCTGCGAGCGCCAAGCGCAGGGCGATCCAACCGAGATCGCTGCGTGAGCGCCCCGCGCTCACGCCCGCATGTCCTCTTCGACCCGCTTGCGCGCGGTCACCTCGATCTCGATGCGGATGCGCGGATCGAGGAGGCTCGCGCAGAACATCGTCGCCGCCGGGCGTATCTCGCCGAAATGCCGGCGCAGCACCGGCCAGCAGGGCGCGAACTCGGCCGGGTCGGGCAGGATGTAATGCACCCTCACCACGTCGGCGAGGCTCGCCCCGGCCTCGGCGAGCGCGGCCTCGATGTTGCGGATGCACTGCTCGGCCTGCGCGACCACGCCCTCGGCGAGCGTCATGGTCGCGTAGTCGAAGCCGGTGGTGCCCGAGACGAAGATCCACTCGCCGTCGACCACCGCGCGCGAATATCCGATCTCCTTCTCGAAGGTCGAGCCCGAGGAGATGAGGCGGCGGGTCACGAGACTCGACCCTCTCCCTGGCCCTCTCCCAAGGGAGAGGGAGGCTTCTGGGCGAACCCGCGCTTCCTCATCAGCGCCTCGATGCCCGCGTCGCGCCCCCGGAACGCCCGGTAGCCCTCCTCGGGATCGACCGTGTTGCCGGCGGCGAACACGTTCTCCAGCAGGCGCGAGGCCACGTTCTTGTCATACGCTCCGCCCGCCTCGGTGAAGGCCTCGAACGCATCGGCCGAAAGCGTGTCGGCCCAGAGGTAGCTGTAGTAGCCGGCGGAGTACGAGTCGCCGCTGAAGAGGTGGCCGAAGTGCGGCAGGCGGTGGCGCATGCAGATCTGGCGCGGCATGCCGATGGCCGCCAGCGCTTCGCGCTCGAACGCGCTCACGTCCTGCGCCTTCGCGGGATCGAGGTGCATGCGCATGTCGACCAGCGCGCTCGACAGGTACTCGACGTTGTCGAACCCCTTGTTGAACTTCGAGGCCGCCTCGATCTTCTTCACCAGGGCCTCGGGCATGGGCTCGCCCGTCCTGCAGTGGCGCGCGAAGCGATTGAGCACCTCGCGCGTCGGCAGCCAGCTCTCGAGCAGCTGCGAGGGGAACTCCACGTAGTCGCGATCGACGTTGGTGCCCGAAAGCGACGGATAGCGCACGCTGGAGGCGAGCCCGTGCAGGCCGTGGCCGAATTCGTGGAAGAGCGTGACGGCATCGTCCCAGCTCACCAGCACGGGCTTGCCGGGCGCGGGCTTCATGTAGTTGCAGTTGTTCGAGACGATGGTGGTGACGTCGCCGTCGAAGCGCTCCTGGTTGCGGTAGGCGTTCATCCACGCCCCGGACTCCTTGTGCGGGCGCGCGTACGGGTCGAAGTAGAAGAGCCCCACGTGCTTGTCCCCGCGGCGCACCTCCCACACGCGGATGTCGGGGTTCACGACCGGAACGCCCCGCACCTCCTCGAACGCGAGCCCCAGCAGCTCGCCGGCGACCCAGAACATGCCCTCGCGCAGCTTGTCCAGCTGCAGGTAGGGCGCGACCTCGTCGTCGTCGACGTCGAAGCGCGCCTTGCGCACCTTCTCGGCGTAGTAGCGGTAGTCCCAGGGTTCGATCGACACCTTGTCGCCCAGCTTGTCGGCGATCGCCTGCATGTCGGCCACCTCCTCGGAAGCACGCGCGAGCGCGGGCTTCCAGAGCGCCTGCATGAGCTCGAGCGCGCGCTCGGGCGTGCGCGCCATGCTCTTCTCCAGCCGCCAGTGCGCGTGCGTGGTGTAGCCCAGCAGCTTCGCGCGCTCATGGCGCAGGCGCACGATCTCGCCGATCACGGCCTTGTTGTCGTGCGCGTCGCCGTTGTCGCCCCGGCCGACGAACTCGCGCCAGACCTTCTCCCTCAGGGCACGGTTGGCCGCGAGCGTGAGGAACGGCTCGACCGAGGAGCGCGTGTTGAGGATCGCCCACTTCCCCTCGTGGCCGCGGCTTGCGGCCTCGGCGGCGGCGGTCGCGCGCTGCGCCTCCGGCAGCCCCTCGAGGCCGCCCTCGTCGTCCACCAGCACGTAGCGGCCCTCGTCGGCGAGCACGTTCTGGCCGAACTGCGTGTAGAGCGAGGCGAGGCGCTGGTTGATGTCGCCGAGCTTCTTCTTCGAACCCTCGTCCAGGCGGGCGCCCGTGCGCACGAAGTCGGTGTACTTGTCCCAGGCGAGGCGCTGCTGCTCGGCATCGAGCTTCGCGCGCTGCGGGCCCTCGTAGATCGCGGCGATGCGCTTGAACAGGCGCGCGTTCTGCACGATCCGGTCGCGATGGGCCGCGAGCTTCGGCTCGACCTCGCGCTCGACTTCCTGGAAGTCGGGCGTGCGCACGGTGCTCGCGAAGACGTAGTACACCGCCATCACGCGGTCGAGCGTGCGCCCCGCACGCTCCAGCGCGGCGAAGGTGTTCTCGAACGTGGGCGCCGCGGGATCGGCGGCGATGCGCTCGACCTCCTCGAGGTGCTCGGCCATCGCAGCCTCCAGCGCCGGCTTGAAGTGCTCGACCTTGACGCGGTCGAACGGGGGAAGGCCGCCGTACGGGCCGGTCCATTTGGGAATCAGGGGATTGCTCATGTTCACTCCTTCATGAAATCTCGAACCACGGAGACCACGGAGACCACGGAAAGGCAAATCCATAGGGTGATTTCGTGACGATGGATCCATGATCGCGAATCACACACGTTGCTTTTGCCTTTCCGTGGTCTCCGTGGTCTCCGTGGTTCATGCTTTACACGCGAGCGCGCGGGTCGACGCGCGCAATGCGCGCCAGCAGGTATTCGACTTCGGAGCGAGCGACGGGCGAGAGCGCCGCGCCGGGCTTGCGCAGCGTGTCGGAGGCGATGATGCCGCGGCGCATCATCACGTACTTGCGCACCGCGAGCCCTGGGCCGGGCTGCTGCTCGTAGCGGATGAGCGGCAGGTGCGCGTCGAAGAGGTCGTGCGCCTCGTCGCGCCTGCCCGCCTTCGAGAGCCGCACCACGTCGACCAGCATGTCGGGAAAGCAGTAGCCGGTGTTGGCGCCGTCGGCGCCGCGCTCCATCTCGAAATCGAGGAAGAGCGCGTTGTTGCCGACGAGGATCGGGAGCGCGCGCATCGAGCCGTCCTTCACCCACGCCTTGAGCTGCGAGATCTTGTCCAGCCCCGGCCAGTCCTCGTGCTTGAGGAACCAGCACGCGGGATTGTCGGTGTGGATGCGCCGGATCACCGCCGGCGTCATCTGCACCGAGAAGGTGAGCGGATAGTCCTGGATCACGAACGGCACGTCGGCGCCGATCGCCTCGGAGGCCTGGCGGTAGTACTGGACGATCGAGTCGTCCGTGCGCAGCGTGTTGGGCGGGGCGATCATGACGCCGGCGGCGCCCGCCGCCATCACGTCCTGGGTGAGCGCGCGCATCGCGGCGAAGCCGGGTGCCGAGACGCCCACCACGACCGGCACCTTCGCGCGCGCGAGCACGCGCTTCACGATCCCCACCGACTCCTCGTGCGCCATCTTCGGCGCCTCGCCCAGCTGTCCGAGCACGGTGATGCCGTCGACTCCGGCCGCGAGGAAGAAGTCGGTCATGCGGTCGACCGAGGACTCGTCGATGCGCCCGTCGGGATGGAACGGCGTGGGGGCGATCACGTAGACGCCACGCGCTTCCTCGGCTCGGTTCATACTCTCGTCACCAGGTCGTGCCGCGCGTTCTGGCCAGGGGAGGCCGCCCGCATGGAAATGTTCGCGTTCGTCGAGGACCTCGGAGCCGTCCGCAAGGACATTCGCGGCATCCCCGGGCTCGTGCAGTCGAAGCCTGCGCGGCGCCCGGCGCTGGCGCGCTTCGGGGAGCGCGTGCGCCATGCCGGCGCGCTGCTCGCCCAGGAGCCCGAGATCGTGGGTTTCGCGGCCCTGCAGTGGATCTGCGTCATGCTGGTCTACGCCTTATGGATGTGGGCCATGGAAGCGATGTCCGGGGAATTCGGCTTCCTCCTCTCGACGATCGCGTGCCTCGTGCTCGTGGCGCTGCCCGTCGGGTTCTTCAACGCCTGCATCGGCGCGGTGCATTTCCTGCGGCGCGCGGGCGAGCCCTCGAGCATCCCGGCGTGCATCGGCCTGGTCGCGCCGAAGGTGGGGGCGCTCTGGGCGTTTCACGCGATGGACGTCGGATTCACCGCCTACCAGGTCCTCGACCGGTTGCCGAGCAAGCGGTCGCGGTCGGCCGCCCAACGGGCGCTGAGCGAGGCCCTCTACTATGCGTGGAAGCTCGCGACGATCGGCATCCTGCCCGCGATCCTCGCGGGCAGGCCGCTGCGCAAAGCCGCGGAAGAGTCGGCCGACCTCGTTCGCCAGCGCCTCGCCGACGCCGCGCTGCTGCGCATCGGATACTCCTCGGTCTGCTGGATCCTCGGGATCGCGGTTTACGCCATCACGCTCGTCTCCGTGAATGTGTACGAGCTGTCCACGTCCGACAGCCTTGGCTATTACGGGTGGCTCGTGGGACCCATCGTGGTCGCGCTCGCCTTCATCCTGCTCTTCGCGCGGCCGGTCTACGTGATCGCCTCCTGCGAGCTTTACCACGACTACCGCGGACATCCGGCCATGCCGCACGGGGAGCCGAGGCCCGCGATCGGCTCCGCGGCTCCCGTCGTGGCCGGTGGCCCGGGACGAATGGAGGCCCTCGGGCAATCCACCGCCGTGCGCGCGGCGGCCGTCGGCCTCGTGGCGCTCGGCGCATGGGCCGCCTTCGAGTTCGGCGGCCTGCGCGGCGCCGGGGATGCCGGGCCCAATGCCTCGCAGCCGATCTTCGAGCTCGAAGGCGTCCGCCTGGGGCAATCGCTCGCCGGGGTGGTCGAGGGCCGCGGTGCGTTCGACCCCGAGCCCGGTCCCGCGGGAGCGGCGGGCGAGACGTTTTACCTCGAGCGCGGCGGCCGGGTGCGGTTGGCGGTGCGGGACGGGTTGATCCGTGGGATCTCGTACCAGTGCCGCGAACGGCTCGACTGGTCGAAGCTTGCCGGAGTGACGTGCTACGACTCGGCCGAGCACATCGCCGCGGCCTTCGGCGAGCGCGTGCGCACGCTGTGCGCGAAGGTCTCCCACGAGGACTCGCGCCGCGCGCGGGCACCCGCCATGCGCGCGCTCGACGTGGTCGACGCGGGGGTCCGCTACGTGCTCCAGGAAGGCAGGGTCGCGGGCCTCATCGTGCGCGCCCCGCACGAGCTGCGCGACCAGGTCGGCGGCGTCCACCTCTGGCATCCGTGCTGAAACCAAGCTGAATCTCAGCCGCGGCTCCTTTCGTAGCGCGCCTTGTTCTCGGCGTTGGGCGGGTAGAGACCCGGGAGTGAGGCGCCCTTGTCGATCTCGGACATGATCCACGCCTCTAGTCGCTCCTGCTCCGGTGCCCCCGCGCAGATGTCGTCGATCAACGCCGCCGGGATCAGCACCGCGCCATCGTCGTCGACCACTACCCAATCGTTCGGGAACACGGCAACCCCGCCGCACCCGATGGGCTCGTTCCAGTTGACGAAGGTGAGGCCCGCGACCGAAGGCGGGGCGGCGGCTCCCTGGCACCAGACCGGCAGCCCGGTCGCGCGCACGCCCGCGGCGTCGCGCACCACGCCGTCGGTCACCAGCGCGGCCACGCCGCGCTTCTTCATGCGCGCGCACAGGATGTCGCCGAAGATGCCCGCATCGGTCACGCCCATCGCGTCGGCGACACAGATGCAGCCCTCGGGCATCGCCTCGATCGCGCCGCGCGTGGAGATCGGCTTCGACCACGACTCGGGTGTCGCGAGGTCCTCGCGCGCGGGCACGAAGCGCAGCGTGAAGGCGCGGCCCACGATGCGCGGCTGCCCCGGGTTCAGGGCGCGGGTGCCGCGCATCCACACGTTGCGCAGGCCCTTCTTGAGCAGCAGCGTGGTGAGCGTGGCCGTGGTGACGTTCGCCAGCGTGGCGACGACGTCGCGGTCTGTTGCCATGGGATGGGGGGTGGCGGGGGCCAAAGGGCCGATTTTACGCGAGCTTGCGGAGAAACTCGCGGATGCGGGCGGCGTTCGCGCCGAGGTCCGAAAGGCCCACGCGCGAGACGCTGCGCACGTCCACGCGGCTACCCGCGCCCTCGGGGCGAATGCGCACCACCACATCGTCCTTGAAGCCGAAGAAGCGCGTCGTGTGCGTGGCCTCGATGCGCCCGGCGGCGACATCGGCCACCGCGATCTCCCAGCCGAGCGAGCGAGCGGCGTCGATCGCGCGCTGCATCGTGGCGGCCGGCGGCGTGTCCACCAGCAGCGGCTTGATGTCGGGGTAGCCGTTGCGCTGCTCCTCGGCGATCTTCGCCCCGCCGTGGTCGGCTCCGTTGGGCGAGGCCTTGCGCGCCGCCAGCAACGCGACGAAGGCGGGGGGCTCGGCAAGGTCGGTGCTGATGTCGTGGATGCGCGGCACCTGCTTCGCCTTGGAGAGCAGCATGAGCGGCGGCGCCACCGCGGCCACCGCGAGGCCGAGCGCCACGAGCGGCACCCAGGGGCGGACGCGGAAGCTCGGAACCGCGAGCGTCACGAGGAGGATCAGCGCGCCGACACCGGCCGCGAGGCCGATGTACGTGGCCCAGCGCAGCATCGCGATGCCCGTCTGCCAGGTCCAGAGCTCGGCGCGCGAGCCCGGGCCGGAGGCGAGCGTCATGGTGACGGCGAGGATGGCGAGCGCCATGACCACGGCGCGCGCGACGAGAAGGGGCGATCGGGGAGTCATCGGCGGCGTCCTTGCGAAAGGCCGCCATTATCACCCTGAGCTAGTCGATGCGCAGTCGGGCGTCGCCCTTTGCCTCGAGCACTGCGAGCCCGTCTCCTACGAGGCACACGCGCTGGCCCGCCGCGAGCCACACGTCGTCGGGCTGGTCCTCTTCGGTGATCCACACGTGGCCGGTCTCGCAGGTCACCTGCAGGCCGCGCGGCCCCTCGAGTCTCAGGAGCGCCCCCGCCGGCAACGCGACGGTGGAGCCCTTGAGGCCCGGACGGCCGGCGATCGCGGCGCTCACAGCGCGCGGCTTTCGAGGACGGTGGAGTGGCGCGTGGCGAAGTCGCGCGTGTCGGTGGCGTACGCCGCGAGGATCGCCGCCCCGCCGAGCACGATGCCGATGACCGCGACCAGGATCCAGAGCGCGACCGGCCCGCGGGCGCGGCGCGCCATGTCGGGGTCGCCGTAGAAGGGAGAATCCATGGTGCACCTCCAATGGGTTTCGGATGTGAACCATATTGCTACTTGCGCGGCCGATCTCTAAACGATATCTTTTGGCGTCCTTGTGAACGGAGCTAACATATGGCCCGCCGATTCCCACCCCTCTCGGCGCTGCGCCCGTTCGAGGCCGCCGCGCGCCTCGAGAGCTTCACGCGCGCCGCCGAGGAGCTGGCGCTCACCCACGGCGCCGTGAGCCACCAGGTGCGCGCGCTCGAGGAGCACGTGGGCGCGCCGCTTTTCGCGCGCCACGGCAAGCGCGTGACGCTGACGCCCGCGGGGCGCGCGTACGCCGAGCGGGTGCGCTCGGCCCTCGAGGAGATCGCGCAGGCCTCCGAGCAGCTGCGCCAGCGCCGGGACGACCGGCTCACGGTGAGCGTGCTGCCGTCCTTCGCCTCCCGCTGGCTCATGCCGCGCCTGATCCGTTTCATGGACGCGAACCCGAAGGTCGAGGTGAACGTGATCGCGAGCACGGTGCTCGCGAGCTTTCGCGACGACGAGGTGGACGTCGCGATCCGATTCGGCGTGGGGCCATGGCCGCCGCACGCGTGCGAGGTGTTCCTGGAGGACGAGTACTTCCCGGTGGCGAGCCCCGACCACGGCCGCGGCAAGCTGCCGAAGGCGCCGCGCGACCTGCTCGCCACGCGCATCATCCGCGAGGACCGCGACTACTGGAAAGCCTGGTTCGACGCGGCCGGAGTGCCGATCGAGGAGGCGAAGGCCGCGCGCGGCCCGCTCTTCAACGACTCGACCTACGCGCTGCAGGCCGCCGCGCGCGGCGAGGGCGTGGCCCTGGCGCGCCGCTCGATCGTCGCCGAGGACCTCGAGCGCGGCACGTTGAAGCGCCTATTCGACATCGCGGTGCCCTCGCGCGAGCGCTACTGGTTCGTGAGCCCGAAGGAGAGCGCCGAGACTCCGAAGGTGAAGGCGTTCAGGAAATGGGTGAAGGAAGAGCTCGCCCGCTCGGCTAAACCTTGAACCACGGAGACCACGGAGACCACGGAAAGGCAAACCCAGGGGTGATTTCGTGACGATGGATCCATGATGGCGAATCACACACGTTGCTTTTGCTTTTCCGTGGTCTCCGTGGTTCAGGGTTGAATCAGTACGGGTCGCGGTTGCCGTTGCTCTGCGGCTGCTGCTCGCCGCGCGCCTCGTTGCCGCCACCCGCGTTGCCGCCACCCGCGTTGCCACCACCGGCGTTGCCACCACCGGCCCCGCCGCCACCACGGTTGCGGTTGCGATTGCGGTTGCGGTTGCGATGACGCCCGGGCTTGCCTTGCCCCGGCGCCGGGCCCTGGCCCGGTTGCCCCTGGCCCTGGCCGAGCCCTTCTCCCTGGCCGTGCTGGCGGGGCGGCTGGCCCTGCCCCTGCGGCTGGCCCTGGCCGCCCTGGCCCGGTCCGCGCTTCTTGAACGCGAAGGGCTTTCCGCCGTGCGGCTTGCGGCTGTGCCGCGGCTGCCCCTGCCCCGAACGCTGGCCGCCCTGACCACCCTGGGCGCCTTGCCCGCCCTTGCCCTGCCTCTGGCCCTGCCCCCGCGGAGCGGGCGTGCCGGCGCTCGGGTTGTAGGTGCCGCGGTTGCCGTCGGCCTCGTGCACCTGCGCGGGCGCATGCACGCGGTTTCCGACGTCGTCGTCGATCTCCCGCTCGACTCGCGCGTGGTGCGGCTGCGAATCGATGCGATTGCCGACGTTGTCGTGCTCGTCCTCCTCGACTTCCTCGCGGGCCGCGGGAGGCGGGCCCTCGCTCGCTCCGGCGAACGCCATCAGGTCGATCACCTGGTCCTCGTCCATCTCGCGCATCATCCCGCGCTTGAGGAACCCGGGCAGCGCCACCGGGCCGAAGCGCACGCGCATGAGGCGGCTCACCATGAGGCCCACCGCCTCCATCATGCGGCGCACCTCGCGGTTCTTGCCCTCGCGCAGGACCACGTGGTACCAGTGGTTCGAGCCCTCGCCGCCGCGATCCTCGATCGAGTCGAAGGTGCAGCTCTCGCCATCGATGTCGACGCCGGTCTTCAGCAGCTTCTCGCTCGACTCGTCGGTGAGCTCGCCCATCACGCGCACGGCATATTCCCGCTCGACCTCGAAGCGCGGATGCGTGAGGTTGTTGGCGAGGTCGCCGCTGGTGGTGAAGAGCAAGAGCCCGCCGGTGTTGAGGTCCAGGCGCCCGACCGAGACCCAGCGCCCGCCGTGCACCTTGGGGAGCTTCTCGAACACGGTGGCGCGCTTCTCCGGATCGTCGCGCGTGACGATCTCGCCTTCGGGCTTGTGGTACATGAGCACGCGCGGGCGCTCGACGCCGAAGCGCAGCTGGATGGAGTTCCCGTCGAGCTTCACCTTGTCGCCCGGCCCGACGGCGTCGCCCAGCTTCGCGACCTGGCCGTTGATGGTGATGTGTCCCTGCGCGATCAGGATCTCGATGTTGCGGCGCGAGCCGTGGCCCGACTGCGCCATCACCTTCTGCAGGCGCTCGCGCTTCGAGGGGCTGGAGCCGCCCTGGCGCTCGGCCTTGGGTCCGCCGCCACCCTTGCCGAAGCGCTTCTTGCCTCCCTGCTTGGGCTTGGCCCACTCCGGCACGACGCCGCCGGGCCATTCGAGCTTGTGGTCGGGATGGGGTCTATCGCGCATGGGCTTCATGCTCCTGGCTGTCGCTGCTCTCGGTGGGCTCGTCGTCGATCAGGGAATCCTGCGCATCGCGGCCGGGGGCCGAATCGATCGCGACAAGGGAGGTCGCCGGCTCGAGCGCGGACTGCAGCTCGTCGAGCGGCGGGAGTTCCTCGAGCGAGCGCAAGTTCAGGTCGTCGAGGAATTTTCGCGTGGTGGCGAAAAGGGCGGGGCGTCCGGGAGTCTCGCGGTGGCCGACGGTCTCGATCCAGCCGCGCTCCTCGAGCGCCTTCAATGTGGGCGGAGACACCGCGACGCCGCGGATCTCCTCGATGTCGCCGCGCGTGACCGGCTGGCGGTAGGCGACGATGGCGAGCGTCTCGAGCACTGCGCGCGAGTAGCGCGGCGGCTTCTCGGTGGAGATGCGGTCGAGGAACTCCTGGTACTCGGGCCGCACGCGGAAGCGCCAGCCCGAGGCGACGCTGGTCAGCTCGATCGAGCGCTCGGCCCATTCGCCGCGCAGCTCGTCCAGGACCTTGCGGATGTTGTCGGCGTCCACCTGGCCGCCGAAGAGACGCTTCAGCTGCGCGACGTTCAGCGGCTCGGCCGACGAGAGGAGCGCGGCTTCGAGCACCCGTTTCACCTGGGTGATCGAGGGGTCATACCCCGGTTCAAGCGCGCGGTCCTGCTCCGTTCCCGGATGGTTCACGACATCGGGGTCCGACCCCGGCCTTTGGGTTTCGGTCATGTGTCTAGGCGATCGTCAGCGTCGCGCGCTCGCTCTTGAGCTTCACGTAGATGGGTTCGAAGGGGCTCTTCTGGATCAAGTCGATCAGCGCCTCGCGCGAGAGCTCGAGGAGCGCGAGGAAGGTCACCACCAGCACCGGGACGCCCAGCTCGGGCTCGAAGAGCTCGGAGAACTCGACGAACTGCCCCGGCGCGAGGGCCTTCAGGATGCGGCTCATGTGCGCGCGCACCGAGAGCTGCTCGCGCGTGATGCGGTGGTGGCGCGTCATGCGCGCGCGCGCGAGGATCGATCGCCACGCCTCCGACAGGTCGACGACGCCCACGCCCGGCAGGCGCTCGGCGACCGCCTGCTCGATGTAGACCTCCACGAGCGAGAAGTCGCGTCCGGCCACGGGCGCCTCGGCGATCTGCGCGGCCGCCTTCTTCATGCGCTCGTACTCGAGCAGCCTCCTCACGAGCTCGGCGCGCGGGTCCTCGGGCCCGCCCTCGTCCTCGCGCTTCGGCCGGGGCAGCAGCATGCGCGACTTGATCTCGATCATGAGCGCCGCCATGAGCAGGTACTCGGCGGCGAGCTCGAGCTGGGTCGCGCGCATCATCTCGACGTACTCCATGTACTGGCGCGTGAGCTCGGCCATGGGGATGTCGAGGATGTCGAGGGAGTGCCTGCGGATCAGGTAGAGCAGCAGGTCGAGCGGGCCCTCGAAGGCCTCGAGGAAGACCGAGAGCGCCTCGGGCGGGATGTAGAGGTCCGCCGGCATCTCGGTCATCGGCTCGCCGCGGATCCTCGCGAGCGGCAGCGCGAGGTCCAGCATCGGCTGGGCCTCGTCGTTCGCCGCGCCCTCGCGCAGCAGGTTGTGCTGCGTGCTCATCGCCTGCCGAAAACGGCTCGGGCGGCGTAGTCGCCCATCGTGTAGACGTCGGTCACCTTGTCGGGCGCCTCGTTGAGCTCCCAGGCGAGCTTCACGCCCAGGTCCTGCGAGGCCGCGGTCGCGGCCTTGATGAAGTTCTCCGCGCGCTCGACGCGGGACACGCCCTGCTTCTTCACCGCATCGGCCTTCTCGAGTCCCTCGTCGTCGGGCGCCTCGCCCTTCTCGTTGACGATGAGAACGAGCCGTTTCTGCAGGCCGGCCCTGACCTCGGCCTCGCCCGCCGGCGACTCGACCATCGAGTAGGGATACGGCTCCCTGTAGGCCTTCTCCTTCTCCTTGCGCCACTCCGGCATCGTGTACCAGCCGGGGTTGGCCGCGATCATCACGCGGGCGCGATTGTCGGGGCGATAGATCGCCATGCGCTGGACCACCTGGGCCCCGGCGCCGTGCCCGAAGAGGGTGTAGTCCTTCTGCCCGTCGCGAACCTCGTCGAAGAGGCGCTCGATCGCGGCGAACACCCACTTCTCACGGTCGGGTTGCCCCTTCACGTCGCCCGCGTTGTACGCCGCGGCCTTGGGCCAATGGCGCGCCTCGAACTGCGGGCCTATCAGGATCAGCTTGTGGTCGTCCGCGACCGACGCCCAGTCCTTCATGTAGGGGTAGGCGTCGCGCTTGGCCCCGTGCAGCACGATCATGATCGGGCACGTGGTGTCGCACTGCTTCGGCCGGTAGGTGAACACCCGGATCGGCCGGTCGGGGCGGCCCTTCTGGTCGGTGAAGACGAAGCTCCAGCGCCCAGAGGGCACGGGGGTCGCCGCCGATACGCTGGCAGCCGCCAACAGGAGCACGCTGCCCAGCAGCCCGGCGATCAATCTGCGTCCATCGGCGTTCATCGGCGGCTCCTCCGCATCAGCTGTAGTTGAGGCCCATCGCCTCACGCACGTCGCGCATCGTCTCGTCGGCGAGGTCGCTCGCCTTCTCGCATCCGTCCTGGATCACGTTCCTCACCAGGGTCGGGTCCTCCTCGTACTGCGCGGCGCGCTCGCGGATCGGCGCCAGCTCCGCGTTGATCGATTCGATCACCGGCTGCTTGCACTCGAGGCAGCCGATGCCGGCGGTGGTGCAGCCTTTCCAGACCCAGTCGCGCGTGTCCTGCGTGGAGTACAACTGGTGCAGGTTCCACACCGGGCACTTCTCGGGGTTGCCCGGGTCCTGGCGCCGCACGCGCGCGGGGTCCGTCTGCATCTTGCGGATCTTCTGCGTCACCGCCTCGGGCTTCTCGCGCAGCATGATCGTGTTGTCGCCGCTCTTGGACATCTTCTCGCCGTCGAGGCCCAGCAGCTTGGGCGTCTCGGTGAGAATCGCCTCGGCTTCGGCGAGGATCATGCGGCCGCCGCCCTCGATGAAGCCGAAGAGCCGCTCCTTGTCGCCGAGCGAGAGGTTCACCACGTCCTCGACCAGCGCCTGGGCCTCGCCCATCGCCGCCTCGTCGCCCTGCTCCTGGAACTTCTGCCGGAGGCTGCGGTAGAGCTTGGCCTTCTTCGGGCCCATCTTCTTGATCGCCGCCTCGGCCTTCTCCTCGAAGCCCTTCTCGCGCCCGAACAGGTGGTTGAAGCGGCGCGCGATCTCGCGCGTCAACTCGATGTGCGAGACCTGGTCCTCGCCCACCGGCACCTTGTTGGCGCGGTAGATCATGATGTCGGCCGCCTGCATCAGGGGATAACCGAGGAAGCCGTAGGTGAGGATATCGCGGCCGCGCTCGGCGTGCTGCTCGACCAGGTCCTTGTAGGTCGGCACGCGCTCGAGCCACGAGAGCGGCGTGAAGAAGGACAGCAGCATGGTGAGCTCGGCATGCTGCGGCACGCGCGACTGGATGAAGAGCGTCGCCTTGCTGGGGTCCACGCCGGCGGCGAGCCAGTCGACGAACATCTCCCACACCGTCTGCTCGATCACCGACGGGTCCTCGTAGTGCGTGGTGAGCGCGTGCCAGTCGGCGGCGAAGAAGAAGCACGGGAACTCGTTCTGCAGCCTCACCCAGTTCTTGAGCGCGCCGTGGTAATGGCCGAGGTGCATCGCGCCCGTGGGGCGCATGCCGGAGAGGACTCGGTCCTGGAACATCACGAGAGCCCGATCAGCTTGAGGGTGCCGGTGTACATGCCGCGGTAGAGCGGGGTGAGTACCCAGCCGATGACGCCCGTGAAGAGCAGCGCGAGCAGGATGACCAGGCCGAAGCGCTCGGTGTGCTGCCACGCGAGCGAAAGCCGGTCGGGCAGCACGGCTGCGACCATGCGCCCGCCATCGAGTGGCAACACCGGCAGCAGGTTCAGCAGCGCGAACATGATGTTCACCTTCATGCCCGCGTCGGCCACCGCGAGCCAGAAGCCGCCCGCCAGCCCGGTGGGCGAAACCACGCGCGCGAGGAGGGCGGCCGCCAGCGCCCAGATCACGAGCTGCGCGAGGTTCGACGCCGGCCCCGCCGCGGCCACCCACAACATGTCGGCCTTGGGCCGGCGCAGGTTGGCGAAGTTGACCGGGACGGGCTTGGCCCAGCCGAACATGAAGGGCGACAACGCGAGCGTCACGATGGGCAGCACCACGGTGCCGATCGGGTCGATGTGTTTCACCGGGTTCAACGTGACCCGCCCGAGCATGTACGCGGTGGAATCGCCGAGGCGGCGCGCGACATAGCCGTGCGCGGCCTCGTGCAGCGTGATCGCGAAGATCACGGGCAGCGCGTAGACGAGGACGGTGAGGAGGATGTTGGTGAAGTCCATGGGGTCAGTGCAGCGCGGCCTTCACGAACCCGAAGGGGCGCGTGTCGCCGCTGCCCTGGCGCACCAGCCGCGGGGTATCGCCCGAGAGGTCGACCACCGTGGTGACCTGGCCGTTGCACGGGCCCGAGTCGATGACCAGGTCCACGGCGTGCTCGAGGTGGCGGCGGATCTCGGCCGCGTCGTTGAGGGCCACGCCGTGCGCCGGGAGTATCAGCGTCGAGGAGAGCAGCGGCTCCCCGAGGACCTCGAGCAGCGCCATCGGTACGGTGTGGCCGGGGATGCGAACGCCGATCGTGTGGCGCGGAGTGAGCAGGCGGCGCGGCACATCGCGGGTGGCCCGCAGGATGAACGTGTAGCTTCCCGGCGTATTGGCGCGCATCAGTCGGTATTGCAGGTTGTCCACCTTGGCGAACTGCCCCACTTCGGAAAGGTTTCGGCAGACGAGCGTGAAATGGTGCCGCTCGTCGACGTCGCGAATGCGTCGGATCCGTTCCATCGCGCCCTTGTCGCCGATGTGGCAGCCGAGCGCGTAGCACGAGTCCGTCGGGTAGGCGACCACGCCTCCCCCGCGAATGATGTCCACGGCCTGCCGGATGAGCCTCGGCTGCGGGTTCTCCGGATGGACCGAAAAGTACTGCGCCACTTATCCGGGCAGCTTCAATGCGCCCAGCCGGACCACACGGGCCTCGCCGACGCACCGAGCGGCGGCAGACGCCCGGGCTCGTACGGGCTTTCGCCCGGCCCGTGGAAGTCGGCGCCGCGCGAGGCGAGGAAGCCGTGCTCCGTCGCCACGCGCTGCCAATTCGCGTACTCCTCGGGGCGATGGCTGCCGGTGACCACCTCGATCGCCGTGCCACCAAGGGACTTGAACTGCTCGAGCATCTCGTGACGCATCATCGGTTTCAGGTCGTAGCGCCCGGGGTGGGCCAGCACCGCGGTGCCCCCGCTCGCGTGAATCCACTGCATCGCGTCCTCGAGCTGCGCCCAGCGATGCGACACGTACGCGGGCTTGCCCTTGCCAAGATACTTGTCGAACGCGCGCTGGATGTCCTTCACCGCGCCGCGCTGCACCAGGTGCCGCGCGAAATGGGTGCGGCTCAAAAGCGTCTCGTTACCCGCGAGCGCGAGCGCCGCGTCGAAGGTGCTCGGAAATCCCAGCTTCTCCAGCGCCTCCGAGATCTGCCGCGCGCGTCCCAGGCGCCCGGCCCGGATCCGCTCCAGCCCCGCGCGCAGGACCGCCGAGGCCGGGTCCACCTTCAGACCCACCACGTGCAGCGTCGTATCGCCCCAGCTCACCGAGATCTCCACCCCCGGCACGAACCCGATTCCGGCGCGCCGCGCGGCGGCCTCGGCCTCTTCCAGGCCGTCGGTGTTGTCGTGATCCGTGAGCGCGATCGCGTCGGTCCCGGTGCGGGCCGCGAGTTCGATCAGCTGGGTCGGTGTCAGCAAGCCATCCGAGCAGGTCGAATGGTTATGCAGATCAAAGTTTTCCAAATGCCTGGGTTTCTAAAAGCAGGAAGAATTGTATCAAAATCGGGGTCTTACCTCCAGCATGACCATCCACTCCATCCAGCTGGGCGATGAAGGCCAGGTCGCCACCAAAGAGCTCCTCAAGCGCTTCGAGCCGGGCGCTTCCGAGAGCCTGCGCGCCTGCCTGGGCGCGTTCGCGGCCATCGACCGGCGACACGGCGGCTCGGGACCGGTCCCCCTGGAGGACGCGGGCGAGCTCGCCGATGCGGCCATCGCCGAGGGCGCGCGCCTGGGTGAGGACGACCTGGCGATCGGCGTCGCGCTCTGGGCCATGCGCCACGAGGTCGCCTTGCGCGCGGTCGAGCCCGTGGCGAACGCCCTTGCTCGCCGTTCCAATGCCGCTGCGAGCCCCCAGGAGCTGGCCGCGGTCTTCGGGCTGATGCAGGGATTCATCGCGCACGTGGCCCCCGGGCTCGCGGCCGACCTCGAGCGCTCCAATCCCGAGCGCCCGTGGCGCATCCTGCACGCGAATTTCGCGATCACCGCGATCCGCACCGAGGATCCTGCCTTGATGGAATTCGCGTTCGACGCGCTCGACCGCGCGCTGCCCGACGAGCGTGCCGGCTTCTATTCCGAGGCGATGGCGCTCGCGCTCGCCCCGCGCATCGCCCCGGCCGTGCGCGACGCCATCGCCGGGCGCCATCGCAGGTGGGCGCAGGGCTAATGTTTTCTGTCATACTTATCAGTTACTTGCTGGGCACGCCTTGAAGTTCCTCTTCGACTTATTTCCGGTCATCCTGTTTTTCGCCGCCTTCAAGGTCGCCGACATCTATTGGGCGACCGCGGTGGCGATCGCGGCGACCTTTGTCCAGATCGGCTACGTGCTCGCGCGGGGCCGCAAGGTCACTGGCATGCAGTGGGCGAGCCTCGTGATCATCGGGGTCTTCGGGGGTGCCACACTGCTCCTGCGGGACGAGACCTTCATCAAGTGGAAGCCGACGGTGCTCTACTGGCTCGCCGGGGCGGTGTTCCTCGGCGCGCTCGCCTTCCGCCAGAACCTGGTGAAGGCGGTGATGCGCGAAGGCGGCCTGGAGCTGCCCGAGCCGGTGTGGACGAAGCTCGCCGTCGCCTGGGGCGTGTTCTTCATCTTCAAGGGAACGCTCAACCTTTGGGTGGCTCATGCGTTCAGCACCGAGGCGTGGGTCAACTTCAAGCTCTTCGGCGGCATGGGCCTCATGCTCGCCTTCGTGCTGGCACAGGCCATGTGGATCTCGAAGTACCTGCCGGAGGAGCCGGCGAAGGCGGCCCCCGGGTCGGAGCCGCCGACGGGGGGCGCGCCCTGATGCACGCGGTCGAGCGCGCGATGCGCGAGCGGCTGGCCGCGCTCGCCCCGGTGGCGCTGGAATTGCAGGACGAGAGCGGGCAACATGCGGGCCACGCCGGTGCGCGGCCTTCGGGGGGCAGCCACTGGCGGCTCACCATCGTTTCGGAAGCTTTCCGCGGCAAGGATGCCGTGGCAAGGCATCGAATGGTTTATGAGGCGTTGGGCGACCTCATGAAACGGGACATCCATGCCCTCAGGATCGAGGCCTCACCGCCCGAGCAGTCGTGAACATCACTAGAGAGAAGGATATTTACATGCAACGTCAACTCAGGAACCTGGCCGTCGCCCTCGTGGCCGGCAGCCTCGCCCTCGCGGCGGGCGCACAGGACAAGGCGGAGAAGGCCGCGAAGCCGAAGGCCGAGGCCAGCAAAGCGCGTCCCACCGGCGGCCGCATCACGGTCAACGGCGTGGCCATCCCGCAGTCGCGCATCGACGCGATGAACAAGGAGCTGAACGCCCAGGGCCAGCCCGACAACGCCGAGCGCCAGCAGGCGGTGCGCGACGAGCTCGTGAACCGCGAGATCCTCGCGCAGGCGGCGCAGAAGCGCGGCCTCGACAAGAGCCCCGACATCGCCGCGCAGATG
>Ga0307505_10000951_pt1 | contig 26721 bp, 23 predicted proteins | sample 23_S_MG_FD_202183 | JGI IMG/M metagenome (GOLD analysis project Ga0307505, IMG submission 202183) | Soil microbial communities from Populus trichocarpa stands in riparian zone in the Pacific Northwest, United States - 23_S | ecosystem: Environmental > Terrestrial > Soil > Riparian zone > Trees... | reverse complement strand
GCACGATTTCCCTGGCCAGCCGGCCGTTTTCCTGGGCCGCCACCGCCTTGTCCTGGCTGCGCACGGCAAAGGCGTCCTGGTCGGCGCGCGAGATGCCGAATTGCTCGGCGACGTTCTCGCCGGTCTCGGGCATGGAATCGACGCCGTACTGCTTCTTCATCAGCGGGTTGACGAAGCGCCAGCCGATCGTGGTGTCGTAGATCTCCGCATTGCGGGAGAACGCCGTGTCGGCCTTGGGCATGACGAACGGCGCGCGGCTCATGGACTCCACCCCGCCGGCGATCATCAGCTCGGCCTCGCCGGCCTTGATGGCGCGCGCGGCGATGGTCAGGGCATCCATGCCCGAGCCGCACAGCCGGTTGACCGTCGAGCCGGGGATCGACTGCGGCAGGCCGGCCAGAAGCAGCGCCATGCGCGCCACGTTGCGGTTGTCCTCGCCGGCCTGGTTGGCGCAGCCATAGACCACGTCGTCCACCGCCTCCCAGTCGACGCCGCCATGGCGCGCGACCAGCGCCCTCAGCGGCACCGCGCCGAGATCGTCGGCCCGAACCGAAGACAAGGACCCGCCAAACCGGCCGATCGGCGTGCGCAAATACCCGCAGATGAACGCTTCACTCATTTCAAACCTCCGGCACGATGAGATCGCCGATCGTGCCGTTCACGACCAGCTCTGCTTCGGTCACCGCCTGCAACTCGTCCAGGCTGATACCCGGCAGCTTTTCGCGAAGCACGAAGCGCCCGTTTCTGATGTCTATGACCGCCAGGCTGGTGAAGACGGTGGTGACGCAGCCCACGCCCGTCAGAGGCAGCCGGCACTGCTTCAGCAGCTTGGCCTCGCCCTTCTTGGTCACGTGGTCTGTGATTACCCATACCTGCTTGGCCCCGTGGACAAGGTCCATGGCCCCGCCGACCGCCGGAACCGAGCCCGGCCCGGTGCTCCAGTTGGCAAGGTCGCCATTTTCCGAAACCTCGTAGGCGCCGAGCACGGCAACGTCGAGATGGCCGCCACGAACCATGGCGAAAGAGTCGGCGTGGTGGAAAAAGGCTGCGCCAGCGTTCAGTGTCACCGCCTTCTTGCCAGCGTTGATCAGGTCCCAGTCTTCCTCGCCGGCCGGCGGCGCCTCGCCGAAATCGAGAATGCCGTTCTCGGTGTGATAGATGACGTCACGGCCTTCCGGCTTGAACTTGGCGACCATCTCGGGAAAGCCGATGCCGAGATTGACATAGGCGCCGTCGGGCAGGTCCTGCGCCGCGCGCCATGCGATCTGCGCGTTGGTCAGCTTCGTGGCCATCACTTCGCTCCCTCGCGCAGCAGGGCTTCTTCCTGTTTCGGGTTCGCCACCTCGACGATCCGGTTCACGAAGATGCCCGGCGTCACCACCTGCTCCGGGTCGATTTCGCCCGGGGAGACGATCCGGCTCGCCTGGACAATCGTCGTCGTCGCCGCCATCGCCATCAGCGGCGAGAAGTTGCGGGCCGCCTTGCGATAGGTGAGGTTGCCCTTGCGGTCGGCCAGCTCGGCCTTGATGAGGGCGACGTCGGCCTTGAGCCAGCGCTCCTGAACGTATTTGCGTCCCTCGAACTCGGCGATCGGCTTGCCGTTGGCCAGCTCGGTGCCGAAGCTCGTCGGCGTATAGAAGGCAGGGATGCCGGCGCCACCGGCGCGGATGCGCTCTGCCAGCGTGCCCTGGGGCACGAGTTCCAGCCCGATGCCGCCCGCGAGGTAGCGCTCTGTGAAGGCGCGGGGGTCCGACGAGCGCGGGAACGAGCAGACCATCTTCGCGACCATCCCGGCATAGATCATCGCCGCGATGCCGACCGCGCCGTTGCCGGCGTTGTTGTTGATGACGGTAAGGTTGCCCGGAGAGCCGGTCTTCTTGTAGCGCTCGACCAGCGCATGGATCAGCTCGATCGGCGCTCCGGCGCCGCCGAACCCGCCGATCATGACGGCCATCCCGTCTTCGATCCCGGCTATCGCGTCATCGATGTCTGGACTGACTTTGCTCATCCTTGAACTTTCGATTGGACGGGGCCGGATGCCGCCGTGGACCTGTTGCCTGGCCAGTTCCGAGCAAGCCTGGCTGCGGAGCTATGAGTTCGTATTGCGAACATTAGTTTCGTATGCGATACTTGGTTAAATGAACGACGAGCCCAAGTCAATCGAGCCTGGTTCACCGCGAAGCGATCTCGTCGGGTCGCTGGAGCGCGGTCTGTCGGTCATGGAGATACTGGCGGCTAATCCAGGCGGCATGACATTGACCGAGATGGCCGACGCGGCCGACCTGACGCGCGCCGGCGCGCGCCGCTTCCTCCTAACGCTGGTGGCCGCAGGCTACGCCGTGCAGGATGGGCGAACGTTCCGGCTCTCCTCGCGGTTGATTACCGTAGCCCGAAGCTGGATCGCCGGGTCGTCGCTATGGACGTTTGCCGAGCCGTTCATGCGCAAGGTATCGCAAGACCTGAACGAATCGTGCTCGGCTGCGGTTCTGGCCGATGAGGACGTCGTCTATGTCGCCCGCGTGGCGGGCCGGCGCATCGTCAGCGTCGCGCTGCATGTGGGCACACGCTTGCCGGCCTACTGCACGTCGATGGGCCGCGTGCTGCTGTCGGATCTTTCGCAAGACGAGCTCGACAGGTTCCTCGCCCGCGCGACGATCCGCGCCAATACGGAAAAGACGATCACCGACAGGAATGCGCTGGCGGCGCTGATCCGCAAGGCAGGCGCGGAGGGCCATGCCGCCGTCGACGAGGAGCTTGAACTGGGCCTGCGCTCAGTCGCGGTGCCGATCCGCGACCGCGACGGCCGCGTGGTCGCCGCCATCAACGTATCCACCCAGTCCGCCCGCCACAGCGTCGAGGACATGGAACGCCTGTTCCTGCCGCCGCTGAGACAGGCAGCCGCAGCAATCGAAGACTATTTCGTCGTCCAGTAGGCCGAAGCCTCAGCCCATGTCGGTGCTGTGGGATTTCACCTCGATGACGTGCCGCATGCGCCGCGCCAGCCGCGTTTCGAGCCGGGCACGCAACGCCCGGTCGAGCTCATTGCCCGGCGACAGGCCATCCGGCAGGTCGAGCAGGCCATCGATGATGGATACCGGCTCACTTGGCGCCAGAAGTGCGTCGATGACGTGATCGGGCGCTTCGGAATGGAACTGCTGCGGTGTCATGCGGCACGATATGGCGACCGATCTTGACGGCACCAAGTCGCGGCGATGAAGTTTTGACGACGAGATCGCGCAATGCCTTGCGCCGCCGCGATCACATTTTGCGACAGGACTCAGGCAGCCCTCTTGGCCTCCGCATCGATCGCAGCGCGCATGCCATCCGCCAGCATCGTTTCCAGCCGCGCTTTGACGGCTCGGCTCCACTCCGGGGCAGAAGCAAGTTGTTCCGGAAACAGCCCCGGCAGGCTCAATAGCCGGTCGACGATCGAGCCTGCGTCACGGCCGGCTCCCGCCAGCAGCGCCTCGATCTCTGCCTCGCGCGGATCGCGCAGCGCATAGGTCTCGCCGTTCTCCTTCATGCCCAGACAATACCGCATCCACGCCGCCACGGCGAAGGCATAGGATTCCAGCGCTTGGCCACCCCTGAGGGCAAAAGTTGCCGGCTCCAGCAGCCGCTGCGGCAGTTTCTGCGTCCCGTCCATGGCGATCTGGTAGGTCATGTGGGCGATTTCGGGATTGGCGAATCGACGCGCGAGATCGTCGGCATAGGTGGCGAAGTCGAGCCCAGCGACGGGCTCCAGCGTCCGTGCCGCAGTGGCCATGTGACGGCGCACCAGTGCCTTGAGCGCTGGATCGCCCATCACGTCGCGGACATAGGAATGCCCGGCGATGAAGCCCGAATAGGCAAGCATCGAATGCGTACCGTTGAGCATCCTCAGCTTCATCTTCTCGAAAGGGGCGACGTCTGCCGCGAAGATGGCGCCGCCCGCTGCCCAGTCAGGCCGCCCGGCGACAAAGTCGTCCTCGATCACCCATTGGGTGAACGGTTCGGTCTCGACGGCGGCCATATCCTCGCAACCCGTCAGCCGGGCGGCGTCGACAAAGGTGCGCTTCACGCTCGCCGGCGTGATACGGTCGACCATCGTGGAGGGGAACGTAACCTTTTCCGCTATGAAGCCCGACAGGTCCGGCCGAGCGGCCAGCGCGAACTCTTCGACCAGCCGCTTGATGACATGGCCGTTGGAAGGCAGGTTGTCGCATGACAGCACCGTGAAGCCCGGGAGACCTGCCTCACGCCGCCGGTGCAGGGCTTCGACGATGAAGCCCACCGCGCTGGTGGGCTGCGCCGGGTTTGCGAGGTCGGCGGCGATGGCCGGATGGGCGCGGTCGAGCCCGCCGGTGCCGGTGTCGAAGCCGTAGCCCTTCTCGGTAATGGTCAGGCTGACGATCTTCGTTTCGGGCGCGGTCAGCGCTGCCAGCACCGCATGGGGCTCGCGCGGCGCGACCAGTACATGCGCGATCGAGCCGACGACGCGGGCCTTCACCCCATCCTCGCCGCGCACCAAAAGCGTGTAGAGCCCATCCTGCGGGTTGAGCGCGTCCGCGACATCCGTTGAGCGCAGGCTGACGCCGGTAATCATCCAGTCTCCACCCGACGCCGCGATCGCGTCGTCGGTCGCCACCGCCTGATGCGCCTTGTGGAAAGCCCCGACACCGAGATGGACTATGCCGGACGCGCGCCCGGCCCTGTCGTAGCGGGGCGACAAAGCGGTGCTGGCGACACCGGCTGAGGCGGAAAGGCGTGGCATGCGGTCACTCCCGTCAAGCATGTGCGGAGACGACGAAGGAGCAACTACCCAGAAACAGGACCGAGGCCTTTTCAACCTCGTGCCGTATCGCGTTCCTCCGCTGGAGCGAACTTGTATGGTAGCGTCGGGGGCGCGGTCAAGCGGACGATGGCGATCCCGACCGGCCCAGCTCAGTAGCCGGCCTTGATCTTCTCGAATTCGGCGATGAAGCGCTGCTTCATCTGCGGCTCGACCGGCGCGGCGAAAAGCGTCTTTTCCATCATAGCGTCAACATCGGAATAGCCCGCCGCCTCGACAATCGCCGGGTCGACGGCAGCCATGCCCGTGCCGCTGGCGTGGCCGTAGCCCCACGCGCCGACCATGTAGTCGGCAACCGCATTTTCGAGCCGCGCATTGATGAAGTCGTATGCCTTGTCGCGGCTGCCGGGCGCATCCTTGAGCAGCACATAGCCGCACACCCAGGAGGCGATGCCTTCTTCCATATCCCGCTTCACCTCAACCGGGACGCCGTTCGCCTTGAGAAAGGTGGCGGTTTCGTTCCAGGCCCATGCAAGCGTGATCTCGCCCGATGCCAACGCCTGCGCCAACTCGGTGTTGTCGGTCGCGTAGAGGCGCACGTTCCTGTGAACCTCGCGCATGAACGCCGCAGCCCGCTCGAACTCCGCGTCCGTTACACGCTGGATATCGGTGACGCCGGCAGCGAGCAGGCCGAGTGCGAAGGCTGCGTCGGCGTTGTCCGGAAGCGCGATCTTTCCCTGGAATTTCGGGTCCACGAAGGCCTTCAGCGAGCCGATATCCTCGACTGCGACAAGGTCGGTCCGATAGAGCGGCAACGTGTTGCCCCAGTCGAACGGCACGAACCAAGCCCCGCCTTCGCCATCCGTCATCAGGCCGTCGATGGCCTTGATCCCCGGCAGTATGTCTTCCCAGGCGGCGACGCGCGCGGTGTCGACCGGCTCCAGCAGGCCGGCATCGCGCCATTTGGTTATGTTCGTCGAACACGGGTGGGCGAGGTCGGCCTTGAAGCCGGCGCGCAGCTTCTCGAATGCCTCGTCTTCATCGGCAAAGAACGAGAAGGCCGGGCTTTCGCCGTGCTTTTCGAGATAGGCCGGATGGAGTGCCGGATCTTCGTAACCCGACCAGTCGAGGATCATCAGCTCGGAATTCGCAGCGTAGGCGCCGCCGGTAGCCGCCAAGAACGTAAGGCCGGCCAGCAGCGCGCGTGCCGTTGCAGTCATCGTCCGTGCCATGTGCCGCCCCTTGCATCTTTTCTCGTCTCCATTGACAGGAAACGCTTCAGAGGTTTTCTTGTCAAGTGTGACAGGAATGAGGAATGCGATGGGCCGCCCGCCGAAATTCGAGGAACGCAGCGAGGAGATCATGCTGGCCTTCGAGGCCTGCGTATTGCGCAAGGGTCTCCTGGCGACGACACTTGCCGACGTCGCGGAGGAATCCGGACTGCCGCGCAGCCTTGTCCGCTATTTCATGGGCAACCGTGACGACATGGTCGACCGGTTGATCGAGCGGCTGATGCGGCTGGCCCAATCGCGTCTCGACGCCGTGCGTGACGAAGCCGGCGAAGTGAGCGTCGATCGCATGCTCGACGCCTATTTCGGCGAGATATTCGCCGACGAGCGCTCCAACGCGCTGATGGGCGAACTGTGGTATCTGGCGCGCACCGACGCCCATATCCGCCAGCGCGTGCACGACGTCTACAGCTACGCCATCGGATTGTTGAACGACGCTATCGCCCGGCAGCATCCGCACAGCGCGCCGGCCCGGCGCCAGGCGACCGCCTATGCGGTGCTGTCGCTTGTCCTGGGCCAGAGTTCGCTGGTCGATTTCGGCCTCGCCCTGCCGGCTCCCACGCCGCTGCGGGCGCAGGCGGCGATTATGGTGGCAAATCTGAAGGAGATCGCAACATGCTGAGCCGGGCGGAATTCGCGACAAACCTGTTCTCAGGCACCAGGCAGATCGACACCTTCAACAACATGCACCACATCTTCCCGGTCTCGACGATGACGAGGTCGCCGACCCCGCGTCCTTTCGCGTGGGAACCGCCTCTGCCGCTTCCTGCAACATACGAACACGCGGGGTCGGCATCGTCCGTCGAGGCCTTTCTCGCGGAAACAGACACAGTGGCGCTGCTGGTCATCGCGAACGGCAAGCTGCGCATGGAGCGCTACCGGCTGACGGGCGGCCCTCATGTCACGTGGACGTCAATGTCCGTCGCCAAGAGCTTTACCTCGGCGGCCCTGGGAATCGCCTGGGGCGACGGCCTGTTCGGCGGCGTCGACGAGATCGTTTCCGATTACCTGCCTCAACTGCGCGGTTCCGCCTACGACGGCGTGACGATCAAGGACGTGCTGCAGATGTCGTCGGGCGCGCGCTGGAACGAGGACTACAGCGACCCCGACTCCGACATGAACCGCTTCATCAAGGTCTTTGGGCTCGGCGGCTCGTTCGACAGCCTGCCCCCGACGATGGTCCGCCAGCGCCAGCCGGGCAGCTACAACCTCTACAACAGCGTCGACACTCATGTGCTCGGTATGCTCCTGAAGAAGGTGACCGGCCGGCCGCTGCGCGACTACATCGAAGAAAAGCTCTGGCATCCGCTTGGCATGGAAGACGACGCGCACTGGCTGCTCGATTCCGAAGGCATGGAAATGGCATTCGGCGGGCTCAACGCCTCCGCGCGCGACTATGCCAAGCTCGGCGAGCTGTTCCGTCTCAAGGGGCGCTGCGGCGACCGCCAGGTCGTGCCCGAGGCATGGGTCGAGGCCTCCACTCGGCCGGATGGACCGCATCTGGTGCCAGGCGACCACGGCCTGTCCGACACGGCTTTCGGCTACGGCTACCAGTGGTGGGTGATGGACGGCGACGCGGGCGAATATTCCGCCATCGGCGTCTACAACCAGTTCGTATACGTCAATCCGGCGCGCGACCTCGTCATCGTCAAGCTGTCGGCCAGCCCGAACTACGGCCAGACCAACGACGAAACCAGCTATCGCGAGTTCGAGACCGTTTCGCTTTTCAGGGCCATCGGCAAGGCGCTGGGCTGACGGGCAACGCCCCCGTCGCCCGCGCCCGACGGCGGTCAGACGTAGCGATTGACGACGTTTTCCAGATACTCCTGCCTGCCCGATTTCGGCTGAGGCTGGATCCCCTGCGAGATCACGCGTTCCGAGATCGCCTCCAGCGTCGCGCCCTTGGCGAGCATCGTGCTCGCCTCCTCGCCGTTCCAGCCGGCATAGCGCTCATCCAGCGGTCCGCTCAGCGCCTTGTCCTCGATCATCCGCGCCGCTGCCTTCAGGCCGCGCGCGCAGCAGTCGATGCCGCCGATGTGCGCGATCAGCAGATCCTGCGGATCGAGCGACTGCCGGCGAAGCTTGGCGTCGAAATTGGTGCCGCCAGTGGTGAAGCCGCCAGCCTGCAGGACCTGATAGTAGGCCAGCGCCATTTCCGGCACGTTGTTGGGGAACTGGTCGGTATCCCAGCCCGACTGGTAGTCGTTGCGGTTCATGTCGATCGAGCCGAAGATGCCGAGCGAAGCTGCCAGCGCCAGTTCGTGCTCGAACGTGTGGCCGGCGAGGATGGCGTGGCCCTGCTCGATATTGACCTTGACCTCCTTCTCAAGCCCGAAATCCTTGAGGAAGCCGTAAACCGTAGCGACGTCGTAGTCGTACTGATGCTTGGTCGGCTCCTGCGGCTTCGGCTCGATCAGGATCGTGCCGTTGAAGCCGATCTTCTTCGCGTAATCGACCACGAGAGAAAGGAAGCGGCCGGCCTGCTGGCGCTCCCTTTTCATGTCGGTGTTGAGCAGGGTCTCGTAGCCTTCGCGCCCGCCCCACAATACGTAATTTGCGCCATCGAGCCGCCTCGTGACGTCGACGCAGCTCTTCACTGTCGCCGCCGCGTAGGCGAACACGTCAGGGTCGGGGTTGGTCGCCGCGCCGGCCATGTAGCGGCGGTGCGAGAACAGGTTCGCCGTGCCCCATAGCAGCTTGATTCCCGTCTCCTCCTGCTTTTTCGCAAGGACGTCGCCGATCGCGTCGAGCCGCGCGATGCTCTCTTTGAGGGTGTCGGCCTCGGGCCGGACGTCAGCGTCGTGGAAGCAGTAGAACGGCGTGCCAAGCGCGGCGAACATCTCGAAGGCCACGTCGGCCTTCAGCTTCGCCTTCTGCATCGTGTCGCCAAACCACGGTCGATCGAAGGTCTGCCCGCCGAACGGATCGCCGCCCGGCCAGGCAAACGAGTGCCAGTAGGCAATGGCAAAACGCAGATGGTCCTCCATCCGCTTGCCCATGACGATCTCGTCCGGGTTGTAGAACCGATAGGCGAGCGGATTGGCGCTCTCCGCCCCTTCATACCGAACCTTGCCGATATCGCCGAAAAAACCGGTGCTCATTGGGTTGCTCCCTTGATGGCTGGGTAGAGCGCGCGATAGCGCTGATAGGCCTCTGCATAAGCCGTGGCGAACTGCCGGTCGGGCTCGATGGCAGCGGCCATGGCCGGCGCGGTGCAGATCGCGAGTGGATCGGCTCCTTCGGCGGCGATAAGCCCGAGTCTTGCCGCGCCGAAGGCCGCGCCGAAATCGCCGTCGGCCGGCAAGTCGACGGGCACGCCAAGCGCAGTTGCGATTGCCTTCACCCAATAGCGCGAGCGCGAGCCGCCGCCGATGGCTGTCACCCGGTCGAGCGTCGTGCCGGCTTCGTTCAAGGCTTCAAGGCTGTCGCGCATTGCGAAGGCGACGCCCTCCAGCACCGCCTGCGTCAGCGCCGCACGGTCCGACTGATGGGCGAGCCCGACGAAGGCGCCGCGAATTGCCGCGTCGTTGTGCGGCGTACGCTCGCCGGAAAGATAGGGCAGGAAGGTTACGCCTGACGGCGCGCGCAATCGGTCGCCAAGCTCGGCCGTGAGCGCTGCCGCGTCCCGGCCGGTGATCTCCTCCAGCCAGTTGAGGGAATCGGTGGCCGACAGAATTACTCCCATCTGGTGCCAGGCGTCCGGAAGCGCATGGCAGAACGTATGCACGGCGCTTTGGGGATTGGGCAGATAGGCCGCATTGGCGGCAAACAGCACACCGGATGTGCCCAGGGACATGAAGGCGCTGCCTGGCTGCACCGCTCCCATGCCGCAGGCCGATGCCGCATTGTCGCCGGCCCCGCCGGCAACGATGACCTGACCCGAGATACCCCATCGCGCCGCAAGCTCGCGTTTCAGCATGCCGCCTGCCTGCGTGCCCTCAACCAGCGCCGGCATGTGTTCCACGCCGAGATCGGTTGCGGCGAGCAACTCGCCCGACCAGGCGCGCCCGCCGACGTCGAGCCACGCCGTACCGGCCGAATCCGACATCTCCGAAATGTACTCACCGGTCAGCCAGAGCCTTAGATAGTCCTTGGGCAGAACCACCTTCGCCACCCTGGCGAAGAGCTCCGGTTCGTTCGCCCTGACCCAGGCAAGCTTCGGCGCCGTGAAGCCTGGAAATACGACATTTCCCGTAATGACCCTGAACCGCGGATCGGCATCGAGCGCGGCGGCTTCGCGGTGGCTGCGCGTGTCGTTCCAAAGGATGCAGGGCCGCAGCACGTCGCCCGTCTGGTCCAGCAGCGTCGCGCCATGCATCTGGCCGGACAGGCCGATTCCGCGCACAGCCGATAGTGGCTTCGCGTGCTCGTCCTTGAGCCTCCCGATAGCCTCATCAGTCGCCCGAAGCCATTGCGCCGGGTCCTGCTCCGACCAGCCGGCATGCGGGCGCGAGACATCCAGCTCGACGGTGGCGGAGCCAACGATCTGCTGCCGGTCATCGATCAGCAACGCCTTGACGCCGGACGTGCCGAGGTCGAGCCCGAGATACATCGCTTCCTCCCGGCGAACCCGTCGCACCCGCACAGGCCCGCATCATCCGGCGTCGCGTTACGCACCAGTGGGCGTCTCATAACAGAAAATCCAACGTGGAGTCCTGATTTTTTTCGAGACCCGGAATAATTCAGGGCTAGCGTTGCGGAAACCGTCCCGTGCCGCGAATGGCCAAAATGAACGATGGCGGCCGATTGCGCCGGACTATGTGAAGGCATAATCTGGCGACGGGGTCCCAAGCACATGTCGACAAGCGAAGAAACAACGCCCGAAAGTCCTCGCGCCGGCTTCTGGAGCCTGGCCACTACAGAGGAGAGTGTGCAGCGCAGGCAGGTCAATTTCTGGGCGACGGCCGAAACGATCGCTGCCATTCTGCTTTTTGGATACGTGTCCTTTTACTGGGGAACGCTTTTCCTGCTGTATTCCAGCCTTGTCATCGCGCCCCTGCTGTTGATGAGATCGCCGGAATCGATCGCGCGGGCGACGAACTGGTTCGACAATGGATTGATGGGGCAGCCCGCGGCAGTGCCCTCCAGCAAGGTCGGTGGCTATGCCTGGGCGGCAGGAGTTGGCATCGCGATAGCCGTCGGCTACGCCTTGGTCGGGCCGGGCGAGCACGATGCGACGGATCTGCAACGCCTGGCGAGGCTGTTCTGGCTCGGCTATCTGACCAGCCAGATTGTTTTGGGCTTCGCACTGCTCGTCCTGCTGGTCGCCTATGGCCAAACTGGCCCGATCGGGTCGGCCTTCGGCCCCAGCGTTTTCGTGGCCGTCTCGCTTCTATGCGCCACGGCCCTGGGCGCCGGGATCGAAACCGGTCGCCTCGATGTACTTCTCGTTCTCGGGGTGAGCGTAGTCTCGCTGGTTGCAGCCGCGCGCATGCCGGGGGCTGGATCCCTGTTGGCGCTGTTGCTGTTTGCTCCGGCATTTGCGTCTGCTCTCTGTCTACAGGCGATCGTCGTCCGCTTTCTGGCAACAGCCAGGCACGCGCGCGAAGGCTTCAAGGCGATGCCCGAGAACATCAAAAGACTGGCGTTCATGGTCGGTCCCGGGCACGTGCCGGAACTGATACCGGGCCTGCCAGAAACGCATCAGCTTTCGCTGAACCGGGCGCTTGCGGAGACGCGCCAGACAAACCCGTTCCAGACAGCGCACGATTTCTTTCTGTTCGCCTTTCTCCTTTTGATGTTGTCTTTGCTCTTCCTCCCCGGCTGGGTGTATCGGGTCATACTGAAATCCACACTGTGGCTCTGGTGGATCCTGCTCGCCGTGGCGGGTGCTCCGGATACGACCGGTGGCGTCGCGGGTCTGCGAGCCGACGCCTATTTGAAGTTCAACGCCGTGATTTCGATCGTCACCTCGATCACGGTGATTGCATTCTTCCTTGCAACATCGCTGTTCATGCCGTGGCTGACCAGCCAGATCGACGGCGCGCCGCTGCCGCCTGCGATTCTTTTGCTGTTTTATGTCGACTGGAAAGCGATCTCGCTCCTTCAGGCCGCTACGCTGCTAGCTGCCTGCCTGACGATCTTCATCGTGCTTCAGGCCAACGCACTAAAGGTGGACGAAGGCGTCCCCGGACGCGAGAGGAAGGTGCAGACGCGATTGAAGCAGCTTGGATACGTCGTGCGGATGAAGAGGATCGCAGGCTGGATATCCATCGCCGCCCTGATGGCATACGTGGTTCTCTACGCGAATGCGATGAACGGCTGGCTGCCCGTGCCGGACCAAACGCACGAATGGCTGCGCGCCATCTACGGCTCCAATGCCGAAGCGCTGCATCGGCTGGGCGAATCCGCCGGCGCACCGGCGGGGGTCGATCCGGTCGGCTGAAAAATTGAACGGAGGATCAGGCGAGAGCGCCTGCCCTGCCGACAAACAATTGCGACAAGGGGCTTTCGGGGCGAGCGTCGGCGCGCTCGGCAGTCAACGCAGCCGCCAATGGCGCATTTCCAGCGCGGATTGCAGCCTCGATCAAGGTCAGGTCGATCACGTCGCGCTGGGCGTGGCTGCCGCCGAAGCGGTGCGCGATGCCACGGATCGGCTTGAGCAGCGCCACCACCTGACGATAGTCACTTTCGCCAAAGGCCAGGATGGCTTGCGTGACCGGGGCGCCGACATCGCGCGTGAAGGCGGCATTGTCGCCGCCGCCCTCGATGGCGGCGCGCTGAGCGTCGACCAGCTGCCGAGCCAGCTCCGGTCGCCCCCCGCCGACGAAGGCCATCATCGCATGAGCATCGTTGAACGCGTAGTTGGCCGAAGTAGCATGCGGTGCCCAGCTTTCCGCCACCGCCGTCCATCGGTTGCCGACATCGACGCCACCTAGATGAAGCCGCCACAACAGCGCCGACGCGTCGACCATGTTGAGAGCGACGGCCGACGGCACGCCAAAGATCGGACCGTCGTAGAGCGCCAGCACCTCTTCGATCTCGCCGAGCTCGAAATGGTATAGCGCCAGATGCCACCAATTGTGCACCTGGAGGAAGCTGTCCTTCGTCCAGTTCTCGGTGTTCTGCCGCATCCAGGCGATACCGTCGCGCTGCCGGCACTGCATTTCCATCACATGGGCGACGGCATGCTGCGCCCAGCCGTCGCGCGGCTCCAGCTCGACGGCACGCCGCCCCTGGCGTTCGGCGCGCGCATAGTCGCCGGTTTCCTCCAGCCCAAAGGCGTGCATGCCAAGAACGGCATGGTAGCCCGCCATCGACTCGTGCCAGGCCGGCAGAGCCCGCGCAATGCGATCGCGCAGCATGCGGGCGCTTCCGGTGAAGAAATCGATCTGATGTCCGGTCTGCAATGCGAGTGCGTCGCGCGGCTCGTCGATGCTCAGGTCTTCAAGCAGCGCGCCGGCGTCGTGCCAGCGACCTTCGGCAAGCCTGCCGAGCGCGGCTACGTGCCGCTGCTCCCGCCCGGTCGCGGGCAGTGCCGCGGCGGCCGCCCAGGTCTCGCGCGCCACGGCAGTGGCCGGCTTCTCGGTGGCAAGGCCGTAGAGATAGCCCTTGAGTACGTGGGCCATGACGAAATCGGGCCGCAGCGCCAGCGCTCGATCGAGCTCGGCGACCGGATCGCCGACAAAGAGCTGCAGGCCCCGAAGCGCCGCTTCATAGTGAGTGATCACGCCGGTATCCGCGCCGGTCATGACATGGCCGAGACTATCGACTTCAGGCACGTTTCGCTTCCCGATCCGACGACAACCAATCGGACGACACTACGCCTCGAAGGACGGTTGGCCAATCGCACAAATGCCGCACCGATGCGGAAGACCCAGCGCCATGCAAGATCGTGGTAGCAACGAGCGCGGCAGCCACGCTAAAAGCTGAGGACGGCCGGCACGGCTGCGGCAACCACGATCTTCCGGTAGTCGCCACGACCCGGCAAGGGACACGGCTGCTCATGACCGACCGCTACAGGAACCTCCCGCTCAATCCGCTGCGAGCGTTTGCCATCGCCGCGCAGCATAAGACGTTCACGTCTGCCGCAGCGCATATGGGAATAAGCCAGGTCGCGGTCAGCCGGCAGATTTCCGTGCTGGAAGGGTATCTCGGCGTCAAGCTCTTCGAGCGCGGCGCCCGCTCCGTCAAGCTGACCGAGGCCGGGCGAGCCTTCAGTCAGGAGGTGGTCAACCTGTTCAACGACCTCGAGACCGTGCTCGATCGCCAGCTGTCGGACGACCGGTCAGGATCTATCCAGCTGAGGATCTATCCGACGCTCGCGCACTACTGGCTCATGCCCATCCTGCGGGACTTCGTGGCGTTGCAGCCGGACTGCCAGGTGCGGCTGGATACCGCGGTCGAGCCGCTCGACTTTCGCGGCACGCATCTCGATGTCGCCGTGCAACTCGGCAATGGCATGTGGCGCGAAGCGCGCAGCCGGAAGCTGTTCGACGAGGTGATCGACGTCGTGTGTAGCCCCGATTATGCCGCGCGCTTCGACGGCTTTGCCGATCCCCGATCGTTGCGGGACGCGCAGATCATCCACGCCAAGTATCGGCGCAACGAATGGGAGAGCTGGGCGCGCGACGCGAAGCTGGAACTCCCCTCCAATGCCGGCAATGTCTTCGACAGCTCGCTTCTCGCCTATAGCGCCGCGCGGGAGGGCCTAGGCCTTGCCATCGGGCAGGTGAGTATCCTTCAGAACGAGATCGCCGCCGGGAAGCTGATCCGGCCGTTCAGCAGGCCGACCACCACGGGGTCTTCATTCTACATTGTCTGGCCGACCAGCAAATCCGTCTCCACCCGCGTAAAGCGCTTTGCCGACTGGCTGTTGGGCATCTGCGGGCAGAAGCCGGAATTCTCCGGCAGGAAACAGTGATCCAGCTCAAGACGGAATGGCCGACGGCGCATGCGCCATCGCCCATCCAGAGACTGCTTCAACGCGACGGCCGCCCGGCCGTCGCAGCTTCGTGCCGGGCCGCCTTCAGCTTGCGACGTGGATGAGTGCGTCCACGCCGACGCCTCCCTTCGGCAGGGCGATGAAGGGATTGATCTCCACGCTCTCCACCTCCGGTCCTTGTGCCGCGATGAACCGCGAAACGTTCACGATCGCATCGGCGATGGCGTCGAGATCCGCCTTTTCCTGCCCCCGTGCCCCGTCAAGGATCGCGAAGGTCTTGATGGAGCGGATCATCTCCAGCGCCGTCTCGTGCGTAACGGGAGCGGTGCGCAGGACCGTGTCCTTCAGCACCTCGGTGTAGATTCCGCCCAGTCCGAACATGACAACCGGTCCGAACGTCGCATCGCGATGGGCGCCGATGATGGTCTGCGTGCCGCCCGAGATCATCTGCGCGACCGTAACGCCTTTTATCTGCGCATCCGGCGCAGCCTTTGCGGCGTTCGACGTCACCCGCGCGAAGGCCTCGCGCACCGCATCGGCATTACCCAGGCTAAGCGCCACCCCACCGACTTCCGATTTGTGGGCAATCTGTGCCGACAATACCTTCAACACAACCGGATATCCCATGGCATCGGCCGCCGCCGCAGCCTCGTCCGCCGTGGCGGCTACGGCTTCCTGGGCGAACCGAAGCCCGGTCGCCGACAGGATTGCCTTCGATTGGGCTTCGTCTGGCGACGCGGTCAGCGAAACGGCCGCGACCTCTCCGAGTTGAGGCTCCGAAACCGGCCGTCCGCGTACCGCAGACAATTCGGCCGCCGCGCCCAGCGCCTTCACACAGAACACCGGATCCTCGAAGATCAGATAGCCGAGGTCTTCGAGCTGCTGGCGGAACTCGGGCGTGGACTGCACGCATAGCGCCAGCTGGGTGTTTGGAAACTCCGCACGCAGCGCCCGCAGCGGCTCGGTCAGCAGTTCCATGTCGCGGGCATTGCGGCCGGCATTGGCGAAGAACAGCATCGCCGACCCGAACGGCCTGTCGCGCAACACCCGCTCGACTGCGCGGGTAAGCATCGAGCGGTCACCGACCGTCTGCGCAGTCGTATCCACCGGATTAAGCCCGACCGCCAGCGGAAGCTCCTTCTGGATCTCGATCAGCGCAGCCTCGGAAACGGGCGGCAGTTCGAGACCGGATTCCATCGCAGCGTCGGTGGACATGACGCCGACGCCGCCGGATACGGTGACGATGGCCAGCGTCTTGTCGGCTGGCAGGCGCCCCTGCGCGCAGGCATAGGTAACGTCGACCATCTCGGTCAGCGTATCGCAGGAATAGGCTCCCGCTTCGCGCAGCACCGTATCGAAAACCTGAACCGAGCTGGCGAGCGCGCCCGTATGCGAGGCGGCGACGATCTGGCCGGCTTCCGTGCGCCCCGCCTTGAAGACGATGACGGGTTTCTGCATGCGCCTGGCGGTGCGCAGGGCGCGGATCAGCGCCGGTCCGTTGCGGCAGCCTTCCATGTAGAGCATCAAGACGTCGGTGTCGGGGTCCTCGGCCATCCATTCAAGGCACTCGGCGGCCTGCACGTCGGCCTCGTTGCCGGTAGCGACGAATTTCGAGATGGCCATGCCGCGGCTGATGACGAGATTCTGCAGGTAGGACCCGACTGCACCGCTCTGGCTGACCATGCCGACACGCCCAACCGCGGGCGTGCCCCGGTCCATCGCGGTCGAGAAGGTCGAGAAGATGCGCTCGGCGGTATTGAACGAGCCCATGGCGTTGGGGCCGATCATCCGTGCGCCGACGTCGTGGATCATCTTCATGATCCGGGCCTGCGCCGCCGCTCCCTCCTCGCCTGCTTCGGCAAAGCCGGCGCTGAACATGACGATCGAGCGCACGCCTGCCGCGCACGCATCGGCAACGGCGGCCTCGGCCTGGCGCGCCGGCACGGCGATGATCGCCTGATCGACCTGGTCCGGAATGTCGGCGGCGGACGGATAGGCCGTCAGACCCTGGACCTGCGGGCGCGTCGGGTTGACCGGGTAGACCTTAACCTCGGACTTGGCCTCCAGCATGTAGCGGATGGGACGCCCGCCGATCTTGCGCGGATCGTCCGAAGCACCGATCACGGCGATGCTCTTGGGGCGGAACAGGGCATCCAGACCCGTTCTCTTGGGCATTGCGTTCATTCCTGATCCTCCATTCCGTCACATGCGCGACGCGCAGCTATGTCGCGTTGCCCGCGCTCCGGAAATGCGGAGCGCGAGGCCGGGTTATCGTCGTGGTGAAAGGCCGCCATCGCCGCCTTGTGCTTGCTTCGGGTGCGAGCGACCGTCTCAGCGGCCGTGATACACGCCCGGGCGCTTCTCCATGAATGCCTTGATGGCTTCCTTGTAGTCCTCGCTCTGGTTCAGAAAGGACTGTGTGAACGCTTCAGCGTCGAGGTACTCGTCGAGGCTTGCCGATGTGGCGACCTCGAACAGGTGACGCGTCATGCCGAGCGCCAGGGTCGGCATCGCCAGCAATTCGCGGCAATAGGCCTCCGCTTCCTCCTCCAGCCGATCTTCCTGAACGACGCGGCTGACCAGTCCCATTTCAAGCGCCTCGGCGGCGGGCAGCATGCGGGCCGAAAACGCGAGATCCTTCGCGCGCATCTGGCCGATATGGCGGATCAGGAAATGGATCGCGCCGCCATCGGGCGCGAGGCCGCGCTTGGAAAAGATCAGCGAGAAGCGCGCGGTCTCGGATGCGATGACGACGTCGGACGCGAGCGCGACCGACCAGCCGAAGCCCACCGCGACACCGCCAACGGCCGAAACGACAGGCTTTTCCAGCGCCGCAAGTTCGCGTGCCACGCCGCAGACGCCGCGCTGCATCCGGGCGCGGGCGCTGCCTTGATTGTCCTTGCCCATCCGGGAGACGTCGGCACCGGCGCAGAAGTCGCCATTGGCGCCACGGATGAGCACCACGCGCACATCGTTGTCGTGCCTGATGGCGCGGATCATGTCGGCCAGTTCGTAACGCTCCTCGGGCGAGAGCGCATTGCGGCGACCGGGCGTGTCAAAAATGATGCGCCCGATGCCATCGGATTTTTCCAGATTGATACCCATCAGCTATTCCCCGTCCGCAGCCAGCCGGCACGCGCTTCGCGCCCGGCCTGAGCAGCCAATTCGGCCGCATGCCATTCCTGATCGAGCTGATCGACGATCTCCTCGACCGATTGCACCTTCGAAATCAGTCCGATGCCTTGTCCGGCGCCCCTGATGTCGCGCCAGGCCTTGGCCTCCGACCGGCCACCGGCCTTGTAGCGGTCCTTGTCGCGGTTGGCTGCCGCGACCTCCTCCGGGTCCAGCCCGGCCGCGACGATGCTCTGGCGCAGGTAGTTGGCCGGCAGCCCGCTGAAGAAAGGCGTGTAGACCACGTCCTTCAATGCGGCCTCCACGACCATCGAGCGATAGTCTTCCGGCGCCCGGCTCTCGGCAGCCGGGATGAAGCGGCTGCCCATGTAGACCAAGTCCGCTCCAAGATTGAGCGCGGCGTGGATTGCTCCGCCGGTGCCGATCGCGCCGGCAAGGACGATCGTGCCGTCGAAGAACTTCCGGACCTCGGAATAGAACGCGAAGGGATTGGCCGTGCCTGCGTGTCCACCGGCGCCGTTGCACACCAGCACAAGGCCGTCGACGCCCTGCTCGAGCGCCTTCTCCGCATGACGAACCGTGGTGACGTCGTGAAAGACCAGCCCGCCATAGCCATGGACTGCCTTGACCAACTCGCCGGGAGGCGACAGCGACGTCAGCAGCAAGGGCACTTCGTTTTCGACGCAGACCTGCGCGTCATGATCGAAGCGCGAGTTCGACTTGTTGGAGATGAGGTTGACGGCATAGGGCGCCGATGGCGAGGCCGGATTGGCCGCATCATGCGCGGCCAGCGCATCCTTGATTGCCGAGAGCCATACCTGGAGTTCGCTTTCAGGCCGGGCGTTCAGCGACGGGAACGACCCCACAACGCCGGCCTTGCACTGCGCGACGACCAGTTCGTGTCCGGAGACCAGGAACATCGGCGAAGCGATCACGGGCAACCGCATGCGCCCCTTGAAATTCAGCGGAAGGTTCATGCCAACTCCTCAAGCACGGCATAGTCCGGATCAGGATGCGCCGCGCCCAACAGCGCCCGCCCCGAATCCAGAACGGTGACATCTCGGGCTTCGACGCGAGCGCGGAAATGCGCGCGGTCGCCGTCGTCCCATATCTGAAAGCGGATCGTCTCGCCCGGAAACACCGGCCGCGAGAACCGGCATTCGACCGATTTCAGGTTCCCCGCATCACCCTGCGCCACCGTCGGAAGCAACGCCCTTACAGCCAGTCCGTAAGTGCAGAGGCCATGCAGGATCGGCCGGTCAAAGCCGGCCTTGGCGGCGTAGCCCGGATCGACATGCAGCGGGTTGCGGTCGATGTTCAGGCGATAGATCAGAGCCTGTTCCGGGCGAGTGGTCACATCGATCTCGTGGTCGGGCGCGCGGCCGGGGCACGGCGTCGCCTCCGGCGCTTCGCCGAAACTGCGACCGAAGCCGCCGTCTGCCCTGCAGAAGGTCGAATGAAGGATCGACGCAACCGGCAGGTTGGTGTCGACGTCGAACAAAGTGCGGGCGGCGTGGATGACCGCGCCCTTTTCGCCCTTGTCCTCGACCGCCGTCACCCTGGCGCGGGCATAGAGCCGCCCGGCCGGCGCAACCGGCTGATGCAGGAAGACGCGCTGCTCGCCATGAACGACCTTGTTGAGCGTCACTCCTAATCTGGGATCGGCCGTCCAGCGGCCGGGGTGGCACAGGATCGCAGGCATGGTCGGGACGGCCTGCAACGCCTTCTCGTAGACGAAGGCAAGCTGCGACGCGTCGAGCGGATCCTGGCCAAACCCCAGGGACACGGCGTAGAGCATCGTGTCCTTGTCGGTGTAGGTCTGCTCGATCCTGGGGAAGACCCAGCCCTCGAGTTCATCGACGTTCAACGCCATTGGACATCCTTCCTTAGATCGGGTCCCAGCCGATGACGTCGCGGGTGCGTTCCGCAGGCGTGAAGGCGGACGCCCAGGCGTTCGGCAGCCTTTCCGCCAGGGCGTCGACGGTCCAGCCATCGTCGCGGTGCATCGTGCGGATCGGTCGGGGCTGATTGTAGAGATAGACCTCATTGCCACGCGCGCCGAAAATCTGGCCGGTGATGGACGACGCGGCATCCGAGCACAGGAACACAGCCAGAGGCGCTATCTGGTCGGCGCGGGTCTTGGTGCGGCGCTTCTCCATTTCGCGCGCCTGGTCTTCCGGGTTCTTGCCGGGGATCGTCTCGATCATCCGGCTGAACGCGTGCGGCGCGATGCAATTGGAACGGACGTTGAATTTCGCCATGTCGAACGAGATGGCGCGGCTCAGCCCGACAATGCCCATCTTGGCCGCTGCATAGTTCGCCTGTCCGAACGAGCCGATCAGGCCAGACGTCGACGTCATGTGAACGAAGGCTCCGCTCTCCTGAGCCTTGAAATGCGGCGCGCAGGCGTTCGAGACGTTGAAGGCGCCGAACAGATGGACGCGCAGCACGGCCTCGAAATCGTCCGCAGTCATGCGGTGGAAGATGACGTCGCGCAGGATGCCCGCGCTGTGTACGGCGCCGTCGATCCTGCCGAAGCTGGACAGAGCGGCGTCCACCATGCCGCGTGCGCCCTCAATTGAGGCTACGCTATCGCCATTGATGACGCACTCGCCGCCTTCAGACCGGATCAGATCCGCAACTTCCTGTGCCGGGCTGGCATCCTGGCCCTCGCCGGTCAACGATGCGCCGAGGTCGTTGACGACCACCTTGGCGCCGTTGCGCGCCGCGCAAATTGCTATCTCGCGCCCGACGCCGCGCCCGGCGCCCGTCACGAGAATTACCTTGTCCTGCAGCGGCTTCACAGTCATGCCCAGTCCGTCCGATCTAAAGAGTTGAAGAATTACCGAGGATCAGCGTTGCTTGTCCGGCAAGCACGCCGCCATTGCCGTGCGCGATGGCGGTCTCGGCCCCCGCCACCTGCCTCTCGCCGCATTCGCCGCGAAGCTGGCGCGTCGCCTCGACAATGGTGAAAAGTCCGAACATGCCGGGATGGCAGTAGGAAAGGCCTCCGCCGGATGTGTTGACCGGCAATCTGCCTCCAGGCGCAATCGCCCCGTCCTGCACGAAGCGGCCACCTTCGCCCTTGGGGCAGAAGCCCAGATCTTCGAGGAAAAGCAGCGTCGTGATGGTGAAGGCGTCGTAGACCTGCACCACATCGATGTCCTTGGCCGCCAGACCAGCCATCGCATAGGCCTGCGAGCCAGAGCGCGCCGCGCCCGTACTGGTCAGCTCCGCCATCTGGCTGATCGAGTGGTTTTCCTGCGCTTCGCCAGTGCCGAGCAGGTAGACCGGCGCCTTGCGCATCTGCCGGGCCATGTCGGCCCGCACCATGACGACCGCCGCGCCGCCATCCGTCACGAGGCAGCAATCCTTGGCTCCAAGCGGCGACGACACCATGGGCGCGTTCAAAACGTCTTCCCTGGTCAGCGGCCGCCGATCGAACGCAACCGGATTGAGCTGTGCCCAGCCGCGCGCGGCCAGAGCGATGTCGGCTAGATCGCTGCGGGTCGTGCCGTAAAGATGCATATGGCGCGCCGCCGCCAGCGCGTAGCCGGTGACCGGCAGCCGAGGAGCATAGAGCCCGTCATAGTCGTTCATATCACGCTGCGGCGCGAACTTGCCCCTGGCGCTGCGCTGGGTCGATCCGTAGGCAATCACCGCGACGTTGCAGAGACCGGCCTCCAGCGCCAGCGCGGCATGCGCTGCGAGGCTCTGGAAGGACGCGCCGCCGATGAAGCTGGAATCGAAATAGCGCGGTCGTATCCCGAGATACTCGCACAGCGAGACCGTCGGCATCCGCAACTGGCTTGCAGCGCAAAACACGCCGTCGACATCAGCCAAACTCAGCCCGCAATCGTCGAGCGCGGCCTGAACGGCCTGTCCCATAAGGTCGAGCGGTGTCGTTCCCTCGGCGACGAGTCCGAGATCGCTTTCGGCAACGCCGACGATCGCGCTGCCGCCCCGCTTCGCGGTCGCGCTCATTGCCCCTCCTCCCAAACGAAAACGGGCGCAGGAACATTTGTCTCGGCGTCGGCATCGCGCCAGCTGACGCGAACGCGGCGACCGATTTCGCCGGGCTCGCCTGCGGCGCCGATGACGGTGGACATCATTCGGAACCCTTCATCGAGATCGATCAGCGCCACCGGATAGGGGTCCCCTTTGACGGGATGGACCATGGAGATCGAATAGACTGTGCCCTGCCCCTTGCTGATACGCCATTCGAGAGGGGCCGTTCCGCCATACGGGCAAACCACCCGCGGATAGAAAACCGCTCTGCCGGTGTCGGGGCTGAACTGATAGGCAAGTTCGCGGGCACGGAGAAATTCCTGCCACTGTCCAAGCGGCGAACGCTCAATCCTGTTCATTGCTCGCCTCCCTTCGACAACCGCATAAAACACCTCCCATTGTTTCTTGCCGGAGGACATAGGGGTGTCCGAGGCAACAGTTCAACTTGGCTTCGATCACCCATCCCAAATGTTTTGTTATGGTGACGCCGACCCGCCCGCATCATGAACGCCGCCCATCGAGAAACTCGACCAGAGCCGCGTCGAAAGCTTGCGGGTTCTCGATATTCACGGAATGACCTCCGTCGAGATCGACGATCTGCAGCTGCGGCCAGAGCGCGGCAAGCTCGATACGGTCTGGCTGAAAGACGCGTTCATGGCGGCCGTTGATCAGAAGCGTAGGCATCTGCGGCTCGGAATTGGCCATCCCTCGTACTGACAATTGCGGCACCACGACCTCGATCATCCGGGCATGGGTTGGCGCGTCGATCCCATCGGCGTCCTCGCAAAGCATCAGCCTTAGATCGGCCGGAAAGCGCTTTGCGAAGCGCGGGTGGAACTGTTCTCGGCGCAGCGCCGCCGCGCCCAGCGTGCGCAGTCGTTCCAACCGTTCGGCGCGCAGGATCATGTCTTCGAGCGTGTATTCCCGCAGGACCACGCGCGCATTGCTGAAAGCCTGAGCCAGGACGCGATCAGGAAAGGTTCTCGCATATTTCAGCGTCAATCCGGCGCCGAAGCTTTGTCCGCACATGAACCAGCGATCGATGCCCAGACCGGAGCGTATCTGCTCCAAGGTCGCCACCAGACCGTCGGCAGTGAGATCATCCATGCTGGCCGGCGGCAGGCTCTTCCCGTGGCCGGGCAGATCGACGCGGATAAGGTTGAAATGCCGCGACAGACGCTCCTGGTTGGGCAGCCAGTGGCGCGCGCTGGTGAGCATGCCATGGACGAGAAGCAGCCATGGTCGGTCGCTATCGCAATAGTCGATATGGCAATGCATCTTCATTGCATGACCCGTTCGACCGAAAGCCGCGCTGCAACCCGCAGTTCTATTTCGACACCGACAGGAGCGCGTCCAGCATCACCACGCCCTCGCCTTCGCCCCGCACGAGTATCGGGTTGATCTCGGCTTCATTCACGTCGTTGCTACCCGCGAGGCTCGATACAGCGGCGACGGCCTGCGCAAGCGCCTCCAGATCGCCGCGCGGACGGTTTCGGTAGCCCGACAGCAAGGCCAATCCCTTCACCTCCGCGACCATCCTTCGCGCCGTCTCAAGACTGACGGGCGCCGGTCGAACCGCGCTGTCGCGATAGATCTCGGTCATGATACCGCCGGCAGCGACGGTCACCATCGGCCCTGCGACCGGGTCGCGGGTCAGGCCGATCAAGGCTTCGCCCAGCCCCTGGCACATCTCCTGTACGAGGACAGCTTCAAGGCGATAGCCCGGGCGATGCGCTTGCGCCGACGCCTTCATAGCGGCAATCGCCTCGACAAGTGCCCGGCGATCACGGATGCCGACGCGGATCGCGCCAGCTTCCGTCTTGTGCGGCAGGTCGGGCGAAACCAGCTTGGCAACCAGCGGGAATTCGATGCCAAGGCTTTCGGGCAGCGAGGCGTCCGGATCGAGCAAAAGGGACTGCGGCCCCTTGATGCCGAGCGTACCCATGATGCGACCGGAAACGACTTCGTCCTGCGTGCCCACGGCCAACCCGGCGATCAGCGTACGCGCGGCCTCGGGAAGTCCGATTTCAGAGCCGGTCGAAACATCGGACTGATCGGCGAACAGCGCTGCGATCGCCTCGGCGCAGCTTTCCACCGTACGGAAGGCGGGCACACCGCCCGCTTCCAGCATGGCGAGACTTTCCGGCGCATGCGGCAGGGGAAAGGCGAGGACCGGCGCGGCGTCGGCGCGGGCCTCCGCATGGCCATCGACGATCGGCGCAACCGCCAGTTCCGGGTTGAACTGGGCGGACGACCCGATCACGACCAGCAGAAGCCCTGTTTGCGGATCTTCGGACAGGGTCGAGACGACTTCCTTCATCGTGTCGTACCGAGCCCCCGCGAGGGTCACGTCCACAAGTTTGCCGTGCCCCAGCGGTATTCCCTGCGACGCCAGCCTGGATCGCGCCGCTTCGGAAATGCCGGCGATGGAAACACCGCGCAAAGCGAGCTGGTCCACAACCATGGCGCCACCGCCACCCGTCGTTGACACGACCGTCACGGTCTGCGGCCGGACTGTGGCGGGTGCGACCTGCGACAGGGTCCGCGCGACCGGTATCAGCGACTCGAAGCTCTCGACCTCGCGCACGCCGATCGACCGCAGAAAGGCGGAAACGGATCTTGCCGAGCCGGTCAGCGCGCCCGTGTGGGAGACGGACAGAGCCTGTCCTTCCTCGCTGCGCCCGATCATGTAGGCGACCACAGGCTTGCCGCGCTCCCTGGCACCGCGCGCGAACTCGGAGAGCGCCTGCCGATTGCGGATGGTTTCGAGGAACAGGATGAAGCCGTCGGTGTCGGGATCGTCGAGGAGAAGCTGTCCGAGGCGTCCGACGTCGGCCACCGCCTCGTTACCCGTTGAAATCAGCACGGAAAAGCCGGCGCCCTGTGCCTGGCCCCGCGAAAGCATCGTGCCGATGACGCTGCCGCTCTGCGAAAGGACGGCAAGCCGACCTTTCTGGATCCGCTTTTCCTTGAACGCGGCATTGGTTGTGCAGATAAAGTTCGACGCCGTCGAGACGAGCCCGGTCGAGTTCGGCCCTATGACGAGCAGGCCGGCGTCCTCGGCAAGGCGAACCAGTCGCTCCTGACGCTCGCGTCCCTCTTCCCCCGCCTCGGCAAAGCCGTCGGCAAGGATCGAGACGACCTTCACCCCAGCCCTGGCACAATCCTCAACGGCCTCCAGCGCCGGATCGGCGTTGAGGAGGATGTAGGCGTGATCGACGGCCTCGGGAATGTCCGCGACCGACTTGTACGCCTTCAGCCCACCGATCTCGTCACGCGTCGGGTTGACCGGATAGATACGCCCTTCCCAGCCATTGGCTTGCAGGAATTCCAGGGGGCGTGCCGTCAGCTTCCCGGCCGAACCGGAAACGCCGACCAACGCCACGCTTTTCGGGGAAACCAGCGCCTCGCGCAGGCGTCCGTCGTCCGGTGCCGTCACCGCCGTACCCCGCGCTGGTCGAACCGGCGATCGAAAATACCTTCCGCTATGCGGTTGCGGAGTATCTCGAGCGATCCACCCGCGATCATCCATCCGCGCGTGCGGCGCAGGCAGTACTGGGCCGTGCTTTCTTCGGAGAAGCCCAGGCCACCAAGGATCTGGACCGCCTCGTTGGCCGCGAAATATCCGGCCTCGTTGCAGGCCAGTTTGGCCAGCGCCGTATCCTGCGCGGAAGGAAGGCCGTCCGGTGCGTCAGCCGCGTTGACCGCCGCACGCATCAGCAACAGTTCCGCCGCCGTCAGCTTCAGTTCCATGTCTGCGAATTTCCACTGCAGGCCCTGGAATTCGGCAAGCGGCCGGCCGAACTGCTTGCGAACCAGAGCGTGGTCGCGAGCCAGGTTGAATGCGTGACGCCCAACGGCAACGGCCCGGGCAGAGTTGCCGAGGCGTTCGACGTTGAAGCCCGATATCTGCTTCTTGAACCCGCCCTGGCCGAGAAGCACGTTCTCCTTGGGTATGAAGACGTTATCGAAGAAGAGCGGCGACCAGGATTCGCCGTTCATGAATTCGGAGGGCTTCCCGATCGTGAACCCTTCCATACCGCGCTCGACAAGAACCGAACCGATCCCGTCGGTTCCGGGACCGAACCGGGCATAAACCAGATAGACACCCGCCTCGACACTGTTTGTGCCGAATATCTTCGAGCCGTTCAACCGCCAGCCGGCATCGCCATCGGCAACGAGTGACGTCGTCAGCTCGGTGACCGCCGACCCGGCGTCGGGCTCCGTCATGCCGAGTGATATGAGCGTCCTGCCCGACAGCAGACCGGGCAGAAAACGCTCCTTTTGTTCAGCGGTCGCGTACTCCACGAAGGTACGGATAGGACCAAAATTGCAGGCCTGAATTACATCGCCCGACTTCGGGCAGATTTCGGCCACCGCGCGGATCGCCAGAACGGCATCGACCAGAGAGCCGCCGGCACCCCCATCCTTTTCCGGAAAGGCGATACCCAGAAGCCCCATATTGGCGAATTTCTCGGCCACGTCGAATGGGTATTCCTTCGACCGAACGCGATCGTTGGTTCCCTGGGCCAGTTCTGCAACGGCAAATTTGCGGACAGCATCGAATAGGCTCTGCTGTTCATCGGTGAGTTTGAAATCCATCTACTTCCTCAAGCCGTGCATGATATCCACGCCAA
>Ga0307505_10000950_pt1 | contig 26757 bp, 18 predicted proteins | sample 23_S_MG_FD_202183 | JGI IMG/M metagenome (GOLD analysis project Ga0307505, IMG submission 202183) | Soil microbial communities from Populus trichocarpa stands in riparian zone in the Pacific Northwest, United States - 23_S | ecosystem: Environmental > Terrestrial > Soil > Riparian zone > Trees... | reverse complement strand
GGCAAGGCGCGACACCGGAAGCAAAGTCGTGACTTTTGTTGAGGATGTCGCAACGCAGCCATGGCGCCGAAAGACCGCTTGCAGCCCGCGTCCTGTTTTTCAACGGGCTGCTAGGTGCGGTTCGCGCGCGAAATCCGGACGTCACCTTGATTCACGCATCGCTTCCGGGCAGCTAGAAACGTCGGGCCTCTCTCCACGACGGAGGGCCCGGGAGCAATGGCGGCCGAAAACGACGGATCCCCTGCGCGCCTTCTGCCAGCGTTCGTCGGACGCGAGCGGGAGTTGGCCGAGTTGCGCGCCGGGCTCGCGGACACCGTCGCCGGGCGCGGTCGGCTATTCCTGATTTCGGGCGAGCCGGGAATCGGCAAGACCCGGCTGGCGGAGGAGGTTTGCACCGACGCGGCTGCGACAGGCGCTGCAGTCGTCTGGGGCCGCTGCTGGGAGGGCGGCGGCGCTCCCGCATACTGGCCATGGGTCCAGGTCTTCCGCCGTCTCGGCGGAGAACTCGAGACGGCCGAGCTACGCGCCGTCGTCGGCGACGCCGCTGCCGAGATTGCCGCCTTTGCGCCGGAACTCGCCGCGCGCGTCGGGGTCATCCATTCGCCCGCGGCGCCGCGGGCGCTGGAGTCGGAGCAGGAACGGTTTCCCCTGTTCGACGCTACCGCCGGAATCCTCCGCCGTCTGGCCGCGCGGCGACCTCTGGTGTTGGTGCTCGACGACCTCCACGCCGCCGACCAACCGTCGTTGCTGTTGCTGGAGTTCGTGGCGCGCGACCTGCGCGACTCCCGCCTGCTCTTGCTCGGCACCTACCGCGAAATCGAAGCGCAGCGCGACGCCGAGCGAGCACGACTGTTGCACGGCGCGGCGCGCAGCGGAACGCGCCTGCCCCTCGGCGGACTGTCGCGCGAGCAGGTCGAGCGCCTGGTGCGCGCCGCGCTCCCGCCCTCCGGCGAGGAGCGTCGCGCCGGCGAACTCGCCGAGCGGATCTTCCGCTCGACCGGGGGCAACCCGTTCTTCGTCGACGAAGTACTGCGCCTGGTGTTGGCCGCGCCGCCCGGGCAGACGAGCGAACTGCCTCTCCCACACGGTGTGCGCGACGCCGTCCGCGAGCGCATCCGCCCGCTGTCGCCACTGTGCCGGCGCATGCTCGACGCCGCCGCCGTCCTCGGCCATGAGTTCGACCTCTCGCTCCTCGACGCCATCGACGGCGACGGTGAAAGCCGCACCGCGCGGCTCGACGCGATCGGTGAAGCCGAGACGAATGGAGTCATCACGCGGTCGTCGGGCACACTCGCGCGCTACGCGTTCGTTCACGCCTTGATCCGCGAAACCCTGTACGACGAGGTCGCGCCGGCCGAACGGGCGCGCTTGCACTGGGCGGTCGTCGAAGCGCTCGCACGGCCGGGATCGGCGAGCGGTGACGAGCCGCTGGCCGAATTGGCCCACCACGCGCTGCGCGGCGTCGCGGCCGGCGATGCCGCCAGGGCGGTGGATTACGCGGTTCGGGCCGGCGAGCGGGCCACCGCGCAACTCGCCTACGAAGAGGCCGCCGGGTGTTTCCGCCAGGCTCTGGAGGGTCTCGCCTTCATGGAAGACGCCCAGCCGCTGCGCCGCGCCGAGTTACTATTGGCGTGCGGCGAGGCCGAGGCACAGGCCTGGAACACGAGTAGCGCGCAGCAGTCGTTCGACAGTGCCGCGGCTCTCGCACGCGAGCTGCGGGGGCGCGAGCCGGAACTCGCGGGAGACCTGCTGGCGCGCGCGGCACTGGGATTCGGGCGCACCGGACTCGGTGTGCCGCGCGGCGGACGAACCGACCCCGCGTTGGTCGCGCGGCTGGAAGAAGCGGTCGCGGCGCTCGGGCCCAACCGACCGGCGCTGCGGGCGCGCGTCCTCGCCCGACTCGCCGTAGAACTCTACTACAGCGACGCCACCGCGCGGCGCGGCGAGCTCGCCAGTGAAGCGGCTCAGCTGGCGCGCGAATGCGGCGATCCATCGACCCTTGCATACGTCCTCACCGCGCAGCACTTCGCGCTCTGGGACTCGCCCGGCGTCGACTGGCGCCTTGCGCTGGCGGACGAGGCGGTGCGGACGGCGCAGCGAGCCGGCGAACCGGACACCGAGGTGGTGGCCCGGCTGTGGCACCTTCTCGATGTCGTCGAAAAGGGAGACGTGCATCGCTGGGAGCGCGAACTCGACCAACTCGAGGCCGTGGCTCGCGCGCTGCGCCAACCGCGATCGATCTGTTTCGCCCTGACCACGCGCGCCATGCGCGCGCTCTGGCACTCGCGCTTCGACGAGGTGGATGCTTTCGGTCTGCAGGCTCTCGCGATCGGAGAGCGCGCGCAGGACACCGGGGCCGCCGTCAACTACACGATCCAGCGTATTGCCGTGATGCGAGCGCGGGGCGAGCACGAGGCGTTGCTTCCCGAGGTGGAACTATTGGCCCAGGGAATGCCCGGCAACCCGAACGTCGACTGCATGCGCACTCTGCTGCACGCCGACCTCGGCCACATCGAGGAGGCCCGTCGCGGCTTCGAGCGCTTGGCCGCGGACGACTTCGCCGAACTTCGTAGTGCCAACGGCCTCTTCAACATTCTGGTCTGGGTCGCCGAAATCTGTGCCCGCGTCGGGGATCGCGATCGCGCACGCGTGCTCGAACGCGAGATCCGGCCGCGGGCGCACACCAATCTGGCGTTCAATCCGCGCATCCTGCACGGTCCCGGCACCCATTGGCTCGGCCTGCTCGCCGCGACGCTCGACCGCGCCGACGAAGCGGTCGAGCTGCTCACGAACGCCGCCGCGCGTTCGCGCTCCATCGGCGGAGACGCCGCGGCCGCGTGGTCCGACCTCGAGCTGGCCCGCGTCCTCATCGCGCGCGACGGCCAGGGCGATCGCGCCAACGCCAGCGATCTGCTGGCGTGCGCCGCCAGCGTGGCAGAGGCGTTCGGCCTCGGGCTACTGGCCCGTCACACGCTCGAGGTCGGCGCGGCCATGGAGCAACGCAGCGCCGCCACGGCGATGCGCGCCAGCGCCGGCGCGGCAGCCGGGGGCCACGGTCCGCAAACGAGCGCACGCGTGATCCGCTTCCCGACCAAGGCGAGTCGACGGCCGCCACTCGCGGAAGCGGCCGCCGGCGGCGGTTCGCCGCGCTACGTGCTGCGCCGTGAGGGCGAGTTCTGGACCGCCAGCGACGGCGATACCGTGCTGCGGCTGAAGGACACCAAGGGGCTGCGCTACATCGCGCAGCTGCTGCGGGATCCCGACCGGGAGTTTCACGTGCTCGATCTCATCGCCGCCGAACGCGACGGCGCCGGCGCGGACGGCGCATCGATCGGAGGCACCGGCGAGGCACAGCTGCACACCCTCGGCATGCACGCGACCGCTGATGCCGAGGTCGGCGATCGCATTCTAGATCCGCAGGCGCGCACCGCCTACCAACGGCGCCTCGAGGACCTGCGCGACGACCTTGAGGAGGCGACGCGAAACAACGACCCCGGCCGCGCCGGTCAGGCGCGCGAGGAGATGGACTTCATCGCTCGCGAACTCGCCCGCGCCGTCGGCCTGGGCGGGCGCAACCGCACTTCCAGCTCGGGAGCGGAGCGCGCGCGCATCAACGTCACGCGCGCCGTGAAGGCGGTCGTCCGCCGGATCTCAGAAGAAAACCCGAATCTCGGCCTCTACCTCGCGACGACGATCCACACCGGTACCTTCTGCTCCTACCGCCCGGACCCGCGACTGAAAGTCATCTGGAAGTTGTCCTGACCGCGGGAAACCCATCCCAAGGCTGCGCAGTTTCAAACCGTTCAGGCTGAGCCTGTCGAAGCCCTTCTAGTGACCCACCGCTCGGCAATTCGCGTTGACAGGGCGACGCGGGGGGCCGTACGGTCGGCGCCAGGGGGTAGGGGATCATGCATAATCGCGCATCCTTCATCGTCGCCGGGATGACCGCTGTCGCGTTGCATCTGACGCCGGCGATGACCCGTGCCGAGGACGTTCCCGTCGCCGGCAACCGACTCGTCGCCAAGAGCGCGCCGCACTCGTCGAAAAGCCGGTTCCAATTCCGCGCAAAGTCGGCGGCCATCGGAGATCTAATCGATCCAGCCATCGCCGGTGCTGCCATCACCGCGATCGAAGCTTCGTGCTCGGGCAACATCCCGGCGGAAGTCTGCTCCGTGGTATCGACCTCGGGGAGGATCGAACTGGACGGGGCGAACTGGAAAGGCGCGGGCAATCCTCCGGGGCTGCGCGGCTACCGCTACCGCGATCGCTCCGGCGTCAGCGGCGGTGTTCGGGACGTCATCTACCGCGACGGCACGATCGCGATCAAATCGGCGCGCACCGGCTGGCTATGGCAACCGGCCGGCGGTGCCGATCTGACACTCCTCCGGCTCGAGATCGGCGACCGCACCTACTGCAGCGAGTTCGGAGGCATCGCCAGGTCCAATGAGCCCGGCTTCCTCTCGTTGCGCGATGCGCCGGCGCCGGCCGAATGTCGGGCCGTGTGCGGCGACGGCGAGATCACCGGCGCGGAAGAGTGCGATCCGCCGAATGGCGGCGCGTGCGACGCCAATTGCCAGCTGAACTGCCCCGAGGATGCTTCGAGCGTCCTCGTCGACTGCGTCGAGGCACCGGTCACCAGCCTCGGCTTCGCAGCCAACGGCGCGACATTCGCCGCGGCCTACCGAAAACCCGTCGCGACGCATTCGCACATCTTCTTCAAGCGGCTCGACGCGACAGGGCAAGCGGACGACGCCAACGCCGTACAGCTGAGCGAGGACATTCCAGAGATGACCTTCGTGGGCAACGGTAGTCCGACCCTTACCGCGCTCGGTGCGGACTTCTACGCGGCATGGTCTGGCACCGCATCTTCCGACCTGGGCTTTGTGAACTACTTTCGCGGCCGACCGATTCCGGCGACCGGTCCGCTGGTCGAAGACGTCGACATTCTTTTGCAGGAGTCGCCGTTCGGCCAGTGCCAAGTGTACAGCTCCCCTCCACTGCACGTGACCTCGAACCTGGCGGCCACCGGATTCCACCTCACCTACCGCCGAATCGCGGCTTGCCTGGGCAGTACCCTCTTCGAAACCATCGCGGGCGTACCGGGCGGCTTTTCCGTGCCGCCGCCCGGCAATGTCAGCACCGGCAGCGCGCCCGTGGCGACCGGCGATGCCGACGTGGCGGCGGTCTGGTGGAACTTGTTCGCCACGACATCAACGTCGCCCGTCGAGCAGTCACTCAAGGCGGGTTGGGTCAGCCCAGAACCGAGCGAAGCGATCGTCCTGACCTCGCTCGATTCCGCGTCGCGCTCCACCAGTCCCGCTCTGGCCGCCACCGGCGATCTATTCCTCGCCGTCTGGACGGCGGCGATCGCGCCGCCACCGGCCGTCCCATCCGAGGTTCGCGGCATGCGCTTCACCCGCGCCGACGGTGCGCTCGACCCAGAAGGCGGCTTCACGATCGCGTCGTCCGCAAACGGCGCGGCGCTCCAACCGGTCGTCGCGTCCGACGGTACCCGGTTCGCAGTCGCCTGGCGCGAGACGACCGGTTCGGGCAGCGCGCTGCGCGCCATCCGCGTAGAGACCGACGGTACGTTGGCGGATCCCGCGCCGATCGAAGTGGCCACCAGCGACGCGGCGGCGGCGATCGCCGTTGCCGCCAGCCCATCGGGCACGCTCGTCGGCTTTACCCGCGACGAGGGAGTCGGGTTGTTCTCCGTGCGCGTCACGCCCCTGCCGTAGCGTCGCGGCACAGCGCGACAACCAATGCTGCGCATTGCCGATCGGCTCCCTGTCGACGAGTCAGTCGATGCCGTCTACGTCCCCGGGCTGTGCCTGACCCGCGACGGCACGCGGCTGACCGTTCTCAATGAAGCGGCCATGCGGGATGCGGTGGCCCACGCGCGGTGTATGGGAGCGAGACACCTTCTATACGCCGGTTGCTACAGCGGGCCTGAAATGGAGCGCGAGTTATCGCTGCGGAGAAGGCTGGCCAACGCCGGCGGTATGGCCGACGAGGAGATCCGCGAGATCCGCGAGATCGCCGACACCCGAGAGGAGCTGTGTCGCCTCGCGGTCGAACTCGAGGATCTCGGCGCCAAGAGTGTGTTGCTGGTCACCGACGAGTACCACATGCCACGCGTGGCTCGCTGGGCGAATGCGCTCCTGCCCGACGACGTCGAGGTGTTCCACCGTTCGGTGCGCGCGCCGAGGTACGAGTACACCTGGGAACCGAGCTGGATCAAAAGCTTCCGCTTCGGCGTCAAGCCGCTGTGGATCGCGTGGAACGTCTTGCTCTATTGGGCTACGCCTATACTTGTGAACCCGCGCGCCACATCGTGATCGCGCACTTCGCGCGACAACCACCGCGTCGGAGTCACCCGTTATCAACACCTTGAAGGCCGGGACGGCCGCCGTTGAACAATGTTCATCGGCCTTGCACGGCCTCCGAGAGACTCCGCGCGCGCAGCTGCACGGCCAGCGCGCGCGGCGAATCTGTTTGGCGGAACCAGGAGCAGCGAATGGATGGGACAAACCGAGGGGCGGAGATGGGCGGGCTTGGCCGGTTGCGCGGCGCGATGCTGGCGGCCTTGATCGCACTGTGCGCGAGCGGTGAAGCCGCGGCGCAGACATGCATCGGCGATTGCAACGGCGACGGGCGCGTGACGATCAACGAGCTGATCCTCGGCGTCAACATCGCGCTCGGCCAACAGCCGGTGACCGCGTGTACGGCGTTTGACCGCAATCTCGACGAACGCGTTCGCGTCGACGAGTTGGTGGCCGGCGTCAACTCGGCGCTGCGCGGGTGTGCACCGCCGACCACGCTACGCGGTACCTGTCTGCGACCAGGGCCGGCGGGGTTGATCCCCTGCGCGAGCGGAACGCAGGTGGGCCTGTTCCTCTGCCTCGACCGCTCGCGTTGCCTCTTCGACCCAACGGCGCGCCGTCTCGTGCAAACCGTCTCCGCCGGATCGGGCGGCGCCTTCACCTTCTCCGTCGTCGATCCCGGAATCCTCAACGCATTGCTGCTGTGGGACGCCGTCCCCGATTTCGGCGGCGTGTACCGGGCCTTCGGCTTCGGCCCGGCCAGCGCCGGCGGCACCGTCGAAGGCCTCCGACTCGATCCCGTCACCGAGGCGGCGGTTCGCATCTTCCTCGGGTCCGGCTTCGATCTGTTCGACGATGCCGGCTTGCGCGCGATTCTCGATGCGATCTTCGCGGCACTGGCCAACCTGAACTTCGCCGGCCTGACCGCCGAAGGCGCCGCTCAGCTCGGCGCGGACACGGCGAGCGACGATCCCGCCGTGCAGGACAGCATCGGCAACAATCGATTCACCCCTACCCCGACACACTCGCCGACCGCCACCAACACCACCGGCGCAAGCGCCACGCCCACCGACACACCGACCAACACGCGCACGCCAACCGTCACCTTGACGCCGACGGCGACGTTCACGGCCACTCTCACGCGCACGCCGACGCAAACGTTCACGGCATCGTCGACACCATCGTTCACCGGCACGCCGACCCCGACCTCGACGCCAACGGCGACACCCACGATCACGCCGACTCCGACGATCACACCCACCGCGACTTCGACGCTGCCGCCGCTCAACATCGCCATCGAGCTCAATCCCGATCCGGCGCGGCCCGGCGAGACGATCGACGCGGGCATCACCGTCACCAACACCGGCGGCTCTTCGCTGTTCGGCACCATGCTGCAAGTGGTGCTGCCGGCCAACATCGAGCCGTTCGCCAACACGCTGGCAGCCGGCAGCGGCCGTTGTGCGGCGTCGGCGATCCATCTCTGTAATCCCGGCAACACGATCACCTGGCTCAATCTCGGAACCCTCACCGCCGGCCAGGGCGTCACGATGAGGATTCCGCCGATCGTCGCCGCGGGGACGCCGAACGGCGCGGAGTTGACGTTCGTCGCCACCGCAACGTCAGGGGCGCTCACCGCGATGGAGTCGTACACGGCTGTCGTACAAAGCGGCGCGACCGCCAACCCGTTCGACCTCGCACTGAATCCGGCGCGAGACCCTGTCGCGGCGGGCGATCTGCTGACCTACACCGCCGCGTACGGCTTCCGAGCGGTGGTGGGACAGGCCGACGCGGTGATGCGAGTCCAGCCACCGGCAGGCACCACCATCGTCGACATGGGTGACGGCGGGGCGCTGAATGAAGATGGCATGATCGAGTGGGACGTCGGTGCTCTGACCCCCGGCCAGGGCGGCATCCGCCGCTTCACCGTGCAAGTAGGCAACGAGGTCCCCGCGGGTGTGCCGTTGCGCGCGCAGGCGACGATCAGCCGTGCGGACGGCATGGGGACGAAGCGCGCGGGCTCGGTCATTCGGGTGGCAGCGCCGCAGACCGTCTCGGTGGCGTTCGAGACCAACGCCGATCCCGGTCGCCAGGGCGATGAGATTGAAGTTGGGATCACGGTGACGAACAGCGGCGCCAGTGCCGCGACTGTCGAACTTCAAATGGTCGTACCGGATCTCGTCGACCCGATCACCGATCTCCACACCACGATCGCCGGAGTCTGCGGGTCGTCGTCGTTGGGCACGGCGTGCCAGCGCCGCACGCGCATCCTCTGGAGCCTGTCCGTGCCGGCGCGCGACGGGATCACCGTGCGGGCGCACCCGATCATCGCAGCTGGTACGGTGAGCGGTTCGATCGTCAATTTCCAGGCACGGATCATCGCCTCGCCGTTCGATGGCATCGTCACCACCGCGCGCGGAGCCGTTCGGGTCGATGCCAATTCGAACTGGGACCTCTCGCTCGACGAGGACCGCGATCCGGCGGGGCCGCTAGCGGCCCTCACCTATCGCATCGTCGCGCGGCATCGGCCGTCCGCGGTCGCGCCGGCCGACGCATTCCTGACCTTGGATCTCCCGGAGGGGGTGACGCTCCTCGACGCGACCGACGGCGGCGAGGAGATCGAGGGCGTCGTCGAGTGGGACCTCGGCGCGTTGTTGCCCGGCGACGTCACCGAACGGGAGGCAACCGTACTGATCGACGGCGATCTGCCCGCCGCGACGGTGTTGGCCGCCGAAGCCGCGGTGGGACAGGCGAACAGTTCCATCGCGGAGAAGCGCTCACGCGTCCTCACCCGTGTCGTCACCGGCGCCCCGATCACGTTGTCGGCGGTCGTGCATCCCGATCCGGTGCGGCCTGGCGAGATCCTCGAGTCGGAGTTCACCGTGAGCAACATCGGCACGGCGAGCCTCGGCCCCCGGCTGGCGGCGCGGATCCCGCTCGGCACGGAGGCCTTTGCGCCCGCACTCTCGGAAGGCGCGGCGCAATGTGCGACCGCGCAGACGTGCTCGCCCGGCACGTTGGTGCGATGGAACACCAATACCCTCGCCGGCGGCGACTCTTCATCGACCCGAATGGCGCCGAGAGTCGCGCCGGACAGTGCCGACGGAAGACTGCTGCGGCTGCACGCGATCGCCTACGAAAACGTCGGCAACGGCGGCCGCAACGCCATGATCAGCCGCACCATCGCCGTAGACGGTGGCGGCGCATACGATCTCGCGCTGACCGATTCCCGCGACCCGGTTTTTACCGGGCAGATGTTCACCTACGCCCTGCACTTCGGCCGCCGCGCCGCGACCGACGCAGTAGATTCGGTGCTCCGGCTCGAGCTACCGCAAGACACGTTCTTCGCCAGCGCCACCGGTGGCGGGGCGCTCGCCGCCGACGGTGCGGTGGAATGGGACCTCGGCCAACTCGCTGTCGGCGACGGCGGCGTACGCGAGGTGACGGTGATCGTCGACGACCTACCCGAAGGCACGCCCCTGCGTGCGCGGGCGACGATCGAAGACGCCGGAGACCCATTCGTCGTCAAACGCGCCCACGCGGTGACAATCGTGCAGGCGCGCGACCTCGTCTTCTCAATCGATGCCGGCGTGGATACCGTTCAGGCCGGCCAGGCCATCGTCGTGTCGTTCTCGGTCACGAACAATGGCGCCACCGCCGTCAACAACCTCGAGATCAACGCGGTGGTTCCGCCCGAGGCCAACGCCTTCAACGCCAACACCACCACCGGCAACGGCCTCTGCGGCGGTATCTGCAACCCACGCCAGGTCGTCCTCTGGGTCGCGTCGGTTCCCGCCGGCCAGACCGTAACCGTGACCATGCCGCCAGTGGTACGGGCCGACGTACTCCCCGGTTCCGTCGTCCGCCTGGTCGGTTCGATGCGCGAACCATCGGCACCGCGCCGCGTGTTGGCCGTCGACGCCGTGACCGTCGGAGGTGAACAGTAAGTTCGCGAGGGTTGCGAACGGGCGCGCAACGCGCCCGTTCGCAAGTCCACATCACCGGCGCGGATCACATTCCCGGCGCGGGGATGTTCGCCGGCTCGTCCAGCGGATCCTCGAGCTGGTCGTCGTGCATCCGATCGTCGAGATCGTCGTCCAACGGTGCGTCACCGGCGGGGTCGCGATCCAGCGGATCGGGCCTGTCGCCATCCAAGGGATCGGGCCTGTTGCGCTGCATCGCGTCGGGCAGCGTAGCCGGCCGATCGGGCAGCCCATCGATCCGATCGTCGGTGTGCCGTCCCGGCTGACCAATGGCGCCGCCATCCTTCATGTCGGCGACGACGACCGGAGCGGCCAGCATGATCGAACATCCGGCCGTAACCAGTACCCGCAGCAACTTTCTCATGTGCACCTCCTGTCGTTTTGGGTTCCCCTATTGTGATGCCGAAGCCGTGCCAACCGCGATCCATCCGAGCGTCCAAGCGAAGTCCGGCAGTGCAACTCCGGCTTCGAAAAGTTTTCCGTAAACAGCCGCACCCGGTGGCGGTGTTGAGAACCCCATCCCCTACTTCATGGTGGGACGACGCGGCCGCCGCCTTCCAGAAGGCGCAGCAGCGCGCGCTCGCAACGCTGCAGACGGCCGCTGCGCGAACGTGCCAGAATCGCGAGACTAGCCGGCCGATGCGAAAGCACGCGTCTCGACTCGTACGCCCGTACGAGGCGCGGCGCGATGTACGAGGAGCGGCAGACCGCGGGTGTGTTGCCAAGACCGGCGGCTGTCTCCTTGACCGCTGCGACGATCTTCGCGCGCACCTGGGCCGGTGAGTCGTCCTCGTCGAAGCCGGCGCGCGACAGCGCGCAGGCACAGATCATCGTGCCGGCCCAAGTGCGGAAGTCCTTGGCGCTGAAGCGCGCGCCCATCACCTCCTTTATGTACGCGTTGATGTGGCCGCGGCGCACGTCGACCAGGTCGCCGTCCTCGTGGCGGAAGCGGAAGAGCCGGCCCCCAGGCTGCCGGAGCAGCGCCCTTACAACGGCGGCGACGCGGCGGTCCCCGATCTCGCTCTCTTGCGCCTGGCCGCTCTTGCCGGTGAAGCGGAACTGCACGCGACTGCCGCGTACTTGCACGTGATTGCGTCGCAGAGTGGCGATGCCGTAGGAACCGTTCTCACTCGCGTACTCGTCACTACCGGGGCGCAGAAAGCACAGAGACACGACGCGCAGCATCGACGCCAGCACCCGCTCACGGCCGATGCCGCTGCGCGCCAGATCGGTCGCCACCTGCTTGCGCAGCGCCGGCAGTGCGCGCGTGAAAGCGATCAGGCGCCGGTACTTCTTCTCCTCGCGGCGCGCCACGGCGCTCCGGTGATACAGATATTGCCAACGCCCGGCTGCGTCGCGGCCGACGGCCTGGATCGCCGCGCGCGGCGAGCGCGAGATCGCCACCTCCCGCCAGGCCGGCGGGACCTTGAGCTCGCGAATTCTCTCGATCACCCGCCGCCCCGGCTTGCCCTTCTCGGCGTAGCGATAGCGAAACCCGGACTTCATGCTGCCGAGGCGAAGAATGCCCGTCCCTCGAAGTCGCTCCACGACAGTCATCTCGACTCGTCCCTCTCGACCCGCCACACGCGGGCGCGGCTCATCAAGGCCGCCCCGCGCTCGCCGCCCACCCGCCGCCGACCCGGTCGTACGAACTCGTCTCGGCGGATGCGAATTGCGACCCGGTCCATCGCCGCACCTCGATCTCGACCCGGGTGGGATCGACGCGAATGACGTTGTACGCGTTGGATTCGCCGCGCCGCCGGGTCGAGATCGCCGTACCAGCCTGAGCGATCAGAATCGAGGAGCCCCCCGCGGGCTCGGCGACTGCGATGTCGGTCGCGAAGCCCCGGTGCAGATGCCCGGTCAGCAACAGCTCCACGCCGCAGCCGTCCAGGGCCGCGAGTGCCCGCGCGCGGCGGCCGACCAAACGGCGCCGCGGATCGTGCCGCGGGGGCGCGAATGGATGATGGGTCACGAGCACCTTGAAGCAGTCGGACGGCAGTGCCGCGCAAGCCCGACGCAGATCGTCGAGCTGCCTCTCGGAGATGCGCCCATCCTTCCAAAGCGAGCGACGCGCTGTGTTGATGCCAAGCACCGCGACCTCACCGTCGCGAAATACCGGCAGCGATTCGGACTCAATGTAGCGGCGGAATCGCTCCAGCGGTTCGAGTAGTCGCTTGGTCAAATTGAACAGCGGCAGGTCGTGGTTGCCGGGAACCACGACTTTCGGCGACGCGATCCGATCCAAAAAGGCACGCGCCGCCGCGAACTCGGCGCGACGCGCGCGCTGCGTGAGATCGCCGCTCACCGCTACGATCGACGGTTCGACGGTGTCGAGATCGACCAGCAGCTGCTCGGCGATCTCCATGTCGCAACGTCCAAAGTGCAGATCCGACAGGTGCGCGATACAGGTCATCGCTCTGGCATATTCCTCGACTGGCCAGTCGTTTCGGCGCCCTCGGCATCGGCGATCGGCGTGATCACGCTGAGAGCGCCCGGGTGGATGCGATACTGCAACGGCGTCCTCATCACCGCCACCTCGCCGTCGGTGGAAACGTGCACCCACCGGCGCCGCGTCGCGATCGATAGCTCCGTGGCGACCACCGACTCGATTTCGCGATCCACCTGCAACCTACCGAGCACAGCCCGCATCGCCAGTCTGAACAGACCGAGACGATTCGGCCGATTGACGAGATGCAGGCACAGACGTCCCTCGGCCAGCGACCCGCGACCACCGAGCGCCAGACCATTGAGGACGTAGCGATTGTTACCGACGAAGGTAAACGGCGTCACCCGGTGGAACGAGCGTGCGTCGACGTCGCATCGCACCTCGACCATTGGAAAACGGCGCAGGGCGGCAATCGTCGCGAGGACGAAGGCCGGCCATTTGCCGCGGCCGAGGCGTGCGCGCTGCTCCTCGCGAACGCGAACCATCTGCGGATACAGTCCGATGGAGGAATTGTTGACGAACACGGCGCCGTTGACCGACGCCACATCGACCCGGCGGACGGCACCCGTGCTGATCGTGCGCGCCGCGTCGGCAAGCTCCATCGGTATGCCGAGATCCTTGGCAAAGTGGTTGAACGTACCGAGTGGCAGGATGCCGAGCGGCACGCCGGTGTCCATCAGCGCCGCGGCGGCGGTGCGAATCGTGCCGTCGCCGCCGCCGACGACGACCGCGTCGACAGCGGCGACAACGACCGAGCGCAGCGCGGAGTCGATCTCAGAGCCCTGCGCGGCGATGATCTCCGCGTCGATTCCCGCCGCCTCCATCGCCTCCACGGCGGCAGCGACTTGCCGATTCGCGGCGGCACCGGCCATTGGGTTGAGAAGCGCCACGACCCGCACAGATGCTGCGCGCGGCATGGCGGCATTCGTTGTACGTTGCGAATTCACTGCGATGGCCCCCGGTCCAGCCGAAGGTAGCCGATGGCGTGCCAACCTGGCCACGGGGGCACCGCTTTCTCGATGCGGGCGTCTCAAGCCAATCGTCCGCAAGATCCGCTGTAACCGTTACCACGACGAATCTCGACCCGATCAACAAGTCAGCGCTGTCCCCGGCGGGGCGCCGGATCATTCGAGGAAGAAACTCGCCAGGAGCCCCTCTTGGAAGAGAAATGAGTTTTACCACGAAGATCACGAAGGCCACGAAGAAGGGCGTTCCTGACACGGAAGCCCTCCTTTCCTGGTTTCATCCGGACTGACCCGGACTCAAATCCGATAAGAACAGGTCCACCTTCGTGGGCTTCGTGATCTTCGTGGTTCGATTCTTTCTCTCTCCCAAACATCGACCGTCGCGCCAGCGACCACCTTCCCTCGCCCCTCGCCCCGCACCCCTCGCCCCTCTTACACGAACGAAGCGAGTTTCAGCCTGGAGTCGGAGCGCGCGCTTGCGCTGGATTCAGTCGCCAGCCGATGCCGGCAACGCCGGAGAACGTCCGCCGCGGAATCGCCTATGTCGCGCAACTGAGCGGCAGCGGCGGCACCGAGATGACCGCGGGAATCCACCAGGCGTTCGACGTACCGACGCCCGTCGGCAGCCTGCGCATCGTCGTCTTCCTCACCGACGGTTACATCGGCAACGAGCACGAGATCCTGCGTCTCGCGCAGTCCAAGATCGACAACGCGCGCATGCTCGTCTTCGGGCAGGCGCCATGGGCCAACTCCTCTACCCGACCGCCTACCGGCGCGACCGGGAGTCCGACGAGGAGATCCGCAAGCGTGTCACCGACCTCGGACTCGAGTTCTCGCTCGTCAGTCGCTGGACCGCCTTCGTCGCGGTCACGCAGGCGGTACTCAACCGCGATCCGCGTCTCGCCGTCGAAGCGGCCGTGCCCGTACCGATGGTAAAAGGCGTCACCGAGCTCGCCTATCCCACGCAGGCACACGCGCGCTCACTTGGCTATTCGCCACCGCCGCCGCAGGCGCGTTCACGAGTCGCCTCCAGCTCCAGCTACTCCGGCTCTGCGTCGCCAGAACCGGCCACCACCGCCGGCCTCCTGATCGCCGCCGGAGCAGGCCTGGCCGGGCTGCGGAAAAGACGCCGTGCACACACCGACCGGAAGGCAACGTGATGGGGTTTTTGCAGAAGCGTCGTGCACGTGGTGCTGTCACATCCGCAGCTCCCCCGCACAGCGATCTGTTCTTTAACCCACTCGGGGTGCCGGACACGACTGGCAGAGGAAGGGACTACCTACATGCGGGCCTCAGTGAACCCAGAGGGTTCGAAGCCGTTAGCCGGTGGTTGAGCGAAGCGATACCACCGGGTGCAGCGGCAGAGATTTGACCGCACCCCGGTAGGGGTGCCAGATATCGGGCCGGCAGGATTCTTCACTGGAGGCTATCGTTCCAGTTCCACGCGGCGCCAAAATTCTGTGGTGTCGCCTGAGGGGATTGAGCCCGACGGGCTCTCCAACAATCGGAGGATGGAGTCGCTCAACATGCCTGGGACACGCTCGAGCACCTCCGAGAGCTTTTCATTATCCCTGGCGCTTTGTGTGGCAAGGGAGCCTCCATGGGCGATGGTTGACCGGTATTTGTAAAGGTTGCCCACAGTTTGGAAGATTTGGGATCTCTCGTCGTATGCTTCTGCCAGATATCGCGCGACCCGGACTCGCAGCCGATATGTGAGTTCGCTGCGATCAGGCGAGATGTCGTTGAGAAACAGCGCCTCAAGCGCGATTGCGTAGTCTAGTAACCGCTCGTGGTCATTCGGTGCGTAGCGCTCGATGCTCCTGCTCAAGCGAGAAAGAGCGTACTGAAGCCCTCTAAACCTACCGTTATTGCCAAGGATCGAGGATACAGCCCGCCTGAGTCGGCTGATTTCTTCTTGATCTAGCGGTTCGATTGCTGGTGGGCCGAAGTCGAATCGCTGTGGCTGGAATCGGGCGAGTTCATGCTGATAGCGATCCGCCCAAGTTTTTCGGATGTGTGGCGTGAACTCGTCATCGCCCACGATCTCGAGCGCTAGGACGCCGATGTCGTCTTGGTATCGAAGGAGTCGGAGTCCGTTGACCACTAGCTCGGCGACATTTGCAGCGTCTGCATATAGGCCAAGGTAGGCATCTTCTCCGAGCTCGACCCCGACGGTTGTATCGTAACGAAGGACGGTGTTCACCTTCTGAAGACCGTTGAGCACTTCCGACGATATCAAGGGCTGGAGCAGCTCGTCGGTGGCGTAGGCGAGCGTTACTGAAATCGGGTGTTGGGTGGCTCCGCCGTCAAATCCGAGATTGGCGATGGGGATGTCTGCTGCGGAGTCGACAGCTGGGCCGCTCAGGTAGATTCGGACCTGGTAGCTGTATTGCGAACGCGCCCGGAGATCTCGAAGCTCCTCCACGCATTCGTTTTTCGCCGTCTCCCAGTTTTCAAATTGCAGTGGGCTCGCAGGGAGGCCGCTTGCGGACGTGATCCCGCGCGCGAAAACGTGCATGAGGCCGCTCCAGTAGTCGAAACGGTCGCTACCGCCTTCGCTGCGGCGGGATTCGAAGTCCTCTGGTGAATAGTGTTTATACCCGACGGACCCGAGGAGCCGATATCCGAGAGGGTGATCCTTGTCGATTTCGCTGAGAACCTGTTGAAAGTGATCCCGACATTCACTCGCCGTCGGCGTCTTGTTCCAGGTGGAAACCGATTCGCTGAGATAGTGCCGAACAACTTCCGTGGGAAGGGGCGCCCGCTCTCTTGTGCCCGACTCGACCCCATCGGTTCCCCGGATGGGTCGCTTCGTTACCGGGAGTAGGTGGGCATCGGCGGATGCGGTTGTCACGGCCTCCCGATCCTGACCATGCCCGCGCCGAAGGTCGCTCGGCTGGAAGTTAGGATCGGACCAGAGGGTTCGCAGTGCCGCGAAGAAGTCTTCTATCGCCTGCCTAAGGTCTGGATCGATGTCCCTGGCCGGATTGAGCGTCATTTCTTCTGGGTGGCAGGAGACGCAAAACAAAGCCCCGCGGCGTCTCCCCCCTGCTTCCCCAGCTGGGTGTTCGCATCGGCGCTAGGTGGCCAACGTTTCTTTAACTACCTGAAATAAAAGAGTGGCCTCGGGGAGACTTGAACTCCCACGCGGTTGCCCGCAACAGATTTTGAGTCTGCCGTGTCTGCCGATTCCACCACGAGGCCTTGAGATGCAGGGGTCAGGGATCAGGGATCAGGGGCCGGGGGTCAGGGATGACCACTGCATTCGAGTGGAGATACGTTGCCACCGCGCGCAGGTCAACTTGGCAGAATCAAAGACGGCGCGAAGCGCCACCGCCCCTGATCCCTGGCCCCCGACCCCTGGCCCCTATCTATTGTTGCGGTCGCAGGAACGTGTTGAGCGGCTGATTGGCTTCGCTGGCGCGCTGGGTCTGCGCGTATCGCACCTTGGTCGCCGCTTGGGTCGCCAGGCGCTGCAACGTGAGATCGTCCTCGTCCTTTGCGATCTGGTCGAGCAGCGCGAGTGAATCCGCGTTGCCCAGGTCTCCCAAAGCGAAGATCGCGGTGCCGCGCGTGGAGGTATCGAGGTTCTGGTCGAGCAGATCCATGATGGGCTTCACAGCGCCGCTGTCGCCGATCTTGCCGAGGGCGGCCAGGATGCGGCGCTTCAACGGCTCGGAGGTTTCGCGCATGAACAGTTGCTGCACCAGGACTGGCGTCGCGGCGGTGGCGCGCAGGTCGGCGCACGAATCGATCGCCTTGGCGCGCACGCGCATGTCGCCGTCGCCGAGCGCTTGCACCAAGAGGTCGACGGCGTGCTCGTCTTCGAGACTGGTGAGGTCGCGCAACCCTTTGAGCCGTTCCTGGGGGTCGGCGCTTTCCATACTGCGGGAGACGCCTTGAATGTTGGACGACTTCCCCGCCTTGTCGTAGCGCTGGCGCGCCGCGTCGGTGACGTTTCCCTGCGCCGAGGCAACCCCCGCCACCCACATCAACAACGGCACAATCGCCGCGAGGCCTCGTAGTCGACTCATCGCGGCGACCCTACCATTCCGCTGAACTCATCGGCTACGTATTTTCCGGGGCCAGGCGGATCATGATCCAGTCCGCCATGCGGTGCACCGAGTAACCCGGTGGATCGGATCCAGCCAGATCGAGCACGATGCGAAGCAATCCGATCTCGCGCGTCAGTCGTACCATGGACACTAAAGTGTCGCCGCCCGGGAAGGTCTCCTCAGGGCTTTCAGCGCTGGTCGGTCCGCGAATGTCGATGACGATCTGTGCCGGATTGCTGTAGTGACTTGTCTGGATGCTTTCCGGGAAGCGGGACAACCGAAGGAACACCCCGCGATAACCGCCTCCCGAGGACACCACCTCGAAGCTGCGCAAATCGAGCGGTGAGGACAGTTCCGAGAAGTCTGCCTGCGACTCCGCTCCCGCGTCTTCCAACGGAAGCATTTGCGAGCAACCCCCGATTGCGACGACGAGAGCGCACAGCAGCAACGAGTTGGCGAATGTAAGGCGCATCTCGTCGTCCTTACTCCGATGCGCTCACCGCGGCAAGCACGCGACGCCTCTGGGTGCTGTCCTGAGTCGGACAGCACCCGCTATCAGCTATCAGCCTTCAGCCTTCAGCTCCGTGGAACTGGTTTGAAACGAGGGAGGATGAACAATGAGCGCTGGCCGTCAACAACCAACGTCCAGGCGCGGTTGACTCGCCGTGATGACGCGGTTAGTCAGTTCGGTTGGATTTTCGCATCTGCACGGCGGTTGCCGACCGATGCGCCGGTGAAGGGGCTGCTCTCGCGCAGCTGTATGCAGTGATGGAGGTTTGAACCGATGAGAAAGCTGATTTGGCTCGCCGGAGCCGCGTTTTGGGTGACGGCCTGCGCCTCGTTGTCGCCGAAGCCGACACCGGAGCCGACGCCGCTCGCGGTCATTCCGACAGTCAAGACCGTCGCGCCGCAGGGTGCGGCGCCGGCCACCCCGCCGCCGGCTGCGGCCGCGGACCCGCTCCCCGGCGATGAGCCGACGATGAAAGTGGTAACCGCAGAGTCGCAGAAGGAGCGCGCCGAGGCCAACAAATTGAAGGTCCGGCCGACCAAGAACGAGGAAACCGACGCGGCGCTGAAGTCCGGCAAAGTGGTCGGCCCGATCGTAACCTTCGCCGGCGCCGCGCGCGCGGACGGCAATACGACCGAGCCGATCGGCAAGACGGTGGACGGTTGGCCGATCTTCCTCAACCACGTCGGCTCCGGTTTCATCGTCGTCGTCGAGGGCAAGCCGGGTTTCTCGAATCTCGAGCCCGGCCGATCGATCTTCCGTCACGACCCAAAGGACCCGACGAAGCGTCCGGACCTGGAGATCCAGGTCGACAAGCCGCTCGGCGATGGCAGTGAAGAAGTTTGCGACGCCCGACCGCCGAAGTTTGGCGGGATTCCGGCGATCTCACCGGCCGACTTCGCGGAGACGCCGAAGGTCTCGGCCGCTCTCAACGATCTGTCCTGCCGCTTCGAGACGTTCATCGAGTCGGAGTCGTCGTGTACCAACGCGCCGAACGGGGATTTCTCCTTCGTCAGCGACGAGTCCGTGGTGCAGTTTTGTATGGTGGTCGCCCGCAAATGGCGGTTCGCCGAGGGCGATACCACCGTGAGCGTTCGTATTCGCGACCGCGAGGGGAATCCTGGGCCGGTGTCCAAGTTCGTCATCCGACGGGAGGACCGACCGGTGCAGGCCCCGCACACGCCGGTGCCGGCGACCCCGACGCCGGTGCGAAGGAGGCCGTGATCACGGCGGATCGCGCCGGATACAGGTGATCCACGGCCGCTTCGCGTAGGAGAGGCGGGTTCGCTGGCGCAGTAACGCTCCTGATCGCGCTGAGCGGTGGGGCGGGCTGCCAGCCGGGACCCGCGTCCGATTCGACCGCGGGGGGGCCGTCGGCCGCTCAGCGACCGACGGCCCCCCCGGACGCCGAACCGGACTGTTTCGTCATCGTCGAGGGCGAGCCCGACTTCGGGGCTCCACCGCTCACCGTCCGATTCGAAACAGAGGCTAGTTGCTCCGGCGGGGCCGTCACCTACTCGTGGGACTACGGCGACGGCAGCGCGGGAGGCGACGAAGCCCGCCCCTCTCATACCTACGAGCGGCACGGCGAGTACACGGTGGTCGTGCGGGTCACCGCGCCGGGCGGCGGCACCAGTGAGGACGAGATGGAGATCACGGTCGACTCGTCGTTCGAGAAGTGATGCCGCCGGACCCGGACGCGTCCCGGTGCGGCCGTCCGACCACCATGCGTGCCTTTGCAGTAACCCGCCGGATTGTGCGCATCTCTTTCCCGGTGATGGGCGTGTTTTCGCGATTCTCGCCTGGGGTAGCTGCGTTGGCGATCGGTTGGGCGACCGCGACGGCCGTCGCCCAGGGGGCCGGCGAGTGCGGCCCGACGGGACGCGACGCCCTCGCGCGCCGGCTGTATGCGAGCGAAGCGTGCAGCGGCGACGACGCCAACCACGACACCCGGGTCAGCGCGGCGGACCTGCTGGCGATGGTGCACGGCCCGCGCATCACGTTTCTCGGCGTCACCAGCCCGGACGGGCGGGTCGCCAACCCATTGGGCGAATTGCCGGGCGGCGAGCGCGTGTACTTTCTCAACAGCGGGCTCGGGTTCAACATCGTCGTCGAGGCCGCGGCGGGACCGACCGGCGCTGCCGTCGGGCTGACCGTGTTCGATCACAGTCCAACCGATCCATCGCGCCGGGGAGACCTGCAGGTGTTGACCGACCGCAACCTCGGCGACGGAGCCTCGGTGGTCTGCGACATGACGCGAGGCGTGCCGGCGGTGACTCCCGAGAGCTTCGCGCTGGAACAGAAGATCTCCAACTCCATCAACGATTTGTCCTGCCGTTTCGCGGTCGCGACGACCCCCAACGCGACCTGCACGCAGAACGAGTTCGGCCAGCTCGGCTTCGTCGCCGCCGGCAGCCGCGTGCAGTTCTGCATGGCCGTCAACGGGTTCGTTGGGTTTCTCCCCGGCGAGACGCGGATCACGGTCCAGGTGCGCGACACCGATGGATCTCTTTCCCCCGTGCGCCGCCTCATCATCGACGTCGGCAGCGGGCCGCCGCCGCCGACGTTCACCGCAACTCCATCGCCGACGCACACGCCGGTCGAGACGCCGACCGCGACGCGGACGTCCACGCTGCCGCCGACCATCACGCGCACACCGACGACCACGCGAACGCCTACGGCGACGCGCGCCGATACGCCAACGCGCACCCCCACCCTGATGCAACCGACGTTCACCCGCACGCAAACGCCGCGGCCGGGCACGCCCACGCGCTCTTCGACCGCGACCCGCACGCCGACCACAACTCGCACATTCACCCGCACCCCGACGCTCGGGCCTGGCACGCCGTCATCGACACCGACACGCACCGCTACCGTCACTCGCACACCCACCCGCACGCGGACACCGATCGCGACAGCGACACGTACTCGCACGCGGACACCGCTTGTGACGGCGACACGTACCCGCACATCGGCGCCTGGCACGGCGACGCGCACTGGCACTGCGACACGCACCTCCACGGCGACACGCAGCCACACGCGCACGCCGACCGCGACGGTGGCGTCCAGTACCGCCACCGTCACTCGCACACGGACGCAAACACCCATGCCGAGCCCGACCTCCGGCCTACCGACCGGGCCGATCATCACATACCTCGGCCTGGCCACCGCCGCCGACGTCGCGGTCCCTCCCTCGGGCCAGTTCGTCGACGGCGTCGCCGTGTTCACCCGGCCGTTCGGCTCGGGGTTCTCGATCATCGTCGAGGCGGCACCCGGCATCAGCGGGCGCCCGCCAGCGACGTCGACCTACCGCGAGTTCGGCAGTGCCGACATGCAGATCCAGGTGACGCGGCCGCTGGGCAACGGCAGCGCGGACGTGTGCGACGACGAGCCGCCATTCATCGGCGGTGTACCGGCGATCGATCCGCCGGCGTTCTCTTTGGAAGACAGTGTCGTTGCCACAATGAACGACCTATCGTGCCGATTCGTCGACGGCTCCGGCCGCACGGTCGGCCGCAATTGCTCGGGCGAGCCTTGCCTGATGCAGCCGAATGGACAGTTCGGCTGCGCCGGCAGCGCGTCGAGCGTGCAATTCTGCGGACTCGTCTCGCAGAACCTCACCTTCCCCGCCGGTGACACACGGTTGAGCGTTCGCGTCCGCGACGGCCAGGGCAACTTCGGCCCGGTGTCGCGCATCATCGTGCGGATCCAGTGAGAAATTAGGATCTGGGATCTGGGATCTGTGTGTCAGGATCTAGGATTCAGGATTCAGGATCTAGGGTTCAGGGGGCCCGGATTCAGCATTTGCGGCAGATCCAAGATCCCCAACCCTAAATCCCAGATCCTGAATCCCAGATCCTAGATCCCGAATCCTAGATCCCGAATCTTAACGAATCAGTGGCAGCTCGGTGCGGCCGCGTTTCTCGACTTCTTCGCGGACGCGCGATGCCAGGGCGTCGAATGCCAGGGCGTACTGGCCCTTCGGATCGGAGACGACGATCGGCGTGCCGCTGTCGCTCGTCTCGCGAATTTCGCGCGCTAGCGGGATCTCGCCGAGAAACGCGATCTCCTCCTGCGCCGCCATCTTCGCGCCACCGCCGTGACCGAAGATCTCGGACCTGTGCCCGCAGCCGGGGCACAGGTGGTACGACATGTTCTCGACGACGCCGAGCACCGGCGCGCCGACCTGGTGGAACATCGCGATGCCGCGCTGCACGTCGAGCAGGGCGACGTCCTGCGGCGTGGTCACGATGACGCCGCCGGCCAGCGGCGCCTGCTGCGCGATGGTGAGTTGCGCGTCGCCGGTTCCGGGCGGCAGATCGAGCACCAGATAGTCGAGCTCGCCCCACTCCACGTCGCGGTAGAACTGCGTCAGCAGCTTGTTGATCATCGGACCGCGCCAGATCACCGGCTGGCCGCGGGCGATGAACATCCCCAGGGAGATCGCGACGATGCCGTGCGCCTTTTCCGGCGTGATGCGGTCTCCGTCGCTGCCGGCCGCCGATTCGCCGATGCCCAACAACAGCGGCACGCTGGGCCCGTACACGTCGGCGTCGAGAAGACCGACCGACAGCCCCTGCGCGCGCAGGGCGAGGGCGAGGTTGACGGCGACTGTCGACTTGCCCACTCCGCCCTTGCCGCTGGCGACCGCGATGATGTGACGGACACCCGGGATATCCGTCCGACGCGCCGGCTCGCGGTGGCGCGGCGCCGGCGCGGCTTCGACGACGATCTCGACGGCGGCGCCCGTCAGAGCGCTCACCCGGGCCGTGACGTTGGCGCGGATCTCGGCGATCGCGTCGTCCTTGGCGCCACCGGGCGCGAGGGTGACAGTGACGGTGTCGCTGCCCACCTCGATGTCGCGGACGATACCGAACGAGACGATGTCGCGCGAGTAGCCTGGATAGTTGACGTTCTTCAGGTCGTTGAGGATCTCCTGCGGGGTGGCCATCGAGCGATCTGTACCCGCTATCGCCCGAGCGCGCCAGATCGGCTCCGGCTCACACTCAGGGAAACGCGATTCGGCCGGCCGGCGCCTGGTGCTCGGTGGCGGGCCCGGGCGCTCCTCGGGCGTGGAGAATTGCCACGGAGTCCCGGTAGACCGGGCGATAACCGAGGCCCGGCAGCGCGTGCATCGTGACGTTGGCCGCGGTGAGAACGTAGTCGGGGAGGTGTTCCTTCAATAAGCGGTCGCTGACGCCGGCGAACAGGTCGAAGTTCTCCGCCACCACCGGCGGCGGATAGACCGTGGCGAAACGCCCGTCCATCGAAACGCGGACGCGCGGCGTCAGATGCCAGAGCGCGTAACCGCCCCAGTCGAGTGGCAAAGCGACATCGCCTTCCAACTCGCGATCGCGCAGATAGCGCACCGCGCCGACTGGATACTCTCCGGCGTCGTAGACGATGGTGGCGCCGTCGCCGGCGATGCGCGACACCAAAAGGCCGAGCTGCATCAACGCGATCGCCAACACCGACGCGGCGACGATCCGGCGCGCGGCCAGCGACAGTTCGGGCGGGCGGAAGCGCGCGAGCGCATTGCCCATCTGATCCGCTAATGGCGCCGCGGCGCAGATCGCGAACAGCGGCACGTGGCGCTGGTGGCGCAGGGCCAGCACCGCCGTCCCGATCAGCAGCGCGGCCCGCCAGGGAGACTGTCGCAAGAGCCGCGCGAATGGCAGCGTCAGCGCGCAGGCGATCAGCATCGTCCAGAAAGGGAACTGCGCGGGGTCGCCGAACGCCACCGGCTGCCACTCGGTGAGCGGGTGCGGTACCGACAGTTCTCCCCAGATGTACGTGAACAGGGACGGACCATACGGGTTGATGCACGCGCCGAGCAGTCCGACGGCGGGCAGCGCCAGACGCGCCGGCAGCCCGTTCCACGGCGGAGAGACCGACCACAGGCCGAGGATCCCGAGACCGACGATGAAGCCGCCGTGCAGGTTGCTCCACGCGCACATCCACACGGCCATCAGCGGCATCGCGAAACGCAGATCGATCGGGCGATCGCGCCGTGCGTCCAGCCAGGCGAGAAGAGCGGCGGTGAAGAGGTAGGTCACAATTTGCGGGCGAATCGAAAACCCGCGCGATAGGGCCGCCAGCACCAACACCATCACGAACACCTGCAGCGGTACGGGCAAACCGCCGCGGCGAACGGAGCGCCACAACAGCCACGCCGTCAACACTCCGACGCCGACCTTGACCAGCCACAGTCCGCCGGCACCGAGCCAGTCGAAGATGAATGCGAAGATGACCTGGAGCAGCCACTCGTGATCGACCCACGGCGCTCCGGTCGCGGTGAACGAAAGGTCGTCGACCCTGGGGATCCCGCCGCCGGAGAGCATGCGGCGGCCGAGCAACAGATGGACCCACAGGTCGTTGTCCGCCTCGTTGTCGGCGAGAAAGTGGAAGACGCTGGTCGCGGCGAAGAACAACCATGGTCGCGGGCTCTCGCCCGCGACAGGGGCGCGGGGCTGGGGGCGAGGGGCGAGGGGCTTCGCGGTTGCTAAGGGGTCCACAGGTAGAGGAGCCGCGGCGTCTTCGGCAGGAGGGCGGAGTCGAGATTGAAGAGGTTCACCTGCGGCGGCCCGACCGCGGCGTGCGAATAAACGCCGCGGACGTGTTCGTTCGGCTGGCGGTACAAGACGACCGTAGCCTCCTCGACGCCGGTGTTGCGCTTCACCCTCTCGATGCTGTCGTCGAGGTACTCGATGCGGTCGATCAGACCGCCCGCGAGAGCCTGTTCGGCGCTGAAGATGCGGCCGTCTCGCAGTTGGCGATCGGCTTCTTCCGTAAGATTCGGGCGATGCTCGTGCACCAGCGCGAGGAAGCGATCGTACATGTCGTCGACGACGCTCTGCAGCACCGCCCGCTCCTCCGCCGTCATCTCGTTCAGCGGTGAACCCAGCTGCTTCATATCCCCGGTCGCCACCGACTGGTTGCGGACCCCGATCTTCTGCATCAACCCGGAGACGCTGACGCTCTGCAGGACGACTCCGATGCTGCCGACGATCGAGGTCGGGTTCGCGACGATCTCATCCGCCGCCAACGCGGTGTAGTAGGCGCCAGAGGCACCGACGTCGAGGATCACGGCGGTCACAGGGACGTCCGTCCTCCGCCGGAATCTCCGGATCTGATCGTAGAGAATGTCGCTGGCGGTGACCGTACCCCCCGGGCTGTTCACCCGCAGGATCAACGCCACCACGCGGTCGTCCTCCGACGCCTTCTGCAGCGCGGCGTCGACGCGCGAGACCGTGCTCTCGCGCAGTTGCAGGCCAAACGCTGAGTCGCGTGACTCGCTGCTGATCTCGCCGTCGATGTCGAGCAACACGATCCGCGCACTGCCGGACCCGGACACCTTGTGCTCTTGCAGAGGTTTGTTCGACGAGGCGAATGGGTTCACGCTGCCGCTGACGATGACGCAGCCCGAAGCAAGCGATGCAAGGACGATGATCAGTGCCGGCCGGAATCGCGACCGAGGCACGAGCGGCGATATAGGTGAACGCATCGCTCCCGTATACAGTCGCCGCCAAACCGCCGCCACCGCAAAGGGGCAGAAATCAGCAAATCGCGGCTGGTCTCGGGGCGAGTCAGAAAACTTCCTCGCGCAGAGGCGCGAGATCGACGCTAGAGTACGTGCGCGCCTTCGTTGTCGCTGACCCGCGCCGCGTCGACGACGCTATCGGCGGCGGCGGTCAGCAACGTCCAGGCATTGCGGAACGACGCGAACTTCCCCGCGTAGGGTCGCCGCGAGTCGGGCAGGTAGAACGTCTTGCCGCTGATGGCGTCCCACGGGATGATGAACGCCTGCGTAAGGTCGAGCTCGTGCTCGGTATTGAGCGGGACGCACGCGAAGAAATCCGCGTAGCGCGCGCCGACCTTGCCGCGGTGGTGAAAATTGAAGTTCCAGGCGTGGTAGACGTAGCTGTAGTGGCGACCGCCAACGTGGACACGCCGCTTGGAAGCACTCGGGAGCGCGACGCGCAACGCCAACCGGATACGGCCCTCGACCAGAAAATCGAAGCGCGACTGCGGCGCGGACACTTCGAAATCCAGCCCGAACCGCGACAGCTGCATCGCCACCGCCGCTTTCGGGACCGCGTGAATCTCTACTCGATTCATCCCCACTCAGGACCTGGTTGACTATGGCCCCGCGACCGCCCCACCACCCCCCATGGCCTGTTCGTGTCGACTGCCCACTTGTCTAGCCCGGTCCCCAACAAATGCCAAGTAAAAAAACCTCTTGCTGCATCAGCCTTGCCAAAACGAGCCTCCGGTGCTGCGAACGGGCGTGTCGTAGTCGTCATTCCGGCGAAAGCCGGAATCCAGCCGGGCTACCAGGTGGACCCCGGCTTTCGGGACTGTCGGAGAAGCAGGGTTTCCAGGGCCACGTTAGGTTCGAGGGCGGCGTTAGGTCGTTGGGAAGCCGGTTGCGTGAATCGTGACGATCGCGAGCGCGAAGCGCGGGTGCGAGCGGCCTG
>Ga0307505_10000949_pt1 | contig 26796 bp, 20 predicted proteins | sample 23_S_MG_FD_202183 | JGI IMG/M metagenome (GOLD analysis project Ga0307505, IMG submission 202183) | Soil microbial communities from Populus trichocarpa stands in riparian zone in the Pacific Northwest, United States - 23_S | ecosystem: Environmental > Terrestrial > Soil > Riparian zone > Trees... | reverse complement strand
CGCTCGCGACGATCGTCGGCCACACCACCCATTCGCAGGAACCGGCGTGGTTCACGACCGCACCGGTCGGGGCGATCGAGGCATTGCTCGGCAAGATCGGCTGGAAGGTCGAGGACGTCGACCTGTTCGAGGTCAACGAGGCGTTTGCGGTCGTCGCGATGGCGCCGATCAAGGATCTCGGCATCGCCCACGAGAAGCTCAACGTCAATGGCGGCGCCTGCGCACTCGGTCATCCGATCGGGGCCTCGGGTGCGCGCCTCATCGTCACCCTGATCAATGCGCTGCGCGTGCGCGGCGGCAAGCGCGGGATCGCCGCACTGTGCATCGGCGGCGGCGAAGCGACCGCGATCGCGATCGAGCTCGCCTGATCGCGAGCGTTCGCGCTTGATAGCCCCGGCGGCGCATCGGCAGCCGGGGCTCACGCATCACTGGAAACCGTTGGCGAAGATCCGGTCGTTGTCGGGGAACTCGTGCGCGCCAAGATCGTGGATGCCGTGCAGGTTGGCGCGAACCGCATCGATGACCTGCGTGCTGCCGGCGATATCGGTGCGCAAGCGTGGCGCGAGGCTCGCATCGCACCAGTCGACCGGAACGACGTTGCCGTTCGCCAGATGGAAGTTGCCTGAAGCTGGAGCCGTAAGTCCATACGGCGCCGCAAGAGTCCCTTGGCGCGTGACGGTGCCGCCGCTGCCGACCGGCTGCATCGCCGGATCGCGCAGTACGCAGTCGCTGCGCAATTGGGATGCCAAAACACCCGTCAGCAGCGGCTCGCCGAGCAGACTGCCGTACACCTGCAGCGTATTGGCCGACGACTGATTGGCGCTGATGATGCGTCCGTTCGCTCCGGTGAAGCTGTTGCCGGTCACGGTCGACCAAGCAAGGATCAGTGCGCCAGGGCCGGTCAAATCGCGCGCATCGATCAGGGTGGTCGCGCCAAAGTTCCCACTAAGCACGACCGAGTCGAGTGTCGTGCGCGCAGTGCCGTTGGTCCAGAACGCGGAACCGACCGTCGCACTGTTGCCCTCGATATAGGTGCCGGTGATTTCGACCGTGGCATCGTACCCGGCCCAGAGTGCGCCCGCGCGCGCGCCGATCGTGCTGCCGTCCATGCCGTTGAACGACAGCGACGAGCAGTAGCGCGCATCGTGGCAGGCGGCGCCGTTCAGGGTCCGGCGCATGAAGAAGCGGCCCCCGCCGAGCAGCGCGACGCCACTACCCTGCCACGCATAGTTGCCGTCGATCCATGCGTTCTCGGCGAGCGCTTCGCTGAAAAAAGAAGACGCGCCAGCTGGATCGCGGATCGCAATGCCACCTCCGGCGCCGGGAGTGCCGCCGGTAACGAGGCTCACGCGGTTGTCGATCACGCGCGCCGGGCCCTGCGCGGTGCCGATGAGGCGCAATCGTGCAAGGTTTCGCAGGTAGTAGCCGCCGCCGTACTGGACCGCCACATTGTCGTAGACGCCGCTCGCCGCGCCCCCGCCCGACTGCAGCAGCGAGCAGCCGTCGAGCAAGGTGATGCCGCCGCCGGTACCGCCTTCGTCGGGGTCGGTTCCATTGTTCTGGGCGCTGTTCTGGTACACCGCAGCTGCCCCTCCACGCAATTCGATCTGCGCGGGGCCGTCGCAGTAGAGACCTCCGCCCGAAATCGACGCGACGTTCGCGAATATCGCATTCAGCGGCGTATCGAGGATCAAGCGCGTGCCGAGATCCGCGTAGACGTAGATCCCGCCGCCTCGGGCCGCGACATTGTTGCGGATCCGCGTGTTGCGCAGTACGACTTCGTAATCTCCCGTCACGCGCAGGCCGCCGCCGAGGCGCGACGCGGAACCGCCACTCGGACTGTTGGCTATTTCGATATTCACGAGTTCGAGCACGTGACCACCACTGCCACTGGTCGAGATCGCCGTCGATAGCCCGGTACTTCCAGAGAGTATGGTGCGCCCCGACGGCGTCGCCGACGCGCAGGTCGCATAGCCGCCCTCGAAGCGCACGCTGTGCCCGCTCACCGCCAGATTTACGCCCGTGTAGGTCTGGTTGTTGGCGATCTTGATCGTGTCCAAGCCCGCGCCATTGAGCACCGCGGCGAACAGCGCCGCCAACAGCGAGGTATGGGTGCAGGCCGCATCGCCGACCGCACCGACACGAAACTCGGCGGCGGCCGAGCGCGAAGGCGTCGCCGCCATCAGCAGCAGGGTCGAGATAGCCAGAATGCGCAAGACGAGCATGGGAAAGTTTCCTTTGACGATGGGTTGCGCATGCAGTACGCGCGCAAGGTTCATTCGAATCCGTTCTTGAAGATCGTGTCGCCATCGAACGGCCGCTCGATCGCTCCAAGGTCGACCGGCCCGAAGCGGTTCGGCACGCCAGGCTGATCGACTGCGCGCGCAGCACCGTGGAAATCCTGTGCGGGTGCGAGCGCGCTGGCGCATTGATCGAGCGCGGGCGATGCCGCGGTCGGCATGAGGCCTGCGTCGAGTCCCGGCGCAGCGACCACGGGCGGCGCCGGCGTCGACGGGAAGCTCGACGATTCATGCACGAGCAGACAGCCGTTGTGGGTCACCGGGCCGGTGCTCGTCGTGCTGCGACCGGCCAATCCCGGTGCATGCACGATCGAACCGGTCACATCGAGCGCGGAGCGGCCGTGATCGAAGACCGAACTGTTCGTGCCATCGCGGCTGGTCTCGACCACCGTGCTGAAGGCCATGCGCTGCGCCGGCGGCGATGGCACTGTCCCGTAGTGGTCCGGCGTGGCCCACAGCAATGCGGATTTGTCGGAACCGCCACCCGCGTACAGATGGGTGCCGCGGATCAGCGCCGCTTCGATATCGAAGCGGCTTGGCCCGTACGACCCGAACAGGTTCAGGCTGCGATTGCCGATGAACGCCGTACGCCGGACCGTGAGATTCGGCGAAGCACCGCCGACTCCCTGCCACAGGTGTACGACGCCGCCAAGCGGAATGGACGTCACGACGTTGCCGATCACGGCCGAACATGCATCGAGCGCGACGCCGAAAAATGCGCAACGGCCCGAGCCGCTGCGCGCTCGCATCGTCACATCGATCGCGCCCGTGAACAGCATCGCCGCGCCGTAGCCGAATCCAGATCGATTGTTCTGGATCACGACATTTTCGAGCAGGGCCGTCGCCCTGCTCCCATTGTTTGAATGGCCGAGCGCACCGGTGTCGCTGCCGGAGATGTTGCCGATGAACCAGAACGGTGCGTTGAGCGCACCGCGCAGCGACAGCGGACGCGTTCCGAACTGCACGAGGCCGGCACCGGAGCCGGATGACACGTTGTTGTTGATGCCCGTGAACGAGCCCGACTCCACGAGCGCGTCGTATATGCAGGTGTCCTTCATGTAGGCGCCAGCGCCCGACTGTGCGCTGTTGAATGCAACTTCGCCGTTGTCGTGCACCACATTGCCATGGGCTTCGCAGTGGATGCCGCCGCCGGTTGCGGTCGCGGTGTTGTCGAGAATGCGGCTGTTGCCGAGAATGAACAGCGTCGCAGGGCTGCTCGCCCCGCTGCCGCGAAGGTAGACGCCGGCGCCCTTGCCCGACACGTTGGACTCGATGCGCGTCGCATCATACAACTGCACGTTGACGCGTCCGCGAATCTCGAGCCCGCCGCCTTCCGGATTCGCACCGATGAAGGTTTCGCTGCTGCCACCGCGAACCGTCAGGCCACGCAGGATCACCGCTGGCGTCACGCTGGAACTGGTGCCATTGATCGCGAACGCGGTGCCGTCGTTGCCGCCACTGGCATCGAGGATCGTGCGCTGAGTGCCGGTCGGACTCGCGTCGACGCAATTGGCATGCCCGCCGATCAAGGTGTAGTTCGTGTTCGAGGTATTCAGCACGAGGCCGTTTGGAATCGCTATCGTCTGCGTGCGCAGCTTGATCACATGCGGCCCCGCTTCGTCGGACAGATCGTCGAGAGCGGCTTGCAATCCGGTGTGCTGGCAACCGACGCTGCCTACCGTGACCGTGCGGGCGGCGGCATGATTGCAAGCAAGAAGCGCTACTGTGGAGGCGATCGACAGCAGCAGACGCCACTGTCCATGCGGTTGTTTCCTGCGCATCGATCTTCCCCGGATCAGCGGCGCCACACGGCTCCGACCCGACATACGAAGTCTGGAGCCGAACCGTGCCAATGGCTGCGGGGGTCGAGCCGGGGATGCGCGTCGCGACAGCCTGCTAGACTTCCGGCCAGGGCCTTCCGGTCACCCCCTCAATGACGGACATCACCGAACTGCTGACTGCCTGCGAAGGCCGCGACGGTCCCGACCTTGCGGCCGTATTCGAGCGCGTCTACGCCGATCTCAAGCACATCGCGATCGCACGGGTCGCCGCGCTCGGACCGGCGCAGACGCTGAGTGCCACCGCGCTCGTGCACGAGACCTACCTCAAGCTTGTCGGTGCGCAGCGTCTGACCCTGGAAAACCGCAAGCATTTCTTCACGAGCGCGGCGCGCGCGATGCGCCAGATCCTCATCGACCGCCATCGCGTGGCGCAGGCCGAGAAGCGCGGCCCGGGGCTGCAGCGCATCACGCTCGGCGAATGCGAGGCGCTGACCGACGACACCGATCTGTTCGACATCGACCGCGCGCTCGACGAACTCGAGCAGATAAACCCCGGCCTGCGCGAACTCGCCGAGATGCGCTACTTCACCGGGCTCTCGCTGCCGCAGATCGCCGAACTGCGCGGCGTCTCGCTGCGCACCGCGGCGCGCGACTGGGAACGCGCGCGCAGCCTGCTTCTCGTCAGCCTCGATCCCGATGGACTCTGAGCGCATAAGACGCTGGCGCGAGGCCGACCGGCTGTTCGCGCTCTGGCTCGAGCGAGCCGCGGACGAACGCGAAACCTGGCTCGCGAACGAATGCATCGAGGCATCCGTCCTGCAGGCACTGCATCGGCTCATCGAACGCCATGGCTCGGCCGACGCCACGTTGCCGGCGCTCGAAAAGCTGCGAGCGGACGGGAGTGTCGGACCGGCGCACCGCAACACGCTCGCCGGGCGCCGCGTCGGCGACTGGGAGCTGATCGAGGAAATCGGCCGTGGCGGCATGTCGGTGGTCTACCGCGCGCGCCGGATCGGCGTCGACTTCGAACAGGTCGCAGCGGTCAAGCTGCTAGGGCTTGCCGCGATGGGCGCGCAGGGAACCGCGCGCTTCGAACAGGAACGACGCGTCCTCGCGCGCCTGCGCCACCCGCAGATCGCCGCGCTCGTCGATGGCGGCTTCGCCGCGGACGGCACGCCGTTCCTCGCGATGACCCTGGTCGAGGGAACCACACTGGACGAGCACTGTGCCGTCCATCGGCTCGACTGGCGGCAGCGCGCGCAACTCGTGCGCGAAGTCTGCGACGCTGTCGCGCATGCGCACCGCAACCTGCTCGTGCATCGCGACCTGAAGCCTTCGAACATCCTCGTGACGCCGCAGGGCGTGCCGATCCTGATCGATTTCGGCATCGCCAAGCTGCTCGACGACACCCACACGCACACCCAGGCCGGCATGCAGGCGCTGACGCCCGGCTACGCCGCCCCGGAACAGGTCGGCAGCGGAGTGATCACGACGGCCGCCGACGTGTACGCGCTCGGCGTGATCCTGCGTGAGCTGTGCGCACCGGCCAGCCGGTTGCCGCAGGACCTGCACAACATCATCGCGATGGCAACGCGCGAAGAAGCCGACCGACGCTACCCTGATGCACGCGCATTCGGCGAGGATCTAGACCGTTTGCTTGCGCAACGCCCAGTCAAGGCCACGCCCGACAGTTCCGGCTATCGGTTGCGCGCATTCCTGCGCCGCCGGCGCGGCCTCGTGCTCGCCGCTTCGAGCGTGGTTCTTGCCGTACTGGCCGGAGTATCCGCCACGCTGTGGCAGGCGCGTCTCGCGTCGCAGCAGTCTGCCGAGGCCTTGCATCAGGCCGCGCGCGCCAAGTCGGCTCGGGACTTCCTGTTCTCGCTGTTCGAGGCAGGCGACCGCGAACGATCCGAGGAGCAGGACCCGCGCGTTTCGACGATCATCGCGCGCGGTGTCGCGCGGCTCGGGGAAAGCGATGCCAGCGACCCGGCCCTGCATGCGGAGATGGCCCTGCTGCTGGGCCACATCGACATCACGATCGGCGAATACGGGCGCGCCACCGAACTGCTCGCAGGCGCGCTGGCCAGTGCGGAACGCGCCGAAGTCCCGGCGCTGGTCGCCCAGGTGCACATGCGTCAGGGAGTTCTGGCCAATGCGAACGGAACGCCGCAGCAGGCGGTCGATCTGTTCGACACGGCGATCCGCATTGCGTCGTCGACTTCGGGCAAAGACGATTCGACCCTGGTCGGCAGCCTGTCCGGTTGGGTCTATGCAATGGGCAACCTCGGCCGAAGCGCCGAAGCACGCGAACATGTCGAGGCGCTGCTGGCCGAACCGCGGCGCCAGCTACGCCCCGCACAACGCGGCGAACTGCAGCTTGCCCTGGCCACGATCACCGAAGATCCAACCTTGCGTCTGCGCCATTTGCGCGATGCACAGCAGCAGTTCGCTGCGGAGGCGCCGACGCCGGCGATCCGAATGGCGCTGCTCAGCGAGCTCGCGCGATCGCTGAGCCAGACCGGCGACCACCTGCAGGCAGTCGTCCATGCGCGCGAAGCCGCGTCGCTCGCCGACCGCATGAATCCCGGCAACACCAGCCGCAGGGCGCGCGCGCACAACAACCTGGGCGCCATCCTCGCGCGCGCGCATCTCTATGTCGACGCCGACGCGGCTTATGCGACCTCCCAGGCCATCTACCGTGAACTCGGAGACGACGCCTCGCCCGCGTTCGTCGCCATGCTGCACAATCGCGGTGTCCTGCTGCGTGATCTTGGCGCTCCCGAACTCGGACTGCCGCTGATCGAGCAGGCCCATGCGCGCGCAAGCGAAAGTTTCGGTGCGGACGACCCGCGCTCCGTCTTGGCCTTGCGCAACCTCGCCCTGACCCGTGCCGAGGTTCGCCCCGATCCGCGAGCCGAAGAGGAATGGCGCGAGAGCTGGTCAAGGGCGGCGAAGCTGTCCGCACGCACGCGCCACGAATTCCTGGTCGTCGGAGCCGCGGTCGCCGTGCGGCTGGAGCGTGCCGACCTCGCCCTCGAACGCCTTGCCGAGGCCGAAGCCCTGGTCCGCACCGAATCGCTGTCGCTGACTCCGGTACAGCAGATGCGCGCGGCCACGATCAGCGGCGCGGCGCTCTCGCTCGGTTCGCAATGGCCGACAGCCGAAGCGCAGTTCCAGCGCGCTGCCGGGCTGGCAAACGCCGCCGGCAATGAAGGCTGGGCAACGACGTGGCGGAACCACCTCGCGTTCGCCGAGCACCAGCAACGACGTGGAAGCGCGCAGGACGCACGGTTGCGGTTCGCCGAGGCGCTGCGCACGCTCGAAGCGATCGGCATGCTCCCGGACTCGGCTCTGCTGCGAACACTGCGTGCGCGTGCCATCAGCGCCGGACCCGGAGCAGCTGCGTCCGACCCGTGAACATAGCGAGGCGCGGCGCACAGGCACGTGCTCTCCTTTCCTGCGATCGCCTGGATCCGCGCTTGACAGCTGGCCGCGGCAGCGGATCATGAGCGCCCCGCGCGTGCTCGATGCAGTGGGCGCACATCGGACGGATGGATGCCCACGGGAGCATGCGGCAAACGGTTGCGCGCGGCGACTGTGGGCAGAATGAACGGAATCTTTACGAGCCACCCCGGCATCGGGTACACAATTCACCAGCACGCGGGGGCGGGATCAACGGCGAACCTTCCCTCGCTCCGGACTAACGCCGAGTTCACACCAATGGGGAAACACATATGCAGATCAACCGGATAGTTCTGGCTTCGACCATCGCGCTGGCACTTGCCGCGTGCGGCAGCGATTCGCAGAAGAGCGCGCAGGATGCGGCCGACGCGGCAACCAAGGCGGCGCAGGAAGCTGCCGCAGCGACGCAGCAGGCTGCGCACGATGCCGCGGAAGCGGCCAAGGCCGCAGCCGATGCCACCGCCGCCGCGGTTGGCGATGCAGCCGACGCGACGAAACACGCTGCTGCCGAGGCCAGCGATGCGGCCGTCGCGACCGCAGAATCCGCCAAGGAGCATGCCGCACAAGCCGTGGACGCCAGCAAGGAAGCCGCCAGCGCGACCGGCGCTGCGATCAAGGAAGGCACCAAGGAAGCCTGGGAAGCGAGCAAGGCTGCCGGCCGCGAGATCAAGGAAGGCGCCAAGGACGTGGCCGAAGAGGTCAGGGAAACCACGAGGGAAGCCAAGCGGGCTGCCTCAGAAGAACTCAAGAAAGACTGATCGGCTGTTCGCGACAGTCGCTCCGGCACGACCGGCCGCCGATTGCGGCCGGTCTTGTTTCGGAGGATCGCGTTCCGCATTCCCGCTTTCGTCCCGTCGCCCAGGCACCCCGGCATGCCCCAGATCATTTCGCAGATCGACCCGCGCTCGCCCGATTTCCTCGCCAATGCCGCACACCTGCGCACGCTGGTCGACGATCTCCAGGCGCAGATGACGCGCAGCGCGCTCGGCGGCGGCGAGCGGGCGCGCACCAAACACACCGAGCGCGGCAAACTGCTGCCGCGCGAGCGCATCCGCGCCCTGCTCGATCCGGGTTCACCGTTCCTTGAGCTTTCACCGCTGGCCGCGCACGGCATGTACGAAGATGCCTCGCCGTGCGCGGGTGTGGTCACCGGAATCGGTCGCGTGCATGGCCAGGAAATCCTGGTCGTCGCCAACGATGCGACAGTCAAGGGCGGCACCTATTTTCCGATGACCGTGAAAAAGCATCTGCGCGCACAGGAGATCGCGCTCGAAAACCGCCTGCCCTGCGTCTACCTCGTCGACTCCGGCGGCGCGTTCCTGCCATTGCAGGACGAGGTGTTTCCCGATCGCGAGCACTTCGGCCGAATCTTCTACAACCAGGCGCGCATGAGCGCGCTCGGCATCGCCCAGATCGCCGTGGTCATGGGCTCGTGCACGGCCGGTGGCGCCTATGTGCCGGCCATGAGCGACGAGACGATCATCGTCAAGGACCAGGGCACGATCTTTCTTGGCGGACCGCCGCTGGTCAAGGCCGCGACCGGCGAAGTCGTCGATGCCGAATCCCTGGGCGGTGCCGATGTGCATACCGCCGTCTCGGGCGTCGCCGACCATTTTGCCGAAAACGATGCGCACGCGCTGGCCATCGCGCGCGAGTTGGTCGGCAATCTCAACCGGGTCAAGCGCGTTGCGCTCGCACTTGCCGAGCCGCGCGAACCGCGCTATGCGGCCGAGGAGGTCTACGGGATCATGCCGCGCGACGCGCGCATCCCGTTCGATATCCGCGAACTGATCGCGCGCATCGTCGATGCCTCGGAGTTCACCGAATTCAAGGCGCGCTACGCGAAGACCCTGATCACGGGCTTCGCGCATATCCACGGTTACCCGGTCGGCATCATCGCCAACAACGGCATCCTCTTCGCCGAGTCCGCGCTTAAAGGCGCGCATTTCATCGAACTGTGCAACCAGCGCAACATCCCGCTCGTTTTCCTGCAGAACATCACCGGCTTCATGGTCGGCAGGAAATACGAGAATGCCGGCATTGCCAAGGACGGCGCCAAGATGGTCACCGCCGTGGCCTGCTCGCACGTGCCGAAGTTCACCGTGGTCACCGGTGGCAGTTTCGGTGCCGGCAACTATGCGATGTGCGGACGCGCGTACGGCGCGCGCTTCCTGTGGATGTGGCCGAATGCGCGGATCAGCGTGATGGGTGGCGATCAGGCCGCCAGCGTGCTCGCAACGGTCAAGCGCGACGGCATCGAGGCGACCGGCGGAACCTGGTCCGCCGAGGACGAAGCCGCGTTCAAGGCGCCGATCCGCTCGCAGTACGAGACCCAGGGGCACCCCTACTACGCCAGTGCGCGACTGTGGGACGACGGCGTCATCGATCCTGCCGACACCCGTCGCGTGCTTGGCCTCGCGATCTCTGCGGCGATGAACGCGCCGATCGAGCAAGGCCGCTTCGGCGTGTTCCGCATGTAGCGCGCGTCCCACCCGCAGCGCGCGGCCGCAGCAGGCACCGGATCCTTTGGCGATGGATTCGCGAGTTGGCTGCGGTTCCTCCCAACGCCTCGGCATCGAGTCCGGAGACGAACCATGATCCACCGTCATCGCGCAGCACTGCGGATTTGCTTGTCGACCGCCGTGCTGGCCGGGACCACACTGGCGACCCACGCGCAGGCCCGGGAGATTGCCGCAACCTGGCTGCAGCAGCGCGATCAGAACCCGTTCGCGCTGGCCAGTGGTCTGCCACTGCCCCCGGCGATTCCGTCCGCGCGAGGCTGGCAGATCGACACGAGCCTGAGCATCGCCAATACCGAACTCGCCGACGCCCGCGGCAATTCGCTCATGCTGTTCGACGCCGAGACCCGCGAGACCCGGATCAGTCTTGCCTACGCGTTCGACACCGGCTGGAGCCTGCGCGCATCGCTGGGCCACTGGTGGATAGGCGACGGGGTTCTCGATTCTCCGGTCGAGTCGTTCCATCGTGCATTCGGTTTCGACAACGGCGACCGCGGGCGCCTCGGCACGCTCGCTCCGGTCGTGCACGTCGAGCGCGACGGAACGCGGCTGTACTCGCTGGACCGCACCGGCGCGAGCGTCGCGCCGTTGCTCGTCGACCTTACCCGACATTGGCAATACGACGAACGCCACCTTCTCGGCGTGTCGCTTGGCGCAAAGTTTCCACTCGGCGATGCGAACCGGCTCGCCGACAACGGCGGCATCGGTATTTCCGTGTCGGCGTTCGCAATGACCCACTGGGGCGCGAACACGACATTCGGCGCGCGCGTCGGCGTGCTGCGCCAGGACGACAAGGATCTGCTGCCCGGGCTTGCGCGCCGCCATGTTCCGTTCGCGAGCGCCGTTCTTCGCTATCGCCTGGGCCAGCGCTGGAGTGCCGTCGTCCAGTCCGATGCACATGGCGCGCTCCATCGCGACCTGCCCGATTTCTTCGGCGCCGCCAACCTGCTCAGCATCGGAGTCGCTCGCCGCATCGGCGAGACCGCCGAACTTGCGATCACGCTCGGCGAGGACCTTCCTGCCCTGCGCACAACCGATGTCGTGCTCGGTATGAACCTGCGCGTGCTCGCCGGTGCGCGCTCGCGCTGATCCGCGCGTCGCCCGCACCGGGCTGCTCGACCCGTGCGCAGACTCGGATTACCGCTGGCGATGTGGGAGAATCCACGCCGCGCGTGACCGCTGCGGCCCCGTAGCTCAGCTGGATAGAGCGTCCCCCTCCTAAGGGGAAGGTCAGCAGTTCGAATCTGCTCGGGGCCGCCACCTCGCGCCGCAAAGGCGCGACTGCCAGGCATGCGCGTCAGTCCGCAAAGTCCACGACCTGGCGGATCGCCTCGCCGCTGCGCAGGCGGTCGAAGCCGAGGTTGATGTCATCGAGCGCCAAACGGTGCGAGAGCAGGCGATCGACGGGAAGGCGTCCGGCGCGGTACAGCGCGATGTAGCGTGGGATGTCGCGAGCGGGGATCGCGGAACCCATGTAGCTGCCCTTGATCGTGCGTTCTTCGGCGACGAGGCCGGCAGCGGGAACGCTCAACATGCGTCCCGGTGCGGGCAGGCCCACGCTCACGGTGAGTCCGCCGCGGCGCCCGGCAGCGTAGGCCTGGGCGAGCACCTGCTCGCTGCCGACCGATTCGATCGCGTGCTGCACGCCGCCATGGGTGAGGTCGCGGATCGCGGCGACGACATCCTCGCGTTGCGCATGGATCGTGACGTCGGCGCCGAGGCTGCGGGCGAGCTCGAGCTTGTGCTCCACGACATCCACCGCGATCAGCGGATACGCCGATGCGGCGCGCGCGCCAAGCAACGCGCACAAGCCGACCCCGCCCAGACCAAACACCGCGACGCTTTCGCCCGGCGCCACGCGCGCAGTGTTGATCGCTGCGCCGACGCCGGTCATGACGGCGCAGCCGAACAACGCGGCGATATGCGCCGGCAAACCGGCATCGATGCGTACGGCCGATCGCGCCGAGGTCACGCAGTACTCGGCGAATCCGGAAACGCCCAGATGGTGTTGCAGCGCCAGGCCGACGCCGTCGCGCCAGTGGCGCGTTCCGCGCAGCAGGCTGCCAGCGGCGTTGGCCGATGCGCCCGGCTCGCACAGTGCCGGACGCCCTTGCGCACACGGCTCGCAACTGCCGCAGGTCGGCACGAACGAGAACACGACCCGGTCGCCAACCGCGAACGTGTCCACGCCCGCGCCAAGTTCGACGACTTCGCCGCAGGCCTCATGGCCGAGCACCATCGGCAACGGTCGCGGTCGAGAGCCATCGATTACCGACAGGTCCGAATGACACAGGCCGGCGGCAAGTATCCGGATGCACAGTTCGCCCGGTCCCGGCGCGGCGAGATCGACCATCTCGATCACGAGCGGTCGCGATTGCGCATACGGCGCGGTGCGCCCGCTTTCGCGAAGCACCGCGGCGCGGACCTTCATGGCATCGGGACCAGCAGCGGTTGCAGCGCACTGCGCAGCGCGTCGGGCAACGGCGTCGGCCGGCGCCCCTGGCGGTCGACGAACACATGCACGAACCAGCCCTCGGCCGCGGGACTCTCGCTACCCGCGCGAAACAGGCCGATGCCATAGCGCACGCTCGAGTTGCCGAGCCGCTCCACGCGCAATCCGGCATCGATCGTTTCCGGAAACGCGATCTCGCCGAGAAACCGGCAATGCGATTCCGCGCAGACGCCGATCACCGCGCCGGCATGGATATCGAGGCCGCCGCGCGTGATCAGCCAGCTGTTGATGACCGTGTCGAAATAACTGTAGTACTCGACATTGTTGACATGCCCGTAGACATCGTTGTCCTTCCAGCGCGTGGCCAGCGGCAGGAAGTGGCGGTAGTCGTCGCGTTGGCTCATGCACGGGCTCCGGTGCGAAGGATTCAGCTGTCCTGCCGGACCGCGCTGGCAGCAGGGCTTGCCGCGACCGGCTCGGTCTCGCGCCCGACCAGCAGCAGCGTCGCCAGCACGGCCACGCTCAAGCCGATCCACGGCTCGAAGAACGCCAGGGCCATGCCGCCGAGCAATGCGGTGCCGCGCGATGCCGCATTCTGCGGAATCGCCATCGCGATGTAGGCGCAGGCGAATCCGCTGAGCACGAGGGTCAGCGACAGCGCGACACCGAGCAACGGCTTGAGGCCGGTGAGCAGCGGCAACAGGAAATAAATGAACGGCAGCGCCATGAGGTAGTACGAGATCATGCCGCTGTGCAGATCGGGCATGGCCTTGGCGCCCTGCTTCCAGCGCTGCACGACGATCACCTGGACGCCGGCCCACAGACTGCCCTGGGTCGTGAAGAACGGCGCGACGAGGGCAGACAGGAAATTGCGGATCGCGAGCGCGAGATGGGTTCGGGTCGGCTGGATATCGACCGGATCGTCGCTGCGCACGCTCATGCCGTCACGCAGGATCGCATTGCCGGTGACCCAGTCGCCGAACTGGATCACGTAGGTGATCAGCACGAGCGGGATGCAGTCGACGAACATCCGCGCGCTCGGCCAGCCGATGCTGAAAGGCGACATCTTCGCGATCGTGTCGCCGACCGGCGGCCACAGCCAGCCCCACTCGATCACGTAGCTGACTTCTCCGACCAGAGGCCCGATGATCGCCGCCGCGGCAAATCCGGGCAGCAGGCCGAGCGCGGCGAGCAGCATCAGCGGCCGGCTCGTCGCACGCAGTTTCTGCAGCGGCAGCGAGAAGACGCAGATCAGGCAGATGGCGCAGGCAACGATCGTCGAGATCGGCTGTGCATGCAGGAACTTCGCCGCATCATCGAAGAACACCTGCTTGAACGCGGCGATGCCTGCGCCAAGGATGATCGCTGCCTTGAGCGTGGCCGGAATCCAGCGCATGAGGCGCAGACCGAGACCGCTGACCCCGAGCACGAAGACCAGCGCGGCGAACGCGATCGACATCGCGGTCATCGCCTGGAAGCGTTCCACCGGATCGGCGTAGTTGCTGAGCACGAACGCGAGCACCAGCGGCAGCGCCGGGGTGATCCATCCGGGTGCATACGGGTCGCCGAACACGTACAACGCCGACACGAGCAGGATCGCATGCAGCATCGTGCAGGTGACGGCCTGCTCGAACGTCAGGCCGAAGTAGCCGACGAGGATCGGCACGAGCGCGAGCCCGGTCGCGGTCGCGACGAGAAGACCCTGGAGGAATTCCGGCCACAACAGGCGCGTGTGATAGAACGGCAAGCGGAAAGTGAACGGACCCCAGTCCCAGCCCCTGCGCTGCATCGCTGACATGTTCGACATCTCCTGCGGCGGTTTGCCCGATTGGCGCATCGATCAGGACTGCATGGCGCGTTCGCGCTCCTGCAACGCGCGCCACTGCACCTTGCCGGTGGCGCTCTTGGGCAGCGAGTCGACGAATTCCACCGCATGCGGCGCCTTGTAGGCGGCCATGTGCTGGCGAGACCACTCGATCAGCGCCTCGGCCTCCAGCGCATCGCCGGAGCGGCGCACGACGTAGGCCTTGACGCTCTCGCCGCGGTGGGTGTCGACGAAGCCGACGACACAGGCTTCCTGCACGGCCGGATGCGCGTACAGGATCGACTCCACCTCGGCCGGCCAGACCTTGAATCCCGAGGCATTGATCATGCGCTTGAGGCGGTCGACCATGAAGAAATAGCCGTCCTCGTCGACCCGCGCGAGATCGCCGGTGCGGAACATGCGCTCGCCATCGACGCTGACGAACGCGGCCTGAGTGGCATCCGGATCGCCCCAGTAGCCGGCAAAGACCTGCGGCCCGCTCACGAGCACTTCGCCGACGTCGCCGACCGGCGCAGGCGCGAGTGTTTGCGGATCGACCACGAGCGCGCGCGTGTTGCTGATCGGCAGACCCAGGCACTGCGACTTCGGCCGATGCACGGGATTCGTGTGGGTCGGCGCCATCGTTTCGGAAAGTCCGTAACCCTCCAGATACGGGATGCCCCACAAGGAACGGATCTTCTCGGCCACCGCATGCGGCATCGCTGCACCGCCGCCACTGAGCAGGTTCAGCGAGGACAGATCGCGTTCGTGCAGTCCGGGCTGGGCCAGGAAATCGATCAGCATCGTGGGAATCGCGGTCCACGCGGTCACGCCGTGGCGTTCGATGAGCATGGCGGCGCATTGACGATCCCAGCGCGTCATCACGACCATCGTCGCGCCGAGCCAGATCGGCGTATTCACGCCGGTCTGCAGGCCGGTCACGTGGAACATCGGCAAACTGGCGAGAACCACCGCATCCTTGGCCATGCGGCACCATTCGGAGGTGGCCACCGTCGTATGCATGACGCTGCGATGGCGGTGCATGCAACCCTTCGGTCGTCCGGTGGTCCCCGACGTGTACGGAATGACCGCGAGATCATCCGGACCGGCCGCATGCACGGCCGGCGTGCGCTCGGCGCCGATGGCGTCGATCCAGGCGGTCGCCCCGGGTACGGATACACGCGCGGCGGCAACCGCCTCGGGCACCGGCAGATCGGTCTGCTCGGGCAGATGGTCCGCATAGGTCACCGTGATCGCGTGCTCCAGTTCGCCGGCGTCGAGCAGCGGCGTGACCACGCCTGCCAATGCCTGATCGAACACGATCACGCGCGCACCGCTGTCGCCGACGATGTGACGGACTTCGTCGTGCAGGTTCATCGGATTGACCGGCACGACCACGGCATCGGCACGCAGCACGGCGTAGAACGCGATGATGAACTGCGGGCTGTTCTGAAGATAAAGCGCGACCCGATCACCGGCGGCCACTGCACAGTCGCGCTGGAGGTAGCCGGCGAGGGCGTCGACCTGGCGGCACAGTTCGGCATAGCTCAGCGAACTGCCGTAGTAGAGGATCGCCGGATGCTGCGGGTAGCGCGCAGCCGACACGGCCAGGTTGTAGTACAGCGAGGTCTGCGGCGCGACCAGGCGCGGCGGCAGACCCGGCGGCCAATGACTCAGATTCAAGACAGCATTCCTCCCCGGTGGTCCGGTCTGCCGGCACGCGGCAGCCGGACTTCAGAATCGACCTTCGGTGCTCTCATAGACGGTGTTGCGCAGGGCCACCAGCTTCGGCCCGAAATCCTGGACGAGCTTTTCGCGGGTCATGAGCGAGACCCGCCCGCTGCAGTTGAACGCGAGGACCCGCGTGCGGTCGGCCGAAACCATCGGCACGCCGATCGCATAGACATCGGGCTTCCAGTCGCCGAGCGAGAAGCAGAACCCGAAGTTCTCGTAGTCCTGGCGCGCGCGCAGGATTCCCGCACGCACGCTGGGCCACAGCGCGGGATCGCACTCGCGTTCGAGGTCGAGCAGACGCTCGGCGAAGATTTCCGGCGGTCGTGACGCCAGATCGGCACGCCCGAGCGCGGTCGAACTGTGCGGAACGCGTGCGCCTGCCTGCAGCTTCATCTCGAAGGTAGGATCGCCCTGGCACACCTCGAGCAGGACCATGCGCAGGCCATCGGCCACCGCGAGCATCACCGCCGATTGCGTGTACTGGGCCAGTTCGCGCATGAGCGGTCGAGCGATCTTGACCACATCGTTGGCTTTCATGAACGCGTGGCCGAGCGCGAGCACACCCGGGCCCAGCGCGTACTTCTCGCGCCCTGGCGAATAGCTGAGGTAGCCGAGCGAGGACAGCGTGAACGTCAGCCGCGATACGGTGGGTTTGGGCAGGCCGGCGCGTTTGGCCAGTTCCTGGTTGCCCAGGTAGGCCTCGCCGCGATCGAAGCAGCGCAGGATCGCGAACGCGCGTGCCACCGCGCTGACGAACTGCGGGTGGTCGGCATCCACGGCCTTGCTGAAGGCATCGCTGCTGCGTTTCGGATTGCCCATCGCTCGATTCCCGGTCAGTGCGGTTGCGGGTCGGCTTGCAGTGCATGCCGGGCCAGTTCCAGGCGCGCGATCGCCGCGCGGTGCACCTCGTCGGGTCCGTCGGCAAGGCGCAACGATCGCGTCGCTGCCCACGCTGCCGCCAGCGGAAAATCGTCGCTGACCCCGGCCCCGCCATGCGCCTGGATCGCCCAGTCGATGATCTTGCAGGCCATGCCCGGAACCACGACCTTGATCATTGCGATCTCGTTGCGTGCGGACTTGTTGCCGACCGTGTCCATCATGTACGCGGCCTTGAGGGTCAACAGCCGCGCCTGTTCGATCAGGCAGCGGGCCTCGGCAATGCGCTCGTGCCAGACGCCGTGTTCACTGATCGGCTTGCCGAACGCGATGCGCGACTGCGCACGCCGGCACAGCAACTCCAGTGCGCGTTCGGCCAGTCCGATCGTGCGCATGCAATGGTGGATTCGCCCGGGTCCGAGGCGCCCTTGGGCGATCTCGAAACCGCGTCCCTCGCCGAGCAGCACGTTCGCGACCGGTACGCGCACGTTGTCCAGGCGGATCTCCATGTGTCCATGCGGGGCGGAGTCGTAGCCGAACATCGTCACCGGACGCAGCACCTCGAGACCGGGCGTATCGCTGGGCACGAGCAGCATCGACTGCTGGCGGTTGCGTGCGGCGCCCGGGTCGGTCTTGCCCATAACGACGTACAGCGCGCACCGCGGATCACCGGCCCCCGAGGAAAACCACTTGCGCCCGTCGATGACGTACTCGTCGCCGTCGCGGCGGATCGAGCACGCGATGTTGGTGGCATCGGAGGACGCCACCGCGGGTTCGGTCATGAGGAACGCCGAGCGGATCTCGCCGGCAAGCAGCGGAAGCAGCCAGCGCTCCTGCTGCGCGGGCGTGCCGTAGCGCGCGAGGATTTCCATGTTGCCGGTATCGGGCGCCGAGCAGTTGAACACTTCGGCGGCCCACGGCACGCGCCCCATGATTTCGCACAGGGGCGCGTAGTCGAGATTGGACAGCCCCTGCGGCGCATGCACGGAGTCGGGCAGGAACAGGTTCCAGAAACCCTGCCTGCGCGCTTCGGGTTTGAGCTCGGCAATCACGCGACTGGCCTGCCAGGCGTTGCCGGCGCGGCGGTTGGCCCGGATCTCGTCCTCGAAGCGGGCCTCGGCAGGATGGATGAACGCATCGAAGAACTGCAGCAATCCGTTGCGCAAGGCCTCGATTCGGGGTGGCAGGGCAAAGTCCATTCGACATTCCGGCAGCAGGGAAGCATTGCGCAGTATTCCACATGTCGGAATACAGTTCCATTACAGAGTCGATTCTAGATCGCGATTACGCACCGCTGCAAGCGACGGATTGAACGCAGTAATTGCTGCAACGCCACAGAAAAAGCGCGCTTGCGTTCGCGCAACTGCGTCGATACGATGATTTCAAATTGCGGAACACTGTTTCATTATACGAAACGCTACTGCTTGATCTGGCCTGCCGACCCATGCCCCATCTGCGCGTACTGCTGACCCAGCAAGAGCTGGATCCGAGCCGGCTCGACGAGCAGGTCGTGATCGTGCTGGACATCCTGTTCGCGACCTCGACGATCGCCCATGCTTTCGCCGAAGGCGTGCAGAGCGTGCAGCCGGCGCGCGACGAGGCCGATGCGATGCGCATCGGTGCCCAGCGTCCGGACTGCGTACTGGCTGGCGAATTCCTGACGGCAGCGCTGCCCGGATTCGCCCCGGCCGCACCGCTCATGCTCGCGCGCACCGGGTTGCACGGTCGTCACCTCGTGTTCGCCACGACCAATGGCACGCCGGCATTCCACCTGGCCGAGGGCGCCGCGCATGTCTATGCCGGCGCGCTGCTCAACGGCGCGGCGCTTGCCGCGCACGTCATGCGCGCGCATCCGCACGCTTCGGTGTTGCTGGTCTGTGCCGGATCGCAGGGGCGCTTCAACATCGAGGACTTCTGCGGCGCCGGACACATCGCGGGACACTTCGGCCGCAACACCGACTACGCGTTCGATGACGCGGCCCTGGCTGCGCGCCTGCTCGCGGGCAGCGTCGACCCGCGCGAACTCCTGCTCGCCTCGCGCGTGGGTCGCGGCATGCTCGCGATGGACCTGCGCGACGAAGTCGAGTACGCAGCCAACCGCGACACGCTCGATGTCGTGCCGCAACTGGTTTCCGGCACCCTGGTCCGGGCCGCCGCATGAGCGCGCGGACCGCGACTGCCGAACATGCGCCCGCCGGGGCGCCCGATCCGGTGGCACTGAGCGCCTATCTCGAACAGCACATCGACGGGTTTCGCGGACCCTTGTCGATTTCGCGACTCAGCGGCGGCCAATCCAATCCGACCTGGCACCTGCGCACTCCGCACGCCGACTATGCGATGCGCTGCAAGCCCGCGGCCAGCCACGCGTTGCTGCCATCGGCGCATGCGATAGAACGCGAATTCCGTGTGCAGGCGGCGCTCGCGTCGAGCGGCGTTCCGGTCGCGCGCATGCACTGCCTGTGCAGCGACGAAGCCGTGATCGGGGTCGCCTTCTACGTGATGGAGTACGTCCCCGGCCGGATTTTCTGGGACCAGACATTGCCGTCGCTGTCACCCAGCGAGCGTGCGGCCATCTACGACGAACTCAATCGCGTCATCGCCCTGCTGCATGGCGTCGATCCCGCCGACGTCGGGCTCGCCGACTTCGGCAAGACCGGAAACTATTTCAGCCGCCAGATCGAGCGCTGGTCACGCCAGTACCGGGCCAGCGAAACCGCCTGTATTCAAGCGATGGACCAGCTCATCGATTGGTTGCCATCGCACGTGCCGGTCGACACCACGCCACAGGTGACGATCGTGCACGGCGACTACCGCCTGGACAACGCGATCTTTCATCCGACCCAGCCGCGCATCCTTGCCGTGATCGACTGGGAACTGTCGACCCTCGGCCATCCGCTCGCCGACCTCGCCTACCACACGATGAGCTGGCACCTGCCGCCCGGGGATCTGCGCGGGCTTGCAGGAGTGGATCTTGCTGCGCTCGGCATTCCCGACGAGTCGGCCTACATCCGGGCCTACGAGCAGCGCAGCGGTCGCCAGATCAGCGGCGACTGGAATTTCCATCTCGCCTACAACGTGTTCCGGATCGCCGCGATCCTGCAAGGCGTCGCCCATCGCGCGCAGCAAGGGACCGCCAGCGGCACCCACGCGCTGGCGCTCGGCGCCCAGGTCGCTCCACTGGCCGACATCGCCTGGCGCTTCGCCAGCAAGGTGGACAGCACATGTCGTCCGTGACGTCCACACCCTCTTCCACATGAGCGCCCTTGACCCATGACCTCGATCGCTGGAATCGCCTGAATGAGCGTAGAAACACAGCTGCACGACGGCATCGCCGTCATCGTCATCGACAACCCGCCCGTGAACGGCCTCGGGCTGGCCACGCGCCGCGGCCTGGCCACTGCGCTGGACGCCGCGATCAACGACCCCGGGATCGCCGCGATCGTCGTCAGCGGTGGCGCATCGCGCTTTTCCGGCGGTGCGGACATCCGCGAGTTCAACACCCCGCAAGCCGAGCAGGAACCGTCGCTGCACACGCTCATCGAGCGCTTCGAGGAGAGCACCAAGCCGGTCGTTGCGGCCATCAACGGCATCGCGCTCGGTGGCGGTCTCGAACTCGTCCTCGCGATGAATTTCCGGGTCGCTTCGGCCACTGCGCAACTGGGTCTTCCGGAAGTGAAGCTCGGATTGCTGCCCGGCGCGGGCGGCACCCAGCGACTGCCGCGCGCCGCGGGCCTGGAAGTCGCGGTGAACATGATCGTTTCGGGCACGTCGATGGCAGCGAGTGCGCTGGCCGACACGCGCCTGCTTGATCGCGTGGTCGACGGTGACGCGATCGAGGCGGCGATCGCCTTTGCACGCGAGATCGTGGCCGCCGGCAGCGTGCTCCCGCACGTGCGCGACTGGAACGTCGAGCATGCCAACGCCGAAGGCTTTCTCGGATTCGCGCGCACGGCAATCGCAGCAGCGTCGGGGCCCTACCCCGCTCCGTTGCGTTGTCTGCAGGCGATCGAGGCCGCGGCACTGCAGGAATTCGATGCCGGCCTGCGCGTGGAGCGCGAAGGCTTCATGGCACTGCTGCACACGCCGGAATCGCGGGCCATGCGCCATGCGTTCTTCGCCGAGCGCGCCGCCACGAAGGTCGACGGCATCGGACCGGATACCCGACCGCGCCCCATGGGTCGTGTCGGTGTCGTCGGCGCCGGCACCATGGGCACCGGAATCAGCATGAACTTCCTCACCGCGGGCATTCCGGTGACGATTCTCGAAACCAGCCAGGAAGCGCTCGATCGCGGCATCGCGACGATCCGTGGCCACTACACGGCAAGTGCGCGCAAGGGGCGGATCAGCACCGAGCAGGTCGAGCAACGCATGGCCTTGCTCACGCCCGTGCTGAGCTACGACGCGCTGGCCGACGCCGATCTCGTGATCGAGGCGGTGTACGAAGACTACGCCGTCAAGCAGACCGTGTTCGAGCATCTGGATCGCGTGGCCAAAGCCGGCGCGATTCTCGCGAGCAACACCTCGACCCTGGACCTGGATCGCATTGCCGCATTCACGCGCCGCCCGGGCGACGTGATCGGCATGCATTTCTTCAGCCCGGCCAATGTCATGAAGTTGCTCGAAGTCGTGCGCGGCGCGCAGACCTCGGCCGATGTGCTGGCCACGACGATGGCGTTGGCCAGGACCATCGGCAAGACCGCCGTGGTCTCCGGCGTCTGCGACGGCTTCATCGGCAATCGCATGCTCGAGCAGTACGCGCGCCAGGCAGGGTTCCTGCTCGACGAAGGCGCGCTTCCTGCCCAGGTCGATCGCGCGATCGAGGCATTCGGCTTTGCGATGGGGCCGTTCCGCATGGGCGACCTGGCCGGCAACGACATCGGCTGGGCGATCCGCAAGCGGCGTCATGTCGAGAAACCGCACATGATCTATTCGCAGACCGCGGACCTGCTCTGCGAGCGCGGCCGCTTCGGTCAGAAGAGCGGCGCCGGCTGGTACGACTACGCACCGGGCGACCGCACCGCGAAACCCTCCGCGGAGGTGGACGCGATGATCGTGCAGCACTCCCGTGCCATCGGCGTGCAGCGACGCGACATCGAGGATCGCGAAATCGTCGAACGCCTGCTCCTGGCGCTCGTCAACGAGGGCGCGCTGATCCTCGAGGAAGGCATCGCCGCGCGTGCATCGGACATCGACCTCGTCTACCTGTCCGGCTATGGCTTTCCGTTGTGGCGCGGTGGACCGATGTTCCATGCGGACCACATCGGCCTGCCCAATGTCGTTCGCGCGATGCGCCGGCTCGCATCGGGTTACCAGGGCGACGCATGGAAGCCCGCGGCGCTGCTCGCTCACCTGGCCGAAAGCGGAGACACGTTCACGGGCGCTCCGCGGATCGCGCCAGGCAGCACGGGGGCACGCGCATGAACGAGGCCGTGATCGTTTCCACCGCACGCACCGCTTTGGCGAAGAGCTGGAAGGGTGCACTGAACATGACCCATGGTGCGACCCTGGGCGGCCACGTGGTCGCGCATGCGGTGGCCCGCGCCGGCATCGCCGTCGACGCGATCGAGGACGTGCTGATCGGCTGCGCGTATCCGGAAGGCGCCACCGGCGGCAACATCGCACGCCAGATCGCCGTGCGCGCCGGCTTGCCGGTCAGCGTGCCCGGCGCCACGGTCAATCGATTCTGTTCGTCGGGCCTTCAGGCGATTGCGCTTGCCGCGCAGCGCGTGATCGCCGGCGAAGGCGAGGTTTTCGTCGCCGGTGGCGCGGAGAGCATTTCCTGCGTGCAGAACTCCGTCAACACGCACATGCTCGGCGAGGCCTGGCTGGTGCAACACAAGCCGGAACTCTACTGGTCCATGCTGCGCACGGCCGAAACCGTGGCCGCGCGCTACGGCATATCGCGCGAGCGCCAGGATGCGTATGGCGCCCGCAGTCAGCAACGCGCGGCGGCGGCCGCCAGCGCGGGGCGCTTCGATGAAGAGATCGTGCCGATCAGCGTGCTCGCCGGCATGGCCGACCGGGCCACTGGCCGGCTGTTCACGCGCGAAACGACCCTGGCTGCCGACGAGGGCATCCGTGCGGACACGACCACCGAAGCGCTCGCGAGAATCCGTCCGGTGCTGCCGGGCGGCGTCATCGCCGCCGGCAATGCGAGTCAGTTTTCCGATGGCGCGGCCGCCGTGGTCGTCACCAGCGCAGCCCATGCGCAGCGCAACGATCTTCGGCCGCTCGGGCTTTTCCGCGGCTTTGCCGTGGCCGGCTGCGAGCCCGACGAAATGGGCATCGGCCCGGTGTTCGCAGTGCCCAGGCTGCTTGCCCGTGCGGGGTTGCAGGTCGGCGACATCGACCTGTGGGAACTCAATGAAGCCTTCGCCGTGCAGGTCCTGTACTGCATGGACACGCTCGGCATCGATCCGGAACGCATCAACGTCAACGGCGGCGCGATCGCCGTCGGTCACCCGTACGGTGTCAGCGGCGCGCGGCTGGTGGGTCATGCACTGATCGAAGGCCGGCGTCGCGGCGCGAAGTTCGTCGTCGTCACGATGTGCATCGGCGGCGGCCAGGGCGCCGCCGGCCTGTTCGAGGTGGTCTAGATGCGCATGCAAATCCACCCACGCATGACCTGCATCGATCGGACCTTGCGTGGTCGCCAGCCACCGGGAACGACCGCATGAGCATCGGCACGCTGTTCGATCTCCGCGGCAGGATCGCCCTCGTGACCGGAGGATCGCGCGGCCTCGGCCTGCAGATCGCCGAAGCGCTGGGCAGTGCCGGTGCGCGCGTGCTGCTCGCCGCACGCAAGGCCGAGGCCTTGCAGCAGGCGCAGGCGCACTTGCGCGCTCTGGGCATCGAGGCCGACTGGGTCGCTGCCGACAATGGCAGCACCGAAGGCGCGATCGCGATCGCCGATGCCGCGATCGAACGCTGCGGACGCGTCGATATCCTGGTCAACAACGCCGGCGCCAGCTGGGGGGCGCCGGCCGAGGATCATCCGCTGGAAGCGTGGGACAAGGTGTTCAACCTCAATGTGCGCGGGCTGTTCGCGCTGACCCAGCAGATCGGCAAGCGCTCGATGATTCCGCAGCGCCACGGCCGCATCCTCAATATCGCCTCGGTCGCCGGGCTGCGTGGCAATCCTCCGGGTCACATGCAGACGATCGCCTACAACACGGCCAAGGGTGCGGTGGTCAATTTCACGCGTGCGCTGGCTGCCGAATGGGGTCGTCACGGCATCACCGTGAACGCACTCGCGCCGGGATTCTTCCACTCGCGCATGAGCGATGCCCTGATCGAACGCGTCGGCGAACAGGCACTGGTCGGCAATACGCCACTCGGCCGGCTCGGTGACGATGAAGACCTCAAGGGCGCCGCGCTGCTGTTTGCCTCCAATGCCGGCAAGCACATCAGCGGACAGATCCTCGCCATCGACGGCGGCGCGACGGCGCAATGACGACGATGAACGACTTCGCCGGAAAAGTGGCCGTGATCACCGGCGCGGGCTCCGGGCTGGGTCGTGAACTCGCGCGTCATGCGGCCGCGCAAGGCATGAAGCTCGTGCTTGCCGACGTCCAGGACGATGCCTTGCAGGCGATTGCGAGCGAACTGGAATCGGCCGACACCGAAATCCTTGCGCGTCGGGTCGACGTCGCCGATGGCGACCAGGTCGACGCGCTCGCGGCAGCGACGATCGCGCGCTTCGGCAACGTGCACGTGCTGTTCAACAATGCCGGCGTCGGCACCGCAGGTCTGCTCTGGGAAAGCAGCGTGCGCGACTGGCAATGGTCGCTCGGAGTCAACCTCTGGGGCGTGATCCACGGCGTGCGCGCGTTCACCCCGCTCATGCTTGCTGCGGCACAGGCGGATCGCGACTACGCGGCCCACATCGTCAACACCGCATCGATGGCGGGCCTCGTGAGCAACCCGACCACCGGCGTCTACAACGCGGGCAAGGCAGCGGTCGTGGCGTTGACGGAAACGCTCTACCACGATCTGTCGCTGGTCGGCACCCAGGTGCATTGCTCGCTGATGTGCCCCCACTTCATCGCGACCGGCATCCACCGGTCCGACCGCAACCGCCCCGATACGCTCGGCAACGAGTGCGCGCCGACGCGCTCGCAGCGCGTGGCGCAGGCGATGATCGAAAAGGCCGTCACCTCGGCCAAGGTCAGCGCGGAGCAGATGGCGCAGATCGCGTTTCGCGCAATCCGCGACAACGCGTTCTACATCTTCTCGCACCCCCGCGCGCTTTCCGCCGTTTCCCAGCGCAGTGAACACATGCTCGCGCTGCGCAATCCGCTGGACCCGTACGCCGCACGTCCGGAACTGCGCGCGCAACTGCAGCAGGCGCTCGACGCGCCCGCAGAGCACTGAACCCGAATTCGAACGGAGACTTCATGGATCTTGACTACAACACCGACGAACAGGAATTCCGCGAAGAAGTGCGGACCTTCCTGCGCACCCAGCTGCCCACCGACATGCGCGAACGCAAGCGCCGTGGCGATGAAGCGCGCATCCACGAGGACATTCCGCAGTGGCAGGCCATCCTCCACGCACGCGGCTGGGGTGCACCGACCTGGCCCGTAGAGTTCGGCGGGACCGGCTGGAGCACGACCCGCCAATACATCTTCGAGACGGAATGCGCGCTCGCCGACGCCCCAGTGCAGTTGCCGTTCGGCATCAAGATGGTGGCTCCGGTCTTGATGCGCTATGGCAGCGCCGAGCAGCAACAGCGCTTCCTGCCGCGCATCCTTTCGGGCGCGGACTGGTGGTGCCAGGGGTATTCCGAGCCCGGTGCCGGTTCCGATCTGGCGGCATTGAAGACGCGGGCCGAACGCGATGGCGACAGCTATGTCGTCAACGGCCAGAAGGTCTGGAACACGCTCGGCCAGTTCGCCGACTGGATCTTCTGCCTCGTGCGCACCGACCCCTCGGCCAAGGCCCAGCGCGGCATCTCGTTCCTGCTGATCGACATGAAGTCGCCGGGGATCAAGGTGCGCCAGACGCGCCTGCTCGACGGGACCGACGAGGTCAACGAGATCTGGTTCGACAACGTGCGCGTGCCGGTCGCCAACCGCATCGGCGAAGAGAACGAAGGCTGGACCTGCGCGAAGTTCCTGCTGGGCCATGAGCGCGCCAGCATCGCCGGCATCGGCGCCTCGCAACGTGCGCTCCAGCGGCTCAAGGAAAGCGCGGCCGCAGGTCGCCTCGACGGCCGGTCCCTGCTCGAGGATCCGCTGTTTTCGGTCCGCATCGCCCAGGTCGAGATCGAGCTGGCCGCGCTGGAAATCACCAACCTGCGCGTGATCTTCGACGACGAGCAGCGGCGCGCGCCCGGACCGCAGGCGTCGATGCTCAAGGTCCGCGGCACGGAGATCCGCCAGCGCATTTCCGAACTGCAGATGGAGATCCTCGGCACCGATGCGCTCGAGCTGGATCCCGCCGATGCCGGCGTGCCGATGGCCGCCGTCGACTACCTCAACCTGCGCAAGCTGTCGATCTTCGGCGGTTCCAACGAGATCCAGCGAAACATCATCGCGCAGATGATCCTCAACCTGCGCAGGGCCTAGGCATGGACTTCCATATCAGCCAGGAGCAGCAGATGCTCCTCGACAGCACCCGCCGATTGATCGAGAAGGAATACCCGTTCGCGCGGCGCGAGCAGGTTCGCGCGAGTCCGCAGGGATGGTCGCGCGAAACCTGGAACCAGCTCGCCGAGCTCGGGCTGCTCGCGCTGACGATCCCCGAACACGATGACGGCATCGGCGCCGGCCCGATCGGCACGATGCTGGTCAGCACCGCGATCGGTGAAGGTCTGCTGCTCGAACCGTTTCATGCGAGCGCCGTGGTCGCGACCCAGGCGATCGCG
>Ga0307505_10000948_pt1 | contig 26815 bp, 25 predicted proteins | sample 23_S_MG_FD_202183 | JGI IMG/M metagenome (GOLD analysis project Ga0307505, IMG submission 202183) | Soil microbial communities from Populus trichocarpa stands in riparian zone in the Pacific Northwest, United States - 23_S | ecosystem: Environmental > Terrestrial > Soil > Riparian zone > Trees... | reverse complement strand
GGCCCGTGTTCGTCGGCGAGCGCCGCAAGGAGCTCGACGACATCCTGTCCCGCTACCCCACGAAGATGGCGGCGCTGCTGCCGGCGCTCTGGATCGTGCAGAACGCGCGCGGCTGGGTGAGCGAGGCCGGCATGGCCGAAGTGGCCGAGGCGCTCGAGCTCACGCCCGCCTACGTGAAGGGCGTCGTGACGTTCTACACGATGTACCACCAGCATCCGGTGGGCCGGCACTTCATCCAGGTGTGCACCACCTCGCCGTGCGGCGTGTGCGGCGCCGAGGACGTGCGTGACGCCTTCCTCCGCCACACCGGCTGCGAGGAGCTCGGCGCCACCTCGGCCGACGGCAAGTACACGGTGATCGAGGTCGAGTGCCTCGGCGCCTGCGGCTTCGCCACGCCGGTCATGATCAACGAGCAGTTCCTCGAGTCCGTGACCCCGGCCCGCGTGCCGGAGATCCTCGGGGGTCTGAAGTAATGGGCTATCCGCACAAGTCACACGCGCGCGAGGCCGCGGTGCTCTCGAAGCACTTCGGCAACCGCGACGCCATCACGCTCGACGGGTGGAAGAAGCTCGGCGGCTATGAGGCGCTGAAGACCGCGCTCGGCATGGCGCCGGCGGACATCGTCAACGTCGTCAAGGAGTCGGGGTTGCGCGGCCGGGGCGGCGCCGGGTTCCCCACCGGGATGAAGTGGTCGTTCATGAAGCCCGGCGACGGCAAGCCGCACTATCTCGTCTGCAACGCGGACGAGTCGGAGCCCGGCACGTTCAAGGATCGCGAGATCATGCGCTGGACCCCGCACGCCCTCATCGAGGGGTGCGCGATCGGCGCGTACGCGATCGGCGCCGAGACCTGCTACATCTACATCCGCGGCGAGTTCACCGAGCCGCTGGAGCGGATGGAAGCGGCGCTGAAGGAGGCGCGTGCCGGCGGCATCATCGGGAAGAACGCGATGGGCTCGGGCAAGACCATCAACATCTGGGTGCACAAGGGCGCCGGCGCCTACATCTGCGGGGAAGAGACCGCGATGATGAACTCCATCGAGGGGCGCCGCGGCAACCCGCGCATCAAGCCGCCGTTCCCCGCGATCGCGGGCCTCTTCGGCCAGCCCACGACGATCAACAACGTCGAGACGCTGGCGGCGGTGCCGCACATCCTGAACAACGGCGCCGCGTGGTACAAGAAGTTCTCGCGCGCCGACAACCCGAAGAGCACCGGCACCAAGCTCTACTCCGTGTGCGGCAACATCGTGCGGCCCGGGAACTACGAGGTGCCGATGGGATTTCCGTTCAAGGAGTTCCTGTACGACCTCTGCGGCGGCCCGCTCCCCGGCCGGAAGTTCAAGGCGATCATCCCCGGCGGGATCTCGGTGCCCATCCAGACGCTGGAGGAAGCCGAGGCGTCGCTGATGGACTATGAGGGGTTCGTCGCCCAGGGAACGATGCTCGGCTCCGGCGGCGTCATCGTCGTGGACGATGCCCAGAACCTCGTGAAGTTCATCGCGCGCGCCGCCCGGTTCTTCGCCCACGAGAGCTGCGCGCAGTGCACGCAGTGCCGCGAGGGCACCGCGTGGACGACGAAGATCGTGGAGCGCATCGCCGCGGGCGAGGGAAGCCACGAGGACCTCGACACCCTGCTCAGCATTGCGGACAACATGACGGGAAAGACGATCTGCGTGCTCAGTGATTCGTGCGCGACACCGGTGGTGTCGGGCCTCACCAAGTTCCGGCCGGAGTTCGAGGCGCTGATCAGGAAGCGCGCGATGCTCCAGGTGCCCGCCGTCGCATGAACATGGCTCTCGGCTCTCGGTTCTCGGCTTTCGGAGGCGTTCGATGACAGCGCCGGCTGCTGCGCCGACCACGGTCACGCTGACCATCGAAGGACGCCAGGTCACCGTGCCCGCCGGCACCTCGATCCTCGAGGCGGCCAAGCAGGCGGGCATCCTCATCCCGCACTACTGCTACCACCCGGGCCTGCCCGTGGCCGGTGTGTGCCGCATGTGCCTCGTGGAGGTGGAGAAGGCGCCGAAGCTCGCGCCCTCCTGCGCCACCGCGGTCGCGGACGGGCAGGTGGTGCACGTGCACTCCGACAAGGCTCTCGAGGCGCGGAAGGGCGTGCTCGAGATGCTGCTCATCAACCACCCGCTGGATTGCCCGATCTGCGACCAGGCGGGGGAATGCGAGCTCCAGGACTACACGTACCAGGAAGGGCGCGCGGAAGGCCGCTACCGCGAGGCGAAGCGCTTCAACCCTGTTGAAGACTTCGGTGGGGATGTGGTGTACGTGGCCAATCGCTGCATCCTGTGCACGCGCTGCGTGCGCTTCATGGACGATGTCGCGCACGACCCGGTGCTGAACGTCAGCGAGCGCGGGGATCGCGCCCTCATCGGCAAGTTCGAGGGGCAGGACCTGACGCACCCATGGGCCGGCAACGTCATTGACCTGTGCCCGGTGGGCGCGCTGCTCTCCAAGGATTCGCTGAACAAGGCGCGCGCGTGGGAGATGGACCGCAGCGCCTCGGTGTGCCCGAACTGCACGCAGGGCTGCAACATGATGATCGAGACGCGCGACGATACCATCGTGCGCCTGCGGCCGCGCCCCAATGAGGACGTCAACCAGTACTTCATGTGCGACCACGGCCGGCTGAACTACCGCTGGCTGAACCGGCAGGACCGGGTGGACGTGCCGCACGCGCGAGCGGCGTCGGGGATGGCGCCGGTGGACTGGGATGGCGCCATCGCCGCGGCGACGGCGGCGCTGGCCGGCAAGCGGGCGTTCGTGCTCGCGTCGCCAATGCTCTCGAACGAGGCGCTCTACCTGCTCTCGCGGCTCGTGAAGAAGACGGGCGGGCGCGGCGTGTTCCGCGTGGCCCAGGGTGAGGAGGCGCCGCTCGAGGGCGTCGAGGATCTGGCGCTGCGGCGCGACCGCGCGGCCAACGTGCGCGGGGCCGAGCTGTTCGGCTTCCAGCGCTCGGACACGCCGCTTTCCGGGCTCGGCGCGGGTGACGTGCTCCTCGTCGCCGACGAGGAGCTCGCCGGGCTGCAGCCCCCCGACATCGGGACGGCGGCCGCCGTGATCGTCGTGGGCACGACGCTCCCGAAGTGGGCGGCGGCGCGCGCCGTGGCCGTGCTGCCCGTGGCCAACATGGCGGAGGAGGAGGGCACGTTCACGAACCTCCACGGCCGGGTGCAGCGGTTCACGCAGGCGAAAGCGGCGCCCGGGTTTGCCCGTCCCACGTGGTGGGTGCTCGCCGACCTGCTCACCGCGGCTGGCGAGCCGGCGCAGTACTTCCTGGCGGCCGACGTATTCGCCGCGCTCTCGAAGGACGCCGCGCCGTTCGCCGGGATGTCGTACGACGGGCTCGGCCTCAAGGGCCGCGTGGTGGCCGGAGCGGGCGCATGACGCTGCCGTTCTTCGCCGCGCTCCAGGGCGCGCCGCCGCCATCCACGATGGTGTTCGTGATCGCGACCGTGGTGAAGATGATCGTGTTCTTCACGATCTACATGGTGGGCGTCGCCATGCTGACGCTGATGGAGCGGAAGGTGTCGGCCTGGATGCAGGACCGGCACGGCCCGAACCGGGTGGGCAATGGGTGGCTGCAGCCCGCCGCGGACGGCCTCAAGAACATCATGAAGGAGGAGACGTACCCCGGCGCCGCGTACCGCCCGATCTTCGTGATCGCGCCGGCGCTGGCGTTCATCCCGGCCATGCTGGCGTGGGCGGTGATCCCCTTCGGGGCGCCATGGGACTCGCCGTGGGGCACGATCGAGATGGCGGTGGCGCCGCTGCCGATCGGGTTCCTGTTCGTCCTCGCCATCACGTCCATCGGCGTCTACGGCATCGTGCTGGCCGGGTGGTCGTCCAACAACAAGTACTCGCTGCTCGGCGGCATCCGCTCGTCGGCCCAGATGGTGTCGTACGAGATCGCGATGGGGATGTCCACGATCCCGGTGCTGCTGCTGGCGGGGAACGTGTCGCTGAACCAGATCGTGTCGCAGCAGGCCGCGGTGGGGCCGCTCTCGTGGAACGTGATCACGGCCACGATCGCCTGGCTCATCTTCCTCATCGCGGCGTTCGCGGAGACCAACCGCCTGCCGTTCGACCTGCCGGAGGCGGAGTCGGAGCTCATTGCCGGCTACCACTCCGAGTACAGCGCCATGAAGTTCTCGATGTTCTTCATCGCGGAGTACGCGAACATGGTCACGGCGAGCGCGCTGATGGCCACGCTGTTCTTCGGGGGGTGGGACATCCCCTTCACGGCCTGGGACAACGCGGCCCCGCACACCGGGCTCAAGACGCTGCTCACGGGGCTGTTCTTCTTCGCGAAGATCCTCTTCTTCTGCTTCTTCTACATGTGGATCCGCTGGACGCTGCCGCGGTTCCGCTATGACCAGCTCATGTCGCTGGGCTGGAAGCTGCTGCTTCCCACGGCGCTCACCTACATCGTGCTCATCGCCAGCGCGATCCTCGGGCTCCAGATCGCCGGCTTCGGCCCGGCGACGTGGCAGTTCAGCGGCGCGCTGGCGGGATTGAACGTCGTCTGCGTGCTGCTGCTGCTGTTCGTGCTCGACCGGGGCCGCATCGTGAGCCCCGCATATTCGCGGCTCGACCCGCGGCACCTCGCGCGGGTGCGCGCCAGGGCGGCGGCGCGCACCACCAGGCCGCCCACCGTGGAGGCACGCTGATGGCCATTGGGGTGAAGGTGATGGAACGCCCGCTGGAGGACACCAGCTACCTGCGGGCCACGCTGACGGGGCTGAGCCACACGCTCAAGCATCTCTTCCAGGAGAAGGTCACCGTCCAGTACCCGGAGGAGAAGTGGTCGCTGTCCCCGCGCTGGCGGGGCACGCACCGCATGCTCACCACCGAGGACGGCAAGGCGAAGTGCGTGGCCTGCGGACTGTGCCCGTCCATCTGCCCGGCGAACTGCATCAAGCTGGTGCCCGGCGAGGACGAGCAGGGAAACCGCTATCCGCTCGTCTTCGAGATCGACGAGTTCCGCTGCATCTTCTGCGGCTACTGCCAGGAGGTGTGCCCGGAGGAGGCGATCCACGTCGGGCGGCACTACGAGAACTCCGAGTACAGCCGCGAAGGCTTCGTGTACGACCTGGAGCGGCTCATGGCGCAGACGCACCCGGTCTGCGAGATGTGGGATCCCACCGACCCGAAAGGTGAGTGATGCCCCAGGGTGACCTGCCGCTGTTCTACACGTTCCATTTCTACCTGTTCGGCATCATCGCGGTGGTGTCGGCGCTGCTGTTCGTCACGCGCCGGAGTCCCGTGGCGGCGGCGCTGTGGCTCGTGAACACGATGTTCTGCCTCGCGGCGCTGTACGTGCTTCTCGACGCGCATTTCATCGGCGCGATCCAGGTGCTGGTCTACGCCGGCGCGATCATGGTGGTGTTCCTGTTCGTGATCATGCTGCTGAACCTCGGGCATCCGTCGGAGGTGGCGGACCAGCGCGGACTGGGGTGGAAGGTGACCGCGGGATTCGTCGGGCTTGCGCTGCTCGCGGAGATCTTCACCCTGACGCGCGTGCGGATCCCCGACCGGCTGGCGCTCCCGCCGGGCACCATGGCCGACGAAGTGGCGCGCGGCGGCGCGATCGCGCCGCTCGCGCGCTCGCTCTTCACCGAACACCTGCTGGCGTTCGAGCTCACCAGCATCCTGCTGCTGACGGCGATCGTCGGCGCGGTGGTGCTCGCACGCCGGAATTCCGATGCTGGCTGAGTCGCTCTTCTTCTCGGCGGTCCTCTTCGTGATCGGCGTCGTCGGGGTGCTCACCCGGCGGAACGCGATCATCATCTTCATGTGCGTCGAGTTGATGCTCAACGCGGTGAACCTGGCGTTCATCGCCTTCGCGCAGGTCCACGGCATCGCCGGCCAGGTGTTCGTCTTCTTCGTCATGACGGTGGCGGCCGCGGAGGCCGCGGTGGGGCTGGCCATCATCATTGCGCTGTTCCGGCACAAGCAGACGGTCAACCTCGACAACATCAACCTCCTGAAAGGCTGATGCTGCTACCGCTCGCGCAGGAATCGCACGCGGCCGCGGCGGCCGGCGGTGGCGCCATGGAGTGGCTGTGGCTGGTGCCGCTGCTGCCGCTGCTCGGATTCGTCGTCAACGGGCTCCTGTCCCTGACGTCGGCGGTCACCCTCGGGCCGTCGGATCCGTCCGCGGCGCACGGGGCGGGGCACGGGACGGGACACGAGGCCGCCGCGCACAGCGACCATCCGCCGTCGGGCGGGGCACACGGCGACGACCACCATCCGGTGGCGCGCCATCGCTGGGCCGGGCTCGTGTCCTTCGTCGGGCCCGCGGTGCTGCTGCTGTCGTTCCTGCTGTCCGTGGCGATCTGGCTCCAGTACCGCGCCTCGGGCGCCCACGACCCGTTCGTGCAGCGGTACTTCACCTGGATGCTCACCGGGACCCTCGGCATCGAGGCGGCGCTGATGATCGATCAGCTCTCCCTCATCATGCTGCTGGTGGTCACCGGCGTCGGCACCCTGATCCACGTCTTCAGCGTGGGCTACATGCGCGACGACCCGGGCTATCCGCGGTACTTCGCGTACCTCAACCTCTTCGTGTTCTTCATGCTCCTGCTGGTGCTGGGAGCGAACTACCCGCTGCTGTTCGTGGGATGGGAAGGGGTGGGGCTCTGCTCGTACCTGCTCATCGGCTTCTGGTTCAGCGAGAAGGCGAACGCCGACGCGGGGAAGAAGGCTTTTATTGTGAATCGTATTGGTGACTTCGGGTTTTTGGTCGCCATGTTTCTTCTCTTTGCCAATTACGGAAGTCTCGACTTTCAGGTGCTGGAGGCCTCCGTAGGCTCTCAGGCGGTGCTGGGTGGTGCATTAGTAACCACGATCTGCCTCTTCCTCTTCCTCGGCTGCACGGGCAAGAGCGCGCAGATCCCGCTCTACACCTGGCTGCCGGACGCGATGGCGGGCCCGACGCCCGTGTCGGCGCTCATCCACGCCGCGACGATGGTCACCGCGGGCGTGTACCTCATCGCGCGCAGCCATTTCCTGTTCGCGCTGGCGCCCGTGGCATCGCTCACCGTGGTCGTCATCGGCGCGCTCACCGCCGTGTTCGCGGCCACGATCGGCCTGAAGCAGTGGGACATCAAGAAGGTGCTCGCCTACTCCACCGTCTCGCAGCTCGGCTACATGTTCGTCGGTGTCGGGGCGGGGGCGTACACCGCGGGCGTGTTCCACCTCGTGACGCACGCGTTCTTCAAGGCGCTGCTGTTCCTCGGGTCGGGCTCCGTGATCTTCGCGATGCACCGGGCCTACCACGCGACGCACAGCCATGAGGACGCGCAGGACATGCGCAACATGGGCGGCCTGCGGAAGTACATGCCGTGGACCTGGGCGCTCATGTGGATCGCGACGCTCGCCATCGCCGGCGTGCCGCCGTTCGCGGGCTTCTTCTCCAAGGACGAGATCCTCGCGTCGGTGTTCATGCGCGCCCAGGAATCGACGCTGGCCGACGCGCGCTGGCTCGGCATTCCCGGCGACATCGTCCTGTACTCCTGCTACGTCCTGGGGCTCGCGGCCGCGCTCATGACCGCGATCTACATGACCCGCATGATGATCTACACCTTCCACGGCCCGAACCGCACGGGCGAGACCGAGCGCTCGCACCTCGCGGAAGCGCCGTGGGTGATGACGGCGCCGCTGGTGGTGCTCGGCGTGGCCAGCGCGGTGGGCGGGTGGCTGAACCTCCCGAAGTTCCTCCCGCTCGGCCCCACCGAGACGCTCCATCACTGGCTCGAGCCCGTGAATGGCGGCTCCGCGCTGGACATCACCAAGGGCAGCGAGCCGGCGCTCGCGCATTCCGTGGAGTACACCATGGTGGGCGCGGCGGTCGCGATCGCGATCTTCGGCATCCTGTTCGCCTGGCGCCGGCTCCGGCCGGAGCGGCTGGTGCCGAAGGCCGAGGCGCGCCCCGAGGAGGGCTTCGAGCGCGTGCTCGCGAACAAGTACTACGTGGACGAGCTGTACGACCGGACCGTGGTGCGCCCGACGTACGCCACGTCGCGCAACCTGCTGTGGCGCGGCATCGACGTGGGCCTGATCGACGGGCTCATGGTCAACGGCAGCGCCTGGGTGGCGCGCGGCGCCGGGTGGCTCGGCTCCGCGCTCCAGACGGGGCGCACGGGCACGTATGCGTGGGTGCTGGTCCTCGGGGTCCTGGCGGTTGTTGGCGCGGTCACCCTTCGCTGAGCCATGAACGACTTCCTGCAGTCCATCGGCTACATGAACTGGGTGCTCCCGGCATTGCTGGCGATCCCGGTGGCCGGTGCGCTCGTGATCTGGCTGGTGCCGCGGCGGGCCGGCGTCGCCCCGGGCGCCGACGAGATCGCGGCGGGCATCGCCGGCGCGCGCGGGCTCGCGCTCGCGACGCTTCTCGTCGAGTTCATCGTGTCACTCGGGCTCTGGTGGGCCTTCGATCCGTCGCACGCGCAGTGGCAGGCGGTCTTCGACCGCGCCTGGATTCCGGCGTGGGGCGTGCGCTTCACGCTCGGCGTGGACGGGATCGCGGTGATGATGATCCTGCTCACGACGTCCATCATGGTCCTCGCCATCCTCGGCAGCTGGACGGGGATCCGGACGCGCACGAAGGGCTACTACGCCCTGATGCTCGCGCTCACGAGCGGGATGCTCGGCGTGTTCATGGCGCTCGACCTCGTGCTCTTCTACGTGATGTGGGAGGTCATGCTCGTCCCGATGTACTTCATCATCGGGATCTGGGGCGGGGAACGCCGCATCTACGCCACCATCAAGTTCTTCATCTACACGATGGTGGGGTCGCTGCTGATGCTCGTGGCCATTCTCTGGCTCGGCCTCAACGCCGCGGACCCGGCCACCGGCATCCCGACGTTCTCCTACGACACGATCCTGCAGACGGTGCGGGTGAGCCCCACCACCGGGCTGTGGCTGTTCGGCGCCTTCTTCCTCGCGTTCGCGGTGAAGGTGCCGATGTTCCCGTTCCACACCTGGCTGCCGGACGCGCACGTCGAGGCGCCGACGGCGGGCTCGGTGGTGCTGGCGGCGATCATGCTGAAGCTCGGCACCTTCGGCTTCATCCGGATTGCGGTGCCGCTCTTTCCGGAGGCGGCCATGCACGAGGAGGTCCGGATGGTGATCCTCGGCCTCGCGGTGGTGGGGATCATCTACGGCGCCCTCGTGTCCCTGGTGCAGCCGGACTTCAAGAAGCTCGTCGCGTATTCCTCGGTGAGCCACCTCGGGTTCGTCATGCTCGGCATCTTCGCGTTCACGGTGGAGAGCGTGCAGGGCGCGCTGATGGTCATGATCAACCACGGCATCTCGACCGGCGCGCTGTTCCTCCTCATCGGCATGCTCTACGAGCGCCGGCACACGCGCATGATCGAGGCGTACGGCGGGATCGCGCGGACGGTGCCGCTGTTCGCGGCGCTCCTCACCATCGTCTCGCTCAGCAGCATCGGGGTGCCCGGGACCAACGGCTTCGTCGGCGAGTTCCTGGTACTGATCGGCGCCTTCCGCACGCAGCCGGTGCTCGCCGTGATCGCGGCGACGGCGGTGATCTTCGCGGCGGCGTACCTGCTGTGGGCCATCCAGCGCATCCTGTTCAATCCGCTCGACAAGCCGGAGAAGGCCCACTTCCCGGACCTCAACCGCCGTGAGCTGGCGCTGATGGCGCCTCTCATCGCCGCGATCATCTGGCTCGGCGTCTACCCGCAGCCGGTGCTCAAGCGCATGGAGGCGGCGGCCACGCGGTTCGTGACCCACGTGGAGGCCCGCTCGGCGAGCGCGGTGGTGGAGCGCTGATGCGAACCCTCGACCTCTCGGTGCCCACCCAGCTCCTGGTCGCGCTGGGTCCGGACCTGTTCCTCATCGTCAGCGCGATGTTCCTGCTGATCCTCGCGGCGTGGCGTCCGGACGGGGCGGCGCACCAGCGGCGGGTGGCCACCGGCGCCATCCTCGTGGGCCTCCTCACGGCCGGCCTCACGTGGTGGTACCTGTTCCAGGGGTACTCGGCGGCGCCCGGCCCCATCGCCGTGGACAATTTCCGGTGGATGACCAACATGGTCATCCTCATCGGGGCGATCTTCGCCATCGCGCTCGCCCGGGACGACAACGACCGGCAGGGCATCGGCGCGGCCGAGACGCACGTGCTCATCCTGCTCGCCGCGAGCGGCATGATGCTGCTGGCCGCGGCGCGCGACCTGATGATCCTGTTCCTCGCGGTCGAGCTCATGTCCGTGGCGATCTATGCGCTCGCGGGGCTCAACCGCCGCAGCGGCCGCGCGGCCGAGGGGGCGCTCAAGTACTTCCTGCTCGGGGCGTTCTCGAGCGCGTTCCTCCTGTACGGCATCGCGCTCATCTACGGCGCCACGGGCAGCACCAGCCTGCCGGTCATCGCGGAGCGGCTCGTGGGCCCCCACGTCGCGCCGGGGAGCCCGCTGCTCCTGGCCGGCATCGCGATGCTCCTCGTGGGCTTCGGCTTCAAGGTGGCCACCGTCCCGTTCCACATGTGGGCGCCCGACGTGTACGACGGAGCGCCCTCGAGCATCACGGCCTTCATGGCGGCCACCGTGAAGGCGGCGGCATTCGCCTCCTTCCTCCGGGTGTGGATCGAGGCGTTCCCATCGGCCTACTCGTCGTGGCATACGGCGCTCGGGATGCTCGCGATCCTCACGATGGTGGTGGGGAACGCCATCGGGCTCGTCCAGCGGAACATGAAGCGGCTGCTCGCGTACTCCAGCATCGGCCACGCCGGCTACCTGATGGTCGCCATCGCGCCCTCCTCGCTGCAGGGCGCGTCGGCGATGCTGTTCTACCTGTTCGTGTACACCCTGGCCACGTTCGGGGCGTTCGCCGTGATCGTCGCGGTCACGCGTCCGGGACGCACCACGGTGATGCTCGACGACCTCAAGGGCCTGTGGGCGGTGCGTCCCTGGCTCGCCATCGCCATGGCCGTGATCATGCTCGCCCTCCTCGGCTTCCCGATCTTCGGCGGCGCCGGCTTCTTCGCGAAGTGGTACGTGCTCCAGGCGGCACTCCAGGCCACGAACCCGCAGACGGCGCTGGCGGTCGTGCTGGTGCTCACGAGCGTCATCTCCGCGGGATACTACCTGTACGTCATCGTCGTGATGTTCATGAAGGCGCCCGACGCCGACCAGGAGGCGTTCCCGCGCACGCCTGTGCTCACGCGGGCCGTGCTCGCCGTGACCGTGATCGGCATCCTGGTGCTGGGCGTGTACCCCAACTGGATCCAGGCGCTCGCGCGGAAGGGCTGGCCGCGCGTGGAAGCAGCGTCGATGGTGCGCGTGTCCGAGACCGCGAATCGCGTCCGGCCCTGAGGCAGGGAGCAGCATGAGCAGCTCGAGCAGCATTCCGGCCGGGATTTTCCGGCAGTATGACGTGCGCGGCATCGTCGGGCGCGACCTCACCCCCGAAGTGGCCCGCGCCCTGGGACGCGCGTATGCGCGGTATGCGGAGCAGCACGGGGAACGCGGCGCCGTCGCCGTGGGACGCGACAATCGCCCCAGCGGTTCCGCGCTTCGCGATGCCCTCGTGGACGGCCTCACGGCGGGTGGATGCGACGTGGTGGACATCGGCGTCGTGCCCACGCCGCTGCTGTACTGGGCCCTGCACCACGAGCCGGTCATCGGCGGCATCCAGATCACGGGCTCGCACAACCCGCCGGAGTACAACGGCTTCAAGCTGTCGTTCGGCACCGACTCGCTGCATGGCGAAGAGATCCAGGCGCTCTACCGGCTGACGGGGGACCGGAGCGAACGCTCGGGGACCAGGGGGAAGGTCCGGCAAGCGGAGGTCATCGAGCGATACATCGCCGACATCGTGAAGAAGATCGGACCGCTCAAGCGGCGCATCCGCGTCGTGTACGACTGCGGCAATGGCGCGGGCGCGGTGGTGGCCCCGCAGCTGTTCGAGCGTCTGGGCGTGCAGGGGCGCGGCCTGTTCTGCGAGAGCGACGGCACCTTCCCCAACCACCACCCCGATCCGACCGTCCCCGAGAACCTCGAGGACCTCATCGCCGCCGTGGCGCAGGACGGCGCCGAGATCGGCATTGCCTTCGACGGCGACGCGGATCGCATCGGCGTCGTGGACGACACCGGCCGCATCGTGTGGGGTGATCGCATCCTGATCGTCTACGCGCAGGACGTGCTCGCGCGCACCGGGAAGGGGCAGGCCATCATCTTCGACGTGAAGTGCTCGCAGGCGCTGCCCGACGCGATCGCGAAGGCGGGCGGAAAGCCGATCATGTGGAAGACGGGCCACTCCCTCATCAAGGACAAGATGAAGGAGGCGAGCGCCCCCGTGGCGGGTGAGATGTCCGGCCACATGTTCTTCACCGAGGGCTTCTACAGCCACGACGACGCGCTCTACGGGGCGGCGCGGCTGCTCCGCATCCTGGCGGACAGTGGAAAGACCGTGCGTGAGCTCCTGGCCGACGTGCCCGACTTCATCTCCACCCCGGAAATTCGCATTGACGTGGACGAGGAGCAGAAGTTCGCGATCGTCGAGCGCGCGGTGGCGCATTTCCGGAGCCGGCACGACGTGAACGACGTCGATGGCGTGCGCGTCCTGTTCGGCGACGGTTGGGGACTGATCCGCGCCTCGAACACCCAGCCGGTGCTGGTCGCGCGGTTCGAGGCCCGCACGGAGGAACGTCTCGCGGCGATCCGCGGCGAGATGGAGGGCTGGCTCCGCAGCCAGGGCGTGCGGGTGTAGGGTGACCCCCCGGCGCTGGCTGCTCCTGTCGCTCGCCGGCGCGGCCAGCGCGCTCCTGCTCGCCAAGGGGGCGGCGCAGATCTACACGGACTGGCTGTGGTACTCCGCGCTCGGCGCGGTCGACGTCTGGCGTGCGCGCTATGGCGCCCTGGCGCTGCTCCGGACGGGGTGCGCCGTGGTGGCCACACTGTTCGTGTTCGCGAACCTCTACGCCGTCCGCCAGTCCGTGGTGTCGCTGGTGCTGCCGCGCCGCATCGGCAACCTCGACATCGGGGAGGAGGTGCCGCGCCGCCAGCTCACGTGGACCGCCGCGGCGCTGTCGGCCGTGCTGGGGCTGGCGCTGGCGTGGTCGCAGCGCGACTGGAGCCGGATCGTCATGGCGCGCCACGGCGTCCCGTTCGGCGAAGCCGATCCATACTTCGCCGCCGACCTCGGGTTTTTCGTGTACTGGCTGCCGCTCGAGGTGCAGCTGTTCACCTGGATGCTGACGATGATCCTCATCGTCATCGGGCTCGTGATCCTGCTGTACGCCCTCACGCCCAGCCTGCGGTGGGATGCCGGCGCACTGTACGTGTCCGGGTACGTCCGCCGGCATCTCGCCATGCTGGCCGGCGTGCTCCTGCTGATGCTCGCGTGGCACCATCGACTCGGCATGTTCACCCTCCTCGCGGGCACGGGAGCAGAGGGCAGCTTCGGCTTCCTGGACCACCGCGTGCGGATCCCGGCGAACCTGGTGCTGGCCCTCGTGACACTCGGCGCCGGGCTGACCGTACTCTGGGCCGGCTGGTCGGGGCAGATGCGGCTGGCGTTTGCCGCGATCACGGGCGTCCTCGTCGCGCTCGTCGGCGCCCGCGTCGTCGCGCCCTTCGTGGTGGATCGGGCCGCTGCGAATGCCGACCGCGAGCGCCCCTATCTGGCCACGCGCGCCGGCTACACGCGTCGGGCATTCGCGCTCGATCAGGTCCAGAAAGGCGACTCGACCATTGCCTTTGCCTCGCTCGGCGCGGCCGGGGCGTACGTGCCGGTGTGGGATGAGGGCGCGCTGAGCGGCGCGATCCCGCCGGGAGCCGGCGCCGGATACGGCTGGACGCTCACGGACTCGGCACTGTCCGTCCTCGCCGTCGTCGGGAGCGGCGCGAACAGCGGGGCGGTGCTCCGACTGCCCGTGGCCGGAGCTGGCGCGGGAGGAATCCTCGCGCGCGGTCCCGACGAAACGCGAGTGCGCCTGCTCGTGGTGCCCGACTCGTTCGCGCGGCCGGGGATCTTCGCGGACTCGGGCCAGGTGGCTGCGCCGGCACTGGACTCCCGACTCTCGCGGTTCGCGCATGCGCTGAGCCTCCAGGACTTCCGCATCTGGCTCGGCGAGCTGCCCGCCGGCACGGCGAAGCTCGTCGCGCGGCGGTCGGTGCGCGACCGGGTGCGCGCGCTGGCCCCGATCTTCGTGCAAGGAGAGCGGATCGCGCCGATCTGGGCCGGCGGCACGCTGTACTGGGCGGTGGATCTCTATGCCGCCTCCGCGACGTATCCCCTGAGCCGCAGGACCGTGAATGCAGGGCAGAGTCTCGGCTATTTCAGGCACGCCGGCACCGCGCTCGTCAACGCGTCGGACGGACGCACCATGATCGTCGCCGACTCGGCCCATGACCCGGTCGCGGCGACCTGGGTGCGCCGTTTCCCGGCGATCTTCAGGCGCCCCGCGGAGATCAACCCGGCCGTGCGGCGACAGCTCCAGCCACCACGGGAGAGCGCCCGCGCCCAGGCCGTAGCGCTGGCGCGGTTCGGCCTTCCCGGGGAGGACAGCGACGGCGGGAAGCACCTTCCTCTCGACGCCGGTGCCGACAGTGCGCTCGCGGCCGGCGATCCTCCGCCACTCGGGTTGCCCGGGCTCGACGCCGTCGCGCTCGTGCTTCCGGTGCTGGACCGGGGGGACCGCGTGCGCGGGCTCGTGATGGCGACCGGCGGCCGCTCGCGGCGCATCATCTGGTGGCCGTTGCGCGATGGCGGAGCACCATGGACAGAGGCCCTCGACCGCCTCCACGCCACCGACACGGTCGGCCCGCCGCGCGTCGTCCGGGGCCACGTGCGGGCGATTCCCGTCGGCCATTCCGTGGCGCTGGTCCAGCCGCGGTACGAGTGGAACGGAGGCGAGCGTCCCCGGCTGCTGCACCTGGCCGTGTTCGAGGGCGACTCGGTCCGAACGCTCGCGCAGCTGCCGGAGCTCGCGCCGGCGCCCCCGGAACCGCCCCCGATGTCCGCCCGCGATTTCCGCTCGCGCGTCGCCGCGCTGTATGCGGAGATGCGGCGCGCCCTCGCGCGCGGCGACTGGGCGGCCTATGGCCGCGCCTTCAACGAGCTCGGATCCCTGCTGTCGCGCACACGGGAGTAGGCATGCCACACCGTTCGAGCATTCCACGCACGAAGGAAAAGGATCCCCTGGCGGTCATCGCCATCGGCGGGAACGCGCTGGCTCCCGCCGGGGAGCGGTCGAACATCCACGACCAGTTCCGGCACACCCGGGAAAGCCTCGGCCCCATCGTGGACCTGGTGCGCGACGGCTGGAACGTCTGCATCGTGCACGGCAACGGACCGCAGGTGGGCGACGAGATGGTGCGCAACGAGCTGGCGCGCTATGACGCGCCGCCGCTGCCGCTCGGCGTGCTCGTCGCGGCGACGGCGGGCTGGATCGGCTACATGATGCAGCAGTCCCTCGAGAACGCGTTGCGCCGCGTCGGATCCGAGCGCCGCGTTGCCACCGTGATCACGCAGGTGCAGGTGGACGAGAACGACCCCGCCCTGCGGAACCCAGTGAAGTTCATCGGCCGCGAGCTGGAGCCCGCGCGCGCCGCGGAGCTGGAGCGAGAAGGGCACGCGGTGCGGACCGACGGCAACGGCCGCCTGCGCCGCGTCGTTGGCAGCCCGCGACCGATCGCCATCCATGAGCTGGAGGTCATTCGCACGCTGGTCCAGGCCGGGGTGCTCGTCATCGCCGTGGGAGGCGGCGGCGCCCCCGTTTTCGACCACCCGGCCCTCGGCTGGGAGGGCGTGGACGCGGTGATCGACAAGGACCTCGCCGCCGCGGTGCTGGCGCGCGACCTCGGCGCCGAGCTGCTGCTCATCCTCACGGACGTGGATGCCGTGTACCGCGACTGGGGGAAGCCCACCCAGGCGCCCATCGAACGCATTACCGTTGAGGACGCCGAACGGCTCGATGCTGCCGGCGAGTTCGGCGAGGGCAGCATGGCGCCGAAGATCCGGGCCGCGGTAGACTTCGTCCGCCGCACCGGCGGCCGCGCCGTGATCACCGAGCTGCAGCGCGGGCGCGAGGCGGTTCGCGGCCGGGCAGGGACATCCATCATTGCGGGAACCCGCGACGCGGGTGGGGAGAACGTGTGAACATTCATGAATACCAGGCCAAGGAATTGTTGCGCGCCGAGGGCGTGCCGATTCCGCATGGCGACGTGGCCACGACGCCGCAGGAGGCCGAGGCCATCGCGCGCCGCATCGGCCGGACGGTCGTGGTGAAGGCGCAGGTGCATGCCGGTGGGCGGGGCAAGGCGGGCGGGGTGAAGCTGGCAAAGACACCCGAGGAAACCCGCGACATCGCCTCCCGCATCCTCGGCATGCAGATCAAGGGACTGACGGTGCACAAGGTGCTGGTCACGGCGGCCGAGGATATCGCGTCGGAGGCCTACGTGGGCATCATCGTGGACCGCGCGGCGAAGAAGCCGGTGTTCATGGTGAGCCCCGCCGGCGGCATCGACATCGAGGAGGTCGCCGCGAAGACGCCCGAGAAGATCCGCAAGATGCCGATCGACACGCGGTACGGGCTGACGGCGTACCAGGCGAGTGAGCTCGGCTGGTTCCTGTACGATGATCCGAAGAAGGTGAAGGCGGTCGCGAAGATCATGCAGCAGCTCTACGCCGCGTTCATGAAGGCCGGGTGCTCGCTCGCCGAGATCAACCCGCTCGTGGTCACGCCGGCGGGCGACGTCGTGGCGCTCGATGCCAAGATGAGCCTCGATGACAATGAGCTCGACCGTCATCCCGAGCTTGCGGGGCTGCGCGACGAGACCGCCGAGGAGCCCAGTGAGGTGCAGGCGCGCAACGCAAACCTCACCTTCATCAAGCTCGAGGGCGACGTCGGCTGCGTCGTGAACGGCGCCGGCCTCGCCATGGCGACCATGGACCTCGTGAAGTACTACGGCGGCGAGCCCGCGAACTTCCTCGACATCGGCGGCTCGTCGAACCCGGAGAAGGTCGTGAATGCGCTCCGGATCATCACCGCCGACAGGAACGTGAAGGCAATCCTGTTCAACATCTTCGGCGGCATCACCCGCACCGACGACGTCGCCAACGGCATCGTGACCGCGACGAAGCAGAACCCGCTCACGGTGCCGATCGTCATCCGACTCACCGGCACGAACGAAGAGATCGCGATGAAGATCCTGAAGGAGAATGGCTTCTCCGCGTCCTCCGACATGGACGAGGCGGTGCGGAAGGCCGTCCAGCTCGCGAAGGGAGGGAAGGCCGCATGAGCATCTTCGCCGACAGGAAGACCACGCTCATCGTGCAGGGGATCACGGGCCGCGACGGCTCGTTCCACGCGAAGCAGATGATCGAGTACGGCACGAAGGTCGTGGGGGGCGTGACCCCCGGAAAAGGCGGCCAGACGTTCGAGGGCACCGTGCCGATCTTCAACTCGATGCACGAGGCAGTGCAGAAGACCGGCGCCAACGCGTCGGTGATCTATGTGCCGCCGATGTACGCCGCCGACGCGATCATGGAAGCCGCGGACGCCGGCGTGCAGCTCATCGTCGCCATCACCGAGGGCGTGCCGGTCCTCGACATGACGAAGGTCTATCCCTTCGTGAAGGAGAAGGGCGCCCGGCTCATCGGCCCGAACTGCCCGGGGCTCATCTCGCCCGGCAAGACGAAGATCGGGATCATCCCGGGCCGCATCTGCGCCCCCGGCCGCATCGGCGTCGTGAGCCGCTCGGGGACGCTCACCTACGAAATCGTGTACCAGCTCACCCGCGCTGGCCTTGGCCAGTCCAGCTGCGTCGGCATCGGCGGCGACCCGATCAACGGGACGAATTTCATCGACTGCCTGAAGGCATTCGAAGAGGATCCGGACACCGACGCCATCGCCATGATGGGCGAGATCGGCGGCACGGACGAGCAGGAGGCCGCCGACTTCGTGCGCAAGCACATGAGCAAGCCGGTGGTCGGCTTCATCGCGGGGCAGACGGCGCCGCCCGGGCGCCGCATGGGCCACGCCGGCGCGATCATCTCCGGCTCGTCGGGCACCGCCGCGGAAAAGATCGCCGCCTTCAAGAAGGCGGGCATCGGCGTCGCCCAGCGGCCGATCGATTTCGTCGACCTGATCCGGGCGCGCCTCACTCGCAGGAAGCCCTCGGCCGTGAGCTCCCGGCTCCCGGCAAAGTCGAAAGCGAAAGCGAAGGCGACATCGAAGCCCAAGGCCCGCAGCTCGAAGCCCAGGACCATCAAGCCCAAACCGACCAAGAAGAAGAGATGAAGACAGGCAACTACACACTCACGATCATCAAGCCCGACGCGTTCGAATCCGGCAAGGCCGGGAAGATCATCGCGCACCTGGAGAGCGAGGGCTACAGGGTCCGCGCCGCCCGCGTGATGCGCATGACCGAGGCGCAGGCGGGAGAGTTCTACGCGGTGCACCGCGAGCGGCCGTTCTACCAGTCACTCGTGAGCTTCATGACCTCGGGCCGCTGCATGCCCATGGTGCTGGAGAAGCCGGGGGCCGTGACCGCCCTCCGGAAGTCCATCGGCGCAACCGATCCCCGTGAGGCTGAGGCCGGTACCGTGCGGAAACTGTTCGCCGAATCCAAGGAGCGGAACGCGATTCACGCCTCGGATTCGGACGAGAATGCCGCACGGGAGGCGAGGTTTTTCTTCGCTGAAGGCGACATGGCCTGAACCCCTGAACCCTCACTCCTGATCCCCGGCCCACGGTGCTCGAACCACTGGATAACCCGTTGGGGCACAAGTAGTTTTGAGCCCTATGCTGCAGTTCGACATCCGGGCCGTCGAAGCCAAGGCGGTTCAGGTGAACGCGGAGCTGTTGCCGGATGACTCCATCTGGCAGCCAGGCGATCCGGTGCCCGCGGGTCCAATACGGGTCACGGGTCGCCTTTCCGCGGCGGGAGCGGGGAAGTTCTACTGGCACGGCCGGATGGAGGGCAACCTCACCATGCCGTGCCGGCGCTGTCTGGTCGATGCGACGGTGGGCGTGCAGGGAGAAGCGCACGTGATCTTCGCGGACGCCGGCAGTGACGAGACCGAGGATCCCGACGTGTACGTGCTGGACGAGCGGTCGCAGCGGATCGATCTTCGCCCTGCGCTGCGCGAGGAGTGGCTGTTGAACGTGCCGTCGTTTGTCGAGTGCCGAGCCGAGTGCAAAGGCCTCTGTCCGACGTGCGGCAAGGACCTGAACGAAGGACCCTGCGAGTGTCCGGTGAACCGTGACGCGCGCTGGGATGCATTGAAGAAGCTGCAAACCTGACGAACCCCCTGCGCTCGGCTCTCGGCTCTCGGCCGAAAGCTTTGAAAGCCGAGAGCTGAAAGCCGAGATCCTTACAATGGCCGTCCCGAAAAGAAGGACTTCCAAGCGGAAGAAGCGCGCGCGCAACACGCACAAGAAGGCGCCAGCAATCGCCTTGCAGAAATGCCCGAAGTGCAGCGCCATGAAGCGCCCGCACCGGGTCTGCCCCGATTGCGGCTACTACGCGGGCCGTCAGGCAGTCGAGGCGAAGGAAGCCTAGCCCTTGGCGCGGATCGCGTTGGACGCGATGGGGGGTGACCACGCTCCCCAGGCGCCAGTCGCCGGAGCACTCGAGGCGCTCGCCGAGCTCGACGCCGCGCACACGATCCAGCTGGTGGGACGACGCGAGACGGTCGAGGGCGAGCTCGGCCGCCTCGATGTCTCACCCGCCCACCGCGCGCGCCTCGAGCTCATCGAGGCGCCGGACGTCATCGAGATGTCCGACAAGCCTACGGCCGTCCGCGGAAAGCCGAACAGCTCCATGATGGTGGGGCTCCGCCTTCAGGCGGAGGGGAAGTCCGACGCGTTCGTCTCCGCCGGCAACACCGGCGCGCAAATGGCGGCGTCCATGCTTGCGCTGCGCCTGCACACGGGGCTCAAGCGTCCCGCGATCGCCACGATCTTCCCCACGGCCAAGCGGTCCGTGGTGGTGCTCGACTCCGGCGCCAACGTGGATTGCTCGGCCGATGAGCTCGTCCAGTTTGCCAGGCTCGGCGTCGTCTATGCCGAGGACATCCTCGGCCGCACCAACCCCGCCATCGCCCTCCTGTCCATTGGCGAGGAGCCGGAAAAGGGGAACGCGGTCACCAAGGAGGCACACACGATGCTCGCAGCGTCCGGGATGAACTTCCTCGGCAACTGCGAGGGTCGCGACCTCCCCGCGGGCACCTGCCACCACGGTGACCTGGACGTCGTCATCTGCGACGGCTTCGTCGGCAACGTCGTCCTCAAGTTCTACGAGGCGGTGGCACCGCTCATGGTGCGCCTGCTCGTGAAGGAAGGGATGCCGGAGCAGGGAATCCGGAAGGCGCTCCGGGCCCTGGACTACTCGGAGCACGGCGGCGCGCCCCTGCTCGGCGTGAAGGGGGTCAGCATCATCTGCCACGGCCGGTCGTCACCTGCGGCAATCAAGAACGCCGTGAAGGTCGGCGTGCAGGCGGTGGAAAGCCGCATGAACGAGCACATCGGGCGGCGCCTCGCGCCGGCTGCAACGCCGGGCGCCTCATGAAGCGACCGCTCGCCTATGTCGCGTCCACCGGACGCGGCATCCCCTCCACCCTGTTCACGAACGCGGAGTTTCCCGCGCACGGCGTGGAGACCACCGACGAGTGGATCATGGAGCGCACCGGGATCCGGCAGCGGTATTTCGCCCGCACCGAATCCGCCACCGATCTCGCCGCCACGGCCTCGAAGTCGGCGATGGAACGGGCGGGCGTGAACCCCGGCGAGATCGATCTCATCGTCCTCGGCACCGCGTCGCCGGACCGGCTGCTGCCCTCCGCCGCGGTTGACCTCCAGGCGGCCCTCGGCGCCAGCCGCGCGGCCGCGCTCGACGTCGGCGCCGCCTGCTCCGGCTTCATCTACGGCTGCACCGTGGCGGAAGGGATGATGGCCACCACCGGGGCCGAGACCGTGCTCGTGGTAGGCGTCGAGAAGCTCAGCGCGATCATGGACTGGAAAGACCGTTCCACGTGCGTGCTCTTCGGCGACGGGGCAGGCGCTGCCATCCTCAAGCGGTCGAAGCACCAGCCGCGGGGCATCCTCTCCACGTACATCCGGAGCGACGGCACCCTGGGCGACCTGCTGTGCCGCCCGGCGGGCGGCGCTGCCGTGCCGTTCAGCACCGACGTGCTCGACGCACGCTCGCAGTTCATCCGCATGAACGGCCGCGAGGTGTTCAAGCACGCGGTGCGATCCATGTCCGACGCGGCGTCTCGCGCGCTGGACGGCGCCAAGCTCACCGGCACCGACATCGACCTCATGATCCCGCACCAGGCCAATGTCCGGATCATCGAGGCCACCGCCAAGCACGCCAACATCCCGATGGACAAGGTCTACGTGAACGTGGACCGGTACGGGAACACGTCGGCGGCGTCCATCCCGATCGCGCTCGACGAGGCCATCGAGACGGGGCGGATCAAGGAAGGCTCCACCGTGCTGCTCGTGGCGTTCGGCGCCGGCTTCACGTGGGGCGCAATCGTCGTCCGCTTCTGATGATGTCATCCCGAAGGAGTGAAACGACTGAGGGATCTGCACGTGCAGACTGACATCGTCCTCCTGTTTCCCGGGCAAGGTTCCCAGAAGCCCGGCATGGGGAAGGACCTGGCCGACGCCTTTCCCGCGGCGAAGCAGGTCTTCGACGCCGCCGACGACGCGCTCGGCGTGAAGCTCTCGCAGCTGTGCTTCGAGGGGCCGGCCGACGAGTTGACGCTCACCCACAACGCACAGCCGGCGCTGCTTGCCCACGGTGCGGCGGTCTGGAGCTGTGTGCGCGAGCGGCTCGGAGCCCGCGTGCGGGCGGCCGCCGGCCACTCCCTCGGCGAGTTCACGGCCTACCACGCGGCGGGATCGCTGGGACTGGCGGAGGCGCTGCGACTGGTGCGTCGGCGCGGTGAGCTGATGTACGAGAGCGGCGTGCGCCGCCCGGGCGCCATGGCCGCCATCCTCGGCGACCTGAAGGAACCGGTCGAAGCGCTGTGCGCCCGCGCCACCGCCGAGGCGGGGCTCGTGTCCCCGGCGAACTACAACTGCCCGGGGCAGCTGGTGATCAGCGGGGAGGAGGCCGGCGTCGAGCGCGCGATGGCCCTCGCGAAGGAGGCGGGAGCCAAGCGGGCCATCCGGCTCAACGTCAGCGGGGCGTTCCACTCCGCGCTCATGGAGAGCGCGCTCGATGGGCTGTCGTCGGCCATCGCCGAAACGGCATTCGCGAACCCGCGCTTCCCGGTGTTCGCCAACGTGAACGGCGAAGCCGTGACCGCGGCTGATCGCGCCCGGCAGCTGCTCGTGCAGCAGCTCACGAGCCCCGTGCGCTGGACCGACGAGATCACCGCGATGGCGGCTCGCTTTCCCGACGCGCTGTACGTCGAGATGGGCCCGGGAAGCGTGCTCTCGGGGCTCGTGAAGAAGATCGCGCCCTCGCTGAAGACCATGACGTGCGGGACGGTCGCCGAAGTGAACCAGTTGCTGGAGCAGGCCGCATGATGCAGATCGACCTGAGCGGGAAGACGGCGCTGGTCACGGGCAGCACGCGCGGGATCGGCCGCGCCATCGCTGAATCGCTGGCCGCGGCGGGGGCATCGGTGGCAGTCGTGGGGCGCGACCGCGCCAGGGCGGAGGAGGCAGCCGCCTCGCTCGCGAACGCCCGCGGCTTCTCCTGCGACGTGAGCGATCCGGCGTCGATCGTGTCGCTCGTCGAGGAGGTCGAGAAGTCGTTCGGCAGCCTCGACATCCTCGTCAACAACGCCGGCATCACGCGGGACAACCTGCTGATGCGGCTCAAGGACGAGGACTGGGACGCGGTGCTGGACGCGAACCTTCGCGGCGCGTTCGTCGCCATGCGGGCGGCCACCCGGGGCATGATGAAGCGGCGGTGGGGGCGCGTGATCAACATCGCCAGCGTCGTCGGGCTGATCGGGAACAAGGGGCAGGCCAACTATGCCGCGAGCAAGGCGGGGCTCATCGGGCTGACGAAGTCCGTGGCGAAGGAGCTCGCCTCGCGGAACATCCTGGCCAACGTCGTCGCGCCCGGCTTCATCGACACCGACATGACCGCCGCCATGACTGCGGAGGCCCGCGACACCCTGTCGAAGCAGATTCCGCTCGAACGGCTGGGCACGCCGAAGGACATCGCCGGGCTGGTGGCCTTCCTGGCGTCGGAGCACGCGTCGTACATCACGGGGCAGGTCTTCGTCGTGGACGGTGGGATGGTGATGTAGATGACCGGCTCTCGGCTCTCGGCCGGCGGACCACAGCGCCCAAAGCCGAGATCCCACAACCACAAGCTGTTTGTTACTAGATTTCCCGCACTCAACCCTAGAGGAAACGCACCATGGCCGACAACGCCCAACGAGTCCGTGACATCATCGAGAAGGAGCTCGGTGTCGAACGGGAAAAGCTGACCGACGACGCGAGCTTCATCGAGGACCTCGGCGCCGACAGCCTCGACATCGTCGAGCTGGTCATGGAGTTCGAGAAGGAGTTCAACATCGACATCCCGGACGAGGACGCCGAGAAGCTCCGCACGGTCGGTGATGCCATCGGCTATCTGAATCAGAAGGTCGGGTCGGGCGCCTGATGAAGCGTCGGGTCGTCGTCACCGGTATGGGCGCGCTCACGCCCGTCGGGAACGACGTGGCCACCACCTGGAGCGCCCTGCTGTCGGGCGCCTCCGGCGCGGCCGGCATCACGAAGTTCGACGCCTCCACCTTTCCCGTCCGGTTCGCGTGTGAGCTGAAAGGCTTCGACGCGCTCCAGTACATGGACCGGAAGGAGGCGAAGCGCGCCGACCAGTACACCCAGTACGCCGTCGCGGCCGCCGTCATGGCCATGCGCGACGCGGGGCTGGAGAACGGCGGGACCACCGACCCTGACCGTATCGGCGTCATCGTCGGCAGCGGGATCGGCGGCCTCAAGAGCTTCGAGGAGCAGCACGACGTCTATCGGGAGCGCGGGCAGACCAAGATCAGCCCGTTCTTCATCCCGATGTTCATCGCCGACATCGCGGCGGGCATCGTGTCCATGCGCTTCAACGCCAAGGGCCCGAACTACGCCACCGTCAGCGCCTGCGCCACCAGCGCGCACGCCATCGGCGACGCCTACCGCACCATCCAGTACGGCGACGCCGACGTCATGATCACCGGCGGCTCCGAGGCGACGGTGACGCCCATGGCCATCGGCGGCTTCGCCAACATGAAGGCCCTCTCGGAGCGCAACGAGTCGCCCGCCACCGCGTCGCGTCCCTTCGATGCCACCCGCGACGGCTTCGTGATGGGTGAGGGCGCCGGCGTCGTCATCCTCGAGGAGCTGGAGCACGCGCGAAAGCGCGGCGCCAGGATTCTTGCGGAGATCGCCGGATACGGCGCCACCGGCGATGCGTACCATCTCACCGCGCCGGCCCCCGACGGGGAAGGCGCGCAGCGCGCCATGCGTCGCGCGCTGAAGGACGCCGGCCTCGGCACCGGGGACGTGCAGTACATCAATGCGCACGGCACCTCCACGCCCGCCAACGACCTCAACGAGACCAAGGCCATCAAGGCCGTCTTCGGCCAGGACGCGGCGGCGATCAACGTCAGCTCCACCAAGTCCGCCACCGGCCACATGCTGGGCGCGGCGGGAGCGGTCGAGTTCATCGTCTGCACGCAGGTGGTGCGCGAGGGGCACATCCCGCCCACCATCAACTACCAGACGCCGGACCCCGAGCTGGACCTCAACTACACGGCGAACGCATCGGCGAAGCGGGACGTTCGCGCCGCCCTCTCGAACAGCTTCGGCTTTGGCGGGCACAACGTGGCGCTCGCCGTGAAGCGGTTCGAGGAGTGATCCCGCCGGCGCCATGACGCGCACCGGCATCGGGTACGACTCGCACCGGCTCGCCGCTCCCGGGCCGCTCCTGCTGGGAGGCGTTCAGATCCCCTTCGATCGCGGGCTCCAGGGGCACTCCGACGGCGATGCCGTCTGCCACGCCCTCACGGACGCGGTGCTCGGCGCCGCGGCGGCGGGCGACATCGGCGAGATGTTCTCCAACACGGATCCCGCCAATCGCGGCCGCGATTCGCTCGAGATGCTGCGCCTGGCGGTCGAGCGCGTGCGCCAGGTCGGCTACCGCGTGGTCCAGGCGGACGTCACGATCATCGCGGAGGCGCCGAAGCTCATGCCGCATCGCGCCGCGATGGCGGAGCGCCTGGCCGCGGCACTCGGCGTCCTTCCCCCGGACGTCAGCGTGAAGGGGAAGACCAATGAGGGGATGGGGTGGATCGGGCGCGGCGAGGGGATCGCCTGCATCGCGGTAGCCACCATCGAGCGCGCCGGCTAGCGATCCGTGGCGCAGTCCATACTCGAATGGCTGGTGACCGTCCCGGCCACCACGCTCTTTCTCGTGCTCGCCGCCGCGGGCTTCATCGAGAACCTGGTGCCTCCGTTCCCGGCCGACCTCATCGTGGCCTTCGGGAGCTTCATCGCGGCAAAGGGGGACAGCGCCCGCCTCGTGTGGGTGGCCCTCGCCACCTGGATCGGGAACGTGGCCGGGGCCATGCTCGTGTACGGGCTGGCGCGCCGGTATGGCGCCGAACGGCTGGAGCAGCGGCTCGGGGGCCGCCATGCCCAGAGCTGGGACCTGCGGCTGCACCGCATGTTCGATCGGTACGGCACCCTGGCCGTGTTCCTCGGGCGGTTCGTGCCGGGGGTGCGCGCCCTGGTGCCCGCGGTGGCCGGAGCGATGCGCGCGCCGCTCATCCGCACCGCGCTGCTCATCGGCACGGCCTCGGCCATCTGGTATGGCAGCATCACGTACATTGCATACCGGGTGGGCTCGAACTGGCAGGCACTCCAGGCCTCTGTCGCCAGGTACGGCACGCTGGCGGGCGCGATTGCCGCCGTGGTTCTCCTCGCCGGGATCGGTGCATGGCTGCTGGGAAGAAGGCGAACGCGGAACTGATTCCCGACGCGCTCGTCCGGCCATTCCTCGTCGAGCGCTTCGCGGATTTCCTCGCCCTCGAAAAGGGCTCAGCGGACCGGACGCGCGAGGCGTACGCGCGCGACGTCGCCCGGTTCGTGACCTTCGCGCTCGTGAAGGGGACGGGGAACCCGTCGGACGTCACCCCGAAGCTGCTGCGGGACTACATCTACCACATGAAGGACCTCGGGCTCTCGCCGGCGTCCATCCGGCGCAATGTGTCCGCGATCCGGACCTACTTCCGGTTCCTCACGGCCGACGGGCACCTGGCGCGAGACCCGAGCGAGCGGCTGGACACGCCCCAGCGCTGGCGCACCCTGCCCGATGTGCTCACGGTGGACGAGGTGCAGCGGCTGCTGGCCGCGCCGACGATGGACGATCCGCTGTACTTCCGCGATCGCGCGATGCTCGAGCTGGCGTACGGCGCCGGCCTGCGCGTGTCCGAGTGGATCGGACTCGGCGTGCGGGACGCGCTGCTCGACGACGGACTCGTGCGCGTGTTCGGGAAGGGAAGCAAGGAGCGGCTGGTGCCCATCGGGCGCAACGCCATCGGCTCGGTGGCCATCTACCTGCGCGAGCTGCGCCCGCGACTCGAGCGCGGCAGCGGCCAGGGCACCCTGTTCCTCAACGCGCGCGGGGAGCCGCTGAGCCGGATGGGCGCGTGGAAGATCCTGCGCAAGTATGTGGAGCGAACCGGGATCGCCAAGGTGGTCTCGCCGCACACCCTGCGGCACTCCTTCGCCACGCACCTCCTGGAAGGGGGCGCCGATCTCCGGGCGGTGCAGGAGATGCTCGGGCACGCCGACATCTCGACCACCCAGATCT
>Ga0307505_10000947_pt1 | contig 26850 bp, 20 predicted proteins | sample 23_S_MG_FD_202183 | JGI IMG/M metagenome (GOLD analysis project Ga0307505, IMG submission 202183) | Soil microbial communities from Populus trichocarpa stands in riparian zone in the Pacific Northwest, United States - 23_S | ecosystem: Environmental > Terrestrial > Soil > Riparian zone > Trees... | reverse complement strand
TTCGATAGCCCGCTCGCGCTGATCCTGGTCTACCCGACGATCCTCATTCCCTTCTCCACCTGGCTGTTGATGGGCTACTTCAAGACCATTCCCTATGAACTCGAGGAATGCGCTCTGATCGACGGCGCAAGCCGCTGGCAAATTCTCACAAAGATCGTGTTGCCGCTCGCCGTGCCCGGGCTGATCTCGGCGTTCATTTTCTGTTTCACGCTGTGCTGGAACGAATTCATCTACGCGCTCACATTCCTGCAATCGGTGCAGAACAAGACGGTACCGGTCGCGATCGTGAACGAGTTCGTCGACGGCGATATCTATCGCTGGGGCTCGCTGATGGCCGGAGCACTCGTGGGCTCCCTGCCGCTCGTGATCCTCTATGCGTTCTTCGTGGAGCACTACGTCTCGGCCATGACGGGCGCCGTCAAAGAGTAAGCCGGACCATGCATATCCTGATCCTTGGCGCGGCCGGAATGATCGGCCGCAAGCTCACCGACCGTCTGCTGAAGGACGGCCGTCTTGGCAAAGCGGAGATCTCCGCGCTCACCCTGCACGACGTTGTCGCCCCGGCCACGCCGAAGGCGTCGTTTCTGGTCCGGGCGATCGCGTCCGATTTCGCCAACCCGGGCGAGGCCGAAACGCTGGTCGCCGGCCTCCCGGACGCGATTTTTCACCTCGCGGCCATCGTGTCCGGCGAAGCGGAGGCCGATCTTGAAAAAGGCTACCGCATCAATCTCGACGGCACGCGCTATCTCCTCGACGCGATCCGCAAGGTCGGTGGTGGCTACAAGCCGCGTGTTGTCTTCGCGTCGTCAATCGCGGTGTTCGGCGCGCCGTTCCCCGAAGCCATCGGCGACGAATTCTTCCATACGCCGCTGACGAGCTACGGCACGCAGAAGGCGATGTCGGAACTGATGCTCGCGGATTACTCCCGCCGCGGTTTCCTCGACGGCGTCGGCATCCGGCTCCCGACCATCTGCGTGCGCCCGGGCAAGCCGAACAAGGCGGCTTCGGGCTTCTTCTCCAACATCATCCGCGAGCCGCTGAGCGGCGAGGAGGCGGTTCTCCCGGTCTCTGAAGAAGTGCGCCACTGGCACGCTTCGCCCCGCTCGGCCGTCGGCTTTCTCGTTCACGCGGGCTCCATGGATACCGCCGTTCTCGGCGCCCGCCGCAACCTGTCCATGCCGGGTCTCTCGGCGACGGTGGGCGAGCAGATCGCGGCGCTTGAGCGCGTCGCCGGCAAGAATGTGGTCAATCGGATCCGTCGCGCGCCCGACGCGACCATTATGAAGATCGTCGAAGGCTGGCCGCGCAATTTCGAGACAGCGCGATCGAAATCGCTCGGCTTCACGACCGCCGAGCGGACCTTCGACGACATCATCAAGATCCATATCGACGACGAGCTGGGCGGGAAGTTCGCCGCTTAGTAACTCAGTTGATGAGCCGGCGTTGCCCGTCGGCGCTGAACAGGTGCAGCTTCTCGCGCCGCGCCACTGCCTTGACCCGCTCGCCTGGTGCAGGAGCGGCCTGCCCGGGCAGGCGCACGATCAGCTCGCCGCCGCGATCGAGCGCGCCATAAACGAATGTCTCCGGCCCGACGCGTTCGACCGCAATCACGTTCAACTCGATCGCCATTCCCCCGGCGGGCTTTGTCCCGTCGGCAGCAAGACTGAGCTCCTCCGGACGCACGCCGAGCACCGCGCCGCTGTCCGGGATGCCGATCGCCGCCCCGTCGATCAGCGCCGCCGCTTCGGCCGCCGAGACCTTGAGGAGGTTCATTGGCGGCGCGCCAATGAAGGATGCGACGAAGGTCGTCGCGGGTCGCTCATAGACCGCGAGCGGCGGGCCGATCTGCTCGACGCGGCCCGCATTCATCACGACCAGCATGTCGGCGAGCGTCATCGCTTCGAGCTGATCGTGCGTCACGTAGATCGATGTCGTCGCGAGCGCGCGTTGCAGCTTCTTGATTTCGACGCGCATGGAGACGCGCAGCTTGGCGTCGAGGTTCGAGAGCGGCTCGTCGAACAGGAATGCCTTCGGCTTCCTCACGATCGCGCGGCCCATGGCGACGCGCTGGCGCTGCCCGCCGGATAGCTCTCGCGGCCTCCGTGCCAGGAGCTGCTCGATCTCGAGAATGCGAGCCGCCTCGCGCACGCGCGTTTCGATCTCGGGCTTGGGCGTGCGCCGGTTGCGCAGCCCATAGGCGAGATTGTCGTAGACGTTCATGTGCGGGTAGAGCGCGTAGTTCTGGAACACCATGGCGATATCGCGCTCGGACGGCTCGATGTCGTTGACGACCTGGCCGCCGATGGTGACGCGGCCGTCAGTGATGGTTTCCAGCCCCGCGATCATCCTGAGGAGCGTCGACTTTCCGCAGCCTGAGGGGCCGACCAGCACGCAGAAATGCCCGTCCGGCACATTGAAGCTGACGCCCCGCACGGCATCGACGCCGCCGGCGTAGACCTTCCGCACTTCGTCGAGTGTGACCCCCGCCATCGGCCTACTTCTCCGTCTCGATGAGGCCGCGCACGAACAGCCGCTGCATGCCGATAACGACCAGCACGGGCGGCAGCATCGCGAGCATCACCGTGCACATGACCAGCTGCCACTCGGTGAGGGCGTCCGAGGTCACGATCATCTTCTTGATGCCGATGATGATCGTCTGCATGTCGTCGCGCGTCGTGATCAGAAGCGGCCAGAGATATTGCGTCCAGCCGTAGATGAACATGATGACGAAGAGCGCCGCCATGTTGGTGCGCGACAGCGGCAGGAGCGTATCCCAGAAGAAGCGGATCGGGCCCGCGCCGTCCATGCGCGACGCTTCCACGAGTTCGTCGGGGACCGTCATGAAGAATTGGCGGAACAAGAGAGTCGCGGTCGCCGACGCGATCAGCGGCAGGATCAGGCCGGCGTAGGTGTCGAGCATGCTGAGATCGGCCGCCACCTTGTAGGTCGGATAGATGCGCACTTCGACCGGCAGCATCAGCGTGATGAAGATGATCCAGAAAAAGCTCATGCGCAGCGGAAAGCGGAAATAGACGATCGCATAAGCGGAAATGATCGAGATCGCGATCTTCCCGACCGCGATACCGACCGCCATGATGAAGCTGTTCAGGATCATCGTGGCAACCGGCTCGCGTGTCGTGGCGCTCGTGCCGACGAAGATCGTCCGGTAGTAATTTTCCAGGAAGTACGGGCCGGGGGTCGGCGGCATTTGCCCGTTCGCGATCGTCGCGGCGTCGTGCGTCGATCCGATGAAGGCGAGATAGACCGGAAACGCAACGATCGCGATGCCGATCCAGAGGATGGTGTGCGGCAGCAAATTTCCAAAGCGCTTGTGCTCGACCATCAGTAGCTTCCTTCTCCGTCATGCCCGCGCTTGTCGCGGGCATCCACGTCTTCACGGCCGCACGGCAGCAAAGGCGTGGATGGCCGGGACAAGCCCGGCCACGGCGAATGAATGAGCAGCGCCACCATCAGTAATTGACCTTGCGCTCGATGTAGCGGAACTGGATCGAGGTCAGGCCGATCACGATCAGCATCAGTATGACGGATTGCGCGGCCGAGCCGCCCAGGTCACCGCCCAGTCTTCCGTCCGCGTACACCTTGTAGACCAGCGTTTCGGTGGCCCGTGCCGGGCCGCCCTGGGTCATCGCGTCGATCACGCCGAAGGTGTCGAAGAAGGCGTAAACGATATTGACGACGAGCAGAAAAAACGCGGTTGGCGAGAGAAGCGGAAATACAATGGTCCAGAAGCGGCGCGTCGAGCGCGCTCCGTCGATCGCCGCGGCCTCGATGATGCTGCGCGGAATCGCGGCAAGACCGGCAAGGAAGAAGAGGAAGTTATAGGAGATCTGTTTCCACGCGGCGGCGAGCACCACCATGGTCATGGCGTGATTGCCGTTCAGCAGCGGATTCCAGTCGATGCCGAGCGCCTTGATCCCGCGCGCCAGCATGCCGAGCGAAGGATGCAGCATGAAGAGCCACAGGACGCCGGCCACGGCGGGCGCGACGGCATAGGGCCAGATCAGCAGCGTGCGATAGACGCCGGCGGCGCGCAGCGGCTTGTCGGCCATGACCGCGAGCAACAGCCCGCTCGACAGCGAGATCAGCGCGACGGCGGTGGAGAACACGATCGTGTTGACGATCGTGCGGTAATAGTCCGGCTGACTGAGAAGATGAGTGTAGTTCTCAAACCAGACGAACGACGTCAATAGCCCGAATGCATCTTGCAGCAGAAACGACTGCCAGACCGCCTGAAATGCGGGCCAGTAAAAGAAGATCACCGTCACGGCGATCTGCGGCGCCAGCAACGCAAACGGCAGAAAGCGGTGATTGAAAACGGCGCGCTTTTGCATTGGAGGCGATGCGGGCGGGCTTCCTGAAGCCCGCCCGCGAGGCGGCTAACGGGTTACGGTCCGCTCAAATTGGCGCAGCATCGCATTGCCGCGCGACACGGCGGTATCGAGCGCTTCCTTCGCGGGCTTCTTGCCCGCGAGGGCCGCCTCGATTTCCTCCGCCCACACGTCGCGCAGCTGCACCATGTTGCCGAAGCGCAGGCCACGCGAATTATCGGTCGGCTCCTTGTTCGTCAGCTCGAGCAAGGGCGTCTCCAGATAGGCGGCGTCCTTGTAATAGCCCGAAGCCTTGTTCTTCTCGTACGACGCCTTGGTGATCGGCAGATAGCCGGAGGCGCGATGGATCTGTATCTGACGGTCGGTGTCGGAGAGGAACGAGAAGAATTTCGCGACGCCCTTGTATTCGTCGGGTTTCTTCCCGCCCATGACCCAGAGCGAAGCACCGCCAATGATCGAGTTTTGCGGCGCGCCTTTCACATCTGGATAGTACGGCATCGGCGCGTTCGACCAGGCGAACTTGGCATTGTTTTTCACGTTGCCGAAGAACGCCGAAGACGTCAGGAAGATCGGACATTCACCGGAGGTGAAGCGACCCTCGCCCGTGTTCGTGCGGCCCGAGTAATCGAAGGTCTTGTCTTTCTGCAGCTCGACGAGCGTTTCGAGAAGCCTCACATGCAACGGCGAATTGAACTGCAGAACTGTATCGAAGCCGCCTAACCCGTTTGCGTTCGTTCCGATCGGCACATTATGCCAGGCCGAAAACTGCTCGATCAGTCCCCAGGTCACCCAGGCCGTCGAGAAGCCGCAGCTATTGTAACCGGCCGCTTTCAACTTCTTCGCAGCGTCGAAGACTTCCGGCCAGGTCTTGGGCGGCGCCTTCGGGTCGAGCCCCGCTTTCTTGAACGCATCGTCGTTGATCCACATGACCATCGACGATGAATTGAACGGGAAGGAAAGCATCTCGCCCTTGGCGGTCGAGTAGTAGCCCGTGATCGCCGACAGATACGCTTGCGGGTCGAACTTTTCGCCGGCTTCCTTCATCAGGACGTGCACCGGTTTCACCGCGCCGGTCGCGGCCATCATCGTGGCGGTCCCAACCTCGAACACCTGCATGATGTGCGGCGCATTGCCTGCGCGGAACGCGGCGATGCCGGCGTTCATGGTGTCGGGATAGCTGCCCTTGTAGCTCGGGACGACCTTGTACTCTTTCTGCGATTCATTGAATTCGTTGGCGAGCTTGACGATGACGTCATTGTTGCCGCCCGTCATCGCGTGCCACCATTGGATTTCGATTTGTGCGTTTGCTGTGGTGGACAGCAGCAGCGTAGCGGCAGCGGCAAAGACAAATTTGCGGATCGACATGCATTCCTCCCCGGATTCGAACGCCGGACGGCGACAATTCCGTCTAGGCGGCGACGATGACGGACCCATGACTTCGCCGGTGAGTTAAGCGCCCGGCGTTGCCCAAAACGCTAGCATAGGGTTTTGATCCGAGGAACGGGCCGCCACGCACTGTTCCGCAACTTGACCCCGGGAAAGCGCCCTGCATTGTTGCACCGACCCTACCTCGCTCCGGTGATTGAATGCCCGCTGTCGATCTGAAGCTGAACGCCCGGCGCGCGCCGAAATTCAGGTTGCCGGCCGGTGCGTGCGACGCGCACTGTCATGTGTTTGGGCCGGCCGACAGGTTTCCCTATGCGCCCGGCCGCCGGTACACGCCTGACGACGCTCCCAAGGAGACACTCGCGGCGCTCCACGACTTTCTCGGCGTCGAGCGCGTCGTCATCGTCCAGGCCAGCTGTCACGGGATCGACAACCGCGCGATGATGGATGCGATCGCGGCCGCGCCTCGTCGCATTCGCGGTGTCTGTGTGGCGGACGACGGTTTCACGGAGCGCGATTTTGAAATACTCCATGAGGGCGGCGTTCGCGGGGTGCGCTTCAATTTCGTGCGCCATCTCGGCGGTGCTCCGGATATGGCCGTCTTCTGGCGCGTGCTCGACCGCGTGAAGCCGCTCGGCTGGCATGTCGTGCTGCACATGGACGCGGTCGACATCGAAACGCTGACACCGACGATCCGCAAACTCACCATTCCGTTCGTCATCGATCACATGGGTCGCGTCGAATCCGCGAAGGGCGTCGAACAGCCGGCATTCAAGTCGCTGCTTGACCTCGTGCGCACGGATGATTGCTGGATCAAGGTGAGCGGGGCGGAACGGATATCCTTCCCGCCATATTCGGCGGCGCTGCCGTTCGCCCGCGCGCTCGTTGAAGCGGCTCCGGATCGCTGTCTGTGGGGGACAGATTTTCCGCACCCCAATCCGACGCATGAGGCCGACGAGGCGGATCTGGTCGACCTCATCCCTGAATTCGCCCCGGAGCCGGGGCTGCAGAACAAGCTGCTGGTCGCGAACCCCGCACGGCTATACAGCTTCGACTAAAGAATAGCCGCCCCGCTAAATCAGCATGGGTCCGCCAAACGAACGACGTAAATCCCTCAAAGCCGGTGGTAGTAAGGGATTGGGTGGGGCCAGCTTCGGAGTGCGTGCCCCGCGCTGGTAACTAGATCGTTAACGCTATTCATCGAATCTTGCCATCGGGCATTAATTCTCCGTTAATTATACGGGGCGTTCGGGGCAAAGCCATTTTTAGAGACGGCTTGGACGGTAGTGATGCGGCAGAAAATCAGTTCCGTACCCCAAAGTCTGGCTGCCGTCGCACGCATAAGTTCACTTGCATCGGCGCACAACCTCAAGCCCGAGACCTTGTCCGACCGCAGCGCGCCGCCGCCGCTCGCGCCCGTTTCGAAGCTGTCGGATGCATCGAAGCTTCCAGTTTCCGAGCAGCTCCCGTTTCTTTCGCGGGCCTGTCGCGAACTCGATCTCGTCGCTGATCCGCAGGGCGATGCGCTGTGGTGTTACCAGCGTCCGATCGGCCGGCCGAGCTTCACGCCGACAATCCTGCGCGAGCTGATCGAGGTCCGTCAGGCGATCCAGCGCCTCTTCGCCGCGCGCAAGGCGGATGAGCCGGCGCCGTTCCGCTACTTCGTCGGCGGCTCGCACATGCCGGGTATTTACAATCTCGGCGGCGACTTCAATCTTCTCATCCGGTGCATTCGTACGGGAGATCGCGAAAGCCTTTTGCGCTACGCGCACGATTGCATCGATGTCGCCTTCCAGATGTACACGAGCTTTGACGTGCCTGTGACGACGATCGCGCTCGTCCAGGGCGATGCACTGGGCGGCGGGTTCGAAGGGGCGCTTTCGTTCAACGTCCTCGTCGCCGAGCGCAGCGCCAAATTCGGTCTGCCCGAGATCCTGTTCAATCTTTTCCCCGGCATGGGTGCCTACAGCTTCCTGTCGCGCAAGCTTGATGGCGCGCGCGCCGAGCGGATGATCCTGAGCGGCCGCATCTACGGAGCGCCGGAGCTGCACGAGATGGGGCTGATCGACGTGCTCGCCGAAGACGGTCAAGGCGAGGCGGCGGTGCGCGACTACATCACACGCAACCGGCGCAAGCAGCCGGTGCATCGCAGCATCCACGATGTCCGCCGTCGCGTGCACCCGCTCACGTTCGCGGAGTTGAGCGATATCACGAAAATCTGGGTCGAGACGGCGTTGCGCCTCGAGGAAACCGACCTGCGCAAGATGGAACGATTGATGTCCGCGCAGTTGAAGCGTCTGGGATTGTCGTCGGGACCGATCGCGCCGCGCTGACTTACGCGCTGGTGCGGGTCGTCACGCTCAGCTTCAGCACCTTGCCTTCGCTCGCCTGGGGATCCGTTCCGGATTCCGTTGAAGCAAGTGCCGATCGGACGCGATCGAACTCTTCCGATAGCTTGCTGGTGTATTCGTCGCGATTGGCGACGAGATCCGACGCGATCGTCTGCCGCCACGACAAGCAGAGTTCGTAGATGCGCTGCGCGCCGATGTTGGCGGCCGTGCTGCGCAACGCGTGGATGCGATCCTGGAACATTTGCACGTCGCCGATCGCCGCGGCCTCCTCGACCTCCGCGATGAGCATTGACGCGTCTGCCAGAAACTGGGTCGTCAGGTCGCGCACGAACGCCCCCCCGCCCAGCTTCTCGAGGTCCTGCAGGACGCGCGTGTCAAGCACGGGCACCGCGGTCGAGCTGAATTTCGGATGCGTCGAGATATCAGTAACCGCATCCGCAGGCACGAGCGGCGGGCTGTCGACGAGGTCGCCCGAAGTCAGCGCTTCCACAATCTCGATCAGGCGCGTCGGTTCGACCGGCTTCGTCACGCAGGCATCCATGCCCGCTTCGAGGCAGCGTGTTTCGGTTTCCGCGGTCGCATCCGCCGTGAGTGCGACGATCGGAATGCGCCGTCGGCCCAGCGCGGCAAAACGATAGAGCTTGGTCGCCTCGATGCCGTTCATCACCGGCATGTTGATGTCCATCAGGACGATGTCGAATTCCTCGTCCATGAGGAGATCGAACGCCGCCTGACCGTTCTCCACGATCTCGACCGAGTGGCCGGCGCGCTGGAGAATCTTGGCGATGACGAGTTGGTTGGTGCGGTTGTCCTCGGCAACGAGCACCGAGAGTCCGTTGACCTTAGCGGCTGCGGTTGCGGGTGCGATACTTTCGTCGTCGGCCATATCCGCCTGCAATGCACCGATGCGCAGCGCCTGATGCAGGATCCGGCTGTCGACCGGCAGCGTAAAGCTCGCGGCTGAAACCGCGCGCAAGGCGGCGGGAACGCCCGCCAACCCAGGTGTTTCGGTGATCAGGACGACCGCGAGCGCATGGTTCGCGAAGGAGCGAAGCTCTTCGACGGCGTTTGCTTCCTGCATGCCGCGAATATCGACGATCGCGACGGCGTGACGCGTACCGTCGAGATGAAGCGCGGGCAGCAGCGTCCGCACACCCTCGAAATCGGCCGCGGTATTGGCTTCGACCGGCAGCTCGTCGAGCTCGGCATGCAGCGTCTTGTCCTGCGCGAGCAGGACGACCGGCAGGTCGGCGGGCAGCGGCAGGTCCACGGCCGCCGGTGTCTTGACGTCAACCTCGAACCAGAACGTGCTGCCCATGCCCGGAGCACTCTCCAGACCCATCGTGCCTTCAAGCAGCTTCACGAGCTGCGAACTGATGGCGAGGCCGAGGCCCGTGCCGCCGTACTGGTCGATGATCGTTGCGTCCGCCTGCGTGAAGCTCTCGAAGATGCGGGTCTGCGCCTCGGGCGCGATGCCGATGCCCGTGTCGGTCACCTCGACGCGCACGCGCGCGCTGTCGTCGCCTTGCTTGACCGCGTCGATGCCGACCACGACATAGCCCGTCTTCGTGAATTTGATCGCGTTCGCGGTCAGGTTCACGATGATCTGTTCGATATGGCTGAAATCCGCGACGACGCGCGCCGGCGTGCGGGCGGTCATGTGCACGGCGAAAGCGAGATCCTTTGCCTCGGCCTGAACCTTGAGCATCGATTCGATGCGGCGGATGGCGACGTGGAAATCCACTTCGATCGCATTGCTCGGCATGCGGCCGGCTTCGAGGCGCGAGAAATCGAGAATGCGGTTGATCAGATTGAGCAGCGACCGTCCCGAGCTCACGATCGTGCCGACCATGTGGCGCTGTTCGGGGTCGCGGACCTGGTCGCGCAGGAGGCCGCCGAGGCCGATGATGGCATTCAGCGGCGTGCGCAATTCGTGGCTGATGCTCGCAAGGAACGCGCCCTTTGCCCGGTTGGCTTCTTCCGCCTGCCGGATCGCCGCGGACAAGCGGCGAATGAGCAGCGCGACGTAGAGCGGCAGGAAGATGAGACTGGCGAGCAGGCCGATCGCAAGGCTCGGATGCGACAGCCAGTACTCGTTCGTCAGCGCCACGGCCCCGAACAGGATGATGCTTGAGACCATGGAGATGAACAGGTAGCGGTTGCCGAAACGGAAACCGTTGCCGAAGATCAGCCACAGGTAGAATGGGAAGAATGGCGCCGTTGCTTCTCCGCCTGCGTACATCGCGTAGGAGAACATGCTGACGTCGAGCGCGATGCCCGCGAGCCGGCGATTGTCGGATACGCCCGGCTGATGCAGCACGAGGGCGAACAGCACCAATGAAAGCGCCTGATACACCGCGAAGTAGACGCCGGTCGTGCGCAGCATTTCCTGCGCCGGTTCCGAACCGAACCAGCTCGCGATTACGAGATACGACAGCACGATCCCGCTCAACGCGAGCCGGTTGAGGGTCATCTCGTGTTCGGAATCGGGCCGGTTGCGCAGCCGCCGTCGAAGGCGGGCGAGAAGACCGGGTGTGGGCTCCGCCGAAGCTGGAGCGGCCGCCGGGCGAGTGACCTCGTCCATGACTTTCGCTTTCTTCAGCCGACGCCGGCCAGGCGCCGGTTCGGCATGACGAAGGAGCGGAATTCCGCGGCCGGCATCGGCCGCCCGTAGAAGTAGCCCTGCACGCCGTCGCACCCGGCCGCGCGCACGAGGGCCAGCTGCTCGGCCGTTTCAACGCCCTCGGCCACGACTTCCATATTGAGGCTGTGTGCGAGGTTGACGATCGCGGCAACGATCGCCCGGTCGCTCGGGTCTGACATGAGATCGCGCACGAACGACTGGTCGATCTTGAGCCGGTCGACCGGCAAACGCTTCACATAGGAGAGGGACGAGAAGCCGGTGCCGAAATCGTCGATCGAGATCACGACGCCCAGCTCACGCAACTGCTGGAGCTGGTGCGCGACCTGATCGATGTCCTTCATCAGGAAGTTTTCGGTCAGCTCAAGTTCGAGAAGCCGCGCATCGAGGCCGGTTTCGTTGAGAATCTTCGTGACCAAGAGCGGCAGGCTGTGCCGGCGGAACTGGATTGGCGACAGGTTCACGCTGGTGCGCAGCTTGGGCATGCCCGTATTGCGCCACTCGGCGGCCTGGCGGCACGCTTCGCGCAGAACCCAGTCGTTGATCGCGAGGATCATGCCGTTCTCTTCCGCGCGCGGCAGGAAGCCGCTCGGCGGAACGAGGGTGCCATCGGGTTTTCGCCAGCGGATCAGCGCTTCCGCGCCCGTGACCTCGCCGGTCGCGAGCTTGATCTGCGGCTGGTAGTGCAGTTCGAATTCTTGACGCTCGATCGCGTCGCGCAGCTCGGCGTCCAGCGCCATCGCCTGGGAAGCACGCGCGTTCATGTCGGCCGCATAGAAGCGGTACTGGTCGCCGCCGTCGCCCTTCGCCTTGTACATGGCGATATCGGCGTGACGCATCAGGTCTTCGATGCTGTCGCCGTCGAGCGGATGCACCGCAATGCCGATGCTGGCCGTCGTAGCGACACGTTCGCCGCCAACCTGCAGCGGCTCGCGGATCAGGCGGCGGATCTCGTCCGCCAGCACAGCGGCGTTCTCGCTCGTCGGCAGTTCGGTCTGAAGGATTGCGAACTCGTCGCCGCCGAGGCGCGCTACGAAGAAGCCCTGCCGCTCGATCGCCTGCAGCCGCTCCGCCATTGCGATGAGGAGCTTGTCTCCTGTCGAGTGGCCGAGCGCGTCATTGACGCTCTTGAATTCGTCGAAATCGATCACGTGCAGCGCGAAGCGCCGGTCGCCGCGGCGCGCCCGCGCGATTTCCTGGTGCATGCGCTCCGAAAGGAGCGTGCGGTTCGGCAGGCCGGTGAGCTGGTCATGGTGCGCGAGATGCTGGAGATGCTGCTCCGCCGCCTTGCGGTCGGTGATTTCCAGCGAGCTCGTGACGACGCCGATCGTCTGATCGGAGATGTTCTTGAGCGGGGATTTGTTCGTAAAGAAGTAGCGCTTGACGCCGGACTCGTCGACGATCTCTTCCTCGTAGCTGTGGATCGGCCGTCCATTCTGGATGACGAGCTTGTCGAGCGCCTTGAGCCGCGCCGCACCTTCTTCGCCGAACACCTCGCTCGGATCGCGGCCGACCATCGTCGCGGGGTCCGCGCCGATCAGCTTCGCGTAGAATTCGTTTGCGAACAGGAAGCGGCCGTCCTGGTCAGTCGCGCTCACGAGCGCGGGCACGGCATCGATCACCTGCGCCAGCCGTTCGCTGGAATCGCGCACGGCCTGCTGGAGATTACGTTCGCTGTGCTCGAGCTTGTGCTCGAGCGTCTGCGCGCGGTCGGCAAGCTGCAGCTGCTGCTTGCGCAGCTTGAGGAGATTGCGCGCACGGGTGACGAATTCGCGGTGATCGACCGGGCTGAGCAGGAAGTCGGTGGCGCCGGCGTCAAGCGCGCGCAACCGATAGGCCTTCTCGTCATAGACCGTGATCACGATGGTCGGGACGTCGATAAGCGCCGGCTCCGCGCGCAGTCGGCGGATGAAGGTCGCGCCGTTCATTCCCGGCATCTTGTAGTCGGTGATAATGAGGTCGGGTGTCTTCTTGAGCACGGCGTCAAGCGCCTTGCGCGGGTCGCTGAAAGTCTCCACGCGCACATCGTCGCCGATCGACGCAGCGATCTTCGCGTAGATGCTGCGATTGACGGGCTGATCGTCGACGATAATGATCGTGCTCATGCCCTTGCCGCCCGGTTGTTCTTGCGTGCTCGGTCTCCGCACAGGCCACCCGAAGTGAAAACGAACTCACCCCTCTCGTGACGCCCCAGACGGATGAGCCCCCACACTCATATCGCTGCTTTGCGGCAATGTTCTCTCACGAGAAGCCTAAGGAGTGTTTGACCGATTCAATTCAAATTTTCCGAATGCGGTGCGGGTGGCCGATTTGCCGCATCAATTCGCGTCACGAAATTCCACGGACGGAAATCGTCGCTAACAATCGTTTACACAATCGTTCGAAAAATCAGGCATTCGCAAGAAACGGTTTACCGTAATCGGCGCGGCCCGGCGGAAAGCGCTTACTCGGCCGCTTCCTTGCGGTTGCGTTGATGGCTGCTCGGCCGCGCCTTGCGGCGCAGTTCGGTCAGATCCTCGCGGTCGCGCGGGAAGTTGCGGAAGATCTGATCGCGTCCCGGCAAGTACTGCGGTGGGCAGTGCATATCCTGCACGCCGTACCACGCCGCCGCACGCATCGTGAAGAACGGGTCGACGAGGTGCGGCCGCGCGAGCGCGACGAGATCGGCGCGTCCGGCTGCCAGGATGGTGTTGACCTGGTCGGCGCTCGTGATGTTGCCGACGCACATGGTCGCGAGCTTCGCCTCGTTGCGGATCTGGTCGGAAAACGGCGTCTGGAACATGCGGCCGAAGATCGGCTCGGCGTCGTGTACCGTCTGGCCCGTGGAAACGTCGATCAAATCGCAGCCTTCGCGCGCGAAGGCGCGCGCGATCTCGACGGAATCCTCGCCGGAAATGCCGCCGTCCTTCCAGTCGGTCGCCGAAATGCGCACCGACATCGGCTTATTGGACGGCCACGCGTCGCGCATGGCGCGGAATACCTCGAGCGGAAACTTCAGACGATTGTCGAGCGATCCGCCGTACTCATCGCGTCGCTGATTAGTGAGCGGCGAGATGAAACTCGCGAGCAGGTAACCGTGGGCGCAATGGAGTTCGATCATGTCGAAGCCGGCGCGTTCCGCCCGCTTCGTCGCCGCAACGAAATCCCCGACGACGCGGTCCATTTCCCTGCGCGTGATCTCGCGCGGCACCTGACTGTCGGGATAGTAGGGAAGGGGCGAAGCGGACACGATCGGCCAAGCGCCGCTCTCGAGCGGCCGGTCGGAGCCCTCCCACATCAGCTTGGTGGCGCCCTTGCGGCCGGCATGCCCGAGCTGCATGCAGATCTTCGCGCGCGAATGCTGCCTGACGAAATCGACGATGCGCTTCCAGGCGGCTTCCTGCTCGTCGTTGTAGATGCCGGTGCAGCCGGGAGAGATGCGCGCGTCTTCGGAAACGTCGGTCATCTCCGTGAACAGGAGGCCCGCTCCGCCGACGGCGCGGCTGCCGAGATGCATCAGGTGCCAGTCGTTTGGAACGCCGTCCTTCGCCGAGTACATGCACATCGGCGAGACGACGACCCGGTTTGGCAGGATCATGTCGCGCAGCGAGAATGGCTGGAACATCGGCGGCACGGGCACACCATCGTCGACGTCAAATCCAGACGCCTTGACCTGCCGCGCGAACGTCTTGCCGACTTCGTTTACAAATTCCGGTGCACGCAGGGTGAGATTGTCCCATGTGATCGCTTTCGATCGCGTCATCAGGCCGAACGAAAACTGCTTCGGATCCATCGGCCAGAAGCGATCCACATGCTCGAACCAGACGAGCGAAACGTCCGCGGCGTGCTGCGTCTTTTCCACGTCGAGCCGCCGCTCGGTCTCGTAGCGTTCGAGCGATGCCTTCACATCGAGCCGCTCGCGCGAGAGTGCATTGTAGAGTGCGATCGCATCTTCCATCGCAAGCTTGGTGCCCGATCCGATCGAAAAGTGCGCCGTCGCCTTGGCGTCGCCGAGAAGAACGACATTGCCCATCACCCATCGGTCGTTCGAGACGCGTGGGAAGTTGCGCCACATCGAACGATTGACGAAAAGCGGATGGCCTCGGAGTTCTTCTGCGAAGAGTTTCTCGAGGAAGGCTGCCGACTGCTGCTCGTCGAGTGTGTCGAAGCCTGCCTTCTTGAACGTGTCCTCCTGGACTTCGAAGATCCATGTCGAGTGGCCGGGCTCGTACTGATAGCAGTGCGCGATGATGATGCCGTGATCGGTTTCCTTGAAGAAGAACGTGAAGGCGTCGAACGAGCGCGTCGAACCCATCCAGGTGAATTTGTTCGGCCGGTAGTCGATTTCGGTGCTGAAATGGTCCCGGTGCGCCTCGCGGATTCGGCTGTTGATCCCGTCGGCCGCCACGATCAGGTCGTATCCCTTCAGGGCCTTGAGGTCGGGATCGACTTCCGTCTGAAATTCGAACTCGACGCCGAGTCCGAGCGCCCGCTCGAACAGGAGGCGCAGGAGCGTCGTCCGCGCGCAGCCGCAGAACCCGTTGCCGCCGATGCGGTGTACGGCGCCTTTGAAGTGGATCTCGATGTCGTCCCAGTAGGCGAAATTGTCGACGATCGCCTGGTAGCTCGCCCGGTCGTACTTCTCGAACGTGTCGAGGGTCTCGTCGGAGAAGACGACGCCGAAGCCGAACGTATCGTCCGGCCGGTTTCGCTCGAACACGGTGATTTCGGTCGCGGGCCAGGCCTTCTTCGCGAGGATCGCGAAATAGAGGCCGGCCGGGCCGCCGCCGACGATGGCTATCCGCATCGCGCCCTCGGTCTGCGTGCTCAGGGGAGCCGCGCGGTAGATATTTTAGGCTTAAAGCAATTCCCCGGCAACGGCGTTCGGGCTTATCCCGTGGGCTGCGCAGCGCGCTTGAGGCTTCGAAGGTTTAAGCTTAAAATAATTGCTTCCAGAGGGCATTTGCCCTTGCCGGAGAGGCCCAATGCAGGCGTTGCTTGAGGGGCGCCACGCAATGGTCAGCGGCGGCAGCCGCGGGATCGGCCGGGCCGTCGCCGCCGCGCTCACGGGTGCCGGCGCATCCGTCTCGATCCTCGGCCGCGACCGGCAGGCCCTTGAAGCCGCGGTAAGCGGGAAGGCGGCGGCACGCAGTTTCACGGCCGACGTGACGGACGAGGCGCAGTGCCGCGCGGCGATCACAGCAGCCGTTGGCGAGGCCGGACCGATCGACATCGTGATCGCGAACGCGGGTAACGCCGAAAGCTCACCGTTCGCGAAATCCGACGATCAGCTGTTCCGCCGCATGATCGATCTCAACTTGATGGGTGCCGTGCACGTAGTGCGGCCGGTGATCGGCGGGATGGCCGAGCGCGGTTTCGGCCGCGTCGTTGTCATCGCCTCGCTCGCCGGTCTCAGGGGTTACGCGTACGTGTCGGCCTACGTGGCGGCGAAACACGCGGCGGTCGGGTTGTCGCGTGCGCTCGCCGCCGAATTCGACGGCACCGGCGTGACCGTGAATGCCGTCTGCCCCGGTTACACCGATACCGATCTGGTTCGGACGAGCATCGATCGCATCGTTCAGAAAACCGGCCGCACGCGCGAAGTCGCGCTCGCGGCCATGCTCGCGCCCGACGCGCAGCAGGATTTGATCGCACCCGAGGATGTCGCCGCTGCCGTACTGCGGCTGTGCCTGCTCGAAGGAAGCGGCATCAACGGCGAGGCGATCGCCGTGGAAAAGAAGAACTGAAGGGGGAAACCGTGGAAGGATCGATGGCGCTCGACGCTGAGACCAAGGTGAGCGAGTCACCGGATCACCACAAGGACGAGCTGCGCCTCTGGCTGCGGCTGCTCGCGACCACGACGCTGATCGAGCGCGAAGTGCGCGGCCGTCTGCGCGAACGGTTTCAGGTCACCCTGCCGCGTTTTGATCTGATGGCGCAACTCGATCGCGCCGAACAGGGCATGACGCTCGGCGAACTTTCCCGCCGCATGATGGTGACGAACGGCAATGTGACCGGCCTTGCCGATCGGCTTGTAGCGGAAGGACTGTTGTCGCGCCGCACCGCCGAGAACGACCGCCGCACCCATCTCGTTCAACTCACCGACGAAGGGCGCCGCCAGTTTCGCAAGATGGCGCGCGCCCATGAACGCTGGATCGCCGATCTGTTTGCCGGCCTGACCGCCGACGATATCGAGCGTCTGATGACGCTTCTCGGCAAGGCAAAAGAATCCGCGCGCAAGGGAGTGGGAGCGGACACCTGATGCAGGAAATCGCGCACACCGCCTGGCCTTTCTTCGCCGAAGCGCACCGTCGCCTCGCGCCGGAGCTCGCCGCGTGGGCATCGCGCGAATTGCCGAAGCTCGTGGACCACCATGACGTCGACGGAACGTGCCGCAAGATCGCGCGTGCGCTCGGCGACGCCGGCTGGCTCAAGGCCGCCGTACCCGACGAAGGCGGCCGTTCGGACTTCGATCTCCGCGCGATCTGCCTGACGCGTGAAATTCTCGGCTGGCACGACGGCCTCGCCGATTTCGCGTTCGCCATGCAGGGGCTCGGCTCGGCTTCGATCTCGCTCTACGGCACAGATGCCGTGAAGAAGAAGTATCTGCCGCCGATCCGCGAGGGCAAAAGCCTCGCCGCGTTCGCGCTCACCGAGCCTGAGGCAGGCTCGGACGTGGCGGCGATCGCGATGACTGCGAAGCCCGACGGTCCGGCGCACTATCGTCTCGACGGGGAGAAGACCTGGATCTCGAATGGCGGCATCGCCGGGCAATATGTTGTGTTCGTGCGCACCGGCGAGGCGCCGGGCGCCAAGGGTCTTTCCGCGTTCGTTGTCGATGCCGACGCGCCCGGCCTCTCCATCGCCGAGCGCCTGGAGGTGATTGCGCCGCATCCGCTTGCACGGCTCCGCTTCGAAGGCTGTCGCGTCCCGACAGGTAACCGGCTCGGCGGCGCCGGCGAGGGCTTCAAGGTGGCTATGGCCGCGCTTGATATCTTCCGCTCGTCGGTCGGTGCCGCGGCGCTGGGTTTTGCGCGCCGTGCGCAGGCTGAAGCGCTATCGCGCGCGTCGGAGCGCGAGTTGTTCGGCGCTCCGTTGGCGGATCTGCAGCTCACGCAGGCCGCACTTGCAGACAGTGCGGTTGAGATCGATGCAGCAGCACTTCTCGTCTATCGCGCGGCGTGGACGCGCGATCAGGGTGCCACGCGCATTGCCCGTGAGGCCGCGATGGCGAAAATGTATGCGACCGAGATCGCCCAGTCGGTGATCGATCGCGCGGTGCAACTGCACGGCGGCGAGGGCGTGCGCTCCGGCGCGAAAGTCGAAACCCTTTATCGCGAGATTCGCGCGCTCCGCATCTACGAGGGCGCGACCGAGGTTCAGAAAGTCATCATCGCGCGCGAGCTCCTCAAGGCACGCGCATCACTCGCCAAGGCGGCCGAATAGGCGGGGAAGGAGGCAGCATGACCGCCCACATCGACTCATTCGCCCGGGACAATCTTCCTCCGCGCGAGGAGTGGCCGGACTTCCTGTTCGATCTGCCGGGCTTGCGCTACCCGAAGAAGCTGAATGCCGCCGTGGAGTTGCTCGACCGCATGGTTGAGCAGGGCGCGGGCGCAAAGCCCTGCATTTATTCGCCCACCGAAAATCTCACGTACGGCGCGCTGCTCGAGCGCGTGAATCGCATCGCCAATGTGCTCGTGCGCGATCTTGACCTCGTCCCCGGCAACCGCGTGCTGCTGCGCGGGCCGAACAGCCCGATGATGTTTGCGGCATATCTGGCAGTCATGAAAGCCGGCGGCATCGTCGTCGCCACCATGCCGCTGCTGCGCGCGAAGGAAGTTTCGTTCACGCTGCGCAAGGCGAAGATCACGCTCGCATTCTGCGATGCACGGCTGTCGGACGAAATGGAGAAATCGAAACCGCTCGCGCCCGATCTGAAGCGCGTCGTGTACTGGGGCGACGCCGCGAGCGGCGAGCTCGGCGAGCTGATGAAGAAGCCAGGCTACGAATCCTTCACCGCGTGCGATACTGACGCGGACGATGTGTGCCTGTTCGGCTTCACGTCGGGCACGACCGGTGAGCCGAAATGCACGATGCATTTCCACCGCGACATCCTCGCGATCTGCGATTCCTACGGCGCGGAAGTGCTGCGTGCGGAGCCGTCGGATCGCTTCATCGGCTCGGCGCCGCTCGCGTTCACCTTCGGTCTCGGCGGACATATGCTGTTCCCGATGCGGATCGGGGCTTCGACCATTCTTCTGGAGAAGGCGTCGCCGGACGAACTGATCGCCGCGATCGGAAAGTTCGGCGCGACCGTCTGCTTCACCGCGCCGACCGCCTATCGCGCCATCCTCGGCAAGCTCGCGACCCACGAAATTTCCTCGCTTCGGAAGTGCGTTTCAGCGGGCGAGCCCTTGCCCAAGGCGACCTGGGACGCGTGGCGGGCGGCGACCGGCATCAAGATCATGGACGGCATCGGCTCGACGGAGATGCTCCACATCTTCATCGGCTCGCCCGAGGACGAGATTCGTCCCGGCGCCACGGGACGTCCCGTTCCCGGCTACCAGGCGAAGGTGGTCGATGGTGACGGCCGCGATCTGCCGGCGGGCGAGGTCGGCCGGCTCGCCGTGCGCGGTCCGACGGGCTGCCGCTATCTCTCGGATGCGCGTCAGCGGAAATATGTGCAGCACGGGTGGAACGTCACGGGCGACACATATATGTGCGACGCCGACGGCTACTTCTGGTATCAGGCGCGTTCCGACGACATGATCATCTCCGCCGGCTACAACATCGCGGGTCCTGAGGTCGAATCGGTTCTCCTCACGCATCCCGCCGTCGCTGAATGCGGCGTAGTCGGTGCGCCGTGCCCTGAACGCGGTCAGATTGTGAAGGCCTATATCGTTCTGCGCGCAGGTCACACGGGCGATGCCGTACTGACGAAGGCGTTGCAGGATTATGTGAAGGCGGAGGTTGCCCCGTATAAATACCCGCGCGCCATTGAGTATGTAACGACGCTTCCGCGTACCGACACCGGCAAGCTGCAACGTTTCCGCCTGCGCGAGGTAGCCGCCGGGAACGCCTCAACGAAGCTCGCTTCTTAGGAATCTGCAATGACGACAAAAACGACGAAACTCCCGCCGGTCGGGACGGACGGCGATGCGCTGCCGAGGGCACTGCTGCCGCGCGGCTGGCCGCGCCCGAGCGGCTACGCGAACGGCATGACCGCGACCGGCCGCATTGTGGTCACCGGCGGCGTCGTCGGCTGGGACGTCATGGGTAATTTCCCGCCGGATTTCGCCGCGCAGGCGCGGCAGACGTTCTCGAACATTCTCGCGATCCTCGCGGAAGGCGGCGCAGGTCCGCAACATATCGTGCGGCTGACCTGGTACGTCGTCGATCTCGATGAATACCGGGCGAGCCTCAAGGAACTCGGCCGTGCCTATCGCGAAACGTTCGGCGCGAACTATCCCGCGATGGCGGTGGTGCAGGTCGCCGGCCTGGTCGAAGCGGCCGCGAAGATCGAGATCGAGGCAACGGCGGTCGTGCCGGAATAGCTGCTGTTTTTCTTCAGGAACGATCGATTTCCCCGCTCGCCGAAAATTTCTGCAGTGATTTCAACGCGCGGATTTTCTTTTTCCCCGCCCTCTTCGGTGGCTTTATGTTCGCCGCGTCCTGCTCATTCGAGGGCGCTCTCGCGAGGCGTCGTCTGGGCGGAGCAGGATGCGGCGCCTGCTGCCTGTGTCTCGCAAACACGGCACCGGGAGCCCCGGGGCTCCGCTCGGCGGCACTATGACCGCGCGCCAGGAGCTGGCTGAGAAAGGGCCGACGGGGCGGAAGCCCGAAAGGCCCGAGTAGAAGCGCGGCCCGGGGTTGAAGACGCCGCGATGGAGCGCCGAAGGCGCAGCGTCCCGCGCATGGGACGCAAACCGATCTGAATGAGGCGCCGACGGCGCTCCATCCCTCGATCGAAGCCTCGGGCGGACTGCCGCCGCGAGAACAATCCAACAATGGGCCGTCATCCTTCGAGGCTCCCCCGGCTTGAAGCCGGGTCGCACCTCAGGATGACGGACGAGAAGAATGCCGCTGTTTGAAAATTGAATCGTACAGAAAAACCTCTCGCCTCATGCGCGGGCTCGACCGGCGCATCCAGGGACCCGGCCATGATGTGCAACAGGAAAAGACGGACGGGGACTTCAATCTCCCTCGAACCTCGGCTTCTGTTTTGCGACGAATGCTTCGTACGCACGCTCGAAATCGTTCGTCCGCATGCAGATCGCCTGTGCCTCGGCCTCTGCCGTGATCGCCTCGTCGATTCCCATGTCCCATTCGGAGTGGATGCAGCGCTTGGTCATGGCGTGCGCAAAGGTCGGCCCGTCGGCGAGCGTCTTTGCCAGCGCCGTTGCCTCGTTCAGGACGTTCTCCGGCTTGCACAGCTTGTTGAAGAAACCCCAGCGCTCCGCCTCGGCGCCGTCCATGGAGCGGCCGGTATAGAGCAGCTCGGCGGCCCGGCCCGCGCCGATGATGCGCGGAAGCATGTTGCACGCACCCATGTCGGCGCCCGCGAGTCCGACGCGAACAAACAGGAATGCGACCTTGCTCCGCTCCGTCCCGTAGCGAAGGTCGGATGCCATCGCGAGGATCGCGCCCGCACCGACGCAGATGCCGTCGATCGCGGCGACGATCGGTTGCGGGCAGGCGCGCATCGCCTTCACGAGGTCACCGGTCATCTGCGTGAACTTGAGGAGGCCCGCGTGATCGCCCTTGCGCTTCATCTCGACCAGCGGGCCGATGATCTCGTGCACGTCGCCGCCAGATGAGAAGTTTTCGCCCGCGCCCGTGATGACGACGGTCTTGATCTCGTTGGCCGCCTGAAGGTCGCGGAACGTATCCCGTAGTTCGGCGTACGATTCGAATGTCAGCGGGTTCTTGCGGTCCGGACGGTTCAGGGCAAAGGTCGCGACCTTGCCGTCGACCTCGAGTAGGAAATGCTTCGGCTGCCGGCTGCTGAACGTCACGATTGCTTCCTGACGGATGTCGATATTTACCTTCGTAGCACGCGACATTGTAGCCGGGAATGCAGCGCCTATATTGCCTCCATGGTGCCGCTTTCGGTTCTCGACCTGTCACCCATCATCGCCGGCGGAGACGCCGGCCAGTCGCTCCGCAATTCGCTTGATCTCGCCCGTCACGTCGAGAAGCTCGGCTATCAGCGCATCTGGTTCGCCGAACATCACAACATGCCGGGCGTCGCAAGCGCGGCGACGGCGGTGGTAATCGCGCACGTGGCGGCCGGTACCTCGACCATTCGGGTCGGCGCCGGCGGGATCATGCTGCCGAACCATGCGCCGCTCGTGATTGCCGAGCAGTTCGGAACGCTCGCCGCCCTTCATCCCGGACGCATCGATCTCGCGGTCGGCCGTGCACCGGGCTCGGACCAGCCGACCGCGCGTGCGCTGCGCCGCAATCTCAATGCCGGCGTCGACGACTACCCGCAGGACGTGATCGAGCTCATCAACTATTTCGGCCCCGATGCGCCGGGACAAGCGATCCGCGCCATCCCCGGCACTGGCCTGCAGGTGCCGGTGTGGATTCTCGGTTCGAGCACCTACGGCGCGCAACTCGCCGCCGCCCTCGGACTGCCATACGCCTTCGCCTCGCATTTCGCGCCCGGCGATCTCATGCAGGCGATTGAGATCTATCGCGCGAGTTTTCGGCCCACCGGATTTCTGGAGAAGCCCCACGTGATGGCCGGGCTGAACGTGTTCGCCGCGGACACCGACGCGGAGGCGAAGTGCCTCTTCACTTCTTTGCAGCAGGCATTCATCAATCTACGCACCGGCCGGCCCGCGCCCCTGCCGCCTCCGGTCGACGACTTTGAAAGCAAGCTTGAGCCGCAGGCGCGGGCCATTCTCAGGCACGCCTTGACGTGTGCGGTCGTCGGCTCGTCAAAGACGGTTAAGGAAGGCCTTCAGGCTTTCGTCGATCGAACCGGCGTCGACGAAATCATCGTAACCGCGCAGATCTTCGATCACGCGGCCCGTCTGCGCTCCTTCGAGATCACCGCCGACGCGCACGGTGAATTGATGAAGGCCGCCTGACGCGCAGCGGTGTTGCAATGAATGCGGTTGCGGGCATGCAGGACGAAGGGTAGAGGTCGATCATCAGCGGGAGAGATCGGCCTTCGATTCGTCGTTGGCCGGCGCCGAAGGAGCAACCGCCCCGGAAACTCTCAGGCAAACGGACCGCTGATTGAAGTAGTGAACGCTCTGAAAAGTGGAGCTTGACGCTCCCGCCGACGGTGTAAGTCGAAGCCCAAGCGTATAAAGGGCGCGATGAAACTCTCAGGCCGATGACAGAGGGGGCCCATGACGGCGCGGAGCGCCGACGTGCGGCAACCTTTGAGGTCGGAGATGGCAAGTCAGAAGCGGGAATTCGACGTCATTATTCTCGGCGCGGGCGTCGTCGGTATCAACAGCGCTTATTTCGCACTCAAGCATGGCAAATCCGTCTGCGTGATCGATCGCCGCTCGGCGGCCGGTCTCGAGACGAGCTTCGCCAACGGCGGTCAGGTATCGGTCAGTCACGCCGAGCCCTGGGCCAATCCTTCGGCGCCGCTCAAGGTCCTCAAGTGGCTGTTCGACGATGAAGCGCCGCTGCTTTTCCGGCCGCGCCTCGACATCCACCAGTGGCTCTGGATCGCGAAATTTCTCGTCGAATGCTGGCCGAGCCGCGCGAGCCGTCACACCACGGAAATCGTCGGCCTCGCCACGGAAAGCCGCGGTCTGATTCAGGAAATCCGCGCACGCGAGCGGCTGCAGTACGACCAACGTTCCGCCGGCATCCTGCACTTCTATCGCGACCGGCGGGAATTCGATTCCGCGTCGAAGGTCGCCGAACTCATGCGGCGTTACGGCTGCCACCGCACGGTGGTCGATCGGCAGCGTGTTCTCGAGATCGAGCCCGCGTTTGCCGACCGGATCGACGATATCGTCGGTGCGACCTACACTGCGGAGGACGAGAGCGGCGACGCGCACAAATATACCCAGCAGCTCGCCGCTGTTTGCGAACGCATGGGTGCCGAGTTTCGCTACGACTCGAACATCGTTGCGCTCCACACCGAAGGACGCGAAAGCGTCTCATCGGTCGAGCTGCAGACGGCGCACGGCTACGAGACGCTGAAAGCGCGCGACATCATCGTCAGCATGGGTTGTTATTCGGCCCCGTTCCTGCGCCGCTATGGTGTGTCGCTGAACATCTATCCGGCCAAGGGTTATTCGGTGACGATCCCGGCAACGCAGTCGAACAGCGTTCCGGTGACGAGCCTGACCGACGACCAGTACAAGCTGGTCTATTCCAACCTCGGCGGCAGGCTGCGCGTTGCCGGCACCGCGGAGCTGTCGGGTTACACCCAGTGGCTCGACATGCGCCGCTGCAATGCGATCCTCAACAACGTGCGCAAGCTCTTTCCGCGCGCGGGCGACTTCGATGCGGCGACGTTCTGGACCGGGCTGCGCCCGACAACGCCTTCGAACGTGCCCTATGTCGGCCGGACGAGGTATCGCAATCTTTGGCTAAACACGGGTCACGGCACGCTCGGCTGGACGCTTGGCGCGGGCTCCGGCAAGCGCATTGCCGACATGGTCGCGGCGGGGCAGGGACCGGTCGTCGCATGAACATCGGAGCCGGTTGGCTGCCGCCCGCCGGCTCCGCTATAGAGAGCGCCCATCGAAAGCTTCGGGGCGTCAATGCGTAGTTTCAAATCGATCGCGGAAATGCAGAAGGTCGTGGGCAGCGAACTCGGCGTCAGCGACTGGGTCGTGATCAGCCAGGAGCGTATCGACGCCTTCGCGAAGGTTACCGGCGACCACCAGTGGATTCACGTCGATACCAAGCGCGCCGCGCGTGAAATGCCGGATGGCAAGACGATCGCGCACGGCTTTCTGACCCTCTCGCTGATCCCGCATCTGCGCGACGAGATCTGGCATCTCGATTCGGTGGCGCGCGGCATCAACTATGGAACGGAGAAGGTGCGGTTTCCCGCACCCGTACAGGTGAACGACAGGGTGCGCATGCGCCAGACACTGACCTCCGTGGAACCGATGGGCGACGGATATAAAGTACAGATGCGCTGCACGATCGAGGTCGAGGGGCGCGACAAGCCCGCGTGCGTCGCCGATAGCGTCGCCATTCTTTACGAGCGCGCCGCCTGATCGCCTGTTGTGCAGTTGCGCGTTTAACAGCGTGCTCGCGCATAATGTCTTTCCAAAAAAGCGTCACTGTGACGTGATCGCGCCGTGGGCCGGCGCCCGTATGGTCGCCTCGGCGGCGCACAATGATGGCGCCGGGGGCGATTCAGCAGCACTTTCAAGATAGTGGGGGTCCAAACCGTTCGCTGTGCGGTGGGCCGCCGACCGGGCCGATGCGCCGCAGCCCGGTTCATAACCATATCGGCCGTATACCAACGCCGACACCTCGTGAATCCGTTGACTCGCCAGTTCCTAAATCCCTAGAATGACTGTCAAAACAAGAAGAAAGTGGGAGGAGACTGCGGAGCGCGGATCGCGTCGCGGATCTCACATCGAAATTCACTTCACGAGTGGCGTGCCGCGGCTGTCGGTATAACTCGTGTCTTCAGGAGCGCTGCTCGTCGCAGGACGAGCGCGTCGATTAGAGCAACGGAAGCTAGCGAACAAAGAGCGGGTTAAAGGAGAGACGGAAATGAGCGCTGCCCTGCGGTTTAACGTGATGCACTTCATGCCGTACGTGCATCTGCCGGAGAATCACAAGGACTATAAGTCGACCTGGGTCAGCTTCCCGAACAAGTACTACGATCCGGCCAAGGGCTACGATCTCTACCAGCAGTATTTTTCGCAGCTCATTCTCGCTGACAAGCTCGGCTACGACGCGATCGTGGTCAACGAGCACCACAACACCGTCTACAGCATGATGGCTTGCCCATCGCTGATCGCCGCCTCGCTCATCCCGCAGACGACGAACGCAAAAATCTGCGTGTGGGGCACCCCGCCGAACTTCATGCTGCCGAACCGCCTCGCCGAGGAATACGCAATGCTCGACGTGATGTCGAAGGGGCGCCTTGAAGTGGCGTTCCCGCTCGGCACGGGCATGGAATACTGGTCGAACCCGGTGAACCCGGCGACCGCGCGCGACAAGTTCAAGGAGTCGTTGAAGATAATCATCCAGGCTTGGACTGAGGACGGTCCGACGACTCATTACGGAGAGCACTACACCTATCGCTACCTCAATCCGTGGCCGCGGCCTTTCCAGCGTCCGCATCCGCCTTGCTACATCGTCGGCACGGGCAGCCCCGAGACGATCGATATCGCAGCCGAATACGGCTTCGGCTACGCGTCGGTATTCGTGACGCAGAGCCGCGCGGCGGAACTCAACGAGACGCTGCGCCAGCGTGCTGCGCACTTCGGCAACACGATGCGGCCGGACCAGTTCCCGCTGCAGACCTGGGTGTATGTCGCCGAGACGCAGGAGCAGGCCGAGCGCGAGTTCATCGGTCATTTCCAGCGCTTCTTCGAGGACTTCGCCCGCACGGCGCCGCACTTCCTCGCGCCTCCGGGATATCTCTCGGTTGATCAGCTTAAGCAGCGCGCCGCGCTGGCCGACAAGATGCACGGCGGTTTCGATTTCGAAGCGATCTCCAAGTCCTTCTTCATCGCCGTCGGCACGCCCGAGAAGGTCGCGAACCAGATCGGCGAGTGGAGCGTGAAGATGAAGACCAATCACTTCAACAATGTGATGCATGTCGCCGACATGCCGCACTGGAAGACGGTGAAGAACCTCACCCTCTTCGCTGAGGAAGTGATGCCGCGGTTGCGTTCGCGGTCTTCGCAGTACCGCATGGCCGCAGAATAAAGCCGAAGGGAAAAGGGCAATGAGTAAGTTTGAGCGCGAAACCTACGTCGTCAACGGGGTGAAGACCGTCGTTCATACAGCGGGTCACGGCGAGCCCCTCGTATTTTTCCACGGCGCCGGCACGGTCGACGGCTTCGACTTCGCCGAGCAATGGGCGAGCAAGTACCGCGTGATCGCCCCCTATCACCCCGGCTTTGGTGAGTCGGGCGACGAGCCCAGCTACACGCATCTCAACGATTATGTGATGCATTACTGT